>OUNO010003530.1_pt3 | contig 31736 bp, 23 predicted proteins | sample 1779811 | NCBI WGS metagenome assembly OUNO01 (sample SAMEA3914804, study PRJEB12502) | metagenome | biome: forest; material: soil | place: Canada | collected 2010-06-25 | depth 0.3 m
GCCGCCTTCGCCGCCCTCGCCCTGCACTTCGCCGGCGCTGCCGCCCTTCGCGGAGCTGCCGGCGCGGCCGCCCCCTGGGTTCGTGCCGCCGCCGTCGCTACCGCCGTTGTCGCTCGCACCCGCGTCGCCGCCCGCGCTGTCGATGACGTGCTGCGTCTTGTGGTCGAGGCTACCGCAGGCCAGGAACGCCGCGCTTGCCACGAGCGCCGCGCCCGCGAGCAAACCGAATGCCGAGTGCTTTCGAATCGCCATCAGAATTTACCCGTCAGGCCGAGTGAGCCCGCGCCAATGTAAGGATGCACGCCGGCTTGCGTGGGCTCGCTCTTCTTGCTGCTCAGGATGAACAGCGTGGCGCCCGTGGCCACGCCCACGCCGCCCACGATGAAGCCGATGAGCGACGCGGTCTTCGCGCTGTCGCCGTCTTTGCCCAACTGCTCGCGCTTGGAGGCATTGGCCGTGCTGATGTCGCACGGGTCGCCCACGCACAGCGCGTTCGCGTCCTTGTACTTGCTCTTTGCGCTCAAGCCGAACACCGTGCCCACCACGAGCCCCGCCGCGCCCACGCCGAGGGCCACGTAAGAGCCCACGCGTAGGCCGTTATTTGGGGTATCCGTTGTGGCGCCGCTGCTCGTCTCGGCATTCACCGCTGCCGTAGTGGGGCCCGGCGCGGGCGCCACTGCGACGGGCACCCCGGCGATCGGTTCGAGCTTCAACGTCACGCTCCCCGTGCCGCCCTCTTTCAGTGACAGCTTGGACACGGCACTGCGCGAAACGGCACTCGTGGCCTCGAATTGGTGCTCGCCGGGATCGACCGGGTGCGACACGCCGAGCAGCGCGGAGGGCACCTTCGCGCCGTCCATCGTCACGCTCGCCTTGTCGGCGCCTGGGCCTTGCACGCTGATCGCCACCGCGGCCAAGCGTGGCTCGAGCGTCTCGAGCTCCTTCGAGGCTGCGTCCCTCGCCTTGAGCAGCGCGGGCGTGGGCTTGTCGGCTTGCTCGCGCGTGATCTCGTTCAGCGTCTCGCGCGCTTTCACGAGCTGGCCGAGCTGAATCAACGCTCGCGCTTTGAACAACAAGTGCACCGGCGAATGCACGAGCGACTCCGCGCGCGTAAACAAATCCACCGCTTCTGCCCAGCGCTTGCCGTTGAACGCCGCTTCACCCTGAGTGGCCGCGGCGCGCGCACCGGCCTTGTCCTCTTCAGAGGCCGCGCGCGCTCGGGGCGCAGCGCTCAGAATGGCCAGAAATCCAGCCAGAATGGTCAATTCCTTCGCTACTCGCCGCGGTCCCATGGAATCCGACGCTAACATAAGCCGCGTAAACTCCCTTCCCGAAACGTCGCCCAGGAAATGGGCCCAGAACCGCTCGAATGAGGCTCAGTGCGGCGTCCGTGACGCCGAAGGCTGAGTGCGACTCGTCGTGTTCAGTGACCATCGATGATGGCTCGGAAGCGACCTCGGCGTGCGCTCGGCGAGTTGCCTGCGCCCCGAGCGCTCCCTCCGTCAGCCACAGAGTTGGTGCAGTGTTGCTCTGTGAGCTCGAGCTCCACTGCGCGCCCTCTGTAATACAGGAGTTGCGTTGTCGAGAGCGCGCGGTGTTGCGCACGCGATCTCGTTTGACGAGTGCCGTTCGGATCGGACACCATCATTCGATGCGGGAGGTGAGGTACGGCGTTGCGTTGCGTGGGGGCGTTGCCTGGGCGTGCGCGTTCGCGTTGCTGGCCAGCGCTTGTGGCAAAGCCCGGGTCGATGCGAGTGACGCTGTGGGGGGTGCAGAGAGCGCGGGGACCGGCGCGAGCAGTGCGGCGGGGAGCGGCGCAGCGGGGAGCACGAGCGGGGGCTCGGGCGCAGCCAGTGGCGTCGGCGGAGACGCCGGTGAGGGCGGCGCGATTTCGGGGTGGGTGCCGGCTGAGCTGCGTCGGCTGACGACCAGCGAGTACACGGCCACGATCGGGGACGTGCTCGGTACTTCGCAGAAGCCGAATCTGCTCGGCTTCTCGACGCAGGTCGACGGCTTCGACAACAACGCTGCTGCCAACGGCGTGTCCGACCCGCTGTTTTTCCGGTATCTGGAGACCGCGGAGTCCTTGGCGGACGAGGTGTTCGCGTCGGTTCCGTTGCGATCGGTGATCGTGAGCTGCGCTCAGGCGGACGACGCCGCCTGCGTGCGGCAGATCGTGACGCAAGCCGGGTTGCGCTTGTTTCGCCGTCCGCTCTTGGAAGGTGAGATCGCGAGCTACCAAAAGGCGTATGCGCGTGCCCGCACTCGGAGCCTCAGCCACGAAGATGCAGTCAAAGAGGTGCTGACGGCGCTGCTCGTGAGCGCGCAGTTCGTGTACCGCATGGAGCTCACACCGAGCGCCGCCGATACGGCGCCGCTCGATCAGTATGCGCTCGCGACCCGGCTTTCGTACCTGCTCTGGAGTAGCGCGCCCGATGCGCAGCTGCTCGGTGCCGCTCAGAGCCAAGCGCTGACCGAGGATGCACAACTGACGGCCGCGGTGGCGCGCTTGCTCGATGATCCGAAGTCGGTTCGCTTCGTGCAGAGCTTTGCCGGGCAATGGCTGGGGCTGCGCAACGTGCTCTCGGCTTCGTTCAACCCGCTCGAGGTTCCGGGCTGGTCGCCGGAGCTGGCGAACGCGGCTTCCAACGAGCTGCAATCGTTCTTCAGCGAGCTGCTCGGGAGCGGTCAGGACTGGCACGGCTTCCTCGACAGCCGCGTTCATTTCGTGACCCCGCAATTGGCGGCCGTGTACGGGCTACCCGCGAGCACCGGGCGCGTCATGCAGTCCACCGGCGAGCGCCAGGGATTTTTGGGCATGGTGGGCTTCTTGGCGTCGACCTCGACGCCGCTGCGCAGTGAGCCCTCTCAGCGCGGCGCCTGGATCGCGCGCCAGTTGCTGTGCGTGACTTTGCCCGACTCGCCCGCCGATATGCCCAAGTTCGCCGACTTCGATGACGAAATTCGCCATTACCTGAACGGCATGAGCGCTGAGTGCGTGACCTGTCACCAGCAGATCGACAGCTTCGGGCTCGCGCTCGAGAACTACGACGCGATCGGTCGCTACCGTACTCTGTACCCGGATCGCGCCGAGCCCATTGATTCGCTAGTGACGCTGCCGCCCACGGCGGGTTCGGCGAGCGCGAGCGGAATCACGAGCGTCAGCGACGCGCTGGCGAAGAGCCCGAGCTTCACGAACTGCACCGTGCAGAAGCTCTCTACCTACGCTTCTGGGCGCGCGTTCGGCGACAGCGAGCGCCCCCAAGTGCAAGCGTTGGCCGAGCAATGGCGGAGCGGTCCGCTGACGCTGCGCGACCTGATCTCGAAGTTGGTGCTCTCGCCGGCGTTTCGCGGCCAGAGCAACGGAGGCACGCCATGAGCTCGTTTTCGCGGAACAGTCCAGGGGCCCGCTTTTCGCGCCGCACGGTGTTGCGGGGCGCCGGCGTGGCTCTGGCGTTGCCCTGGCTCGAGTCGCTGGTGCGTCCGGCGAGCGCTCAGTCCGCGCCCATCCCGAAGCGCTTCATCGCTTTTTTCCTGCCCTGCGGCGCGCCCGAAAAATGGCAGCCGCCCATGACCGGTGAGGGGGCGGGCTGGCAGCTCTCCTCCGTGCTCGAGCCGCTCGCGCCGTTGAAGTCGAAGGTCAGCGTCATCTCCGGGTTGGAGAATGGCTCGGCATTCAACGCGAGCGGTAGTTCTTCGGTCGAGCCGTCGAACAGCAGAATGCCCGGCGGCTGGCTCACGTGTGTGGATGCCCAGCGGGTCCGGCAAACGCTCAACTTGCCCAGCAACACGGACGCGAACGGCATTTCCGTGGATCAAGTGATGGCCGCGCACCCGGTGTTCGCGGGCAAGACGCCGCTGCCATCCTTGCAGGTCGGCTTGGCCAGCGCGCAAAACTATTGCGATATGAACCCGTGCTCCCTGTCCCGCAATGTGTCCTGGAGAGACACGTTCACACCGCTGTCCAACACGGTCGACCCAACACAACTCTTCGAGCAGCTGACGGGCAATTGGCCGAGCGGCGCCGGCCTAGGACCCCGCCGTGACGCGCGCAAGAGCGTGCTCGATGCGGTGCTCGAGTCCGCCGCGGTCGCTCGCGGACGGCTCAGCACGTCGGACCGCCCGCGCCTGGATGAATTTTTGGACTCCGTGCGCAGCGTCGAAAAGCGCGTGGCCGAGGCGGGGCCCAGCGGCTGTGTGATGCCGAGCAAGCCGACCTTCCCGACGGTCGACGGCGTGAGCTACGTCCGCAACATGGACGGCTACGACAAGAGCGTTCACTTCGATCTGATCAACGAGCTCCTGGCGCTCGGTCTGCGCTGCGACAGCACGCGTGTGGCAACCTTCATGATCGATTCCGAGCGCTCGGATTTCGAGTACACCTTCGTCCCGAAGCGCACCTTCGGCGCTCTGACCTCGACGCCCGCGCCGGGCGTCTGCCCGGCTTGGTACACTGGTGGCCTGAACGGCCTTCAGGACGACTACGCGGCCATCGTGCATTGGCACATCGGCAAGGTGGCCGAATTCTGCCAACGGCTCGACGGCATGGCCGAAGAGAACGGGCGCAGCGTGCTCGACAACTCCATCGTGTACCTGGGCGCGTCCATGCACGGCTCCAATCACTCCTGCGATCGGCTGCCGGTGTTCACCGTCGGCGGGGGCGACGGCACTTGGAAAACGGATCGCCACGTGGATCTCGTCAGACGCCCGCTGCGTGATTTCTACTTCACGCTGATGAACGGCGTGTACGGGATGGACGTCGCCGACTTCGGCCAGAACCTCACCGGCGCTCCGATCGGGATGATTAGCGAGCTCTACAACGCGTGAGCGGAGGGCTTTCCCGACAAGAGCTTCGTCGCAGGCGCAGTCGTTATGAACTTGGCAGCGCCCAATCGTCCTTGAGCCGTTGGTATTCCGCTTCGGGCAACTGCACGATCAACGGTTCGTCTTTGGGCTCGAGCCAGCCAACGACGCGTTCGAGCTCGGGGAGCGAGGCCGAGGTGCAGCCGTGCGTGGCTTGCGCGGGGCCGCGCTGCACATGGAAGAACACGCACGAGCCTGCGCCCGGCGTGGCTTCGGGTGCATTCTGCTCGATCACGAAGCCGAGCCGGAACACGCCGTCGGCGCGCAACATCGGGCTCTTCGTGCCCGAGTCGACGATTTGGTTGTACAGCGGCGAGCGCGAATCCTCGACGCATTGCGTGCCGGCGTGGATGTGAACGTACGAAAAGCTCGGCGATGCGTTGTCGGGCGCCTTTTCCGCATAACCGAACAGTGAACCGACCGGAAATACCCCTGCGGGCGTGCGCCCGTCGCCCTCGCGCTTGCCCAGGCCGGGTTGCGGCGGTTGCAGCCCGCGCCCCCAAGCCATCCCGTTCCGACCGAGGTTGACCTGCAGCGCTTCGCCGACCGCGTGCCAGCTCGCCGAGCCGCTGCTCCGTTCGTAGCGCTGCAGTCGTGCGCTGCTCGCCGACCAAGTGGCGCTGCGCACGAGCAGCAGCTGCCGGCTCTTGGCCAGGAGCGGAGCGCCGTGCTTCACCGGCTCCTTCGGCTGATCAGCGAAGGAGGGGCGCGGTCGAGTCGTGGCGAGCACGACCAAGGTCGAGAACAGAAATCGCAGAGCTAGCGTGCGCACTGAAACAATCCGTAACGGGGTCCGTCCAATTCGAGACCTGCGACTTAGCACACGCGCGGCTCACTCGAGGGGCACGGTCGCGCGCAGATGACGCAGCAGCGCCTCGATCCGCGGCGTGCCGCGGTTTTCGACCCGGTACAGCGCTTGCGCAGAGACGGGCGCGAGTTGGCACGCGGGCAGCAGCGCCTTCAACGTGCGCTCGGCGAGCGCTTCTGCGACCACGAAGTCGGGCAATATCGCGACTCCCAGTCCGGCGATTGCGGCCGCCCGCCCTGCGAGCAGTGTGCCCACGCGCAGCTGCGAGCGCACCGGGACGCTGCGCGCCGCGCCGCCTTCGGTGAATTGCCACGCGCCCGATGAATCGAGGCCGAGAACAGCGCGCTGCTCGCTCAGTGCCGAGACGGTGCGCGGCGTACTCGTGCGCTTCAAATACGCCGGTGAAGCCACGAGCACGCGCTGAAACGTGGCCAGCGAGTGCGCGACCCCCCTGCACCGCTTCGGCAAACCCGAAGAAGTCGCCAAAGCCGCGCTGTTCCTGGCCTCGGATGATTCGTCGTTCATGACCGGCGAGGAGATCGTCCTGGACGGCGGGATGACGCGCGTGTGAGCGGACGCATCGGCGCTCGAAGCGGGCGCGCAGGTTGATTAGGCAGGGCAACGTTCGATGCTTCGGCGCCCTGCCACAACTTTCCACGAATCCGAGCTTCGCCACTCCGTGGCTCGACTCGAAGTGTCGAGAGACCTTGCCGCACAACGTGAGCAGGTGTCCGTCTCGAACACCCAAATGAGCGCGGCGTACGCAAGACCTACTCGCGCTACTGAGGTGCCGTGTCGTATCGTTCGTAAGAGCCAGGGCAGACCGTGGTCTGTCGTGAGCTGAGAACGGTTCCGGTTCGCGGCCAAATGCGTGAACTGGGCGGTTTTTTGGCCGCACGGGCCCGATCCGGAAAACGGATCGGGAGCCGTCGCCGCACCGCCACCCGTTGGAAAGACAGCTGCCGATGACGCCGAATCCAATGCATGAGCCGAGCTTGAACGGAGGAAAGCCAGAATGAGACTGATCAAGTTTGGGCTCGTCGCAGCTTTCGCGGTGGGCTGCACGACGGGTGCTGCGGGTGACTTACCGAGCTCGGGCACACCGGGGGCTGCAGGCACTGGGACGCAGAACCCGTCGGACCCGAACGATCCGTCCAACCCGAACGACCCCTCCAACCCATCCGACCCGGCGCAAGTGGACGCCGCGGGGCACTACGCGCTCCGTCGGCTGACGAATCAGGAGTACACGAACACCGTTCAGGCGCTGCTGTTTACGACGCAGACGCCCGGCGCTGAGTTCCAAGAGAGCCTGCCCGGCTCGTCGGGTTACACCAACGACTCTGCGGCGCTCGATATCTCGTCCGCGCTCGTGGCGAGCTACTACGCCGCTGCGACGTCGCTCGCGAAAGAAGTGATCGCGTCCAAAGGCACGGCAGGCGGCGCCTATTCGAAGCTCGTCACGTGCGACGCGACGCAAGCCGCGTGCGCGCAGCAAACGGTGTCAGCGCTCGCGAAGCGCGCGCTACGCCGTCCGACCACGCCCGCCGACCTCGATGCCAGCACGGGTCTGATGGGCGTGTTCTCGGCGTCGGGCACGTTCGATCAAGGCCTGTACGACGTGATCGTCTCGCTCTTGATGCACCCCGAATTCTTGATGATCCCGGTGGTCGACGGCGCGTCGATCGACCCGACGGCGATCTTCGCGCTCGACGACTACGAGGTCGCCTCGCGGCTCAGCTACTTCTTGTGGCAATCGATGCCGGACGACGCGCTCACCGCCAGCGCCGATCAAGGCAAGCTGCACGAGCCCGACGTGCTGCGCACGCAAGTGACGCGCATGCTCTCGGACGCGCGCGCCACGAGCCTGAAGAACGTGCTGCGCGACGAGTACGCGGGCCTGCTTTCTCTGGCGCGTACCGACCTGACGCAGCTCGGGCAGACCAACACGCTGCGTGACGCCATGTTGGGCGAGACCGATGCGTTCCTGGCCGACATCGTGGAAAACGATCGCTCTCCGCTCACGTTGCTCACGGGCACGCAATCCTTCGTCAACAAGACGCTCGCCGATTGGTATGGCTTGACCTTTCCGAGTGGCAAGGACGCAGCCACGTTCCTGCCGCTGGCCAGCACTCGGACGGGCATTGGCTCGCAGGCCTCGGTGTTGATCAACACTGCCGGCGGCAGCCCGACCTTCACGAACCCGATCAAGCGCGGCCACTGGATCGCGAGCAAGCTCTTGTGCATCAATCCGCCGCCGCCCCCGCCCAACATTCCACCGTTGCCGCCCGCTTCTCAGACCAACCCCACCGTGCGCCAGCGGCTCGATGCCCATTTGAGCTCTGCGGCCTGCAAGGCCTGTCACGAGTCGATGGACTCGGTCGGGCTCGGCGCGGAGAACTACGGCCCGTTCGGGCAATGGCGCGCGAAGTACGCGGATGACGCGGCGATCGACGCGACCGGAACGCTGCCCGGTGACGGCAGCCCGTTCACGGATTCGGCCAGCATGTACCAGGCGCTCGGCGCTTCGGAACAGGCCAAGACCTGCGTCGCGCTCCAATTCATGAAGCTCGCCTTGTCTCGCGACCTCGGCACGGCGACGGAACAGTCGGTTGCGACAGCGGTGGCAAAGTCGGGTGTGACCCCGACCAGTCACTTCTCCGACTTCATCTGGAGCATCGCAACCACCGCACAGTTTTTGAAGCAGACCGGAGAGGCGCCATGAATTTCAAGATTACTCGCCGTCACCTGCTCGCCGCTTCGGGCGGCTTCTTGGCCTTACCGCTGCTGGAGTCGCTCCGAGGCCAGAACGCGCACGCGGCCACGCTGAAGGATCCGCGTCGCTTGATCATGATCCATTGGCCGAACGGCACCGTCACTCGTGCCGAGACGCCCACCTGGTTCACTGCGCCGGACGCGCCGCTCACGGCCGCCAATGCGCCGATCCCACTGCAGCCGTTTGCGGCCAACTTGGCAGACATCACGATCCTGCGCGGCCTCACGCAGTCGGCTCGAGACTTGACGCTCAAGAATGGCGCCGGCGGGCACGGCGGCTCGAAGCCGTGCTTCTTCACCGGGCAATCACCGACGAATTTGACCACGGACGCTTCGGGCATTGCCGGCGACTCCTTCGACGTCATGTACGCCAAAACGACGCCGAATGGTCGCAACATCTACCTCGGCAATTCGTCGCAAGGCGGCGGTGACGGCGTGACCTACGCCTACGAGCTCTCGCACAAGGACGGGCAGAAGGTCGTGCCGGAGATCAACCCGGTCTCCTTCTACAATGCCTACTTCAAGGATCTGACGGGCAGCAGCGCGCCCGCGCCGCAGACCGACTACGCCCGCAACGGCAAGATCCTCGATCTTCCGACGGCTGCCACGACGAGCCTACGCGGGCAGTTGGGCAAGGCCGATCGCATGCGCCTCGATTCGTACCTCGCGTCGCTGAGCGATCTGAAGAAGAGCCTGGGCACGCAGCCGCCCGTTGCCACTTGCACGAAGCCGGCAGCGCCCAGCGTCGACGCCTCGACCACGAATCACAACGGCTTGCGAGGCATGGCCTACTTCGCGCGCATGCAGGCGTTCAATTCCCTGATCGCCACCGGCTTTCAGTGTGACTTGTTCCGCTCGATCGCGATCTCGTTCGGCTCGGAGGGCAACTACACGACGTACGACGGCGTGTACCCGGCGAACCTCAACTACAACGGCGCCACGCTCACGATTCAGTACGACCACTCGGTCTCGCACCACAGCCCGATTTCGTCGGAACAAGGCACGTACGGCTACGAGCCGAACATGACGCGCGACCGCATGCACCTGTTCCTGGTCGTGGATCTGATCAACAAGCTGAAGGCCGTGAGCGATCCGAGCGGCAGCACCGTGCTCGACAACACCATCATCATGGCCGGCTTCTGTGTCGACGACGGCCAGCACAACAGCGGCCCTTCGCTCGGCACTCCGATGGTCGTCTGCGGCGGCAAGAATTTCATGACCCCTGGGCGGTCCATGGACGCCAGCCTCTACGATCTGAACGACCTGTACTTTACGTTCGGCGGCCTCCTGGGCATGAACCTCACGAGCTTCCACCCCATTGCCCAAACCCTGAAGCCGTACAACAAGGCCACCGGACGCATGTCGGGCTCGACCGTCGTGCCGCTCTGAGCCGGCGCTTTCGCTCACTCCTCGCGGAACACGGCCTCAATGTTGTTGCCATCCGGGTCGAGTACGAACGCGCTGTAGTAACCCTTGGGGTAACCGGTCGCGGGATCGCGCAGGCCAGGCGGGCCGTTGTCTTGGCCGCCGCTGCTCAGCGCTGCCGCGTGGAACGCAGCGACCTGTTCCCGGCTGTGGGCGACGAAGCAGGTGTGTTGTTTGACGCTGTGCGGGTGGAAGCGATCGATCCAGAATTGGGGATATTCGAGGCCGTAGGCGACGCCGCCGTTGTCCGGCATCGTGAAGACCCTGCGGTAGCCGAGCGCGGACAGCACGGCGTCGTAGAAGACGGCCGAGCGGGCCACGTCCGCGACGCCGATCCCGGTGTGGTCGATCACTGAATCCCGTAGCGGGTCTTGGCGGCGACCCAGCACTGCGTGAACGCTAGCGAGCCCAAGCAAGGCATTTTCATAGCTCCCGACGTTTACTCTTCGTGCGCCGCGCTCGTCTACGGGCGTTTTTGCACGGCGTTTTCCGACGCTTGCCGAGCGTGCTCGTGCTCGTGTTCGTGTTCCTCGTCGTGCACGTGTCGGTGGTGCACGTCGGGCGCGTGCGGGTGCTCGTGGCTGATGGCTTCGTGTGAATGCGGGTGGCTGTGCTCGCCGATGACGGCGGGCTCGTGAGTGTGATCGTGGTGCCCATCGTCGTGGCGGTGCGGGTGCTCGTGCGTCGTGGGCTCGTGGCGGTGCGGGTGCGCGTGGCCCTCGGTGAGGTGTAAATACACGCCGAGGGCGAAGCACAGGGCGGCGACGAGCGACGTGATGCCGACGCTGCCGCGGCCCATGAGCCAGGCGGCAGCCGCACCGACGAAGGGCGCGAGCGCGAAGATCGAGCCCGTGCGCGCGGCGCCGATCTGGCGCTGGGCGCGCAGATAGAAGCGCAGGCTCAGGCCGTAGCCCGTGGCGCCGCAGACCAGCAGCCCGAGCAGCGGCCACGCTCGGGGAAAAGGCTGCTTGGAGGCGAAAGCGAAGCTGAAGCTGAGCGCCGCGCCGAGCGCGGCTTTCCATTGCACCACCTGCGTGGGATCGAGATCCGAGAGCGGGCGCGACAGCGTGTTGTCCAGCGCCCAACCCAAGGTGGCGAGCACCACCGCGATGGCGCCCACGCCGAACGTGGCCGACGTGGCGCCGCCCGCGACCAGCAGCAGGCCACCGAGCGCCATGAACGCGAGCGCGAGCGCCACCCGCCGCCCGATTTCTTCACGGTGGATGCGCCAGGCCAAGAGCACGGTGAACACCGCTTCGAAGTTCAAGAGCAGCGACGCGCTCACTGCGTCCGTGCGTTGCACGCCCCAGGTCAGGCACACCGGCGCGAGCACAGCGCCCGTCAACGCGACCAGCAACAGCCGGGGCACCTGCGCCGAGCGCACCGGCGTCTCCGTGCCGCGCGCCGCACGCCAGGGATCGATCGAAGCGAGCGCCGCACCGGCATAGAGCAACGCTGCGGCGGGCCAAGCGCCTGCACCCTGGCCGAAGCGCTGAATGAACGGCGTGGTCAGGCCGAACGCGACCGCGGACAGCACCGCGAGCGCAGAGCCACGAAGCAGCGGACGACTCCGCATTCCGTGCGCGTGGGACGTCATGCGGCAACCCGGTGCTCATCGAATGGCGGTACCGCTCCGGCGTATTGGTCGGCGCCGCACGGACACCTGCCTCGGTGCAGGTGCGGGGTCTCGGACAGGGGAGGACTCATGAGCCAGGCCTAGAGTGCCCGCTCGTGCCTCCGCGAGACTAGCGTTTCGCTGCGCCGGCCTCGAATTCAGCCAATGCCTCGGCGGGCGTGGCCCCAAACCCGCTCGAAAACAGATCGCGATCCGCGATGACCGCCCAGCGCCCGTCCGACAGCTGCAACAAGGTTGCCCTGCCGACCGACGTGTCGATGGGGGTGCCCGCCGAGTCTTTCATCTCGGGGATGGGCGTGTGGATCACCGCAGCCATTGCCCGGACGATATCAGTCTTTGCGATCGCGGATAGGTCCGCTTCGCGTCGGGCATGCTTCGAAGCCAGCCCTGCGCGACGAGCGTGGCGACTTTGCACGCCCGGCCGCGCTATTTGCTCACGTTCTCGCCGCCGTCGAGGCCTGCATCGGGGATCTTCGTGTCCGCCGCCTTTTCAATCGCAGGCTTGGGCACACTGGGCGACGTAGTCCCCGGACAACCCGAAACCATCCAAACCAAACTGCACGCGATCACGAAGTGGCGCATGCCAAACGCCTAGCGCAGCGACCTCGTCCCAGCAATTTCAGAGCGGTTTCGAGCGCCTCACCCTGCGAATTCGCGATCGCGAAGCACCTTGGACGGGGAGCTCCGGTACGTTTGCGCTACGTTTTGCGTACTGCGGGATTCCCGAATGGCGAGGCACCTCGGACGGCGGAGCTCCGGTACGTTTGCGTACTGCGGCCCGCGCCATCTCTCATGACGCAAACTGCAGTACGTACTCGTACGGCCTCCCAACGAGCACTCCCGACGCTGAGCGCGGTACGTTTGCGTACTGCGGAATTCGCGATCGCGAAGCACCTCGGACGGCGGAGTTTTGGTGCGTTTGCGACCGCGGCGGCGCCATCTCTCCCGCCGCCAATCGCAGTACGGCCTCGTACGGCCTCCCAAAGAGCACACCCGACGCTGAGCGTGGTACGTTTGCGTACTGCGAATTCGTACTGGCGAGGCCCTCGGACGGCGAGGTTCCGGTACGTTGGGCCGCGCGAGCTGCACGCGGCAGGTCGCGCTGCACGAGCTGACCGTTCTGCGCGGCGAGCGCGACACCGTCCGGGGTGCAGGCCGCCATCGTTCGAGATCTCGTGCCCGTTTTCGTCGCTCGAAACGGGGTGTTCCGCACGAACCCAACGTTCGTCAAGCTCCGGCCAACGCGCGCAGGACCTCGACCACGAAATTGAACAGCCCGTGCCCGAGCATGCTGGGAACGAGCGAGCCCGTGCGCGCGGCGAGGCGCGCCCACAAGTAGCCGCCGACTGCCACGGAAGCGAAGCCGTAGATGCCTCGGCCATGCACGGCCGCGAATACGAGGCATGAAATGAGGGCCGAGCGATGAAGGCTCAGGCGCGTCGTGAGCGCGCCGAATAACACACCCCGGAACAGTAGCTCCTCGGCGAACGGCGCGAGCACCACGGCGCTGAATGCATCGAGCCGTGGATGTTCGAGGTGCGCATCGCGCAACGATTCACTCCAGCGCAAGGCCCCCAGCCAATGCAGGGCACGCCAGTCGAGCCAATCGAACGCGTACACGACGCCGATGGCGGCGCTAGCGGCGATCGCGATCCAATACCGCGAACGCCAGTCGGGTGGGCACCTCAGGAGGTCCCGAATCGGCGTGCTCGCGCGTGCTGCGCGCGTGCCCACGAGCAACGCGCTGACGGTCAGGGCAGGGGTCAGCTCCATCAGGAGCGGAAATTCCGCGAGCAAGCCATGTGGATTGTCCGCTCGCCAGAGGTTGACCACCGAGACGAACGCTGTTGCCCAGATGAAGATCAGCAAGCCGTGCCCCAAGCTCAGCGCAGGCAAGCGCGCGCGCAGGGGGCGTCGCGGATAGCGGAAGCCTCGTCGGTAAGCGATGTACGCGCCCAGCGCGAACAGCATGAACGCGACGTGGACGCACGCCTGTCGTAGCCCCCGCCGCCCCTCGAGCTCGATCCGCGCCTGCTCTGCGCCGAGGTCGCCGCGCAAAACCTCGGCGCGTCGAGCTTCCAAATAGTCGGGCACCTCCACCGAGAGCGACTGCTTCACCGCCGTCAGGTGCTCGGCACTACCCCAAGCGGCCAGCGAAACGTCACGCGCGACCTCGGCCTCCTGCCGCCAACGGCGCGTCGCGAAGCGCTTGTAGCCTTCAGCGACGTACACTTCGTGCTCTTGGAAGAGCTCGCTCCAGCGTGTTTCCAGCGTGGCTGCGTCGCAGGCTGCACATTCGCCGTGTGCGAGCCACCAGCTCGGGAGCGCTTTGGATTGGGCCGCGCGCCGACTCCGCTCGGCCAGCTCGAACAGCGCTCGCGTGGGATCGTGCTTCGACATCAGCGGATAGTCGTAACCCCACTGCAGTGAACGGATGCGCGTCTGTGCGCTCAGTACCAGCGCCACCAGGGTAATCAGTCCGACCAGCGCGGCCTTTCCAGGGCTCATGGGCGGTTTGGCTGGGCTGCTCGGCACGGCGCCGGCTAGCCTATCATTCGACATGGTTCGTTCTTGGGTTTTGGTTGCTCTGTGCCTCTCGAGCGTCGTGGTGGGGACGAGTTGCGAAAAAAAATCAAAGCCAAACGAGGGTTGGGCGTCGAACCACGGTGTGAGCACCACTCCGGCACCGGCTCCCGCGCCGATCCCGCTCGAGCCGCCGGTCGAAGTGCTGCGCGTGCCCAATTCGGGCTTGCCTTGCGCAGTCGATGATCTGCTCGCGCAAAAGTGCCGCCGCTGTCACACGAAGCCGGCCCGCCACACAGCGCCCTTTGCGCTCTTGACCTGGGACGACACGCAAGAGCTGCTGCGTGATCGTCAACGTTACCTGGTGATGGAGAGCGCCGTGAAGAGCGGCTACATGCCCTACAACATCGCGGCCAACCCGCCTGTCGAGCGCTTAACCGACGCTGAGAAGCAGATCATCGTGGATTGGGTGGAGGCCGGCGCGCCGCGCGGTTCGTGTGGCAGCACGGGTCCCGCGCGGAGCAGCTCGCCCCGCCCTGTTGCGAGTGGTTTACGTCCCCATGCCAAACCCAAATCTGCACTGTAAGGAACGCGCGGGCCGTGCGTTATCCTGCTCGATGATGGCTTCTCGTCTTGGTTTCGGGGTCTGCATCGTGGCGCTGGCGAGTGGTTGTGCGCGCGCGTCGTTCGATAGGAGCGCCGCGGCGCCGCCCGCTCCACCGTCGGAGTACGCCGCGCCCAGCAGCAACGTTGGGACCGCCCAAGACGAGCTCACGAGCTACAAGTCGCAGGGCCCCGCTGAATCCGCGCCGGCTGCTGCCGCGGCGCCCGCGCCGGCTGCTGCCGCAACGCCCGCACCGGGTGCGCCCGGGCTGCCGCCCGCGCCCGCGCCGGCCCCCGAGGGTGTGGTCGGAGCCACTGGCGAGGCCCCGACGAAGGAGATGCTCGACATCGAGGCGCACCTCGGGTTGCTCGTAGCCAGTGTGAACGCCGCGCGCGATCAGTTGCGCAAGGAAGCGATGGCACGCGGCGCGACCATCACCAGTGACGTGGTGCAAGACAGTGGCGGTGCGCCGGAGGCCGCGCTCACGATCCGCGTGCCCGCGGGGCTCAGCAACGCCTTCATGGCCGACGTGGAACGACTGGGCGAGGTGACCTCGCGCCAGATCACGGCCAAAGACATCGGGCGCGAATTTCACGATTCCGAGATCCTCCTGCACAACTTGGAGCGTACGTTGGCGCGCTACGAAGAGATCCTGGCCAAGGCGCAAACCGTCGAAGAGATCTTGAAGATCGAAAATGAGTTGTCGCGCATTCGCGGCGAGATCGAGCGCGTGAAGGGTGACCTGCGCTACCTCGGTGACCGCGCGGCGCGTGCCACCGTGTTCGTGCTCTTGCATGAGCGCGGCAAGGAGATCGCCGTGGAGCCCGATCGCGAGGCCAAGTTCTATCCGGGCGTGCGCGCGGTGATGCTCAGCGAGCTGCGCTCCGGCCGCAGCACGGTGAGCAATTTCGGTGGCGGCTTGGTGGTCGGCGCGGGCCGCCCGTTGAACGTGGAGCTCGACCTGATGAAGGGCGCCCACTCCGACTCGAACGGGCTCGACGCAGTGCTCGCGACCATTGGCGGAGATGCCTATTCCGATTTTCTAGGCGGCGGCGAGCGGCGCTATTTGAACCCCTACTTGGGGCTGCGCGCGGGCTACGCGCGCCTGAGAGCGCGCAACGATTTTGCCATCGGCGCTACGCTCGGCGTCGAGCTGCTCAAGACCCAATATTCCACGATTGACCTGGATTTGAGGGCGCTCGGCCTGTTCGGCAAAGTGGGCTCGGAGCTCGGTTTGCAGCCGACGCTGGGCGCGAGCGTCGCGTTCTGACTGCGCAGCTTTGGTAGCCCCAAGTCTGCGCGGCGCGTTGCCAGCAATCCGGTACCGAATTCGCACCTGGGCATGCTACCGGTCGATCATGGCGAGCTTTTGGGCGCGACGCGCGCCGCTCTGGGTGGGCGTTGGTTCGATCGGCGTGGCCGCGGCGCTGAGCGCTTGCTCGAGCAGTGACTCGAGCGCTAACGGCGCGTCGGGAGGCAGCTCGGGGAGTGCGGGCGCGAGCGCTGCGAGTGCCGGGGCGAGCGCCGCGGGCGCTAGCGGTTCGGCAGGGGCGCCGAGTGCGGGCGCGGGCGGAGCAAGTGCCGGTACGAGCGCCGGCGGCAGTGCGGCGGGAACCGGCGGCGCGGCGAGCGCAGGTGCAGCAGGAAGCGCGGTTGCCGGTGCGGCGGGCAGCACGGGCAGCGCGGGCACGGGCGGCGCGGGCAATTGCGCGGGCAACGCGGTCTCACTCAGCGCGAACGGCACGGGCACGGCGAGCGACGCCGCACACGCGCGCGTGGTGATCGATTTACTGAATGACTTGCCGATCGGCAATGCGCACCGCACCGTCGAGTTCTGGGCTTACATTCAGCCGAGCGATTGGCTGGGCGAGAAGAACGAGGTCTACGTGTACGGCAGCCCCGGCACGACGAATACCGCGTTCGGGCTGGATTTCGGCAGCAATGCGGTCACCGGCATGCCGAGCAACCACGCCACGCTGAACCCGTACACCAACGGCAACTTCACCGAGGACAGCCAAGCGGATCTGGGCGTGACCTCGGCCGCTGCGCAGTGGCTCCACGTCGCCATGACTTGGGACGGCACGACCCTGAAGACGTACGTGAACGGCGCGCTGAAGCTGAGCAAGACCAACGCGGGCAGCCAGCTCGCCACGACCAGCTCGGCGCTGACGATGGGCTGTAACCCTCCGATAAACAATTGCTTCAACGGCCTGTTCGACGAGCTGCGCGTCTGGAACGTGGACCGCTCGGCCAGCGACATCCAAGCCAATTATCGAAAGCCGCTCACCGGGTCGGAGAGCGGCCTCGTCGGCTATTGGAAGTTCGATGAAGCACCGGGCGCGAGCAACGCGGCCGACGCCGTCAATAGCGCCGGCCACAGCGCGCACGCGGGGCAGCTCGTGGCCGAGAACGCAGCCCAGAAGCCAACGTTCGTGACCGCGATGCCGCCCGCGCCGCTCGTCTGTCCTTGATTTACTGGAGCGGGACGTAGATCGGGGTGTACGCGTTCACGTAGTCGCCCGTGCCGAGCTGTCCGTAGTCGTTCGCGCCCCAGCACGCGACGTTGAGGTCACCGAGCCAAGCGCAGTTGTGATTGTTCGTCGACGAAATGCTGAGCGCTCCGAATAGGTTCGGCACCGGCGTCGGGCTGAGCGCATTCGTCGAGGCACCGTTGCCGAGCTCGCCGTCGCCGTTGAAGCCCCAGCAATACACGCTGCCGTCGTTTTGCAATGCGCAGGTGTGCTGAGCGCCCGCGGTGACGGTGGCGGTGTTGTTCAGGACGAGGACGGGGGTGGACGCAGCTGTGGTCGTGCCGTTGCCGATCTGCCCGACGTAGTTTCCGCCCCAGCACCAGAGCGAGTTGTTCGTCTTCACGTAGCAAACGTGGATGCCGCCCGCGGCGATGTCTTTGATGTTGCGATCGATGCCCACTTGGACTGGGAAGTCGTACGATGCCGTCTGCCCGATGCCGAGCTGACCGTAGTCGTTGTTACCCCAGCAATAGGTCTGCCCGCTGTCCTGCAAGACGCAGCTCGAGTAGTCGGTGATGGCGAGCTTGCGCGGGCGAACGTTGTACCCCATGTACGACACCTCGACCGGCAGGGACGAAGAGGCCGTGGTTGAGTTGCCGAGCTGCCCGTAGCCGTTGTAACCCCAACACCAGACCTTGCCGAGCTTCTCGGACGCCGCACAGGCGTGGAACCGACCGACGCCGACCGAGCTGATGTTGGCGAGGCCCGTCACCTTGACGGGCGTGTTCACGCTGTCGACGTTGGTGCCATTACCGAGCTGACCATTGCTGTTGATACCCCAGCACCAGACCGTGCCGTCGGCCTTCAGCGCGCACGCAGAAGCGTTGCGCGAGCTGGACACGGCCGTGATTGGCCCGCTGATCGGGAAATTCGTGGTCGTCAATGCCACGGCGGGGTTCGTGCCGAACGCGCCATCGACCAGGCCCCAGTATTTGAGCGTGCCGTCCGTCGTGATCACGAAGGTGCTGAAGCCGCCTGCGGTCACGCTCTTGATGTTGTCGATGAAGTTGGCCGAAGCAGCGACCGCATTCAGCTTGTGAAAGTTCATCTGCAGCGTGCTGACGACGCCCGCCTGCAGGTTCAGCTGCACCGGGTCGGCGATCCAATTGGCTTGCGCCGTGCCGCCGGTGACCGTCGCGTCGGTACAGGCGAGGCCGTAGGCGTTGGCCGTGAAGCGAACGCTGCCCAGCGGAAGTTGCCCGAGCGTCAGTGCTGACGTCGAAGCGTTAGCCGCTACCGTGAGGTACTTCTTCACCGTCGGCGTGCCATTGCCGTACGTACCGGTCACCGCGATGCACGTGACGCCGCTGGCCGGTGCGGTCTTCAGCTGCACCTCGGTCGATTCGACGCTTTCAGCCCCCGAGCCCGAGCTCGAGTCACCCGAGCCACACGCAGAGAGCCCGAGCACCGCAGCGAGCGTGACGCTGACGACCCCTGCTACGAACGATATTTGTCCCATCGTAAAGTTTCCCTGCCCTTGTGCGGTTCATACGTCCGCCGCTCATCCCGTGAGTAAAACCTTGGCCCCCGAATGACGCCCCGGCTCGACCGCTGCGGCGTCGTAACCGAGACCCGCGCGCCCGTCAACGAACGGGCAAGAGCGTGCGCCATGACCCGCACACGCGCCGCCCCGGCGAGTAGCTTGGCGTTAGGAGGCACCTCGCTCGAGCGCTGCCTGCGAGGGCTCGATGCGTACGATGACGGATTTGGAGGCCGGCTGATTGCTCCCGTCGGCTACGCTGTCGAGCGGCACGAGCACGTTGGTTTCCGGGTAATAGGCCGCGACACAGCCGCGTGGAATCGAATACGGAACGAGTCGAAAACGGTCGGCGCGCCGCAGCGTTCGCCCGTAACGACTGATCAAATCGACGAAGCTGCCCGGCGCGAGGCCACGCGCATCCAGCTCCTCCTGATTGATGAACAACACGCGGCGCCCGTTGGCGATACCGCGGTAGCGATCGCTCTCGCCATAGATGGTGGTGTTGAACTGGTCGTGACTGCGAATCGTGGTCAGCAAGAGCTCGCCCTCTGCCAGGGCGTGCTTCGGGATCGGGTGCACCGTAAAATGCGCCTTCCCGGATGGAGTGGCGAAGCGGCCTTCGCGCGCGCCGTTCGGCAGATAGAACCCGCCGGGCTCGCGCACGCGCTGGTTGTACTGCTCGAAGCCCGGAAGCACGTGCTCGATGTGCTCACGGATGCGGTCGTAGTTGGCGACGAGCCCCGCCCAATCCACGCGCGTCTTGCCGGCCAGGGCGCGCTCGGCGATGCCCGCGACGATCGCCGGCTCGCTCAGCAGGTGCTCGGACGCGGGCAAGAGCACTCCGTGCGATTGATGCACGACGCCCGCGGTGTCCTCGACGGTCACGAACTGCTCGCCGCCGCTTTGCATGTCGCGCTCGGTGCGCCCGAGGCACGGCAAGATCAACGCTTGCCTGCCCGTGATCAGGTGCCCGCGGTTGAGCTTGGTCGAGATTTGCACCGTCAGATCACAGCGCTGCATGGCTTCTGCCGTGAGCTGCGTGTCTGGAGTGGCGCTCAGGAAGTTGCCGCCCAGGCCGATGAACACCTTCACCTGACCGGCGTGCATGGCGCGAATGGTGTTCACTGCATCGAGGCCATGTGCTTTCGGGACCTCGAACTCGAATTCCTTGCCCAGCTCGTTCAGGAACTCGTCGCTCATCTTTTCCCAGATGCCGACCGTGCGATCGCCCTGCACGTTGCTATGCCCGCGCACCGGACACACGCCCGCGCCACGCCGCCCAATATGCCCCCCGAGCAGGGCGAAGTTGACGATGCTCTGCACGTTGGCCACGCCGTTCTTGTGCTGCGTGATGCCCATCGCCCAGCTGCAAATGGTGTGTTTGGACTTCAGCGCGATCTCGGCGGCTTGCCGGATCAGCTCCCGTGAAACGCCGCTGCTTTGCACGATGTCGGCCCAGCTTTCGGCCTCGAGATCCGCGCTGAGTGCCTCGAAGCCCTCGGTTTGCTGGTCGATGAAGTCGTGCGCGAGCAGCGTCCCGCCTGCGCGCCGGTCTTCATCGAGCATCTCTTTCATGATGCCCTTGAGCAGCGCCACGTCACCGTTGATCTTGACGGGCAAGAACAAGCTCGCGATGGGCGTGCCGCGACCCAAGAGCGAGAGTGGCTCTTGCGGGTTCTTGAAGCGAATCAGCCCCGTTTCGGGCAGCGGGTTCACGCTCACGATCTTGCAGCCGTTGCGGGCGGCTTTCTGTAACTCGCTCAGCATGCGCGGATGGCAGGTGCCCGGGTTTTGCCCGATCACGAAGATGGCCTCGGCGTGCTCGAAGTCTTCCAGCTTCACCGTGGCCTTGCCGATCCCGATGGTCTCGGTGAGTCCGGCGCCGCTCGACTCGTGGCACATGTTCGAGCAATCAGGCAGGTTGTTCGTGCCCAGCTGGCGGGCGAGCAAGCCGTACAAGAACGCGGCCTCGTTGCTGGCACGCCCCGACGTATAAAACGCGGCGTCGTTGGGCGAGGCCAGCGCCTTCAGCTGGCTGCCGATCAACTCGAACGCCGCATCCCAAGCGATGGGCTCGTAGTGATCCGAGCCGGCGCGCCGCCACATCGGCTGCGTGAGCCGGCCCTGTTGCTCGTGCCAACCGTCACCCTGCTGCAAGAGCTGCGAGATCGAATACTCGGCGAAGAATTCGGGCCTGACGCGTTTGGTCGTGGCCTCGCTGGCTACGGCCTTGGCGCCGTTCTCACAGAACTCGGCCGTCTTGCGATCGCGATCCGGATCGGGCCAAGCGCAGCTCGGGCAGTCGAAGCCGTCCATCTGGTTGATGGTGAGCAGCGTGCGCACGGTGCGCGTCACGCCCATCTCGCGCACGCCGCGACGCACGGTCTCGTAAATCGAAAACAGGCCCGCCGCGCTTTCATGGCGGTGCACGACGTGGGGCGTGCGCTGCTCGGCTGGCGGCTCGGCGCCGGAAATGAGTGCCTTCTCGGACTCGTCAGCTGCGTCGGATGTGCGGTTCAAGCGGCCTCCGAGTGGGAGTCTAGCCGCTCCGCGTGCTGAACGCCGAATCGAAGCCGCGCTGCACAGTGAGGCCGTTTAGCGCAGGCCGAGCTGGAGCATGAGGCCGTAGTGATCGGACAAATGGCTCAGCTCGACGTTGCCCTCCGCGCCGATCTCGACTTGGCTGGTAAACGCGCGGCTCACGCTGGCCGACCCCTCGGGGAAACCTCTGATCAACAGGTGATCGATTAGGTCAGCGCTCGAATCGGGGCTGCGCAGCGAGTTGTCGCTACACTCGCTGCACTCGGCGCGTCCCCCGTCGAGGTACGGATCGCGCAGACCGGTGGCCAGTAGCGCCTCCAGGTCATCCGGCAATACCGCGCCGTTCCCGTTCAGCGCCAGGCCCGTGTTCAGATCACCCATCACCAATACGCGCTCGCCGTCCCCGGCGTGTGCGGCGATCAAGCGCACGAGCTCCTCGGTTTCGCGGGCATGCTCGCCGTCCCACGAGCCGTCAGGGCCCGCATACGGAATCACACCCAAGGGCGAGCTGAAGTGCGTGCAGAAGGCGTGTACCGTGCCGAGCTGGGGCACTTCGATGCGGGCGTACAGGGCCGTGCCGCGCTGGAAGTACGCGTCGAGCGGCAGGATTTCCTGGTCGACGATCGGAAAGCGGCTGAACAAGGCAATGTCGGAATTGCCGCCGAAGATCGCGGGATCGCCGGTGGCTGCCGCGCCCGCCGTTGCACACGCCTCGAACGTGCCGAGGTGATTGATCAAACAACCGAGACAACCACCAGACAACGCCGTCACTTCGGTCGTGCATTGGGTTTGGATACAGGCCACGAGCCGTTCGGGCTCCGCGCTGTCACACTCGCTCTGTACGCACGCACCGAGCGACCCGAGCTCGTCGCTCGAGCAAGAGCCCGAGCCCGGCGTAGGCGCACGGTGCAGCGTGTTCGGCAGCGCGCCGCCGAGCGCGCTCTTCAATGCCGCGAAGTCCGGTTCTTCCCACAGCTCTTGAATGCACATCAGATCGAGACCCGGCGCGGCGTCAGAGAGCGCGCTCAGGACCTTGGGCAGGCGCGCCGCAGTATTCGGCTCGAAACCGGGGGCGAGCGCGGTGTTGAAAGTGAGGGCGTTCAGCTGCCAGCGGGTGTTGGCCGGCGCGCCTTGGTCAGTCGAGCAGGCGGTTGCGAGGGTGAGCAGTGAGCCGAGCAGGATGGGTCGCAACATGGGAGATCGCTTTCTGCGCCGCGGGGGCAAAGGGCCGGAGCTGGTGTGAATGAAGCGCGTGAATGCGCCGTGCGCGCGGCTTGCCGGTGGGCCCGACCTCGCCGCTCGATTCTCGAAAAGCGCCCTCGAAAAGCGCCAAACCTTGGACCAGGCGGTGTCGGTCGAGCTCCCTCAATAGCTCGCCGAATACGGACCAACGCGGGTCGGAATCGAGCAACACCTGGGCGGGCCCCGTGGTTTGGTGATGCGTGAACGAGACGTACAGGGCGGCGCCCTCCGCCGTACCCTCGAACACGCAAGTGGCACCAGGAGCGCGCGTGCCGAGCTCGACGGAGAGGGCCGCCGTGTCGACGGTGCTGCCATCGCTCGCTCGCAGCAGCGCTTGCACTCGCCCGAGCAGTACCAGCTCCCCGCTGTCGGCGAAGCACGCCCGATCGCCGGTGTGCAGCCAGTCGTGCTCGAGCGCACGCGCGGTGGCCGTGGGATCGCCCAAGTAGCGCTCGAAGCGGGCGTCACTGCGCACGAGCAACTCGTCGTTCACGAGGCGCAGCTCGACGCCTAGAACCGGCAGCCCCACGGCGCCAAAGCGTGCGCCGACACGCGGGCCAATGGTCGTGGCTCCGGTGAGCTCGGTTTGTCCGTACACGATTCGCAGCGGTAGCCCTGCGGCCTCACACCAGGCGTGCAGCTCGGCGGACACGGGCGCAGCGCCGGCCAAGAAGTCGCGCACGCGCTGCAGACCGGCGCGGCGCCGCAATTGCCAGCCAAAAAGGCGCGCTGCGAGGCCACGCGGCGCGCCGCCGGCGACGCCGCTGTGCAGGAGCGCGCGAGCGCTGCGAGCCACCGCGCTGAACGAGGCGCGACCGAGCGCCGTGCCGCGCGCCGACTCGGCAGCTCGCGCGCGCAGAGCCTCGAGCAGCTGTGGCGGCGTCAGCAGAGCGGTTGGCAAACACGCCGGCAGATCCTGCGCGAGCGTTGCCTGTCCGCCGCCATAGTAGGTGTGCCCGGCACTGATCAGCGAGACGTACAGCGTGAGCAAACGCTCGGAGATGTGCGCGGTGGGCAGGAACGAAAGGAAGCGCGGGAAAGCATGCGACGCTTCTCGTGCCGCAGAGCGCGCGGCGCTGAGCAGGGCGCGCTCACTGATCACGATCACGCGCGCGGGCCCAGTGGTCCCCGTGCTCTGCAGGTACAGGACTGGGGTCTCGGGATCGCGCGGGGGCAGCGCTCGCAGGCAGGCGCTGAGCGCGCGGGTATCGAAGGGCTCGACCTCGGGGGGGAGGGCGGGTGCCCCGCTGTCGACGCCTAGCAGCGGCACGAGCACGTTCAGCTCCAAGACCGTGCGGCACAGCGTGGCTCGTCGCGCGCGCGCCGCTTCTTCTGGGCCTGCCACGAGCACGCGCGCGCCGCTCTGGGCGAGCGCGCTGCGCAGCTCATCGTCGCTGGCGCTGACGTACAGAGGTTGCAGCGTGCGGCCCGTGAGCGCCAGCGCGAGCTCGAGCGCCGGGTAGCGCGCGTTGGTGTCGGCCAGCACGGCGACCACGGTTTCGCCGCGCAAGCAACGGTCGAGCTCGGCCGCGACGCCGCGTACGAGGTGCGCGAGCTCGTGCCAGGAAAGCGTACGGAATGCGCCGTCGGGGACGCGGTAGCTGAGCGCGGGCCGTTCGGGGTGTTTGGCTACCGTATCGATGAGCAGCTCGGCGAGCGTCTTGGGCTCGGCGCACGCCGTGGCACGCCGATTGGCCAACAACAGGTACAGCGCAGGCCCCAAGATCACGTCTGCGGCCAAGGCGAACGCCATGCTGAACATCGCGATCATGCCCATGGCTTGCAGCGCGAGTAACGAGCTTGCCAGCATCGAGGCAAAGCCGCCGATCAACACGTACGAGGAGAAGCTGCACGGTCGCCCCGTGCGCAGCAGCGTCGCGCTCACCGCGCTCGCCGCGTCGCAGCCGGCGCGTCGGCGGTCACGAATGCGCACCGACAGGTGAATCGTATCGTCGGCCGCCAGCCCGAGCGCGATGGCCAGGATCATCGCCGTGCCGATGCGCACCGTGATGTGTAGCAAGCCCATGAAGCCGAGCGTGGCAAAAACCGGCAAAATCGTGGCTGGAATCGCGGCCAAGAACAAGTCGCGGTCGCGAATCGCAAACCACATGATCGGCAAGATCACGAGCAGCGCGGTGATTGCGGAGAACATCACGTCGAACGACAAGCGATTCATGCCCTGTTGCGCCAGCCACCATTGCCCGACTGGCTCGACCACGGCGTGGGGCATCGTTTCGCGCGCCGCTTGGCGCACGCGCTCCACGAACGGCAACGAATGCGCGGTGCCGATGTCCGCGACGCGCACCACGATTGCGGTGCGTGTCGCGTCCCTCGCCAACACCGGGCCGGCGAGGCGCGCGAGCTCCGGACCCGCGGCCCCCGAACGCGCGCTCAGCGCCGCGCTGAATGGGCCTACCGTGCGCTGACAGGCTTTGCCGGCGTGGTCGCTTGCTTCAGGTTGCGGAGAGAAGTCGAGCGCAGAGGCAACGAAGCGGACCTCGGGCATGTCGCACAGGCGGTTCACGAACGCCGAGAGCTCGGCCTCGCTCAGCCACGCTCCCGGACGAGCCGCGCGGATCGCCAGCTCTGGCCCGAGAAAACCAGCGAACTCTCGCTCGTAGGTCTGCTCCGCCAGGACCGCCGAGTGCCCTGCGGGCAGCTCCTCGTTGACTCGTTGGTCGACGGACAAGCCCGATAGCCCGAACACGGCGAGCAAAGCGCTGACCACGACGAAGCCCAGCACGACGCCACGCGGCGAACGCTGCACGAGCTCCGCGACACGGCGCACGATGGCGAGCGTCCAACCCCGCTGCTCGCTGCCGAAGTCTCGGCTCGGCGTATTGCGGTAGAAGTGGCGAATCGCGAGCGGCACGACCAACCAATTGACGCCGTACACGATCGCGACGCCCAACGCGGTCGACAACCCGAAGGACCAGACGGCGCGCATGTCGGCGCTGGTCAGCGCGGCAAATCCGGTGAACGTTGCAAACCCGGTCATGAAGCTGGGCCAGGCCAGGATCGCGAAGGCTTCGCGATTCGCAGCGGCGTGCTCGCGGCCGGCCTCGCGTCGGCGGCGGTATTCTTCTTGATGATGAAGCGCCTGACCGATGCCGACGATCAGTACCAAGGTCAACACTTGGCTATTCACGATCGAGAACGGTTGCCCGAGCGCGGCCATTGCGCCCAGGACCAAGGGCACCGAGAGCGTGACGCCCAGCAGACAGGTCAGTACGTCGCTCCAACGTCGGAAGTACAGAAATAGGATGCCCAGCATGATCAGCAGTAGGACCGCGATGCTGCGGAATACGCCGGCCAAGACCTCCTGTGCGTACACCTGCTCGACCTCGGGGTAGCCGGTGACTTGCGTCGCGTAGCCGGTCTCGTGCGACCAACGCGACACGCGGTCACGGAAGGCGCTGACCGCGCGCCGCCGCTCGGCGAATGCTTCGTTCGGCAGATCGAGCGTGGCGGTGACCGCGAGCCGGCGATCCCCGTCGCCCACGATCACGCGACGCGCTGACGGGGAGCTCAGCAGGCTCGCGATCAGAGCCCGACCGGGCGCAGAATCGAGGCTGGTGCCCGGCGGCAGCGCGCCTGCGACGCCTTGGGCGCGCAGGCCTTGCCCATCAAAGAACGGAAAATGCAGCGGATCGCGAATCCCGATGACATCGGGCAAGGCGCGCAGCCGTTCGCTGAGCTGCGCCACTTGGCCGAGCGCTTTCGGATCACTGGCGTTACCGACGTCGACCAGTGCGACGAGATCGCGAAAGCCGACTTGCCCAAATACCTGCTCGTGCTCGCGTGTGCGCTCCAGCTCCCGCGCATCGCCGATGAACGTGGGCCGGAAGGACATGTCGATGGGCAGCTGGCTGATGCCGAGCAACCCCGCCAGTGCGCCGAGAGCCAAGCTCAGGACGACCCAGGTTCGGCGGCGCAGCAGGGCGTCGAAGGCGCGCGTGGCAAGCGCGCTCATCGTCCGGCTCCCTGCGCGCGCTCGAGCCCCAGCCGACGAGCGCCTCGTTCGGCCGCCTCTTGGTAGCTGCCGTTGATGATGCAATACGGCTCGCTCCGACCCGGAACTCGCACCTCCGCGCAGGGCGTCGCGCCCAGCGCTCGATACAGCGGCACGAGTCGTGGCTGGCAGTAAGCCACGTAACGGCGCAAGCGCGTGTGCTCGAGCAGCCAAAATGAGCCCAAAGTGAGGAAACGCAGCGCACTGCGCGGCGTTTGGCTCGAGGCCAGGCAGGCAACGCGACCGATCTCGGAATCGGCGCGTCGGGCGCCCGCCTCGCGGCTCAAGTCGACTAGCGTCGAGAGCGGCGACGGGTAGGGCAGCACGCGTCCTACCGCAATCGGCACACCCTGCTCTTGGAGCAAGAACACGTACCCGGTGCGGTCACGACGCGCTTCCATCACTTCGTCGAAGCAGAGCTGACGACGCTCGCGAAATACACGCTCGCGAAGCGCGGCAGCAACGCGCAGCTCGGCCGCCGTCGTGACGTGCGTCAAGCGAAAGCGCGACGCATCCAGCAGCGTTGGGCTCGGAGCACACTGGGACATCTCAGCGTTCCTCGAGCGCGTCGTGCGCCCAATCGAAGGACTGTTCCAAGATCTGTAGGGTGAGCCAGAGCGAGGTCAGGGCCACGCGCTGCACGGCTTCGGCTTGCTCTTGCGTCTCGACCGCGCGTTGGAGCGCGCTCCTTACTTGCACTGCGTGTCGAGCGTCGATCGCCGAATGGGCGCTGAAGAAGCGCAAATCCCGCTCTCCCAGGCCGAGCGACTCGCGCACTCGGCAGAGCAGGGGGGCGATCGGCGCGTACACCGATTCGGCCCAGTAGGAATATCCGAGCCGCGCCACCGGTCCCTCGCGCAGCGCGACGCCGTACAAGTAGTTGATCAAGGCATCGGTTGCGGGCAGCGGTGCATCGCTGGGCAGGCGATCACTGGGCAGGCCGAGCGACCTCAGGTCATGCAGTACGAGCTGCTCGTGACCGAGCTCGTCGCGAGCATGCTCGTAGACGTAGCGAAGCAGCGAGAGCTGCTCCGGATCCGCGCGCAACGCAGCCACGGCTTGGTTGATCGAGTTGTGCCGCGTGTAGTGAAAGATTTGCAGCATCGTCACGCGGTACAGCGCGAGCGAGCAGCCGTGCTCGGTGACATGACACCAGAAACGACCTCGCTGCGCCTGTGCCCAGAGTCGGGCAATGCCGGCGTCGAGTCGTGCGAACAGCGCGTCGTGCACAGGCGCGAACGGCTCCTGTACTTTGCGCGTTTCGGACGCTGCCTCCGTGCTCGGGAATTGGACCATGAAGGGCCCAACGGCAACTCCCATGCCGCGTGCCCGCTGCCCGCCAATCAGCCGGAAAACAGGCTCGTTTGACCAGCTCTGCTGCCCAGACTGTGCAAGAGAATGCACACTGTGCAACGCACAATCTCGGATATAAACGAAGGCGATGAACACGCACGACACGCTGAGCGTCGTCACGTGCGTCGGACACTTGGGCTTCGCGCTCCTGGTCTTGACGCGCCGCGAGCGCGGCCCGCTCACGCTGTCGCTGCTGGGCTTGTTCGGCGCGGCGTTCGCTTACACCTTCGCCGATCTCGCGTTTCGTCTGACCGGTGAGTCGAGCTGGCACTCGGTCGATCGCTGTTGCTCGACGTTCATGCCCGTGCTGTTGCTCGAGTTGGTGGTCTCGTTCGTGGGCGCGCGGCGCGCGCTCGGGCGCGCGTTGCAAGTGTGCTGGGGCCTGTCCGTCGCGCTGGCCATTGCCTCACTTTTTTCTGGGGCGTGGTGGAAGCTGCTCTGTGCCGCGGCCTTGCTTGCCATGGCCTGCTCACTGACGCTCTTGCTGCGCCATCGCCGCCAAAGCGCCGACCCGCACGAGCGCGCGGTCACCGAGCTGATCTTCGTGGCTGCTTTGCTGGGCACGCTGCTCGGCTTGACCGATCTCTGGCGCAACGAGCTGTCGTTCCAGCTGCCGGAGCTCGGCAACCTGGGCATGTTGATCGCGCTGGCGCTGATCGCCGTGGCGGCGCTGCGGCTACGGCTCTTGGGGCGCGAGGTGCCGGCGCTGTTTGCCGCCTATGCGCTCTTGGCCGGTCTGCTCTCGGTCGCGGGCTACCTGGCGATCGTGCGCCTGTTTCCCAGCCGAACGGGGCTCTGGATCTTGTCGCTGATCAGCGCCGTGCTGATCGCCGCGGGCGCTCTGCGTGAGGTCGTGCGCGCCGTTGCCGCCTCACGTGCGCGCGTGCAACACCTGGCAGGGCTCGGCCGATTCTCGGCGCACCTGGCGCACAATCTGCGCAATCCGCTGAGCGCGTTGAAGGGCGCGCTGCAGTTCCTGGCCGTCGAACGGCGCGAAGGGCGCTCGCTCGATGCCCACGGTGAATTCATCGACTTGATGCTCGAGCAAGTGGAGCGCGTGAACACCGTCGTGGAAGACTACCAGCGCCTCGCGCAGCTCAATCCCGTGGTGTCGCTCCGCTCCCTGCACGACGTGGTCGACGAAGTTCTGCAATTGCAGCGCTTCGGTCGAGTCTCGAACATCGAGCTGCGCGCCGAGCTCGCGGACGGGCTGCCGAAGTGCGAGGTCGATGCCACGCTGCTGGCGACCGCTTTGGAGAACGTGCTGCGCAATGCCTACGAAGCCATGCCCAACGGCGGCAACGTGACCGTGCGCTTGGAACGCGCCGCCCTGGGCGCCGACGGCATCGTGCTCAGCGTGCAGGACGAGGGCCAAGGCATGGATCCACGCGAGCTGAGTCGCGCCACCGAGGAATTCTTCACGACCAAGAGCAGCGGCACCGGGCTCGGCCTGAACTTCGCGGATCGCGTCGCTCGCGCGCACGGTGGCTCGCTCGAGATCTCGAGTGAGGTGCGCCAGGGCACGCTGGTTCAGCTGCGGATTCCGTTGCAACGTGCTAATTCGGAGGCTGGATGAGCGCCGGGGAGCCGCGAGTTTTGATCGTCGACGACGACGCAGCCATTCTCAAGGTGCTGTCGTCGCAGCTGGCGCAAGCCGGGATCCACAGCTACCAAGCAGAATCCGGTCAACGCGCCTTGGAGCTGCTCGACTCCTGCCCGATCGACGTCGTGCTCACCGATCTGCGCATGCCCGGCATCGACGGCATGGCGCTGCTGAAGCGGGTGAGCCGCAGCTGGCCCGAGGTGCCGGTGATCGTACTCACCGCGCACGGCACGATTCAGCTCGCGGTCGAGACCATGAAGGCGGGCGCGGCGGACTTCATCGTCAAGCCCTTCGATCGTGATGAGGTGTTGTTCGTGCTGCGCAAGGCCTTCGCCGCAGCGGGCCGCAATCAACCCGCGTCCAGCGAGCAGCACCCGCTACTCGGTGAATCGAGCGCTATGGCCGAGGTACGAGACACGATTCGCCGCGCGGCTGGCGGCGTGGCCACGGTGCTGATCCGCGGCGAGACCGGCACTGGCAAAGAGCTGGTGGCGAGCGCGGTGCATCAGCAAAGCCGCCGTGCGGACAAGCCCTTCGTGAAGCTGAACTGTGCCGCGCTGCCGGATTCACTGCTCGAGAGCGAGCTGTTCGGGCACGAGAAAGGCGCCTTCACCGGGGCCAGCTCGCGCAAGCCGGGCCGCGTGGAGCTAGCCCACGGCGGCAGCCTGTTCCTGGACGAAATTGGCGACGTTCCGTTGCCCACTCAGGTGAAGCTGCTGCGCATCCTGCAAGAGCGGGAATTCGAGCGTGTCGGCGGGACCGAGACGGTCAAGGTGGACGTGCGCTTCATCGCCGCCACGCATCGTGATTTGGAGAGCATGGTCCAAAGCGGCGGCTTCCGTGAAGATCTGTTCTACCGTCTCAACGTGGTGCCGCTCGAGGTACCCCCGTTGCGCGCGCGCCCGGGGGACGTCGTGCTGCTGGCTCGTCACTTCGCCGCCGTCGCCGCAGCAGCAAATGGTCGGGCGGGCTGCACGCTCGCCGCCGAGGCCAGCGCGCTGCTCGCCGCACAACCTTGGCCGGGCAACGTGCGTCAGCTGGAAAATTTCGTAGAACGACTGATCGTGCTGTACGACGGCCCGCTCGTGCTGCGAGAGCACGTCGAGCGAGAGCTCGCTCGAGAGGCGGCGCGCGAGCGCTCGGCGCGGCCGGCTGCATCGGATGCGAAGACGCAAAAGCTCGATACGCAGCGCCGCGACGCCGAACGTGAAGCGGTCGTCGAGGCCTTGTCCCACGCCAACAACAACCGTTCCCTCGCGGCGCGTATCCTGGGTATCAGCCGCCGCACGCTGTACAACAAGCTGGAAGAGCTCGGCCTTTCCTGAGCCGCTCCCACAGCCCGAGGCGCGCCGCTAGCGCGTCGATTCGAGCGCGCGTCGATAGGTGCGAGCGACCAGCGCGGTGACGAAACGGCGCGGTAGGAAGCGGCCCAGCAGCTCGCCGAGCCGATTCGTGACGCCCGATACGTACAAGTAGTCGCGCCTGCGGAAGGCTTCGAGCCCGGCACGCGCGCACGCCGCGGCAGGCATCAAAAAGCCAGACAGCGGACCGAAGCTTTTACCCGCGGTCATCTCCGTGACGATGCCGCCGGGGGTGAACGTGGTGATCGAAACATCGCGCCCGCGCAGTTCGTGCCACAAACCGAAGGCGAAGTTCACCACGAAGGCCTTGCTGCCCGAGTACGCACTTTGAAAGGGCACCGGTTGCAAGCCGGCCAAGCTCGACACGAACAGGATGCCACCGCCCGGTTGATCGCGCTCGATGCGCGGAATGAGCGCGCTCGCGAAGGCGACGACGCTGGTCACGTTGGTGTTGAGCAGCGCCGAAAATTCCGGCATTCCGAGCTCTTCGTAGGGCCCGAAGTGGGTGACCGCAGCGTTCAAGATGGCCGCGTAAATCGGCGGACCCGCCAGAAGTTCGCCGATCGCACGGTCCACGTCACGAGGGTCGGAGAGGTCGGCCACCAGCGGTACGACCTGCACGTTCGCGGTTCGTTCCAGCTCCGAGCGCAGCTCCTCGAGCCGGTCTTTACGCCGCGCGAGCACCACCAAGTTGGCCCCGTGCTCGTGCGCCAGGAGCCGCGCAAATTCGCGGCCGAGCCCCGCGGAGGCGCCGGTGACCAGCACCCAACGGCCGCGGAAATCCATGGTCTTCTGCATGGCAGCAGCCATACGGTGAGCGCCCCGAAGCCGTCAATTGGGATTCGCGGTCTTCCGTGTATGCTCCGCCGCCGATCGCGACGGCCATCTTCGGAAGGTAGGCGGAAATCATGAAATACAGAAAACTCGGCGCGGCGGGCGTGAAAGTCTCGGAGCTCTGTTTGGGCGCGATGACGTTCGGCGA
>OUNO011323155.1_pt1 | contig 31664 bp, 36 predicted proteins | sample 1779811 | NCBI WGS metagenome assembly OUNO01 (sample SAMEA3914804, study PRJEB12502) | metagenome | biome: forest; material: soil | place: Canada | collected 2010-06-25 | depth 0.3 m
GATAAAATTCACTGATCGCCCCTACTTTACATTGAACGGCAACGTAGCTGCCTTGCTGGCTGCAAAAGATCACATTAATGTTTTTATCTACGATCCGATTGCACCCGATCCTAATAAACTGATAAATCAAGGCCAAGGGAATGACACCGCTCGCTCAATTCAAATATATCAAGGCGATCCTCTTGATAAAAATGCCTTTAAGAATTTAATAAAAGCAGTCGTAGCAAATAACCGTGCCGGTGGATGGCGAAAACTAGCAAAGTAACACCGATTTATACCTTGCGAAAACTACTCTTTCGCTGCTTGAGCCTGCAGCTCACCGATCTGTTTGCGAGCCGCCGCGACCAACTCATCATTGGTATTCGCGTGGCCGATGAGCCCCCAACCACCTTCAACAGCTTCGGTCAAAAGCACCCAAGTGCGATCCTTCAGGCTTTCGTCACCAGCTGCCTTGGCAATGATTGCGGTGAGCTGTTCAACGACCGCAAGTTGCTTATCGCGATCAAGGGCGCCTTTATTAGTAAGAACCTGAACGCGGACGTGGTTTGACTCTCCGTCGACGTTTGAAATATCACCTTCAGGTAGTTCGTGAATGAAGCCAGCCGTATTCTGGCGGAACATTGGAATATTAGGTACTCCCTCGATTGTTTTTAAAGTATCGGCCAACTCTTGCGCCAGCTGATGCTTGTCGGCAAATGTTCCGACTGTTGCGTATACGTCAATCATTGGCATTATTAAGTACTCCCCTATTATCTTATATAGATAATTATACTCCAGCGTGTCTGGGTTATTGCTCTGCTGTTAAATCAGTCAGCGTGCGCTGCAAGCCGATAAACTTTAAATCTCGAGAGTAGATTGGCGGCTGGCCCGGAGCAATCGTGTCGTTGATATTTTTTACCGAGGGCAGACTATTTGCCTCTAGGTAATACGGTGTTCCCGTCTCGGCTTCTTGGATAATGTCGATGCCTAGGATTAAGCCGATGCTTGGCCCAATCGCTTTTGCGATCTGACGAGCGGTCTCAGTAATGCGTTCGGGAGCTTGGCGCGTGGCGCTACTAATGTCGTGAGCTTCGAGCAGCCAGGCACGTTCTCGGTCGACGGGTGCCAACTCGAGCTCCCTCTCGGGAAAGTCTAATCCAACTGCCAGACCACCGGTCGATACGTTGGAAGTGATGCTCGGGCTTCCCAAATAATAAGGCGAATCAGGAGTCGCGAGTGCCTCAAAGAAGGTCGTTGTCTGGGGTGCTCTCACTCCCCCGGCACCATCGGCCGAGAGAAGCGACGCGGCAACAATCGTCCCTGTTGGGGCCATGGTGTAGCGATAACTGGTCGGTTGAGGTGTCGGGGTTGGGATGAACTTCTCCAGTACAAGATCATGCAACGTGTGGCTTTGCTGAAATGCCGCCAAGAAGGCTTTCAGCTTCTTTTCTTGCTCAGGGATCTCAACGAGAAATTTATTTAGCCCTCGGTTCACCGCGATATCTTTAAACACAAACGGCGCGTCGACAGCCTGCCCGTCAAGAAATTCCTCGGCAGTGAGATGCTCAGGGATCTGAACGCCAGGGGCGAACTCTTGCAGGATACCATTAAGATACCCAGCGGTTTTGTAGTCGTCAAAGAAGGCGTAGCGATTTGATCCAGGCTTGCAGTCGATCATTGGCTGGCCAGGCTGGATTTTTAGATAATCAATCCCCACTTTCTCAGATATTTGCGCGAACGAGATGATCTGCTCATGCCAGTCATGCCACATGCGATCAACAGTGATGGCTTCAGCGTGAGGCAGTATTTTCTCTCCGTTGTGATGTGCGCGGTAAGTTAAAAAAATAGAATCCACGAGTGATGGTCGTGGACTAGGAGGATAGTCGATAATGCCCGGATGGGCCGATTCAATCATAAGCTTATTATAGCATAAGTGCAGAGGAAGCGCAAAGGGTTGAGCGGTGTTATACTGAGCGGTATGAAGAAAGAAGAAGATGAGAAAGCGGTCCTCGAAGCGATTGCTCTGATGCCGGAGCACGATCGCCTCATGAGTGAGAGGCTCCACGCCCTTATCAAGGAGAGTGCTCCCACTCTTTGGGCCAGGACTTGGTATGGCATGCCCGCCTACACTGACGGTGCCAAGATTGTGTTCTGGTTTCGCAGTGGCAAGAAGTTCGGCGAGCGCTACATGACACTGGGCTTTAATGACATCGCCAAGCTCGACGATGGCGGTTTGTGGCCGATTAGCTTCGCCCTAAAAGAACTCACCTCAAAAGAAGAGGCCGAGATTGCTGTGCTGATTAAAAAAGCCGTTGGCTAACCCCTTAGCTGATTGACATTTGATCCTTCTTATGCTATAATGTGGTTAATCTATCGGTGGACTTATCACCGTACGATTGCACCCGCACATCACATTACCTAGGTAATGCCTATCAGAAGGAAAACGCATGTCTATTGCACCACTCATCGCCCATCAGGGCTTTGCCGCTCCTTTCAGCGGTATTCACGAATGGATGGGTGCGCCAACTTTGCACTCACCCGAGCACTACGCATTTCCGAAGTACACCCTCACAGGGAGCTTCGGGAAAACCGAAGCTGAGGAGGTCGCGGCTCGAATCGTCACCATCTGCCAGAATCAGGGCATGTGGGTCACGATCGACTATGACTTCCTGCGCCGCATGGTGCTCGACGAGCTCAATGCCGGGCAGATCCAGAGTGGAGAGGTCACCAGCCTCTTTGCTGCCGAAGGACTGCGAACCGGCACGGGGCCAGAAGACTGGATCACCTCAATGCTCGCCATTGGGGTGCGCTACCTTCAGGAAGGCAACTACGTGGTGATCGCCAATCCGAAGAAGGGCTACGCGTCGATGATGCTCATCACGCCGACACCGCGATTCTTCGGAGTGCTGACGGCCTTCTCCGCCTGATGTACGGGGCCCGCCGGGTTGCGCAGCGATGTGCGACTCGGCGACCAACCCCCTAATTTGATATGAATGACGAGAGATCGTCTTTTTTAGTCTCTAAAAATAACTCATCTGCTAGAATAAGGCCATGTCAGAGACTGATAACCGAGAACCCGGCTCCTACGACTGGACAGTCAGTCGGCTAAGTCTGCCAGGCGACCCGACTTTTACAGCAATTGCGAAAGTTGCCTGTACAGAGTGGACAGTTTGGCCAGAACAGCTGGTTGGCCGCCTGCGGGCTGGCGAGGCCGTATCTAACCCAGACAATCCCCCACTTTCGTTTACTCCTTCAGATGAACCGAGTCGCGTCGGGCACGCGGTGCTTGCTCGTCGTGTTTCTTGGCATCTAGCGAGCCGATTGACAGAAGCCTCCGCTACCGAGATTGGCGACGTATTCGGTGGTCACAGCGCCGCAACAGTCCGTCCCTATATCGTCAGCCCAGAGGTATTTGACATGGGTAATACACCGCGGCGCTTTCCTAGGAGTGGATCGTGGGACGGTATGATTGCTATGGTTGAATTTGTGCTCGAACTTGAGCATCTATAAGGTGATCCATATGAGATCTTTGCTATACTAATTGCATATGACAACAACAAAAGATCAGTACATTCCAGGCGTCTGCAATATCGGTCCAGCTGAACGTCGCCGACGTCGCATGCAGGGTATTCTGGCACTACTCGTCGCTGCGGTGTGGCTCGCCTTCCTATTGATTACTCACGCAGCCTGGGGCTGGCGCGTACTGCTGATTCTGCCGATAGCTGGCGCAGCAACTGGCTTTTTGCAGGATTACTACCACTTTTGTGCCGGCTTCGGCATGAAGGGCATCTACAACGTGATTAATAGCGCCGGTATCACCGACAACGTCGAGATGGAAGAATATCGCCTGAAAGATCGTCGCAAAGCGATGCAGATTCTCTACCTGTCGCTCGGCATTGGCATCATTCTGACCGGTCTCATCATTCTGATATGATCGCTCGCACCCACGATATGGCGGCAATTACCGCGCTGGGCGTTATCTTTTTATCTTTACCAGCTCAATCGTTGAGTTTGGCTACTGTTATCATCGCGGTCGTTGCCAACTTAATTGGTGGCATCACGCCAGATATTGATCAACCAACAGCGCCGTTTTGGCGCAATTTACCAGTTGGGAAATTCTTTGGAAAAGTATTCGGCAAGCTGCTCGGTGGCCATCGCTTCTTTACGCATTCAATCCTCGGCGTGGCGTTCTTTGGCTTCCTCGTTCATCTGTTACTGCAGTTCCTGCAGCCGATTATGGGCTCTGTGAATATTGATGTTGTCTGGTGGGCGTTTATGATCGGTATTGTCTCGCACCTGGTCATGGATACGTTCACGAAAGAAGGTGTGCCATGGCTACTGCCAATTCCGATCAAGTTCGGCTTTCCACCGGTCAAAGCGTGGCGTATTACGACTGATCATTGGGTTGAGTTGTGGGTGGTTTTCCCTGGACTCGTTGTCTTTAACCTCTGGTTTTACTTTGCGCATTATCAGCAGCTCATCTACTTCTTCAAACATCTGATCACCGCGTAGGCGTATACTAAGAGTAGTAACGGAGGAATTGTATGTTTAAAGATAGTCACGCATTTAGTGGGTTCTCGGTCAGCGATCTGGCGGCCGCCAAAGAGTTTTATAGCAAATTAGGAGTGGACGTTGGCCAAGACGAAATGGGTATGAAGCTCAATGTCGCTGGCGGTATGCCGGTTTTTGTGTACGAGAAAAAAGATCACGTTCCCGCAACCTTTACTATCCTCAACTTCCCTGTCGATGACATCGACGTTGCGGTTGATGGACTCGTGGCTGCTGGTGTGGCCCTCGAACACTATGAGGATGCGCATCAAGACGAAAAAGGTGTTGCCCGTGGCAAAGCGGCTGGCTATGGCCCAGATATTGCTTGGTTTAAAGATCCAGCTGGCAATATTCTCTCGGTTCTCTGCAGCTAATAAAAATGACCCCTAGCGGGTCATTTTCTTTTTGAGGGCTTTGAGCTTTTTTTTGAGCGCGCGTTTGCGATCAGCTCCGTGCCAGCTTTTGTGCTTCGCCATTAATTTTCCAATCTTTTATAAACGTTGTCATTATTATAGCACGTTTTTGGCTAAAGTCATCTGTTAATTGATTCTTCTTGTGTTTGACACTCCCCTCGCGGTTCTTTACTATGAGGCTAAGGGTGGGAGAAGTAGTACAGCACCATGTATAGCGGCGGTTCTTGAACCGTAATCGTGTTCGCGAGCACGATGTCGCGCCAATATGAGAGGGGCAAAGCCAGCCGATCGCGCGCACCAGTCGCGTAGTCGCCTCGCCTAACCGAACCGTCCATGCTCGCCAGGCAGGTCAGTCTCGATCAGCCGCATCTCCGCGAGAAGGATGCGACTCCGTCACAATGTGGCGGTCCGAGTCGAGGCGTTGCGGTAGGTGGAGGCAGGGTCTGATCGATCCTCGTTCCCCACTTTCCGCGCGCCACCGCCAGTCCAGAGCAGCCATGGAGCGGGTGGACCCTCCCTGATCAGGCCCCCATATACCCACGCTGAACACCCTTTGATTTAGCAAGGATTCTCCCTTTCCCCGTGGGTGGGGTGCCCTGGTGCTCGACGTCGCGATACGTCGAGCCCAAAATTCGAGAGAGCGGGCCTCACGGCCCCCTCTCGATCTTCATTTTTACCCTATGTATGCCAGAACCAGAATCATTCGTTAATCACTTTGAGCATCGTACGATTTACACTCGTACTCCTGACGGGCGGCCAAAAAAACGAGAGATATTTATCCCCGATGACGAGGCTCGTCGTTGGAATGAATCGTTACTCACCACCTTTGAAGCCGTGAAGTTTCTCGATACGAGTGAATTGCCACCACATGCCTGGGTAAGTGGTGGTATGGCTGGCGCGCAACTGCTTGACGGGGTTCTCCCGCATAAAGACAATTGGACGTTTTATAAACTAGATATTAAGAATGCTTTCCCCAGTGTTGAAGGCCCTGTTTTGATGGACCGCGTCGAGGCTCGAGCCGAACAGCTTCATTTAGGTCGATATGTCGCCCGCTCAATCATGACGGGCATCGACGAGTATGCGACGACACCTTTAACCCCCGGCCTGCCACAGGGTGCGCCAGCCTCACCCTATCTCTTTAACTTTTATTTGCGTGAGATGGATGAACTTATTGGGGATATCACAGCCAATTACGGACTCACCTATACGCGGTATCTCGATGATATTACGATTTCGTCGCCGAAGACATCCAACACCTTGGGGCGAGATACTCGTCGCTTTATCCGCCAGGCCATCGAGGCAACGCCCGGTATGATGATCAACCACTCGAAGAGTCAGCTACTGCGAAGGGCCAACCATCACATCACACTCACCGGCACGGCTATTTATCCGGATGGGCGAATCCAGCCTCGACCAGAGCTCATAGAGAGAATCTTCGGAGCTTTCGATGCGGTCGAGGAGGCAGTTGTGAGCGGCGAGACAATTACCATGTCGCATCTAGGAATTGTCGATGGCTATCACAGCACTCTAAAAACCATGAGCGTCGAGCCATACAACGCGACGATGCTCGAGGCTTTTGCCCGCTATCATACGGTCGTCAGATTGGTGCGAGCGGCCTTAGACTCTGACAACTACGAGATCCCTGGACGCCAACCGAGTTCGCCGAAAAGAGCCTCGGACGTTCATGAGTATCTTACTCAGGTAGTGTATGGAGATGCCAGCGATCGTACGATGTTTGCCTATCTATATCCAGAGGTGTGGAGAGCATTCCTAGAGCTAGGCATGTTCAATGTCGATCCGAAGCCACTCCCCCGAGCGAAGAAAGGGCGGCAACTGCCCCAGACGCCTGGCTATATTTCAGTCCCCGAGACGCTCTTTGAGGGTGGCGAAGGTGAACATGGTGACTATCTCATCTAATTAAAAAAGCCCGCAGTCGTGCGGGCTTTTTCATTGAACCAAACTTACTTGGCTTTGTTCATGCCCATCGATCGGACGCCAACGGCGACGACCAACTTGTAGAGTGCAGCGACTCCGACGACCGCGTATACCACGCGAGCGGCTCCTGACCCTGCACCAAAGAGTGAGTCAACCAGGTTGTAGTCGAAGAATCCGACTAGTCCCCAGTTAAGGCCCCCGATGATGATTAGCAATAATGCGATAACATTCACTACTCTCATTTCTCAGCCCTCCTTTAGGTTGTGACTATACTATACGCTCACGCTTATTAAATTGAAACAAAATGAGCTTAGAATTCTCGATTTAGACAGAGGTCAATGAGTGATGTGAAAGCTTCATCATACTCAGGTTTAAGGCTGAGTTTTGCGAGAAGCTTGAGGGCCTCAATGCGGTATGCACCGATGCGCTGCTCGACGGCTGTCTTGGCGCCACTTTCAATGATAAGTTGGCGGACGCGAGCAATTTCTGCGTCGCTGGCATTTTTTTTGCCAAATAGTCCGTCAAATTCGTTACGTGCCGAAGTGTCGGCTTTAGCAACGAACTCCTCAATCAAGATAGTAAACTTGCCTTCGCGGATATCGCCATCAGTGCTTTTGCCGGTTACCGCTTCGTCGCCAAAGATGCCAATCAGGTCATCTTGTAGCTGGAAGCCAATGCCGACTTGCTCGGATAACTCGCGGAGCGTGTCGCATTGTTGGTTGGTCGCACCAGCGAGTTTTGCTCCGGTCAACAAGGGCCCAGTAAACGAATAACTGGCCGTTTTTTGAACGGCAATGACCAACGGATCGACGCGGTCGGGACGGAATGCTGCCTCAGTATCGAGCAGCTCGCCGCCCAGCACACTAAATAATGCCGTGTGTAACTCCTCAACCCCGGCCTTCCCTACCAGCACGTACGCTTCAGAGAATAGTAAGTCACCTGCCAAAATAGCAGCGCTTTCAGCGTAGTGGTGGCGATCAGTCTCGTCTTCGATGATCTGCGAATAGTCATCAATAAACTGTCCGGTGACATTGCGGACACCATAGCGGATTAAGTCACGGTCGATAATATCGTCGTGGATGAGGAGGGCCAAATGAGTCAATTCTTGAGCGGCGGCGACAGGTAAGATAGTCTCAAGTGAATCACCACCGAAGGCCTGATAGGACAATAAAGTTAAGTAAGGTCGCAGGCGTTTACCGCCGGCTGAATATAGCTTCTCGATGGCTTGCCAGAGCGCTTCGTAGTGAGCGCTGACCTCACCCGCTTTCTGGCGGCGGCTGGTAAGGAGTGGTTTGACGAATTCGTCGACGGTTGCTTTGGAGTCACGGAGGGTAAGAACAGAATGCATGAAGACTATTATAGGGGGTCCGGGCTATTTTTTGGCATTTTTTTAGGGCGTTCCTGTCTGACCGAAGCCAGACAGGAACGCCCTGTTGCCCCCGCCGCTATATGCGGGAGCCTTCTCTCACCTTGCGGGAGAGTGCGGATCAGAGGCGGACCTTTGATCCTTCAACGTATAGCTCAGACGACCGGTACGACGTTCTCCTTGCGGCGACGGCCGGCCACCCCGAGGGTGAACAACACCCCGCCGAGGAGGAGCAATCCGCCACCTGCGCCGATGTACGGCCACGGGTTTGTACCCGTGAGGGCCAGCACGTTGCACAGCGACGGATCCTTCTTGGGCAGGATCGTGAACGGATACGACACAGTCGTTCCGCTTGCGAAGGTCCAGCCCGTGTCGGTCGTGTACGTCCCGACGTAGTCGTCCGGCCCGTGAAGGGCTGGCGTGACTGCGAAGGTCTCGTGTTCCGGAACGACTGCCGGCGGCGTGAAGCTGCCGGCCTTCTGACACGACGGTGGGTCCGCGCTCAGCGCCGGCGGCGTGACGAGCACGGTTGCCGGGCACGTTGCATCGAATCCATCGGGCGTCGGAATGGTGAGGACCTCGCTGGTCGTCACCGGTGCCCCGAAGACGTACTTGCTCTGCGTGGAATCCCAGGTTGCCGTAGCGGTGTGCGTGTAGTGCACGTAGGAGATCTCACCGGCCTGAAGCACGCCAGGCGTGCTGCAGTCCCAGTAGGGCTCTCCATCGCTGTAGGTGACCTGAATCGGTGGGACGGGGCCGCGGCAGTCCGGGTAATCGTTGGGGTTTAGAGGCCCCGACAGATTACCCGAGAAAGTCTCGGTTGTCCCGTCGCCAGAGATGGCACCGGTGCCGGTCGTGAACGTCGCGCCACCGTCGCCGGTGTAAACGGTGTTGTACGAAGCGGGCCCGGTGGTGCCATCCGCAGTGCCCGAGGGCGTCGCGTTCTGGTCATCACCGTACACCAGCTTCTCACCCGAGGTACAGGTCGCCGGAGTTATCGAGACCGAGGCCTCGGCAATCAGCGGCGCAGGGTGGCAGTTCGTCGGCAGGTTCTCTGCGCGGTCGTCGAACTGCTTCTGCTGGCTGTACCCGTCGGACCACGTGATGAACACGTAGATCCACGGCGCCGAGGTGGTGTCCCCGGGCAGCGTGTAGTCCCAGCTCGTCGAGCCCGTGGCGCCGGAGGTTGACCCTCGAGCGTCCCAGGTGGTGAACGTGCTGTGATCCCAGCCGCTGGCGAACGATGAAGTGCCTTCGTGGCTCTCGATCGTGCCGGTGACTCCGCCCGGAACGTTGGTCCAGCTCACCTTCTCGGTGACGTCGAACTGGCCGCCGACGCAGACGAAGGTGGTCTGGGCGTTGCCGGCGTGAGCCAACGCTGGCCCAGCCGTCCCAAGGATGATGCCCCCGGAAATGAGGGCGGTCGCACACGCGATGGCTGAGACTTTCTTGACCGAAGACCAGCGCTTGGCTGGCCCGGTATTGGTGTGGTGGAACATGGTTCTCCGTTCGGAAGAGATGCTTCTCAAACAGGCGGATGCCAATCTGAGCTATTGAGTTGTTGAGGTGCGTTATCGTGGAGCCGAGGATCCATACGGTTCCACAACATACCTCACGTAACAGCATGATTATAGCACAAAAACGCGTAAATGTCCATAAGCATGATGATAGAGGTCATACGCTGCCGCTTATGGTTGAGTTAAGGGGTAAAAATGTAGTATAACCAAGGGATGACTGAAATTCAGGGGGAGGGTGCCGAGGCGCCTCAAAGGTTGTCTATTCACGGGGCTAGAGCGCTAGCTTTGGAAGAGCGCGAAAAGAATGCTCTCATCCCTCGCAGCGACGTAATGCCAGTGGTTGATTGGGAAGAGTGGATGCCTGAATTTAGGGCTCGTACCCCCGAGGAGAAGCCCATGGATATCGTCGTCGATCAAGAACGGGTTGATCTGGTTCTCGGTAAACTCATGGCGGCGTACCACGCCAACGAGTTCCCCTATAATCTTGATAGTGCTCGCTTGCCCCAAGATGAGCGCCATATGCCACCAGAGCTCGAACGCGGCTCTGTCGAACATGCCATGTTCCTTTGGAATGTCTGTTACTGGATGCGCGGAGGCACCGAATCAACGACCGCTGTGCGTCAAATGACCACAATCTACAGAGATAGACCTGACTTATTCGACTGTCGTAAAATTGTTGAAACAACCGAGCACGACATTCGACGGGTTGTTCAGAGGCATGGATTAGGCATGAGCACGGATAATCCTCGTTTCTGGCGCGAGAACGCGCAACGTATGCTCGATAACTTCGATGGCGATCCACGCCTGATCTTTGAAGGCCTGGTTGACGGTCGAGAGGGCTACGACATGCTTCTGGGTCGGATCGCGAACAGGAGGGGCAAAGGCTTTTACGGCTTCCAAAAGAAGATGACCAGTATGATCGCCTATTACTACATGGCAGAAGGTCTTGTTGAGAAAAAGACTCTCCCACTGCCGGTCGATGTACACGTGACCCGGGTTAGTCTTGAGACAGAGATGGTTCGCGTCCCTGGCTTGCCATTTAAGGTAGATCTGGTGAGAGGAGACGACCAACTGCTCGATGTCTTGAGAGATGTCTATCTCAACTACGCTGAACAAAACAATGTTGATTGGCTTGAGCTGTGTAACGCCGTTTGGCTTTTATCACAGGTTCTTTGTGGCAATGCGCCGGGTAATCAAATGGAGAAGATTAGGGGCGCAGATCATCTCAAAGCAACCGCTACACCACTTCGATCTATTCCTATCGATATCCATAACCCTAAACATCAGAAAGCTTTTGAGGACACGTGTCGTGACTGCCCGGTCAACGAGCTGTGTAACTACCATGTGCCGGCTGGTAAGCTCTATTACAAGCTAGGGCAGCTGGGCATCCTCAGCGTTCGTAATCACAACCCCTTCCCCAAGTTCTGGACACCACAAGAGCCAGACTCTCTCCCGATGACACTTTTCTAGCACAAAGCCTATTGACGCTCATGCTAATGCCAGGTGTATACTAAGTGCAGTCATGTGAGTACTTCCTGCGAGGATTTCTACCCACAGGCCATAAGAAGCCACCAACGATGTCATGCACACCAGAATCTAGATCTAGGCGCCCCTGATAATCGATACAATTCTACGTGATATTTAGTAAACAGGAATAGAGTCTACGCGGTCTCTCCTCCCTCTCTAAATCACTCCTCCATAAAATCCGCTGCTGACCAACACCTCTTGTCAGCCTTTTTGCGTTCAATAATCAACAATAAAATATCTTTGGAGAAACAACTATGAATCGTGTCGCTATCAACGAACAAGTCGCCGTTACGGAAATGGGATTTAAGAAGAATCTATCAGCTTATCCTCGCCGCATGGAATTTCGTGGCTCAATCTACGAATTCATCGATGCCGGTCTACGCTGCCTGATCCGCTCTGGTGAGCAATTTGCCGAGATCATCACACTATCTGATGGTAAATCACTCTACCGCCTGCGCAGTGACAACCATGGTGGCAACTGGACACTTCTGAGCATCATCTCATGATCAGAAGTGTCATCACCAACTAAATACCCGAGCCGTAAGGACTCGGGTATTTTTTATGCGGTTGTTTCTTAGTTGATACGGATCAATTGAAGTTGGTTGCTGTGCAAGCCATTACTCCACTCGACGATATCCTTTACAGTTTTGCCAACGAGGTTTTGGCCCAAGGGGCTGACGACGGAAATGCGTCCGTCACTGGGGTTAGCCTCGATGCTATCGACCAGGGTATAGCGGAACAATTGTCCCTGTTGATCGATGAGATCAACCACTGATCCCATGGCGACCTTCATACGAGCGCGCTTTGATGGCAGCAGCTTCGCATCGATTTGGGTTCGGTGTTTATCAGAGAGCTCGGCTTCAATGCTTTCGAGACGAGCTAAACGCTCAATCCTCTCTAGCCGGTCATCGTGACCAGACGTTTTGTCGAGTTCATGCAATCCGCGAATCACGGCTTGTCGATCATGTTCAAGCAGTGCAATCGCTTTCTTGATCTCTTTCATACCCTTTTTACTGAGTAATATTGTTTTTCGTTCTGTGGTGATGGTGGTGTTCATAATTGTTCACTCCCTCTTTTTCCGTGCGAATGCACTTTGTTTTATTGGTAGCGGTTTTGCTGCTACTGAATATCAGTATGGACCTCAATTCTGAGTAAGTTCTGAAATGTAGGCATTATTTCGTTGTAATTTTGCCGTCTCGTAATGTGAAGGTTCGATCAGTCTTGCCAGCGATCTCGAGGTCGTGGGTCACCACAATGATGGTCGTTTTCTCACTTCTCGAGAGGTCGTGTAACAGATCAAAGATCTTGCGGCCAGTAGCAGAATCGAGATTTCCGGTTGGCTCATCAGCCAGAATGTAGGCTGGCTCGTTGGCGAGGGCCCGGGCAATACTCACTCGTTGTTGTTGGCCACCACTGAGACGGGCTGGTTTGCGCTGTTGTTGGTCATCTTCGATGCCAACCGACAGGAGAAGCTTCTCGGCTCTCTCGCGGCGACTAGCAGCCGGATAGCCACCAAATTCGAGGGCTAGCATGACATTCTCCATGGCGCTCAGGTTCGGCACCAGATTGTACTGTTGGAACACGAAGCCAATCTTTTTGGCGCGGTAGTTGGTGGCCTGGGCGCCACTCAACTTGTTGATTGGTGTATCGTCGACAGTAATGGTGCCGCTGGTTGGTCGATCGAGGGCACCGAGGATGCTCAGCAAGGTGCTCTTGCCGCTACCACTCTTACCAACGATACTGACGAATTCGCCGGTTTTGACCGATAAGCTGACATTTGTCAGGGCGGAGACGGTGCCGCCTGGAGTTTGGAAACTTTTTGTGACGTTTTCAACTGTTAACATGGGATCCTCCTATTCGGTCCTTAATACTTCTGCGGGTCGGATGCGTGAGATGAACCAGGCTGGTAGGGCGCTACCGATCAATGAGATCAGCAGGGTCACGCCAATAGCGATGCCAAAGGTTTGTGGGGTCAAAGTGGCGCTGACAGTCGTAATGTTGTTTTTGACTTGGTTAAAGCCGCCACCGATTGCATTGGCGAAACCGCCACCGCCACCGCGTGTGCGGGCTGGGGCGCCCCCAGCGCCTGTAGTTTGTGTCGTAGTGCTGCTATTTGCGCTACTGGTCACTAGTGAGCTAGTGAGAGGCCCACTGACCAAAATACCGAGTAGTAAGCCGAGAACGGCCCCGACAATTGTAAGCGTGAGCCCTTCAATCATGAATTGTCCAACGATCTTAGCATTCGTGCCACCGATCGCTTTCATGACGCCGATCTCACGGCGGCGTTCGCGCACCACCATGATCATAGCCAGCAGGATGATCGCCGCGCCAGCGATGGCCGAGCCGATGACCCCGGCAAGGGCTAGGCTGGCGATACCTTGCAGCGATTGAACACTTGTTGCGGCTTGCTCTACTTCGCTCGTAATGTCAGCTTTGTCGCTGCCAAGAACCGAGGTAAGGGCCGTGACGGTCGAGCTAACGTTATCGCTGCTATCAACAGTGGCAGTCACACTGCTGACGTCACCCACCTGGCTGGTCAAGTTCTGTACTGTCGTAAGTGGCATGATGATACCGCTATCGGCGAAACTTGTACCAGTTTTGAAGATGCCTGAAACAGTAATTGTTTGACCGTAGGCTGTAAATGTACTGCCGGTACTCAAATTATTCTTTGTCGCTAAATCGCTACCAACGAGAGCGACCTGCCCTGATCCACTCGCATCAATGGTGCTACCGCTTGAAATAGTGAGGCTACCACCATTCGTAGCGATTGAGTCGACATCAGTAGTCCCAGTGACAGTGATCGGAGGTGTTTGAGTCGTTCCGGTTGTCGTATCGCTCGTGGTCGAGTCGGTCGAATCAGACGATGAGCGTTGGAAGCGACGGCCAAAACTGCCTAAATTAAGTGATGACACTAAATTAGTGTCAGTAGTGGTGAGCTGATCTTGCAATGTCGAAGTTACCCCACTTATGTGCGGCGTACTGGTAATCGTGGCAACCTGAGCAGCTGTTAACGGGCTGCCGCCACCTTGAAATCCATTTACACCGGCTGGGCGAATCGTGACCGATGTGCCCGCCGTGGCTTTTACTTCATCAATTTTGGCAAGGATGCTGCTGCGAGCAACCAGCATACTTAAAATGAGCCCGATGCTGATGGCGAACATCAACATGATGGCTCCAGATCTCAGCGGGCTACGCAGGGCGTTTTTCACTCCGCGGGTCATAACGTTCATATAAGTTTAATCTCCTATTTTTAGTGGTTCTCGGCTAAGCCTATAGGAAATTACTTATCTTTTGCTGTAACGATTCTGAGTGTTGGCAGATAGACGGTGAAAGTCACTCGGCCACCCTTGGTAGCGACGTGAATATCACCAGCATGAATTTCAACAATTCTTTTGGCCAGAGCTAATCCGAGCCCGTAGCCATTCTCGCTACTCAGGGTACGCGAGACATCGCCGCGGTAGAAACGCTCAAAGACGTGTTCGAGATCTTTCGGTGCGATGGTGCCCTTATTGGTGATTTCAAAACCAAAGCGTCCCACCTTCTCAAAAATACGAATGTCGATCTTTGATTTCTCGGGACTGTATTTGAGGGCGTTCTCGATCAAGATCGTCATCAGCTCGGTGAAGGCGGCTTTGTCACCTACGGCGACAGATTTTTTGCGACTCGTCACGTCAAAGCGTTTGCGAGGGAATGATTTGAGCACTTCGTCGAGCAAGGCCGGCATATCGATCGATTTCTTGTCGAGTCGATCGTAATCGAGCCGAGACATATTGAGGAGCATCTCGGATAAGGCAATGAGCTTGTTTACTTCCTCAAGATTACTCTCGAGTAGTTCGCGGGCTTCGGTCGAGCTGATGTCGCCACTGCGCAGACTCACTTCAATCTCGGCTTTCATGGCCGCGAGAGGAGTTCTTAGCTCGTGGCTGGCGTCACTGGTAAAGCGACTCTGCGCTTCATGGGCCTCCTCGATTGGACGAAGGGTGCGTCGAGCGAGCCAATAGCTGCCCAGGCCACCTCCAACCAAGACAATCGCGTTGATGTAGACGAGCGATAAGACCATTTGTTGGGCGGCTGCATCTGATTGCTGGCGACGAAGATCGTTGCCGTTAATAAAACCATCAGGCAGCGCCTCCTGGACGCGACTTATAGCTAGACCGTGCTGAAGGTTCTCGAGCCGCACATTTACTTCGTGAAAGTTAATCTGGTAGATCGCCACACTAAATAGCACACTGGTTAGCATCAAAATACCTAAGTACCAAGCGGTTAGCTTGAGAGTGGCAGAGTGAAACATTTGCACGTCTCAGGCCTCGAGCTTGTAGCCAAAGCCACGAACGGTGTGAATAACGGGACTCTTGAATGGTACGTCGATTTTATTGCGAAGATACTTAATGTACACCTCGACGGTGTTTGGTAGGATGTCAGCGTCGTAGTCCCAGACATGACTGATGATAACTTCTTTGCTGAGTGGTCGGCCGGGGTTACGCATCAGGTATTCAAGGAGTGCAAATTCCTTACTCGTCAGTTGAATTGACTTGCCGTCACGATCAACATTGTAGGTCACTGTATTTAAGTTCAGATCGCCAGCCGTTAAGGTTGTCGACTGCTGTTCGGTCGGACGTCGAAGTAATGCTCGAACACGGGCGAGTAATTCCTCGAGGGCAAAAGGTTTGACCAAGTAATCATCAGCGCCAGCATCGAGGCCGGCAGCTCGTTCGGCCACACTTCCCAGCGCGCTGAGGAATAGAACAGGCGTATGAATTTTAGCTTCACGCATTGCTTTCACAATGGCAAAGCCGTCGTAATCACCCGGGAGCATTCGGTCAATAATCGCGACGTCGTATGGTTCGGTCGTTGCCATAGCATAGCCATCATCACCGTCATAAGCCACATCCACTGCATAGGTTTCTTGCTCGAGTGCCTTTTTCAGGGCGCCAGCAATCTTGTGTTCATCTTCAACAATTAGTACTCTCATATACTAAGTATAGCGCGCATTTGCTGAGAAAGCACTGAGCTTAGGCAGTGACAGGATCGTAACGATTGCTCCATGCTTCCATATCTTTGAGGATAGGAATGAGCTCGAGACCCTTCTCTGTTAAACGGTATTCGCAACGTGCTTCGGATGTTGTCGCGTTTTTAGTAATAATCCCCTCGTTTTCAAGTGAATCAAGGCGGGCAGAAAGCGTACGGGGGTTAATCCCCTCAACCAGATCTTGCATTTGGCAGAAACGAACTACTTCTTCATTTACAAAGAAACGCAGTAATTGCGGCGTCCATTTGTCACCGAGAATCTTGGTTGCTGCTTTAACGCAGCCGATTGTTTCCGTAGCCATAATGACTATTACTATACATTATCTAGCTTGTTGCGTCAAAGGGGCTACTTGTACTTAGTCACAGTGTTGCTGTTGTGTTTGCGGATGTGATCCATGCTATATTCCCACGATGCGTCGGTCTTTTTGTGTGGGTTAAAGATATAGAGTGGATCGAAAGTTTCTTTAACTTGCTTAAAGAGTTGATAGACTTCATCACCAAAGATTGTCGGTAGCCATGGGCCGCGCACCATACCGTCGTTATGCTCTCCTGCCATCGTGCCGCCATATTTCATAACAATCGGGATGAGAGCTCGCATGGCCGGCTCGAGCTTCTCTTGATCAGGCGTTCCCGCGATATCCATCAGTGGGATGACATGGAAGTTACCATCACCGAAGTGGCCCATTATAGTGGCTGGCAGTTTGTACTTACGAATAACTTTGCGTAGTTCGGGTATGAACTCGGGCAGATGCTTTGGTTGGACGGTCATGTCGTCGATGAACGGTGAGGCGTACTTATCTTTGACACGGTCACGAAGTAACGCAAAGCCCGAGCGGCGAATCTGCCAAAACGGTGCGCTCGATTCCTCATCCGCTTCAATGTCCATCCGGATTTTGTACGGCTTGAGGTCGTCGTAAAGCTTGGAAATTTTGTCGTAAACCTCTTGTTTAGAAAAGCCATCGAATTCAACCATGAGAAGGAGGCTTGGCAGGTGTCCGCGGAATTTGGCGACCGAACCAAGCAGCAAGGCTTGTTGGCGTGCCCACTCCTTCATCCCAAGCTTTTTGCGGAACGTCGAGAAGTATTTGATGCCAAGATTGAAGGTAATATCGTCGAAGCCCTCAAATGTATAGGGCTTATGCTGCATCACGGTATTAATAATCTCACCTAGATGTTTAATTGATGTCAGGTACAGCACTAGCACTCCAGTGTTAGGAGGCTTTGGCACGGCCTCTATCACAATGTCCGTTATGATACCGAGAGTTCCTTGACTACCCGTAAAAAGATGCGTCAGATCGAATATGCCAGTCTGCCGGTCCCAGACACTCCAAAGGTTGTAGCCCATCGAGTTTTTGTTGACATGCGGCCGAGCGTTCTTAATAAGATCGTAGTTCGCTTCAATCAGCTCGTAGACTTTTCGATATAAATTCGCTTCAAACGTATGGGCTTTGATCTTCTGTTGAAGTTGCTTCTTAGTGAGCGATTTGACGGTGTATTCATTGCCATCTGCGAGTACAACCTTGAGTTCACGTACCCAACGTTCAGTATTACCGTGGCGAAGGGATTGCTCGCCACCAGAGTTATTGGCGACCATACCGCCGATTGTACAAAGGGCACGGCTGGCCGGCACGCAGCCCAACATCCACCCGGCCTTATTAAGGACGGGGTCAATATCACGCATAAACACGCCCGGTTGAGTATGCAAGTAGTTGGTTTCGAGGCCAGTGATCTTATTAAAGTGAGCTGTCATGTCAAGAATTAAGGAGTTGCTAACCGCAGCCCCGGACATATCGGTTCCGGCGCCCCGAGCCGTCAGAGAGAGTGTTGGATAGGCGTGTCGATTCTCATTTACAAAGTGCACCGCAGCTTGAATATCTTTACTATTACGAGGTGCCAGGATGGCCTCAGGCATGACTTCATAAAGGCTCGTGTCGTGGCTATATTCAACAAGATGCTTCTTGTCAGTCGTGATCTCGCCCCTAAAAGCAGCACTTAGATGATGTAAGATTGGTTCCATACTTCCTCCAACTATAACTAAGGATAAGCGACTTGTCGAGTCGATCTCTACCTCTCGACAAGCTTTATGTGTATAATACGCACCATGAAGACACGCATTGAAATCGACACACGCACATTCGTCCGGTTCTGGTTAGTGGTTATTGGTCTTGGACTGCTGGTCCTGGCAATCTACAAAGCCCAAACTGCCTTGATTATCCTCGGTGTGTCCCTCTTCTTGGCGCTCGCACTCAATTCGCCCGTTTCTCGTATTGCTAAGCGTTTGCCTGGTAAAAGCCGGGTCGGTGCAACCGCGATTGCGTACGTTGTCGTCGTGATCCTACTCGGTGCATTAGTGTTCTTGGTGATCCCGCCAATTGTGCAACAAACGGCTAAGTTTGCACAAAGTGTGCCGTCGATTGTCGATAATGTAACGAGTAAATGGGAAGGTGCCCACGGCTTTATTACCCAGTACAACCTTCAGCCGCAAGTTGATAGCGCTTTGAACTCACTGAAAGATGGTGCGACTGGTTGGGCTAGCAACGTCGGACAAACAGTCCTTGATAGTATTGGTTCGTTGATCGGATTTATTACAGCCCTCATCTTGGTGCTGGTGCTCACCTTCTTGATGCTCATCGAGGGCCCAACCTGGATGGAACGGCTGTGGGGGTTGTATAACAATGATGCCCGCATGAAGTTGCACAAGCGAGTTGTGCATCGCATATACGGCGTGATCAATGGCTACGTGACTGGCCAGCTAACGGTATCAGCATTGGATGCGACGACTGCTGGTTTGACGGTCTTTATCTTGAGTTTGTGCTTCCCGGCCATTCCGTCGAGCTTGGCTTTGCCAACCGCGGCGATTGCCTTTACGCTTTCATTGATTCCAATGTTCGGCGCAACCATCGGTGGCGTGATTATCACGGCGCTACTCGCTTTCAATAACATTCCGGCTGCGATTATTTATGCGATCTACTTTATTGTGTACCAACAGATCGAAAATAACCTGATCTCACCACGTGTGCAATCACGCAAGATCGAGCTTTCAGCCCTGGCCGTTCTGGCATCCGTCACAGTTGGTTTGTACATCTTCGGTATTGTCGGTGGTATTATCGCCATCCCGATTGCCGGCTCACTCCGAATTCTCCTTGAAGAGTATTTAGATCACGCTCGCTTGCAGCGCGAAAAGTCAGCTAAAGCAGCTTAGTTCTTATATTCCCAAACGGGACCACGGGCGGTATCACGCACAGTGATGCCGCTCTTTTCGATCTTGGCACGAAGCTCGTCGGCCAGTTTGAAATCTTTGGTATCACGAGCGCGTTCACGTTCAATGATGAGACGTTTCAAATCGTCCGAGATGTCTTTGGTTGTTTCAAGCAGTTGCAGTCCGAGCGTGTCGTCAATCGTCTCTAAGAGGCTCGTCAGCGCGTGCTGGTGGATGTCTTTGATCTGGGCGCCCTCTAGTTGGCTAAAGGCTTCATCGATGATCCTAAAGGCCTCTGGTGTGTCGAGATCGTTAGATAGCGCTTCGACGATGGCCTGCGACGTTGCGTAAAGCGAAACGGACTTATCATCAGTTGATTTCTCGTCGTCATCGCGCAGCGTGTCGTGCGTTTGGTGACGAAGTGCGGCGACGTTGCGCCAGTTTGTTAAACGGTTCTTGGCAGCGTCTAAGTTTTCAAATGTGAAGTTACCCTCGCTGCGGTAATGACTCTGCAACACAAACATGCGGAATTCGAGCGCGGTGTAACCCTTCTCTTCTATGTCTTGGAGCGTGTAGCCATTATCGAGGGACTTGCTAATTTTGGTGCCACCGACCTTCAAGTGATTGTTGTGCATCCAATAGTTAGCAAATTGGACACCGGTAGCAGCTTCGGATTGAGCAATCTCGTTGGTGTGATGCACGGGAATATGATCGATGCCACCGGTATGAATATCAAGTGTATTGCCCAGCAAGCTCATCGCCATGGCTGAACATTCCAGGTGCCAGCCTGGGAAGCCGAAATGCTCTTCGCCGGCTTCGATCAAATCAGCCGGTGTCTCCCATTCCATGTCGCGGGTTTCGTCTTCGGGCGTGAACTTCCACAGGGCGAAGTCGCTGTGGTTTCGTTTCTCGGGGTTATATTCGACGCGGGCACCAGCTTTTTGAGCCTTTAAATCAAGGTCGGCAAAATCAGCGTAGGTCGGGAATTTGGCGGTATCAAAGTAAATGCCATCATCAATTTCGTACGTAAAGCCCTTTTCTTTCAAAGTTCGGACGAGTTCTAGCATCTGCTCAATGTAACTGGTGGCTTTGGTGATGTGAGTTGGCGCAATCATGCCAAAACTCTCCATCCCCTTCATAAAATCGTCAGTGTAGAATGAGGCGACTTCCCAAGCAGTTTTGCCTTCACGCTTGGCGCCTTTTTCAAGCTTATCTTCACCTTCATCGGCATCGCTAGTGAGGTGCCCAACATCGGTGATATTCATAACGCGGTCAACCTTCAAGTTGTTAGACTGCAAAACGCGCACCAAAGTGTCCCAATAAATATAAGAAGTCCAGTTACCAACGTGCAGGTAGTTATAAACCGTCGGTCCGCAAGTATAGAGACTGACTTTCCCTTCAACTTGAGGAGTAAAGTCGTCTACCTGTTTCGTGAGCTGGTTATGAAATCGAAGACTCATAGTCGATCAAGGCCTTATCTACTGCACTTACTAATTCTGGTAGTATTTTGTCATATTCTTCGTGGACGCGGAAGCCTGCGGCATAAGCATGCCCACCACCGCCAAAGAAGCCAGCTACTTGCTCAGCGATTGGTGTATTGGCGCGGAGTTTACCGGTCAGCTTGCCGTCGGGATATGTTTTAATGGCGACACCAATTTCAACGCCTTCAACGAGGCGCATTTCATCCAAAACCAAGACGCTTGGGTTATATTGATCGCTAAACTCTTGAATTTCTTCCCACGGAATATGGACGACAGCTAACTTACCATCGAGGTGATATTCAATGCGTTCTAGCAAGCGACCTTTGTATGCCAAGATCTCGGCAGACTTTTTCATATACTCGCGGCGACGGCCTTCAATCACATGATTCTTGGCGCCCAACTTCACAAGGGCGCTGACGGTTAAGTAAGTTTCATAGGTGACATTTTGAGTAGAAAGTCCCAAGCTGTCGCTCATCATCGCAATCAACATATCTTCGGCCGCTTGTTCGGTTATCTTCCAATCGTTTTTCTCGGCTAGCTTGTAGATAACTTCGCTAGTCGCAACGGCTTCCTCAGACAAAAGAGTGTGCGGGAAGCTCAGCGATGATTCGGTCGTGTGGTGGTCAATGACGAGTACTGGGTGGGTCTCGTAGAAGTGACGGACGCCGGGAATATCAAGAGATTTACCAATCAGCGTCTCGCTGGCAGTGTCGACGATGATCGCCAGATCGGCTGAAGTATCAAAATCTTGCGTCACGCGATCCCAACCGTTTATGTAGCGTAGGTATTTTGGAACTTCGACGTCGCAGTATAAGAAAACTTCCTTGCCTAGATCCGAAAGGATCTCTTCCAGCGCCAAGGCACTGCCAAGAGAATCGCCGTCGGGGTTCTCGGCTTGAATGACAACGATTTTTTTAGCGCTGTTAATAAGTTCGGTAGCTTGATCAAACATTGTCATCATTGTACCAGAAATGAAGCAAGGCGCCGATATGTCAGGGGTTAACCTTCATATCGACGCCATCGCCTCTTTCCGCATGCCTACAGCGACAGGGACTGACGCGCCGAACGCGCTTCTGTCTCTTGCTGAACCCTGTGCGCACGGAGATCTTCATCACGCTTGGCAAGTGCAGCTGCGCGACGCTCGTAGCAGTGGTCGACGTGCTCGATGTGGAACTGAGGATCGATCTTTTTCAAGGCTATCTCGGCCAGATCAATCAGTCGAAGGTTGCACTCGTACTCAGCATCAATCTGCTGCGTCTTTGTGGAGCCAGCCTGGTCGCGCCGCATCGCGAGGTAGCTGTGATACGCGCTACGTGCTCCCGCCAGATATACGAGGAAGGCCTTACGTGTCACCTCGGTGATGTTCGGGTTTCGGCCCTCGAGCCACGTGATGAGATCACGCGACATGATGTACCGAAATATTGGATTGCTCTCGGACATCAAGCCGGTCTCCTCCTCAGGGTCGCTCGCGAGGTAGCGCAGCGTCTGGGTGTGGCGAGCCCTGAGGTTCCAGAGTGATGCGCCGGCGGAGACACCGATAATCATCACGATGATCATCGCGTAAACCATCAAGGTTTCGACGCTCGGATCATCCGTGTGGATGTTCACGGAGATGACTACCAGCGCGACAAGCATCAGCGCGAAGGTGACGATCGCGAGCTGTCGGCGTACCTTCTCGTATCGGTGCTCGAGAGCATTCCGATACCGATGGGGCAGCTTCTCGACGGTCTGCCAGTACCGCACGTTCAGAACTCGGTGAATTGTGTAGATGTGCACTGGTCCCTCCAAAGGGATTCGATGGGCGCCTGCGGAAAGAGGCTTGGAGTGAATTATAGCACCAGGGGTGTCTATTACAAGACGCGACGACCTTCGAGAGCGTGGCCAAGGGTAATTTGGTCAGCGTATTCGAGATCAACACCAACTGGAATACCGCGAGCCAGGCGCGTCAGCTTCACTTCGATGCCGGCGTCTTTGATGTGTTTTTGCAAGAAGAGGGCGGTTGATTCCCCCTCTACGCTAGCATTGGTAGCAATGATCACTTCTTCAACTTTGTCATCAATTAGTCTTTTGAGGAGTTCGGGAATGTGGAGTTGCTCGGGGCCAATGCCGTCGATTGGGCTGATGGCGCCACCGAGCACGTGGTAGGTGCCTTGGAATTGTCCAGTACGCTCCAGCGCAACAATGTCGAGGGGCTCTTCAACGACGGCAACCAGCTTCTTGTCACGTTCTGGGTCGCTGTAAAGCTCGGAAACATCTTCGTCGGCATCAATCAGGGCAAAGGTGATCGGACACACCTTAACGCGGCTGTGGACATCGTGGATGGCTGTTGCCAAGCCATCGTTGACGTGCTGATCAGTGCGCAAGAGAAAATACGCATAGCGCTCGGCGGTACGCAAACCGACCCCGGGTAATCGGCCGAGTTCATCAATGAGCTTTTCAAGTGCAACTGGCAGCAAATGTGCCACGATTACAGTCCTAGGTTGCCGAGTCCGCCCATGAGAGGCTTCATTTTTTCAGCAGCAATTTCTTGAGCCTTAAGCAGGCCATCGCGAATAGCGATTTCAATCCAGTGTTCCAACTCTTCGATGTCGTTCACATCGACTCGCGCTGGGTCGATAGTTACCTTCTTGATTTTAATCTCGCCAGTAATTTGAACGACGACTGCGCCGTCACCAGCTTCTACTTCGACAACTTCTTTTTTCAGGTCATTTTGAGCTTTACGCAATTGGTTCAGCATCTTCATTTGGTCAAACGCCATAATTTAACTCCGTCTTAACTATTGCCTCTATTATACGTCACTGAGCCACCTTTTTATAGATGTAGAGACGATCGCTATCATTGGCGTACGGCGAGGTGATGATGCGTTGAACCGCGTAGTCACCTAGGGCACGATTGGCATCATGAGTAACGGTAATCGTATCACTAGTACCGCTCGGGTTTTCGAGTACGACTAGCCCGGGTCGATGCTTTGCAACTACCTGATAGAATGCGTTTTCATCCGGTGAAACGATCAATTCGGTAGTTTTGGCCGGCAAAAGTTTCAGATCTTTCGAGAAGTTTACGGCAGTATTTGGGTCGTAGTGGTAGCCATAAATGTACCGATCAAGGCCCGAGCCGAGCAAGACAGCGACCAGTAGAATGAGTGGCAGAAGCCCCGCAATACGTGCGTAAGGATTAAATGGAAACAGTCGATACCAATAGCCTATCAGGCTCGTTAGGCCGGCTGCCAGCAGCAATACTGAGGGCACAAAACCTACGCTCGTAAAGCTGGGATTCAAGATGAGGATAGGTACTAAACAGATGAGCCAAATAATTACCAAGTAGCTGCGCGTTTCGGCGCGAGTACGAATCAAACGATAGAGACCGAGCCCGATGAGTAGCACCGAGCCGAGTCCAAAGACTGGTGTCATCAGCGTCGTTGTACTCGGTTGCCAGAAGAAGAAATACTGATGAAGAAGCGTAGTAAGGTTCGCCCAGACGTTCGGTGGCCACATAGCCGGCACGCCGAGAAGTGTGAGGCCAAGACTAGGAGTATGCCATATGCTAAGTAGAAGCGGTGCTACGACAATCAACGCGATAATTGCGCAGACGACAAGTCGGAACTTTGATAATCGACGAACGGCATTGCGTAAGTGTGGGTGCAGAATTGTTGCAAGGACAATGGCAAAAAGCGGATAGATGGCGAGAGGCGTATATAAGCTGAGCGCGGCAGCGATGGCAAACAGAACCTTCCAAAGAAAACGGGCTCGCTTGGCGCGAGTAATCTGGGTGCCTAGTAGCAATACCATTACTGGCCAGAAAATAAACATAATACCCGGTGCGCCGTTTTGCGCGACAAAGACGAACTGTCCAGTGGTGACGGCGATTAATGAGGCCAGCACGGCGATGTTTGGCTTGAACCAGCGTCGTAGCAGTATGATCAGCCCAACAGCTGAGAGTAGACCTAGGATGAGGGACGGCAACTTAATGATAAAGTCATATACACCAAAGAAGTGAAAAAGCGTTGCTTGCAACAGATAGTAGGGTAAGTTGGCAACACCCAGACTATCAAAATTGGTCAGCGAAATACTGTCGCTGCGAATTGTTGAGCGAATTTCTTCGGGTGATATGCCGCCAGGAACATAGAGCCCGGCGAATACCAGCAATCCCGCCAGTAACAGGCCGACCAGACTATAGCCGATGACGTAGCGCCAGCGGTAAATAAAGAATTTTGTGGGTTCTAAAGCGGCCATGAATTACTAATAATTATAGCACGCTAACTCTCGTGTTTGCGGTCGAGCGACATGAAACGCAGGCGGCCTGGATCGAAGAATAACTCGACTTTGCCGGTAGGGCCGTTACGGTGCTTGGCGATGTAAAGGTCGGTGATTTGCTTGCGGTCAGTATCAGGATTGTAATATTCCTCGCGGTAGATAAACATGACGATGTCGGCGTCTTGCTCGATCGATCCTGATTCACGCAGGTCAGCCAACTGCGGAATTTGTGGTGAGCGGGACTCAACCGAACGCGACAACTGTGACAGTGCAATAACTGGCACGTTCAACTCACGAGCTAAGAGCTTCAAGCCACGTGAGATTTCACTTACCTCTTGAACACGGTTACCGTCACCTCGCCCACTACCCTGCATCAGCTGCAAGTAGTCGACGATGATCAGGCCGAGCGGCTGTTCATGAGCGGCGCGACGGGCTTTAGTGCGCATTTCCAGCACACTGACACCCGGTGTGTCGTCTATGAAGATTGGCGCTTCGGCCATCTCGCCCATCGCCTCGGACAGCTTCGAGAAATCTTCATCGGACAAGTTACCGGTACGAATATTCCAGGCGTCGACCCCAGAGGCATCGGCCAACATACGGTCAACCAGCTGTTCCTTACTCATCTCAAGGCTAAAAAAGAGAACTGGCTGCTTGGCTATGGTCGCCACGTTGTAGGCCAGGTTGGTTACCAAAGTAGTCTTACCCATGGCTGGACGAGCCGCTAGAATAATAAGGTCGCTACGCTGCAGCCCAGCTGTCATGTTATCGAGGTCACGATAGCCAGTTCGAACACCACGCAGACTTCCCTTGTTGCGGTGAAGTTCTTCCATACGGTCGAAGCTCTCGGTCAAGATACTCTCGAGGCTTATCAAATCTTGTTTGAGGGATTGGTCGCTGACTGAAAAGAGCTCAGCTTCGGCTTGTTCGAGCAGTTCCTGGGTACTGGTTTCTTCGTCGTAGCCAAGTTCTGAAATATCACCACTAGCTTTAATCAGGCGGCGTCGAACGGCTTTTTGAGCAACCAGTTCAGCGTAAGCCTCGGCGTGGGCGGCAGTCGGAACGTAGTTAGTTAGCTCAGTGATATAAGCCGATCCACCAACCGTCTCGAGCTCTTTCTTGCGTTTGAGCTCTTCGGTTAAGGTCAAAAGGTCGACCGGCTTGTGTTTTTCATAGAGCCGCATCATGGCGTCAAAGATAATAGCGTGGCGCTTGTCGTAGAAGTCGCGTGGCGTAACGTGCTCCGAGATATCGGCCAGTGTTTCCTCATCAATTAAAACAGCACCGAGGAGACTCATCTCGGCGTCTAGGTTCTGTGGTGGAATTTTCCCAGCGGGAACTTCTTTTGTGGCCATATCCCTCTACTTTTACGAGGCGTCTACAGTCACCTCTTCTCCTCCGCCCATAATAGCAGCTATCGCGGCAGCTTTGCTATCCTGTGGCGGTATAGCTGTGGGTACGGTGTGGATAGTTAGTTCATAAGAGAGGGCTCTCAGCGACTCGTACAGGTGTGAGCTGTACTTTGGGTCGTCGAGCTTCTTTTTGTAAAAATTGTTTTGCGCGTAGAGGGTCAAGTCGCCACCTTTGAGGACAGGAGTAGCTTTGGACAGCACGCTATAGAGAGCTACGTAGTGCTCTTTTGCGTATTTAACCAAGGAATCCCAACTGAAGTTTTTGTCCGCACCTGATTCAACATTCTCTCGAAGAGACCGTTTCACAGGGGAACTTTGTTCCGCCTGTTGCACTACGCTTTTAGTCTCTTCAATAGAAGTTGAATCCGCTGCTGCCTCAGCTTTTAGCGCGGGCATCTCGGGTTTAACTCGCGTAGCTTGCTTGGTCAGCTCTTCGATGGTGGCGGAAACTTCTAGGACTGGTGTTGCGAGGGCTACTGATTTGGCTGGTTTCGCGTCTAATGCAGCGGTGCCGAGAGTGCTGAGGAGTTTCAGTTGTGGTTGGCTACTTTTGGCGACGTCGAGGAGGCTATCGAGGACTGGTAATAACTGTGGCTTGGTGGCGATGAGCTCGCGCAGTTTCAAGGTGAGTTGTTCAGTCAGCGTCACGGCGCTAATGCCGTCGGCAATGGTTTTTTCAAGGAGGTCGGCGACAGCCGCGACATCGTGGTCTTCAACGGCAGCCAGCAGATCGTCAACAACTTTGGTCGGGGCCAAGCCGAGGGCTGTTTCAACGAGGGCTGGCGTGATGCCCTCTTTGTCGTCAGCCAGGCTGGCAAGTTGGTCGAGCAAACTAATGCTATCGCGGAAGCTACCATCGCCACGCTCAGCAATAATAGCCAAGGCTGCGTCATCAATCTTAATCTTTTCTTCTTTAGCGATATATTTCAGGTGTTTGATGGCATCTTCGGGAGCAATTGCCCGGAATCCATAACGCTGGGTACGGCTGATAATGGTCGCAGGTAACTTGTCGATGTCAGTTGTTGCCAGGATGAAGACGACGTGCTCTGGCGGCTCCTCAAGAGTCTTGAGCAGCGCATTAAAGGCAGCTTTTGAGAGCATGTGGACTTCGTCGATGATATAGATCTTCTTCTTAGCCGAGCTAGGTGCAATTTGGACTTTTTCGCGCAGATCGCGGACGTCCTCGACACCATTATTGCTAGCAGCGTCGATCTCAATAATATCTAAGTGAGTTGAATCGTCGCTGTAGGGCAAGCCATTGATCTCGTGTGCCAAAATACGAGCGACAGAGGTTTTACCAACCCCACGAGGGCCGGTCAAAAGGTAGGCGTGAGAGATGCGGCCAGCTTTGACGGCACGCGCTAAAATGTCAGTGATATGCTTTTGCCCAACGATCTCGTCGAGCGATTTACTGCGGTATTTGCGATACAAAGCAGTTGCCATGTTTATTTCCCTAACCTCATCTTACGACCCATTGTACCCATGTTTTGGAGGCAATAGTGCCGTGTTTTTTACACTTTTGTTTGTTTTCACCTCAGTGATGTAAAAAGTATAAGCTTGTTGCCATGAAAGCGCAAGAGTTTGCTTATGCTTGTGTCCAGCACCTCTGCAAATTAGACTTGTAAGATATGGCTACAACTCCAGACAGAATTCCTACCACTGAAGATCTCGACGAGAGTTTAGGGCTGTCACTCGAACGTTTTGCGATCGACCTTGAAAAGGGTACTCTCGCCCAAAAAGGTGTCGTTCCAGTCGATCAAGTAATCGGCTTTATCCGAGCAGTCGGGGCGCTAAAAGGCATTGATGAGAATCTCCCACTCGATAGGATTCTATCAGATATTTTAGAGGATTTGGCTTCACCTGAGGACCTTCTCGAAGAGGAGCTCGCGGCAGCAGAACAGACAGTAACTCTTGATGCAGAGTTCAGCGGCGAAATTGTCGGGATGTTGGCAGAGTCTGCTAAAGAGCTAAGTCAATACGTCGCACATGAGGGCTTGGCCGTGAGGCTCGGACAGTTGGCAAAGCTTCTCTCGGCTGTGCCTAGGTATGATTTTAGGCCTCCCGCAATAACCACTGTTGTAGACCCGCTAACTCAACATATTGAATATGGCAGACGATCAATGCGTGCCGTGCCGCTAAATCCCGTACAACGAGACGACCTTGTCAGAACTCTCAATGACGCAGGTTCGATCCTCACACTGACCGAAATTGGAACAAGAGCAGTAAAAATTGCAGGCGCACTGGAAAGAATGGAGGCGGTTGAGGTCGTTCGTCTTGTCGTTAAGAGTGACTAAAGGGCAGCTTCGACAGCGGCCCAGACAGCCTCTGGGTTATCGGCTGGAACGATAATGGTGACTTGGTCGCCGACATTAATGCGGAAATAGGTGACGCTAGCCAGGAGGATGCGGTATTCGCGGCCATTTGCTTCGACATAGTAAGCGCCGTCATGTGTGACGAGCGTGCCGATGATTTGATTGCGTTCGATTGGGCCAATTTGCTTGTAGATAAAGCTACCGTCGTCAGCGATTGTCAGCTTGAGGATATCACCTTCGACTAGTTTTGATTTGCTGGCGTAGTTAGCTGGAACTGGGTACTCTTTGCCATCTGGACCGGCCATTTTCTGGCCATCAAAGACGCCTTCGACAACTTTGCCGCTGACTTCGTCATTAGCACCGCCACGTGGTGTAATAATAGTGCCATCCTCGCCCATGATACTAATGAGCAGCTCAGTGGCGGCAGCTAGGTTCGTTTCGGCCTCTTGAATCAGCGCGTGAAGGCGCTTCACTTGTTTTTCTGGTAAATCAGACATGGTTACTCGCAATTTCCTTATCTGTGTATTTTTGAAATGGTATTACCCCACTTATACCAAGCGTTCATCAATGTGTCAAGACGAAAGCGGTTCCTGAGAGGCGCGCTCTTGGTCTATCGCCCAGGCCATGACCGCATGCTCGACATGGGCAGCTTGAGGCGAGCGAGAACCAAACTCATTACTGTTCAAGGGTCGGCGCAAGATTTCATTAATTTGATCGTAAAGCTGCATAGTGCCATCACTTGTTGCTACGAGAACTGGTAGTGCGAGTTCTGGCATGCTCTCCTCTGCGCCAACCATGAAAACGTCGGGCTTATCCTGAAGCGCCACAACCGCAGAGGTATCCATACTTATTTCCTCGCGTGGCTGATTGATGTAGGAGACTTTTATGAGAGTGTGAAGCCCGTCGAGGGTCACGAATGAGTCGCCAGCCCCTTTAACAAATCGTAGGTTATCCTTACTGGCCTGTTCGAAGATACGGATGTAGGCCGTCGTAATGACAGTTTGCTCTGAGTGGGGGGTATGAGGGTCCAACCCTACTTCAAATCGGACGAGTGCAACGAATCGGTTATCCGATTTCAAAGCCTCCATGAGATCCTGCCATAGTTTCTTTGCTTCACTACCCTCGGGTGATTGATCATCAATAATCTCGGGGGTGATGTCAGTCACGACATCGTATTTTTCAGGATCTTTATCAAATATAGCGCGCGCCGCTACATTATGCTCGGTGATGCCAGTTTCGTCGGCGCGTGCGGCGAGGATTCTGCCAATTTCAGTTCGCTGAGCTGCTTCGTCCATCTAGTCTCCTACCACCCTTAGTGTCTTGCCCCCATCATCCCCCGCTACGGCGAGCCTGTCAACAAAGTTTTTCCACATAGTTTTCTGGGGTAATTCTTAAATTGTTGTATATTTTGCTGAGAAGCAAAATACCGCCCTCGTAATGAGGACGGCATTTTCGCATAAATCTTTGACCGAATGGATGTGATTAGTTGAGCTCGACGGTTGCGCCAGCTTCTTCGAGGGTTTTCTTTGCAGCTTCAGCTTCTTCTTTAGGAGCTTTTTCTTTAACAGTCGCAGGTGCGCTGTCAACGATAGCTTTAGCTTCACCCAAGCCGAGGCCAGTGATGTCTTTAACTGCCTTGATGACCGCGACTTTCTGGCTACCAGCGTCCTTGAGGACAATAGTGTAGTCAGATTTAGCGTCTTCAGCAGGTGCTGCTTCGGCAGCAGCAGGGCCAGCAACGGCTACAGCAGCTGCTGCAGGCTCGATGCCATATTCATCTTTCAAAATAGTCTTGAGTTCGTTGACCTCAAGTACAGTCAAGCCAGTAAGGCTTTCTGCAAGTTTCTTTAAATCAGCCATAAGGGCCTCCTTCTAGTGTAAATGTGTAATGTTAACTGGTTGCTTTAGCTTCAATGCCATCAAGAAGTGCGTGCAAGTTGCCCTGCAAAGCGCTCGTGACGTCGTGAACTGGTGAAAGCAGTTGTGCAATGACTTCGCCAATTAATTGGCTCTTGCTTGGCAGTGATGCCAGTGATGTAACTTCTGCAGCGCTCAAAAGAGCACCTTCGTCGCTAAATCCACCGACAATGACAAGCGCGTCATTGGTTTTTGCAAATGTAGACAGGACTTTCGCGGGAGCAACTTCATCTTCAGCGCTAAGCGCGTAGAGAAGTTGACCGGTCAGACCTGATACATCAGTGTTTTTGTAAGCTTCGAGTTCGCCCATAGCGACACGAACCAAGCGGTTTTTAATCACTCGGATCGTGACACCATTCTCGCGTGCCTGAGCACGGAGTTTTTGAGCGTCAGCGACACTTAAGCCGTCATAGCTCGCAAAGGCAATAGCCTTTGATTGCGAGAGCAGCTCACCCATTTCAGCAACCAATTCGTATTTTTTATCGCGGGTAATTGCCATAAAAATCTCCTTGGTTAATATTCATTCGGCCAGATTGTTAATTCATGCCAGACAGGCAGATAAGAGGAAAACAAAAAGTCTTTGGACCTCGCACTGCCAAAGACTAAAACATTTGTGTTTACAATGCCTCGGTAGCGGATTAAGTGTTGCCACAGCTACGGTCTTTGGTATGTCTATCAAAAGTATAGTAAATCAGAGTAAATAAGTCAACAGTACCCTCGTAGGCACTAGTGGTGGTGGCTTTTTCTGATCTTGCTGCCCCACCCTTGGCGTATCTTGAA
>OUNO010459107.1_pt1 | contig 31488 bp, 26 predicted proteins | sample 1779811 | NCBI WGS metagenome assembly OUNO01 (sample SAMEA3914804, study PRJEB12502) | metagenome | biome: forest; material: soil | place: Canada | collected 2010-06-25 | depth 0.3 m
GCGCACCACCGCCTTCACCGCGATCGAAGACCGCCGCCGCTCCAGCGGCTGGGTCGAGATCACCTACTGGCTCTACCGGCCGACGCTCGGCTGGCAGGCGCTGACCCGCCGCGCCTCCCAGGCCGACGTCGAAGCCGCCGCCGGCACCCCGGTCCTGGCCGGCGCCGACCCCGCCCTGGTCCCACTCGAGACCCTCCCCGGCCGCAACCACTACGAGTTCCCCGCCGGCGAAGAGCCGCCGTGGCGCTGGCAGGTCCAGGGGCGCTACCCGGGGTGGTCGAGCTGAGCGCTAGACCGTGTCCCGCGGGACGTATCTGCTGTGCAGCATCAGGACATTGCCGTCGGGGTCGCGGAAGTGCGCCATGTGGCAGACGCCGCTGTCGAGCGTCTCGGCGGCAAACTCCACGCCGCGCGATTCGAGCTCCGAGCGGGCGGCGGCGACGTCGGCGACGTGGAACGCGACCGGGTGGGTATGGGGGGCGAACTCGATCCCGAACGCGGTCGATTCGATGACGCTCAGGGTCAGCGAGCCGGTCTCGAACTCGATCCCGGGCATCTCGCCGTACCGGACGGACTCCGCCAGCCCCAGCGTCGTCCCGTAGAACTCGATCGCGCGATCGAAATCCTGGGTCGGCAAGGTGATGAAGTCGACGCCCTCGATCATGCCGCTAAGTCTAGGAGGGTCTAGCGAAACTCGCGTCTGCGGCTGGCGAGCGCCGGACCAAGCGGGGCAAGGACGCAGGGAGGCCGAATAGCAGCGCTATTTGGGCGACCGAGGACGCCGAACCGCGCCGTGTCTGCCGCCGCCAGGCGCGGGCGGGGGTTTCGCTAGACCCTCTTAGATCGAGCCGGCGCCGGTCGCCGCCTCTTCCTTGTCGGAGTCCTCCTGGGCTTCTTTCATCAACCCGCGCCAATCCGCCGTGCGGAAGACGAGCAGGATCGCGGCGAAGCCGAGGACGACCGACCAGAAGGCCATCGCGATCTGGGTCCCGACCGAGAAGGAGAGGACGGCGGTGCGGGAGGGCCCGGTCAGGGTCGCGACCAGCAGCGCCTGCTGGGCGCCGGCGCCGCCGGGGGTGAAGGGGACGATGTTGGCGATCGCCTGGACGCTCATCACCAACATCACGTTGCCGACCGAGCCGCCGATCCCGAAGGCCTCGAGGAAGAACCAGAAGGCGGCGAAGCGCAGCAGCCAGCCGACCCCCTGCCAGGCGGCGACCTCGCGCAGGTAGCGGCGCGGCTGGGTGAGGATCACCAGGCCCTGCTTGACCCGGGCCCAGAAGCGGCGCACGTGGCGGCCGAGGTAGAAGACCCCGGCGGCGAGCGCGATCAGCAAGACGCCGACGGTGATCGCCAGGGTCTTCGGGTGGTTGGCCCAGAAGGAGATCTCGAAGGCGGGCAGGTCGGGGATCTGCGGCAGCGGCGGCAGCAGGCCCTGGCTGATCGCGTAGAAGAGGACGAGGATCCCGACCGTGGTGTCGAAGACGGTCTGGACGAGGAAGGAGGAGGTGACCGCCGGGTAGGAGGAGTCGGGGATCTGGCGCTTGACGAGGAAGACCTTGGTGACGTCGCCGGCGTGGGCCGGGACGACGGCGTTGATCCCCGCCCCGGCCAGGTAGGCGGCCGCCAGCGGCACGTAGGGGATCCGCTGCGCCGGGTAGGCGGCGCGCAGGACGTTGCGCCAGGCCCAGGCACGGACCAGCTGCATCCCCAGCAGGCAGAGCAGGGCGACCCCGAAGGCGGTCCAGTGGATTTCCGAGAGGTGGCGGAAGAATTCCGCGGCCGCGTTGAAGAAGTGGTGAAAGCTGGATCCGAGATCGGCGGTCGGCATCGCAGCTACACTAGCCCGCTCGTGCCGGACACCGAGACGCACACGCTGCCCACCCAGGCGACCCCGCATCCGACCGACGAGGCGATGTGCGCTCGCGCCCGCGAGCGCTACACGGCGGACCGCAAGAGCCGCTTCCGGCGGCGACGGAAACGCCATGCCCAGCTGCCGAACCTGATCATCGTCGGCGGCCTCAAGTGCGGCACGACCAGCATCCACCACTACCTCGGCCTGCATCCGGAAATCCAGATGTCGAAGCCGAAGGAGCTGAACTTCTTCGTCGAGGAGATGAACTGGGACCTCGGCCTCGACTGGTACGCGAGCCGCTTCGACGACCGCTTCAAGGTGCGCGGCGAGTCATCGCCCCACTACACGAACCTGCCGCGCTTCGCGGGGGTCCCGGAGCGGATCCGCGAGCACTGCCCGGACGCCCGCCTGCTCTACATGGTCCGCGACCCGATCAAGCGAATCCTCTCGCACTGGGTCCACGCCACCGGCGCCGGCTACGAGACGCGGGAGATGATCCCGACCCTGGAACGGCCCGACACCCAGTACATCAACCGCTCCAAATACTGGATGCAGCTGCAGCCCTACCTCGAGCTCTTCGACCGCGAGCAGATCGAGATCATCACCCAGGAGGAGCTGCAGACCGAACGCGAGGAGACGATGCGCAAGGCCTTCGCCTTCGCCGGCGTCGACGAGACCTTCACCTCCGAGCAGTTCGACCGCGAGTGGGAGAAGTCAGGGGCGAAGGAGGGCGACAAATACCAGTTCATGGAGAAGCTGATCAAGCTGCCGGGCTTCCGCTCCTTCGACCGTAATTTCGACCGCCTGCCGGAGTCGATGCGCTGGCTGGTCGAGAAGGTCGTCCACGACCCCGAGAAGCCGCCGGCGCCGAAGCCGAAGCTGCCGGACGAGCTCTTCGAGACGATCCGCGGCCGCTTCGGCGAGGACGTCGCCGGGCTGCAGAAGTTCGCCGGCCGCGAGTTCGCCGGCTGGCACGACTACTCCTAGTTCTCCCAGCCGAAAGTGGGCGCCTCAGGCGCCGGGGAGAATCGAGCGCAGGACGGCGACGATCGCGGCCTTGCGAACCGGTCCCGCGGCCAGTTCCCGCCGCAGCTCCGCTTCCCGCTGCGCCATCCGCTTGACCGGCTGCAGGTGCGTCGTCTTCACGTCGGTGGGCGGGGAGGACGAGGCCGAGGCGGTCAAGACGCCGCCCGATTCCTCGTAGGCGAGGCAGCCGAGGATCCCCTGCGCGATCAGCCCGGCGCGGGCTTCGGAGCCGGCTTCGATCGGATGCAGGCCGTCGGACTGCATCAGCTCCGGGTGTTCGTGGACGAAGCCGGCCCAGTCCGGGACCTGGGTCCCCGGCCGGGCGGCGGCGAAGCGGCGGACGACGCTGTTCTTGCCCTCGTTGCCGGTGCCTTCGACGGTGTAGCCGTGGACGCTCGGCACGACCATGCAGCGGTCGCCGACCGTGGCCGCGACCTTGCCGAGGTTTTCTTCCAGGATCTGGGGATAGTTGGGGTTGTCGTTGGTGCCGCCGTCGAAGACGATCACCTGCTGGGAGGGGTCGTAGCTTTCTTCGAACAACGCCAGGATTTCGAAGGTGTTGGAGCCGCCGACGGCGTTGACCGTGAGCTCGACGCCCGGCAGGTAGTGGGCGAGGTAAGGCGAGGAGAGTTCCTCGAGGCTGTCGCCGACGACCAGGACGCTGCCCCGCGGCGCCGCCTGGGCGCCCGGCGCGGCAAGCGCGAGCAACGCCAGAAGCGCCACCACGACCGCCGTTCCCGCTGACCTCCGCCTCCGCGCCATCGTCGACTTTCTACAGCACGCGGTGGCGCGAGAAGGTGCGGTCGCCCGCGCGGCTAGCCTTCAGCCATGCGCGGTAGGGGCTCGAAGCGAACTGCAACCTGGGTGGCGCTCGCCTGCGCGCTGGCGGCGACGCTGGCGCTGGGCCTGAGCGCCTGCGGCGGCGGCTCGGGAGAGGCGACCGCGGAAGCGAGGACGGAGGCGGACGGCTCGGGCGCGGTCACGGCGCCGGCGTCGGGCGAGAAGAAGGCCGTTCCGGCGAACCCGACCTGCGCCGGCCAGGTCGGCGAGTTCATCGAAGCCATGGCGGCGCTGCGTACCGACCTGGTCGCCGGGCTGAGCTACGAAGACTACGTCGCCGCGGTCGAGTCGATCCGCGGCACCTATCACCGGGTCCCGGTCGACGAGCTCGACCTCGAGTGCCTGAAGGCGGCCGGGACGCCCGGTGAGGAGGGCCTCAACAGATACATCGAGGCGAGCAACGCCTGGACCGGATGCGTCGAAACGCCGGGCTGCGAATCGGCCTCGGTCGAACCGGCGCTGCAGAGCCGCTGGCGCCAGGCCTCGAAGCTGCTGAGCGCGGCCCAGCAGGGGCTGAAGGACCTGGAGAAAAGCCCGAAGTCCTCCTAGCCGGTTCGCCCGGCGGCGGCGCCACGCTGCCAAGATCGTCGCAAGGCGAGACGCGGTTGAGAGGAGCGGCATGGACGCAATCGAGGCGATGAGGACGATCGGGGCCAACCGCTCCTACCTCCCCGACGACGTTCCCGACGCGGTGGTCTACGACGCGGTCGAGGCGGCGCGCTTCGCACCCCAGGGCGGCAACCGCCAGCCGGTGCGGCTGGTCGTGGTCCGCGACCGGGCCAAGAAAGAGCGCCTGGCCGAGCTCTACCTGCCCTGGTGGAAGGCCTACTTCGACGCCGCCGAGGGCGGCACTCGCAACCTCGGCGAGTACGCCTCGGCCCGCAAAGCTCTGATGGCGGCCAACGAGTTCGCCGAGCACCTGGCCGAGCACCCGCTGATCATCGTCGTCTGCGCCAAGCTCGACGCCCTCCACATCACCGACCTCGAGCAGGACCGCCCTTCGGTCGTCGGCGGCGCCTCGATCTACCCCTTCGTCCAGAACCTCTGCATCGCCTTCCGGGTCGCCGGCGTGGCGACGACGATCACCAGCCTGCTGGCCGGCTCCGAGCCCGAGGTGAAGGAGCTGCTGGAGATCCCCGACGGCTACCTGACCGCCTGCCACCTGGTCGCCGGCTACCCGGCGAAGGGGTTCCCGAAGAAGCTGACCCGCTCCCCGGTCGAGGAGACGACCTTCATCGACACCTTCGGGAACCCGATCGGCAGGTCTGCCGACACGTAGGTCGGGTCGGGAGATCCTTTCAGAGCTTTCCGAACTTTGTAAGCTTTAGCTGTTAACCTTACAAAGCAAGGCAGACTTTGAAAGGAACACATGGCTGCAGGTAGACCGTCAACGATTGAGCCGCTGGGGCGCTACGTGGAGCGCTTCGCGCCTGCGGATCCCACCGCATACGGCGCCAAAGGCCGCCGCGGCGGCACCTACCAGGCGTTCGTGCCGACGGAGATCGCCAGCCGAGAGTTCCTCCTGACGAACGAGGCGAGCACGGCGCTGGGAGCCGCGACCAAAGCGCTATCGCGCCTCGCCGACGATCCTCCCAAGCTGACCAAGCTGGGCGCGGTTGCGCAGAACCTGCTGCGCTCGGAGAGCGTCGCTTCCTCGCGCATCGAGGGCGTCGCGATCTCCAACAAGCGGCTGGCGCGGGCGGCCTTCGAGCGGACCGGAAAGCGCCGCGCGGACAGCCGCGCCGCCGAGGTGCTTGGCAACGTCGAAGCGATGAGGCGGGCGATCGAGCTGGGCGAGAAGACTGAGCCCTTCTCCGTCGCCGACATCCTCGAGATCCACCACACCCTGCTGAAGGACACCGATGACCGGGAGATCGCCGGAGTCATTCGCGACAAGCAGAACTGGATCGGGGGCAACGACTACAACCCGGTCGGCGCGGCCTACGTGCCGCCGCCACCGGAGCAGGTTCGTGACCTACTCGACGATCTCTGCCGCTGCATTGAGCGGGTCGACCTGCCGCCGGTCGCGAAGGCCGCCGTCGTCCACGCCCAGTTCGAGAACATCCACCCCTTCGCCGACGGCAACGGGCGCACCGGGCGAGCGCTGATCTACGCCACCTTGCGGCGCGCCGGCGAGATCAGCCGCTACATCCCGCCGATCAGCCTCGTTCTCGGCGCCGAGCCCAACGCCTATATCAACGGCCTGGGCGCCTACAGCCGCGGCGACGTCAGTGGCTGGTGTGCGACCTTCGCCAACGCGACCGCACGCTCGGCCCGCGCCGCCTGGCAGTTCGCCGCGGAGATCGAAACGCGGCAGGAAGCCTGGCTCGAGCGCCTCGGCGAACCGCGCAAGGATGCAGCGGTGCGTCAGTTGATCGAGGCCCTGCCTGAGCAGCCGGTGATCGACGTCACCGTCGGCCAGCAACTGACCGGCAAGTCACACGTCGCGATCGGCAACGCCATCAAGCAGCTCGAAGGGGCCGGGGTCCTGACCAGGCTCAACGAGCGCAAGTGGGGACGGACGTGGGAGTGCGAGGAGATCCTCACCCTCGCCGACGAGTTCGAGCGGTCCGTCTCGACCCCTTGAAGCGGACCCCTCCCACCTGCGGTTCCTTTTGCACGGCATCCGCGTAAAAGGAACCGCAGGCAGCGTGCGGGCGGCTACGCCCACATCTCCTTGTCGTCGAGGTAGTTGTGGATCACCTTGCCGTGGGGGAGGTCGAAGTCGTAGATGCCGAAGTAGCAGTCGAGGATCCGCTTCGGGGCGAGCAGGTGCCAGGGGTCGACCGAGGAGACGGTGTCCATCGTCAGCGAGCCGCGGCCGGCCCAGAGCTTCGAGGTCCCGTCCTGGGCGGTGTGCAGGGTGGCGGGGACGTCGAGGCGGACCAACTCGGCGACCGAGGGCGGCTTGTTCGGCTCCGAGTTGGGGATGATCCGGGTCGAGAGGACGGGGGTGTCCTCGAGCTCGGCCGGGTCGGCGAGGCGGTCGCAGACCATCGTCGCGGTCATGATCCGCTGGCCCTTCGGGCGTTCGACGGTGAAGACCATCTGCTCGCCGTAGGGGTTCTCTCCCCCGCCCCAGTTGCGCTCGAAGACGGCCATCTTCTTCGCGTAGCCCCAGATCTCGCGGCCGGCGCCGAGCGGGATCTCGTTGTCGACGAGGATGAACGGCTGGTAGAGGTAGGTCGTCTCGCCGTACTTGGCGCGGATCATCACGTAGGCCTCGTGGTAGGGGCCGAAGGTCGAGAACGGCACCCAGCGGGCCCAGGCGATGCAGGTCGGGACCTCGTCGGCGATCTCCAGCCCGGGCGGCAGCAGCTCTTCCACCCCGGCCGCGTCGGCCTCATAGACGATGAAGCAGTCTTCGACCCCGCGGTAGAGGTACGGCGGCGGCCCGTACATGCTCCCGGAGCCGATCGGCAGTGAGTAAGAGGCGGCGAAAGCTGCTTTGTCCATGGGTTCTCTCCTGTATTCGGTTGAAGGCTTACTTGACCGAGAAGCCGCCGTCGACGACGTAGGTCGCGCCGTGGACGAAGGCGGCGTCGTCGCCGGCGAGAAAGAGCAGGACGGTGGCGAGTTCGTCGGGCTGGGCCCAGCGGCCGATCGGGGCCGAGCGGACCGCTTCCATCACCGCCGCTTCGCCCTTCTCGAAGATCTCCTTCGTCATCCCGGTCTCGACCGCGCCGGGGCAGACGGTGTTGGCGCGGATCCCCTGTTCGGCGTAGTCGAAGCAGAGCTGGCGGGTGAGGCCGACGATCGCGTGCTTGGAGGTCGTGTAGGCGGCGCCGCCGTTGCCGCCGACCAGGGCCGCGGTCGAGGCGACGTTGATGATCGCGCCGCCGCCGTTCTCCAGCATCTGCGGGATCAGCGCCCGTGCGGTCATGAACTGGCCTTTGAGGTTGACGCCCAGCACCCGGTCCCAGACCTCGTCCGGGGTGTCGGCCGCGGGCAGGTAGTCGTCGAGGATGCCGGCGACGTTGGCGAGCACGTCGACGCGGCCGAAGCGCTCGACCGCGGCGGCGGCCATCGCCTCGACCGCGGCGCCGTCGGCGACGTCGGTCGCGACGGCGAGCGCCTCTCCCCCGGCCGCCTCGATCGCGGCGGCGGTCTCCGCGGCGGGCTCGGCGTTGACGTCGACGACCACGACCTGGGCGCCCTCGGCGGCGAACAGCTGCGCCGAGGCGCGGCCGATCCCCGACCCGGCGCCGGTCACCAGCGCGACCTTGCCCTCCAGCTTTGCGCTTGCCATCAGCTTCCTTTCGTCGCCGCCGCGACCGTACGGCGGCCGGGCAGCTGGTCGGCCGCGAGCAGCTGCCGCAGCGCCTTCTTGTCGAACTTGCCGACGCTCGTCTTCGGGATCTCCTCGAGGTAGGCGAAATCGTCGGGCAGCCACCACTTGGCGACCTTGGGGGCGATGAACTCGCGCAGCTCCTCGGGCCCGACCTCCTCGCCGGCGACGACGCAGGCCAGCGGCCGCTCGCTCCAGCGCTCGTGCGGCAGGGCGATCACCGCCGCCTCGACCACGCCCGGGTGGGCCATCAGCGCCGACTCGAGGTCGACCGAGGAGATCCACTCGCCGCCCGACTTGATCACGTCCTTGGCGCGGTCGGTGATCCGCAGCCAGCCCTCGGCGTCGAGGGTGCCGACGTCGCCGGTCCGCAGCCAGCCGTCGTGCATCGCCGCGGCGCTCGCCTCGGGGTTCTCGAAGTACTCGGCGATCACGGTCGGGCCGCGGATCTCGACCTCACCCGGGGTCTCACCGTCGTTCGGCATCACCTCGTCGCCGGCGCCGACGATGCGGACCTCGTAGAAGGGCGTCACCCGGCCGGCGTGTTCGCGGTGGAACCAGCGCGCCTCCTCGCCGGCCTCGGGCGGGTCGTGGGCGAGCGCCGCGCCGGGCAGCGTCTCGGTCATCCCCCAGCCCTGGACGACCGCGACCCCGTGGCGGCGCTCGAAGTCCCGCATCAGGCCAGGCGGGACCTGGGTGCCGCCGCAGATCGCCAGCTCCAGGCTGTCGAGGCCGAGCCCGTTGTCGGCGGCGTAGCGCAGCAGGTCCATCCAGATCGTCGGCACGCCGCAGGTCGCGCTGACGCTCTCCTCTTCGATCAGCCGAGCGAGGTGCTCGGACTGGACGAAGCGGCCGGGCATGATCAGGTCGGCGCCGACGGCACCGGCGAGGTAGCCGAGGTTCCAGCCCATCGCGTGGAACATCGGCACGACGGCGAGGATCCGGTCACGCTCGGCCATCCGGTAGGCGTCGTGGCCGGCCATCACCAGCAGGTGCAGGCAGAGCGCCCGGTGCGAGTAGAGGACGCCCTTCGGGTTGCCGGTCGTGCCCGACGTGTAACAGAGGGCGGCGGCGCTGCGCTCGTCGAGCTCGGGCCAGGCGAAGCCCGGCTCCCCGGCGGCGAGCAGCTCCTCGTAGCGCAAAGGGTCCGGCAGCGAGCCGGCATCGCCGTCGCCGATCACGACGAAGCGCTCGACGCCCTCCAGCAGCGGCAGGGCTTTCTCCAGCTCGCCGACCAATGAGTCGTCGACGAGGATCACCCGGTCGCCGGCGTGGTTGACGGTGTAGGCGACCTGCTCGGCCGAGAGCCGCGGGTTGAGCGTGTGCAGGACGGCGCCGCCGCAGGGGACCGCGTAGTAGGCCTCGAGGTGCTCCTGCGAGTTCCAGGCGAAGGTGCCGACCCGGTCGCCGGGCTGCACGCCGATTGAGCGCAGGCCCGCCGCCAGCCGGTCCGCCCGCTCCCCGACCTCGGCCAGCGTCGCCCGTTTGCGGGTCCCCTCGGTGTCGAGCAGGCTGACCACCTCGGCCCCGTGATGGACGCTGCGCGCCCGGCCGAGGACGTGGGTCAGGGTCAGCGGGAAGTCCTGCGTCCCGCCCGCAAGCGGCAGGGTCACAGAGAGGCGCCCCCGTCCGCCGTGATCGTCTGGCCCTGGACCATCGTCAACTCCGGATTGGCGAGCATCTCGACCAGCGCCGCGCAGTCCTCGACGGTGACGCCGCGGCCCATCGGGTTGGCCGCCGCGGCGGCCGCCAGGCGTTCCTCGTAGGTGTCGGGGAACATCGAGCGGAAGGCGGCGGTGTCGACCGCGCCGGGCGAGACGCTCAGCACCCGCACGCCCCGCGGCGCGCACTCGCGGGCGAGGTAGCGGACGATGTGCTCGCCGAGCGCCTTGGCGGTGCCGAGCGAGCCGTAGTTGGGGATCACGAAACGGGCGCCGCGGCTGGTCAGGTAGAAGACCGTGCTGCCCTCCCCCATGATCGGCAGCGCCTCGCGGACGAGGTCGACGAGGGCGATGCCGTTGACCGCGATCGACTCGCGCAGGTCGGCCGAGCTCATCTCCAGCAGCGATCCCGTCTGGGCTTTGGCGGCGCCGTGGACGAGCTGATCGAGGTGGTCGACCTTGGCGCGGACGGCATCGATCACCGCGGCGCAGCCGGCCTCGGTGCTGACGTCGGCTTTGACCAGGTGGGGGACGCCACCTGCGGCCTGCACCGCGGCGGCGGCCTCCTCGGCCGCGGCGTCGTTGGCGTGGTAGTTGATGAAGACGGCGGTGCCGCCGGGCGCGAAGCGCTCGGCAATCGCCCGCCCCAGTCCGCTGGAGCCACCGGTTACGCAGATCGCCATCGCGCTCAGCTCCCCGGCAGGTCGGCGATGACCTCGTCGCCGGCCTCGACCGTGAGCGTCACGCCGAAGCGCTCGATGATCCCCGCCGAGCACTCGCGCAGCGCCTTCCACTGCTCCGATTCGGCGCACCTGGCGAGCGCCTCGCGGTCGGCGAAGGCCAGCTCGGCGATCCGGTAGTGCATCGGCTCGCCGCCCTCGAAGCCGTCGGTGGTGCGGCTGGTGACGAGGCGCTCCAGATGGGGGACCGCTTCGGCCTTCGGGCAGTGGGTCGAGAGGTAGTACTCCTCGAACGCCTCGACATCCTCGGGCTGCGGCGCTGACCAGTACGAGTACAGCTTGTACACGGCATCTCCTTCGGTCGGGATGAGCGGGCCCTATCCGACCTTCGCAAATCGATTTCGAGTCAGAGCCGGCGCTGGGCGGCGGCGCTGTCGATACCCACAGACGCCGCGCCCGAGGCGGCTGGAGCCTGGCCGGGGCGTGGGTAGGTTCAAACGGTGATCGACTTCGAGCTCGGCCAAGAGCTGGAAACTCTGCGCGACCGGGTTCGCGCCTTCGTGCGCGAGGTGGCGATCCCGGCCGAGGCCCGCGACCACTCCGAGCATGGCCTCGACGCCGGGCTGCGGGCGGAGCTGCAGACGGCGGCGAAGGAGTGGGGAATCTTCGGGCCGCAGCTGCCGGAGGACGTCGGCGGGCTCGGGCTAGACCTGCGCGGCTCCTCGGTGATCCTCGAGGAGGCCGGCTACAGCATCCTCGGGCCGCAGGCGCTGAACTGCGCCGCCCCCGACGAGGGCAACATGCACATGCTCGGCCTGATCGCTACGCCCGAGCAGCGCTCGCGGTACCTGGTGCCGCTGGCGGCCGGGGAGATCCGCTCCTGCTTCTCGATGACCGAGCCGGCGCCGGGGGCGGGCTCCGATCCCTCGATGCTGCGGACCACGGCCGAGCGGGTCGACGGCGGCTGGTCGATCAGCGGCCGCAAGTGGTTCATCACCGGCGCCGAGGGCGCCTCCTTCACGATCTGCATGGCCATCGCCGAGGGCAGCGCGACGATGTTCCTGGTCGACGCCGAGAACCCCGGCTACCGGGTCGAGCGCACGATCGAGGCGACCGACAAAGCCTTCCCCGGCGGCCACGGCGAAGTCACCTTCGAGGACTGCCGGGTCGGCGAGGAGGCGGTGCTCGGCGCCGTCGGCGAGGGCTTCGCCTACGCCCAGGTGCGCCTGGCGCCGGCGCGGCTGACCCACTGCATGCGCTGGCTCGGGACCGCCCGGCGGGCGCTCGACATCGCCCTCGACCGCGCCAACGAGCGCGAGGCCTTCGGCCAGAAGCTGGGCGAGCTGGGGATGATCCAGCGCTTGATCGCCGAATCGGTGATCGACATCGAGTCCAGCCGGGCGCTGATCCAGCGCTGCGCCTGGGTCCTCGACCAGGGCGGCAACGGCCGCCACGAGTCCTCGGTCGCCAAGGCCCACGTCGCCGAGGCGGTGGTCCGGGTCGTCGACCGCTCGGTCCAGATCTGCGGCGCCCTCGGCGTCTCCGGCGACGCCCCGCTGGCGCGCCTGATGAACGAGGTCCGTCCCTTCCGGATCTACGACGGCTCGACCGAGACCCACCTCTGGTCGATCGCCCGGCGAGCCCTCCGCGCCCGCGCCTCCGCCGTTTCTGAGGTTTAGCCACCGCATGGGGGGCTCAAGCTCAGACACGTCCGGGGAGGGATGGTGAGCGACGTCGTCCGCACCCCGGCCGAGGCCGCGCGGCTGGAGCTGGAGCCGCTGCTGGTGCTCGAGCCGCTGGAGGGTTACCTCGACGGCGCCGGGCTCGGCGGCGGGCCGATCGAAGCGACCGAGATCGGCGACGGGCACTCCAACGTCACCTACCTGCTGCGGCGAGGCGAGGCGAGGCTGGTCCTGCGGCGGCCGCCGCGCGGGCCGCTGCCGCCGTCGGCCCACGACGTGCTGCGCGAGGCGCGGCTGCTGAGTGCGCTCGGGCCGCGTGGCTTCCGCGTCCCGGCGGTGCTGGCGAGCTGCGAGGACGAGGGCGTGATCGGGGCGCCGTTCTACGTGATGCCGTTCGTCGAGGGCCACGTCCTCAGCGCCACCCTGCCGGCGCCGCTCGACGCCCCCGGTTCGCCGGCGCGGATCGGCGAGGAGTTGGTCGACTGCCTCGTCGACCTGCACGCGATCGACGTCGAGGCCGCCGGGCTGACCGGGTTCGGCCGGCCCGACGGCTACCTCGAGCGCCAGATCAAGCGCTTCGAGGGGCTGCTGGAGCTGAACGCGACGCGGCCGCTGCCCGACCTCGAACGGGTCGCCGGCTGGCTCGCCGCCAACCTCCCCAGCTCCCCCACCGCGACCGTCGTCCACGGCGACTACCGGCTCGGCAATGTGATGTACGCGCCGAGCGCGCCGGACCTGGTCGCGGTGCTCGACTGGGAGATGGCGACGATCGGCGACCCGCTCGCCGACGTCGGCTACATGACCGCGATGTGGGCGCAGGGCGGCGACCCGGTCAACCCGGTCGGCGACCTCTCGGGAGTGACCAGGCTGCCGGGCTTCCCGACCCGCGAGGCCCTCGCCGAGCGCTACGTCGCCGCCACCGGCCTCTCGCTCGACGCCCTCCCCTGGTACCAGGTGCTGGCCCTCTGGAAGGCGGCGATCTTCCTCGAGGGCAACTACAAGCGCTTCGTCGCCGGCACCACCGCCGACCCGTTCTACGCCGGCCTCGACGCCGGCATCCTCACCCTCGCCAGCCTCGCCGCCGAGCGCGCCGGCCTGGCCTGAGCTTCTGACCTTTGTAGCCCTGTGGGCGACAAAGGACAGTCGCGCTCGGGCTCAGCCGGCAGAGGCGCGGAGGATCAGGTCGCAGTAGCCGTCGGCGATCTGCTCGGGGCTGAGGCGGCCGCGAGGGTTGAGCCACTGCGGCGTGTAGTTGACCATCCCCAGCAGGGTGAGGAGGGCGAAGCCGCGGTCGGCGAAATGCATCGAGCCCTCGCGCTCGCCGCGGGCGAGGACGTCGTCGAGCAGCTGCTCGAAGGCCTTGCGCTGGCCGCGGACCCGCCGCCACTGCGGCTCGCGCTCGATCACGTGGCGCTCCTGGGCGAAGACCAGCATGTGGTCGCGGTGGCTGGCGATGTGGGCGAGCCAGGCGTGCAGCAGGGCGCGCAGCTGCTCGGCCGGCGGCGCCGGCTCGGCGACGATCTCGCGGGCACGCTCCAGCAGCGGGTCGAGCAGCTCGTCGCAGATGCTGATCAGCAGCTGGTCCTTGCTCTCGATGTAGTGGTAGAGGCCGCCGGCGGCGAGCCCGGTCGCCTCCGTCAGCTCGCTCATCGAGGTCGCCTGGTAGCCGCGCTGGGCGAAGAGGTGGGCGGAGGCGGCGATCACCTCGCGGCGGCGGCGCTCGTAGCGCTCGCGCAGCGCCGGCCGGGTCGGTGGGGTGACGGTCGCCATTGGGGAAACCGTAGCGAAAAACCGAGCGACCCCTCGAAATTCGAGCGCTCATTCGGTATATATGGGGAATGGACTTCAATCTCTCAGATGAGCATCGACTGATTCAGAGCACGGTTCGCGACTTCGCGCAGCAGGAGGTGGCGCCGGTCGCCGAGGACCTCGACCGCGAGAAGCGCTTCCCCTACGAGATCGTCGCCAAGCTCGGCGACCTCGGGCTGATGGGGATCCCCTTCCCGCAGGAGTACGGCGGCGGGGGCGGCGACTCGCTCGCCTACGCGCTGGCCGTCGAGGAGCTGACCCGGGTCGACTCCTCGGTGGCGATCACCCTCTGCGCCCACACCTCGCTCGGCACCCAGCCGATCTACCTGTTCGGCAGCGAGGAGCAGAAAGCGGAGTGGATGCCGAAGCTCTGCTCGGGCGACACCCTCGGCGCTTTTGGCTTGACCGAGCCCGAGGCCGGCTCCGACGCCGGCAACGTCCGCACCCGGGCCAGCCTCGACGGCGACGAATGGGTGATCGACGGGGCGAAGCAGTTCATCACCAACGCCGGCACCGAGATCTCCGGCGTCGTCTGCATCACCGCCCGCACCGGCGAGGACGAGGTCTCCAACCTGATCGTCGAGAACGGCACCCCCGGCTACGAGCAGGGCGAGCCGTACCGCAAGATGGGCTGGAACGCCTCCGACACCCGGCCGCTGACCTTCACCGGCTGCCGCGTCCCGGACGCCAACCTGCTCGGCCCGCGGGGGATGGGCTTCAAGCAGTTCCTGCAGGTGCTGGACATCGGCCGGATCGGCGTCGCGGCGATGGGCGTCGGCCTCGCCCAGGGCGCGCTCGACGAGGCGCTCGCCTACGCCAAGGAGCGCCAGGCTTTCGGCAAGTCGATCTCCAAGTTCCAGGCGATCCAGATCAAGCTCGCCGACATGGCGACCGAGATCGAGGCGGCGCGGCTGCTGGTCTACAAAGCGGCGCGCCAGAAGGACAACGGCGAATCGTTCTCGCTGACCGCGGCGCAGGCGAAGCTGAAGACCGGCCGGCTGGCGGTGCGCTGCGCTGAGGAGGCGGTCCAGATCCACGGCGGCTACGGCTTCATCGAGGAGTACCCGGTCTGCCGCTTCTACCGCGACGCGAAGATCCTCACGATCGGCGAGGGAACCGACGAGGTCCAGCAGATGGTCATCGCCCGCGCGCTGGGCGCATGATCGCCTCCGTCGAGCGGCGACAGAGGTAGTGGCTTGTTCGCCCGGGTTCTAATCGCGAACCGCGGCGAGATCGCGCTGCGGGTGGAGCGGACGCTGCGGCGGCTGGGGATCGAGTCGGTTGCCGTCTACAGCGACGGCGACGCGGGCGCCCCGCACGTGCGGGGCGCCGACCGGGCGCTGCGGATCGGGCCGACGCCGGCGGCGCAGTCCTACCTCGACGTCGAGCGCGTGGTCGCGGCGGCGCTGCGCAGCGGTGCCGAGGCGGTCCACCCCGGCTACGGCTTCCTCTCCGAGAACGCCGATTTCGCCCGCGCCTGCGCCGACGCCGGGCTGACCTTCGTCGGCCCCGGGCCGGAGGCGATGGAGCTGCTCGGCGACAAGGTCGCCGCCAAGCGGGCCGCCGAGGCGGCGGGCGTGCCGATCCTCTCCGGCCTCAGCGGCGAGCGGCTCAGCGATGAGGAGATCGTCGCGTGGGCGGCCGGGGCCGAGCTGCCGCTGCTGCTCAAGGCCGCGGCCGGCGGCGGCGGCAAGGGGATGCGGGTCGTCAACGAGCTTGCCGAGCTGCCGGAAGCGCTGGCGGCGGCGCGGCGCGAGGCGCTCGGCGCCTTCGGCGACGACCGGCTGCTGGTCGAGCGCTACCTCGAGGCCTCGCGCCACATCGAGGTCCAGGTGCTGGCCGACTCACACGGCAACGCCGTCCACCTCGGCGAGCGCGAGTGCAGCCTGCAGCGGCGCCACCAGAAGGTCGTCGAGGAGTCCCCCTCCTCCGTCGTCGACGCCGAGCTGCGCGAGCGGATGGGCGCCGCCGCGGTAGCCCTCGTCCAGGCCAGCGGCTACGTCAACGCCGGCACCGTCGAGCTGATCGCCGAGCGCGACGACCCCGGCGCCTTCTTCTTCCTCGAGGTCAACACCCGCCTGCAGGTCGAGCATCCCGTCACCGAGGCGGTCACCGGGCTCGACCTGGTCGAGCTGCAGCTGCGCGTCGCCGCCGGCGAGGAGCTCGGCTTCGGTCAGGAGGACGTGCGGCTCGACGGCCACGCGATCGAGGTGCGGCTCTACGCCGAGGACGCCGCCCACGGCTTCCTCCCCTCCGCCGGGCCGATCGTCGCCTACCGCGAGCCGGCCGGGCTGCGCGTCGACAGCGGCATCGAGGCGGGCAGCGAGGTTGGGCTCGACTACGACCCGATGCTCGCCAAGCTGATCTCCCATGCCGAGGACCGCGACGCGGCGCTGGCCGAGCTGGAGGCCGGGCTGGCCGAGCTGCTGGTCCTCGGCCCGGCGACCAACGCCGCCTACCTGCGGGCGCTGCTGGCCCGGCCCGAGGTCCGCGCCGGCGCCCTCGACACCGGCCTGATCGAGCGCCTCGGCGAGCAGATCGCGCCGCCGCCGCAGGAGCCGGTCCTCGCCGCGGTGGCGCTGGCGCAGCTGCTCGGCCCGCCACCCAGCGACGACCCCTGGGATGCCCGCGACGGCTGGCGCCAGTCCGGCACGGCCTGGGCCCGAGCGCGTCTCGCGGGCCCCGACGGCGAGCTCGAGGTCGCGATCCGCGCCGCGAGCGATGCATTTCCCACGCATGGGATGGGAAATGCAGCTCTGGAGGAATGGGGCGGCCCGTGGGAGTGGGAAGCAGGCGAGGATTCGGGACGGCTTGGGTTTGACGGGCGTTCTCTGGAGATCGATGGTGAGACGCGAGCGCTATCTCTATATAGAGGCGGCACCGCGGTCTGGGTGCTCGACGGCGCCGCGGAGCCCGCGCGCTTCGAACTCGTGGCCGCGAGCAGCGCCGCGGCCGGCGCGGTCGGCGGTGGCTCGCTGGAGGCGCCGATGCCGGGGGTAGTGATCGACGTCCGCTGCGAGCCCGGCGCCGCGGTCTCCGAGGGCGACGTTCTCGTCGTCCTCGAGTCGATGAAGATGGAGCTCTCGATCCAGAGCCCGCGCGACGGCGCCGTCGCCGAGGTCCTGGTCGCGGTCGGCGACCAGATCGCCCGCGGCCAGACGCTGATCGCCCTGGCCGACGCAAATCCGCAGCCGGCGGCCGACGCCGCCGACCCACTGGCCGAGGAGGAGGCGGGATGAGCACTCAGCTGAGCACCCACGCGCGAACCGGAAGCGAGGAGTTCGAGCGCAACGAGGCCGAGCACCGGCGGCTCTCGGACGAGCTGGCCGAGCGGCTGGCGCGGGCCGCGGCCGGCGGCGGCGAGAAGTCGCGCCAGCGCCACACGGCCCGCGGCAAGCTGCTGCCGCGCGAGCGCGTCGACCGCCTCTGCGACCCCGGCTCGCCCTTCCTCGAGCTCTCGCCGCTGGCGGCCGAGGATCTCTACGACGGCGCCGCGCCCGGCGCCGGGATGATCACCGGCGTCGCCCGGGTCGAGGGTCGCGAGGTCGTCGTCGTCGCCAACGACGCCACCGTCAAAGGCGGCACCTACTACCCGATGACGGTCAAGAAGCACCTGCGGGCGCAGGAGGTGGCGCTGCACAACAACCTCCCCTGCGTCTACCTGGTCGATTCCGGCGGCGCCTTCCTGCCGATGCAGGACGAGGTCTTCCCCGACCGCGAGCACTTCGGCCGGATCTTCTTCAACCAGGCGACGATGTCGGCCCGCGGCATCGCCCAGATCGCCGCCGTGATGGGCTCCTGCACCGCCGGCGGCGCCTACGTGCCGGCGATGAGCGACGAGACCGTGATCGTCCGCGACCAGGGGACGATCTTCCTCGGCGGCCCGCCGCTGGTCAAAGCGGCCACCGGCGAAGAGGTGACGGCCGAGGAGCTCGGCGGCGGCGAGCTGCACGCCCGCACCTCCGGCGTCGTCGACCACCTCGCCGAGGATGACGACGAGGCGCTGCGGATCGTCCGCTCGATCGTCGCGACGCTGCCGCCCCGTGCCGCCGCCCCCTGGCAGCGCGCCGTGGCGGAGGAGCCGACGGTCGACCCGGCGACGATCTACGGCGCCGTGCCGCCCGACAGCCGCACCCCGTACGACCCGCGCGAGATCATCGCCCGGATCGTCGACGGCAGCCGCCTGCACGAGTTCAAGGCCGAGTACGGGACGACCGCCGTCTGCGGCTTCGCCCACATCCACGGCCACCCGGTCGGGATCGTCGCCAACCACGGCATCCTCTTCAGCGAGAGCAGCCTCAAGGTGGCGCACTTCGTCGAGCTCTGCGACCAGCGCAAGGTCCCCCTGCTCTTCCTGCAGAACATCTCCGGCTTCATGGTCGGCCCCGAATACGAGGCCGGCGGGATCGCCAAGGACGGCGCCAAGATGGTCGCCGCCGTATCCACCGCCCGCGTCCCGAAGCTGACCGTGATCGTCGGCGGCTCCTTCGGGGCCGGCAACTACGGCATGTGCGGCCGCGCCTACTCCCCCCGCTTCCTCTGGATGTGGCCCAACGCCCGGATCTCGGTAATGGGCGGCGAGCAGGCGGCGATGGTGATGACCGAGGTCGGCCAGCCCGAGGTCGGCGCCGAGCTGCGCGACCAGTACGAGCGCCAGGGCAACCCCTACTACTCCACCGCCCGGATCTGGGACGACGGCGTGATCGACCCGAAGGACACCCGCCGCATCCTCGGCCTGGCCCTAGGCGCCTGCGCCAACGCGCCGCTGGCCGAGCCCGCGGCGCCCGTCTTCAGGATGTAGGGGCCTCAGCCGAAGTTCTTAGTCAGCCAGGAGACCATCAGGGCGTTGACCTCGGCCGGCTTCTCCTGCTGGATCGAGTGGGCGGCGTCGAGGATCTCGTGCTTCTCGATCTGGGGCAGGAGCTCCTCGAGGCCGTCGGTCGAGCCGCGCATGAAGAACCAGTCGTCGGCGGAGGAGATCATCAGCGCCGGCTTGTCGATCACGTAGTCCGACCCCTGGGCCTCTTCGAAGTCCAGGCGCAGGGCGCGGTACCAGTTGAGGCCGCCGGTGAAGCCGGTGCGCTTGTAGACGTCGACGTAGAACTGGCGCTCCTCGTCGGTCACGAAGGGCTCGCCGAACAGCTGCGGGTCGCCGACGAAGACGCCGGCCGGGACTTCCTGGATCTCTTTCGGGGCGGCCTCGAACTGGTCCATCGTGTAGCCGCGGCCGCGCAGCCAGCAGTCGAAGGTGTGCTCGATGTCGGCCCCGAGGATCGCCTCGCCGACGCCGGCCTCCTGGAAGGTCCGCATGTAGTGGTTGGGGCCACGCAGCTCGTCGTAGATCTCGATCATGTCCTGCGGCGCTTCCCAGGTGAAGTAGGGGGTGCAGAGGCTGCCGACGCCGAGCACCCGGTCGGGCGCGTAGACGCCGGAGAACCAGGCCGGCATCGAGCCCCAGTCGTGGCCGAGGAAGACGGCTTTGTCGAGCTCCAGCGCGTCGAGCAGCCCGGTCAGGTCGGCGACCAGGTTCTTGACGCTGTAGGTCTGGGCGTCGGCCGGGGCGTCGGTGCCGCCGAAGCCGCGCTGGCTGGGGACGATCACCCGGAAGCCCGCCGCCGCGATCGGGTCGATCTGGTTGCGCCAGGAGAAGGGGAGCTCCGGGAAACCGTGCAGGAGCAGGACCGGCGTGCCCTCACCCTGTTCGAAGTACTCCATCGTGATGCCGTTGGTCTCGGCGGTCTGGGGGGCGGTGAAGTCCACCTGCGGCTCCTTCTTGGGGGTTGGTCGGGTCAGCCGGGCAGGGTGAAGCCCGCGTCGACTGTGAGGGTCTGGCCGGTGACCATCCTGGCCTCGTCGGAGAGCAGGAAGGCCACGGGGCCGGCGATCTCGTCGGGGTCGAGGGCGCTGCCCAGCGGCGAGCGGTCGGCGGCCGCGGCCGCGATCGTTTCCCACTCGGGGATTTCCTTGAAGAGGTCGGTGAGGACGACGCCGCCGCAGATGCAGTTGGCGCGGATCCCGTCCGGGCCGCCCTCGACCGCGAGGTATGTGATCAGCGTCTCGATCGCCGCCTTGGCGGTGCCGAAAGCGGCGTAGGCGTCGTAGACGCGGTGCGCCCCGAGGCTGGAGATCGCGCAGATCGCGCCGCCGCCGTTTTCGCGCATCGTCGCCGTCGCGGTCTGGGCGAGGACCAGCAGCGAGCGCACGTGGGCGGCCATTGTGTAGTCCCACTCTTCGGTTGTCAGCTCGCTGGTCAGGCCGAAGGTGCCGTTGGCGGCGTTGGCGACCAGGTAGCGCAGCGGGCCGAGCTCTCCGATCACGGTCTCGACCGCGTTGATGTTGTCCTCGACGACGCCGACGTCTCCCTGGATCGTCACCGCGCGGCGGCCCATCGCACGGATCTGCTCGGCGGTCTTCTCGGCGGCCTCGGCGTTCTCGACATAGGTGATCGCGACGTCGGCGCCACGGGCGGCGAGTGTCAGGGCGCAGCTGCGGCCGATCCCCCGGGAACCCCCGGTGACCAGCGCGTTTCCGCTCAGTTCGCTCATCCCGTTTGCAAACGTACCCGCGCGTCTCAACCCGGGATCTCGCGTCCGAGCCAGCCTTTGTAGAAGCCCTCGATATCGGGCAGGTACTCGTGCATGACCGGGTAGCCAGGTGGTACGGCTTCCGTCTCCAGCAGGCGGCCGGAAACCGGGCAGTAGAACTCGCGCAGCTCCTGCCACTCGCCCTCGGGATGGCCCAGCTTCGGGTAGATCTCGCGGTAGAGCTCGTCGCTGTCGCGGACGAACATCGGCGCGTGCATCTTCCAGTTCTGATCCCAGCGGCAGAGGTCGGCGCCGGCGTCGGTGCGGATCACCAGCTCGCCGTCGGAGGCGCGGCGGACGATGTTCATCCCCTCGCCGTAGGGGAGGACGATCCGGTCCTCGTAGTCGACCCTTTCCTGCAGCAGCTCGAGCCACTTGTCGAAGCGGTCTGGGTCCTTGATCGAGGACTGGATGTCCTTGACGGCGCGGCGCGAGAGTTTCTCGTCGAGCAGGTCGCCGAGCGTCTCGCGGGTGACCGTCGTGGTCACCGGCACGGGCGCCTTCTGGCCCTCGGGCAGGTAGACCTCGGAGGTGGCGAGGAACTGGCTGGCCGAGTCCTCGGGGGTGAGCTTGCCGGGCTCGGCCCGCTGGGTCATCACCGTCGGGCAGACGACGTCGAAGTCGAAGTCCTCCGGCAGATCCCAGAAGCCGCGGTACTCCGCCGCCCAGCCGGGCTCCAGCCGCATCGACTCCGCGTACATCACCTTGACGGTCTCGATCAGGTCCTGGTCGAGGATCCGCTGGCGCTGCTCGCCCCACCACTCGGCGGCGGGACGGGCGCGGTCGAGGCGCTGGCGGGTTACCGCCTCCCGGTCGCCACGGCCGTAGCCGCGGTCGGCCCAGTCGGCCTGGATGTGGCCGCCGGCGATGTCCTCCTCGATCCGCTCGTCGCTGCGCAGCAGCGGGTCACCCAAGCCGCCGCCGCCGCGCCCCGAGGAGAGGTAGAGATCGCCGGTCTTGACGGCGATCATCATCGTGTACGGGTCCTGCTCGAGCTGGTGCTCGCCGGCGAAGGCGTTGAGGGCCGCCTCCTCGCCGGAGACGTCGCCGACCGGGTAGGCCTTGCCGGCGGCCGCCTGCTCGAAGACGTCGGAGCCGAACACGTTGTGGACGTAAGCGCTGGGGGCCGGGTAGCCGCCGAAGAGGCCGGGCGAGGTCAGCATCCCACCGGCGCCGATGTTCTCGACCTCGAAGTCCTGGGTGCCGTTGACCAGCAGCAGGGTCTCGAAGGAGGAGCCGCCGCGGTGACGGCCGAGGCCGCCGGTGTTGGGCTTGATCTGGCGGCCCATGTAGATCATCGGCTTAACCAGCTCCCACATCTCGACGTCGCCCATGTCGCCCTCGGGGTTGAAGACGGCGGCGCCGTAGTCGAGCCCGTCGAGGACGTACTTGGCGCCCTGGCCCTGGGCCCCGATCTCGAAGTTCATGAAGCCGGAGATCTGCCCGTACTGGTCGATGCCGCCACCCTGGGCGACGTTGCCCGGCACGGTGTAGGTGGAGACGATCTCCTCGATGTAGCCGCGCGACTGCAGGGCGCGCGAGACCGCCCGCAGGTAGCCGGTCGAGGTGGTGAACATCGGCATCCAGGGGAACGAGGACGAGCAGGGCGCGTCGCCGAGGTTCGCCCAGCTGCCCTCGGTCAGCAGCAGCTCAGTCGCGTAGTAGGCACCGTCGTTGATCTTGTCGTTGCAGATCAGCGTCTGCGTGAAGAGGATCCATTGCATCCCCTGCTGGCCCGAGGGCGTCGCGTTGAAGGAGTGCCAGCCCCAGGCCGAGGAGCCGCGCAGGTCGGTCGTCCAACGGCCGTCCTGGTCGACCACGGCCTCGTAGGCGCCGTGGATGATGAGGTCGCGCTGGGCGCGCTTGGGCAGGTTCGACTTGTTGGCGTAGCGGGCCTCGGTGAAGCCGGCGGAGCGGTAGCGGCCGGGGACCAGGAGGCCGCGGACGCGGGATTTGAAGTCGCGCCGGCCGTCCTCGATCGCCTCCCGCATGAACTGCTTGAAGGGGTCTCCGCCCTCCTCCAGAACCAGCCGCTCGACCGCGTCGCGGATCATGTGGCAGCCGGCCAGGCGGGTGCGCTCGTCGAGCAGGTAGAGGCCCGGGGCGCGGCTCTGCATCGAGCAGCGTTTGGTGTGCCACTGGGCGATCGTGTCGCGCTCGCCGATCTTCGTGCAGTGGAGGTCGATGCCGTCGTCGAAGCGGGTCGTCGGTTCGAGCGGGACGCCACCCGGCGAGGAGGCGCCGATGTCCATCACGTGGATCACGCCGCCGGCCCAGCCGAGCAGCTCGCCCGGGTTCTCGGGGTTGAAGATCGGCACGAAGGTCTGCACGTCGGCCGGGTGGACGTCGCCGATCGTCGGCTGGTTGTTGGCGAAGATGTCGCCCGGCTTGATCCCCGGGTTGTCCTCCCAGCCGTTGCGGACCATGTACTTGATCGCCTCGCTCATGGTGTGGACGTGGACGATGATCCCGGTCGAGAGGGCGACGTTGTCCCCCTCCGGCGTGTAGAGCGCGAAGCAGATCTCGCCGAGCTCGCGGACGATCGGCGAGGCGGAGATGTTGAGCGCGGTCTCGCGCGCCGTGACCATGCCGCCGCGGACCCGCGAGAAGAGCTTCTCGAAGTGCAGCGGGTCGGAGTCCTTCATCTCCAGGTCGCTGAGGCCGTGGTAGTAGCCGGTCTCCTCGAAGCGGCCCTCGCTGAGGGCGAGCATCTCGGCCAGCTTCAGTCCTTCCCAGCCGATCGGTGCGGACTGGTCGGGCTCGAGCTCACGGGTGCGGTCGATCGTGGCCATCGCGTCAGGCCTCCTTGTTCTCTAGGTGGAAGATGCCGTGCTCGTCGAGCCAGGCGCGACGATCGGGAGGGATCGGGAAGGTCGTCGACTCGGCCTCGAGGACGGCCGGGCCCTCGATCGTGTGGCCGTTGCGGACGTCGTCCATCTCGTAGATGTCGGTGGTCGCGTGACCGTCGTGCCACCACACCTGGCGCGTCTCCTTGACCGGCGGCGAACTGGACTCGCGCGGCATCGTCGGCAGGGTCGGCTGCTCGATCGGCACCGAGCCCTTGACGATCGCCTGCGCGACCAGGTAGCCGAGCTCCGGCGAGGACGCTGCCCGCGCATACATCCGCGTGTTGGTCTCCTCGAAGGTGGCGACCAGCTCGAGAATGTCCTCGATCGTCTCGACCGCGGGCTTCGGTGCGTCGACCTCGATGTCGACCAGCTGACCGTAGTACTGCATCCGCACCATGTGGGTGAAGGAGACGTCGCCGGCGACGTGACCGGACTTGGCGAACTCGTCGCGGACGCGGTCCTCGAGCGAGCGCCAGGCCTGGGTCAGGAGACCGCCCATCGCGACTTTTTCAGCGTCGCTGTGGTTCGGCAGCAGCGGCAGGTCGACCTGGCGGTCGAAGCGGTACTCGAACTCGGCGCAGGCGCAGCCGAAGGCCGAGAAGCCGGCCGCCCACTCGGGCACCAGGACCTGCTGGTAGGGGACGCCTTTGGTGTAACCGGCGACGTGCAGCGGGCCGCCGCCGCCGTAACAGAGCAGGGTGTAGTCGGCCGGGCTGTAGCCCTTGCCGAGGATGCGGCCGACGGCCTCGTTGCGCAGCGAGGTCTCGAACAGCTCGATGACGCCGGCGGCGGCCTCCTCGATGCCGAGCCCGAGCGGGGCCGCGACCTGGCGCTGGACCTCGTGGCGGGCGCGGTCGATGTCGAGCTGGACCTGGCCGCCGAGGAAGTACTCGGGGTTGAGCCGGCCGAGGACGAGGTTGAGGTCGGTGATCGAGACCGTCTCCACCCCACCCTCGGGCCAGGCGGTGCCGACCGCGGCGCCGGCCGAGTCGGGGCCGATCTCGGGGCGGCGGGCGTTGGGGTCGATGCGGACGAAGGAGCCGCAGCCGGAGCCGACGGAGTCGATCTGGACCAGCGGCATGTTGAGCAGGAATTTCGCCATGTCCGGGGTCGTCGTCACCTCGTAACGCTTGCCGGTCAGCAGGGCGATGTCGAACGAGGTGCCGCCGATGTCGGTGCAGAGCACGTTGTTGAGGTCGATCCGGTCGGCCAGCCAGCGGGCGCCGACGACGCCGCCGATCGGGCCGGAGACGAGGGTCGTCGCCAGCTGGTCGGCGTCGATCGAGATCGTGCCGCCATGGGAGGCCATCACCCGCAGCTCGAAGCCGGCGCCGCGCTCCTTGGTGCGGTCGCTGACGGCGCGCAGGGTGCCGCGCGAGGGCTCGGCGGCGTAGGCCTCGATCACCGTCGTGTTGAGCCGCGGGAAGTCGCGGCGCGAGGGGTAGAGGTCGCTGGAGACGAAGACCGGGCACTCGCCGTTGAGCCCGCGCTTGGCCTTCTCCTCCTCGACGATCTCCCGCACGCGCTGCTCGTGGGCGGGGTTGCGGTAGCTGAAGATTAGCGAGATGACGAGGCCCTCGACGTCGTCGTCGAGCAGGGCGTTGACGGCGACGCGGGCGTCCTCGTCGCGCAGCGGCAGGACCTCGTTGCCGAACAAATCAATACGACCTCGGACGCCGTGTACACGAGAGCGCGGGACCAGCGGGTCGTTGTGGTGGTGGGTGGCGATGTGCAGGCGGTCGGCGTAGGAGAAGCCGAGGTAGGTCTGGATCCCGCGCTCCATCTGCAGCGAGTCCTCCTGCCCGGCGGTGACGAGGACGCCGACGCGGCGGCCCTTGCGGGTCAGCAGCCGGTTCAGCATCGCGGTGCCGCTGAAGACGCCCGACTGGATCTTCGGGAAGCCCTCCTCGGGGGTCGAGTCCCACTGGCGGAAGGCGTCCTCGGCGGAGCGCATCAGCCCCACCGACTCGTCCTGCGGCGTCGTCTGCGCCTTGCCGACGATGAAGCTGCCCTCGTCGTCGACGATGAACGTGTCGGTCATCGTGCCACCTGCGTCAATGGCCAACACGCGCGGGTCATGTTTAAGCGCTCTCTTCTCCATGCGACCGACACTAGGCCGGGGTCGGAGCCCTGTCGTCGTTCTCCCCAACCGATCGCGGCGGCGGCGTTTGTGGCCGCGCCACAAACGGGCTACGTTGAGCAGATGGCACGCCAGAGCGCAATCGCGCCGCCGCACGCCAGTCGCGGTGAGATTCTCGAGATCGTCGAGACGCTCAGCGCCGAACTCGACGACATCTCCTCGGCCCTGGTCGACACGATCCACGAGAACCTCGACGAGCTCGACGACGACATGCGGACCTGGACGCTGCAGAGCACCCGCGCCAACCTCGGCGTGATGGTGACCCTGCTGCGCGACGGCGCCGACCCGCGCTCGGTGCTGGCCCCGCCGGAGGCGCTCGCCTACGCCAAGGAGTACGTCGTCCGCGACCTCGACTTCGTGCTCCTGCAGCGCGCCTACCGGACCGCCCAGGGGGTCTTCGCCGGGATGATCCTCGAGCGCCTGCGCCAGGCGACCGACGACGCCGACCACCTGGCCGACGCGATGGGCTTCTTCAACGCCTGGATCTTCGCCTGGATCGAGGCGATCGAGCGCCAGCTGACCGACGTCTACATGGGCGAGCGCGAGCAGTGGGTGCGCGGCGCGGCGGCGATGCGGGCGGCCGAGGTGCGGGCGATCCTCGGCGGCGCCCAGGTCGACGCCGTCGAGGTCAGCCGCCGGCTCGGCTACGAGCTCGACCGCTTCCACGTCGGCTACATGGTCTGGAACGAGACCGCCGAGGACGCCCCGGGCGGCGGCCACGCCCACTTCGGCGAGATGGAGCAGGTCGCGGCGGCGGTCGCCGAGTCGCTCGGCGCCCGCGCCGCGCTGACGGTCGCCCAGGGGCGGCACCTCGCCTGCTGGGCCGGGCGCCACGACCCCCAGCACCTCGGGGACCTGCGGGTGCCGCGCGGCGCCGGCCGGGGGATCTCGGTCGCGGCGGGGACGCCCGCGCACGGGGTCGAGGGCTTCGTCCTCAGCCACCGCGAGGCGCTGGCCGCGCGCCGTGTCGTGCAGCTGCGCGGCGAGGGCCGGGCGGCCCGGGTCGGCTTCCCCGAGCTGGCGCTGGAGGCGTTGATGATCGGCGACGTCGAGGCGGCCCGCCGCTTCGCCGCCCGCGAGCTTGGCCCGCTGGCGGCCGGCGACGACGCCACCGTGCGCCTCGCCTCGACCCTGGCCGTCTTCCTCGACGAGGGCGCTAGCTTCGTCCGCGCCGCCCGACGCCTCGGCGTCCACACCAACACCGTCACCTACCGCGTCCACCGCGCCGAGGAGCTCCTCGGCCACCCCGTCAGCGAGCGCCAGCTGGAGCTGCGCGTGGCGCTGCGCCTGGCGCGCCTCGCCCCCGGCGACCCGCCCTGATCGCCGAGTCCGCTCTGACCCGTGCATAGCGCGGGTAAGTGCGGACTCGGCGAACGGCTAGAGGCCCTTAGTCAGGGCGCCGACGGTTGCGGAGCTGAAGTAGGGGCTGGTGATGTAGTGGTCGTGGGCCTGGAGGGTCAGGTCCTCGGAGCTGAGGCCGTAGAGCTGCGGCGGTTCGCCGGCGAACCAGGGGCCGCCGCTGGCGCCGGGGAGCAGGAAGCAGGTAGCGGTCAGCTGGGCGGGGCCGCTGTAGTAGCGGCTGACGGGGCTGTTGCCGGCGAAGACGCCGTCGCACTCCTGCATCCGCTGCTGGTTGGCCCCCGGGTAGCCGAGCACCTGGAAGACCTGGTCCTTGCTCTTGTTGATGGCGAGGGTGGCGCCGCCGCCGACCGCGTCGGCGATCCCCTGGCCCAGTGCGTTGGGGTAGGTGACGATCGCCCCCATGTCGTAGTTGGGGTTGAAGCGGTTCTTCCACTGGCCAAGGACGAAGCCTTCTTCCATCACGAAGGAGCCGTAGGGCGCCTGGCCCTTCGAGTAGGCGGGGGCGAACTGCAGGTCACGGGCGGCGCTCGGGCGGCGATGCCTGGGCAGCAGGTTCCAGAGGCAGTGGCCGGCGGTGAGGACGAGGCGGCGGCCGGGAGTGTTGACCGCGACCCCCGAGCACCAGAAGTTGTACTGGCCGATGCGGGCGAAGATCCGGCCCGCGGTGTTGTAGGGCGGCAGGATGGTTTCGGCGACCGGGCGCGAGCTGATCGTCGCCCGCGGCGGCTGATCCGACCGGGCCGACAGATGGCCGGCGAGCGCCGAGGCGGGCAGAGCCGAGCGCATCCGCGCCGGGGTCCAGTAGTTCGCGACCCGCTGGGCCTGCGCCGGGGTCATCTGTCCGCCGCCGATCGGGACCCGGTGGCTTGCCTGGGCAGGTGCGACCACGCCCGCGAGCAGGAGCGCGGTGGCGATGGCGAGTAACCCGAGGCGCCTCATCCCGCGACCCTACCCACCCAGCCACGATCCCCGTCCACCCAGGGAACGCCGCAATGGCGCCGAGTCCGCAGATATGCACGCATAGCGTGCACCAAGGCGGACTCGGCGCGGGGGCTGGCGCTCAGTCGCTGACCCGGACCAGGAGCTTGCCCATGTTGCTGCCGCTGAAGAGCTGGGCCAAGGCGGCGGGGGCCTGCTCGATGCCGCCCTCGACGATCGTCTCGTCGTAGTGGAGCTTGCCGGCGCCGAGCATGCCGGCGAGGTGGGTGATCGCCTCTTCGAAGCGGGCGGCGTAGTCGAGGACGAGGAAGCCCTGGATCGTCGCTCGCTGCATGATCAGCTGGCCGATGTTGGTCAGGCCGCCGCTGTGCTCGCCGCCCTCGTTGTAGGTGTTGTACTCGGCGATCATCCCGCAGAGCGAGACCCGGGCGCCGATGTTGAGGCGGCCGAGGATGTGGTCCATGATCGGGCCGCCGACGTTCTCGAAGTCGACGTCGATCCCGTCGGGGGTGGCGGCGTCGAGCTGCTCGGCCCAGTCACCGGCGCGGTGGTCGATGCAGACGTCGTAGCCGAGCTTCTCGACCGCGTGGGCGCACTTCTCCGGCCCGCCGGCGATGCCGACGACGCGGGCGCCCTTCTCCCTGGCGATCTGGCCGGCGATCGAGCCGACCGCGCCGCAGGCGGCCGAGATCACGATCGTCTCGCCCTCCTTGAGGTCGGCGTTGTCGATCCCGATGTAGGCGGTGATCCCGGTGTGGCCGATCGCGCCGAGGAAGGCCGAGAGCGGCGCCGGCAGCGGGTCGGGCAGGACCGAGAGCGGCGCCTCGAGCAGCGAGTCGTCGGCGAGGACGAGCTCCTGCCAGCCGACGAAGCCGCTGACCGTCGCCCCGACCGGCATGTCCTCGCGCTTGGACTCGATCACCTCGCCGACCCCGAGCCCGCGCATCACCGCATCGATCGGGACCGCCGGCATGTAGCCGCGGATGTCGCTCATCCAGATCCGGTTGGTCGGGTCGAGCGAGAGCAGCTGGGTGCGGACCAGCGCCTGGCCGTCGCTCAGCTCGGGGACCTCCTCCGTGACCAGCTCGAGGTCGCCGTCGGCGAGGTCGCCGTTGGGACGCTTGCGCAGGCGGAAGGCGTGGTTGGTGTGGGACTCGGACATTGGGGCTCCCTTGTTCAGCGATTCAGTTCGATTGCCCAGCGCTCGGTAGCAACCCGGACGTAGGGGGACTTGACGGTGCCGATTAAGTTGCGGATCTCCTCGACCTCGGCCGAGAGCAGCGGGTAGTCGCGCGCGACCGGGCCGGCCGCCTGCATCGCGGCGATGTCGGGCTCGGGGATCAGGGCTCGGAGGATCAGCAGGTCGTCTTCGCCGGGACCGGTGCCGTGGCGCTCGCGCAGCTCCTCCAGGGTCGGCTGCTCGGGCGGGCCGGCGATCACCCGGGCGGCGTTGTCGGCGGCCATGATCCGCTCCATCACCTGCGGGTCGATCGGCGCCGGCGGCTCACCGTAGTGCCCGGCGGTATAGGCGACGACCTGGTCGGGGACGAGCTTGTAGCGCTCGCCGCTGACGACGTTGAGCACCGCCTGGGTGCCGACCAGCTGGCTCAGCGGCGTCGCCATCACCGGCCAGCCGAGCTCCTCGCGGACACGGCCGGTCTCGGCCAGAACCTCGTCGAGGCGGTGGCTCATGCCGTGCTGCTCGAGCTGGGCCTTCAGCGTCCCGACCATCCCGCCCGGGACCTGGTGGGTGAGGTTGAAGAGGTCGTACTCGCTGACCTGGTCGACCAGGTGCCCGGCGGCCTTGCCGACGGCGCGGAAGTGCTCCTCGACTGCGGGCAGGAGCGAGGTGTCGAGGCCGTGCTCCCAGCCCATCAGCTCGAGGTTGCGGACGACGCTCTCGGTCGAGGGGGTCGAGGGGCCGTTGGCCATCGAGCGCGAGGCGGTGTGCAGGACCTTGACCCCGTGCTTGACCGCTTCGACGTAGGTCAGCCCCGAGGTCCCCATCAGGTTGTTGGCGTGGATCTCGACCGGCTTCGGCGCCGCCGCGGCGACGATCTTCGGCAGCAGCGTCCGCAGCCGCTCGAGTTCGAGCACCCCGGCGGTGTCGTAGAAGAGGACACCGTCGATCTCCGGCACGGCGGCGATCTCGGCCGCTTTCGCCGCCAGGTACTCGTCCGTGTGGACTGGGGAGATCGTGTAGAAGACCGTGCCGACGACCTCGGAGCCGTACTCCTTGGCGATCTTCGCCAGGCGGGCGAAGTTGTCGATCCCGTAGAGGACGTCGTAGATCCAGAAGGAGCGGACGCCGTGCTCGTTCAGGCGCCGCATCCAGAGGTCCATCAGCGCGTCCGGGGAGACGCCGAAGGAGATGCAGGCGTTGGCCCGCATGCCGCCGCGCATCGGCGTCCGCTGAATCGCCGCCCGCAGCAGGTCGAGCCCTTCCCACGGGTCCTCGCGCTTGTACTTCAGCAGCACCTCCATGTGGGAGCTGCCGGCGAAGTCGATGACGCTGAAGCCGGTGCGGTCGAGGACGTCGGCAACGGGCAGCGCCATCCCGGCCTGCATCCGCATCCCCCAGAGGCTCTGCTGGCCGTCGCGCAGGGTCGAGTCGAGGATCTCAACGCTGGGCACGGGCACCCCCGGCGGCGAGCTCGCGCAGCTCGCTCTTGAGGACCTTGCCGGCGGGGTTGCGCGGCAGCTCGGCGACGACGCTGTAGGAGCGCGGGCGCTTGTGGCGGGCGATCGAGTCGAGGCAGCGGCGGTCGAGCGCCTCGGCGTCGACTTCGGCCGCGCCGGCGGGGACGACGAAGGCGGCGATCACCTCGCCCCACTCGGGGTCGGCAACGCCGACGACGGCGGCCTCGGCGACCGCCGGGTCGAGGTCGAGCACGTCCTCGACCTCGCGTGGGTAGACGTTGTAGCCGCCGGTGATGATCACGTCCTTGGCGCGGTCGACCAAGGTCAGCCGGCCCTCGGAATCGAAGCGGCCGAGGTCGCCGGTGTGCAGGGCGCCGCCGCGCAGGGTCTCGGCGCTCGCCACCGGCATGTCGAGGTAGCCGGCCATCACCGTCGGCCCGTCGACGACCACCTCCCCCACCTCGCCGGCCGGCAGCTCACGGTCCTCGGCGTCGACGACGCGAACGATCGTCCCGACCCGGGCGACGCCGACCGAGCGCAGCGCCTCCTCGTCGCCGGCCTCGACGGCGGCCCCGATCGCCGCCTTGCCGTGAGCGCTGATCGTGCAGGGGGACTCGCCCTGGCCGTAGCCGTTCCAGACCACCGGGCCGAGGGCGCCGACCGCCTCGCGCAGGTCGGCCGGGAGGATCGGGGCGGCGCCGGCGATGATCGTCCCGATCCTGCCGCGTGCCTCGCCGGCCCGGGGGTGGGCGGCGAGGCGGCGCAGCAGCGTTGGCGGCACGAAGAAGGTCGAGCGCTGCCCGGCGGCGAGCAGGTCGAAGAGCTCCTCGGCGTCGAAGCCGCCCGAGGGCGGCAGCACCTGGGCGGCGCCGCGGGCCAGAAAGGGCAGCGCCATCAGGCCCGAGGCGTGGCTGAAGGCGGCGACGTGAATCATCGAGTCGCCAGGGTCGATCGCGGCGGCGTCGGCGAGGAAGGCCGAGGACATCGCGGCGAGGTTGGAGTGGCTGAGCCGGGCGCCCTTCGGCTTGCCGGTCGTGCCCGAGGTGAAGAAGGTCCAGGCGTCGTCGGCGGGGCCGCGGGGGATCGCGGTCATCGGCTCGGCCGCCGCCAGCGCCTCGTCCTCGGGCTCGCCG
>OUNO010001862.1_pt1 | contig 31439 bp, 27 predicted proteins | sample 1779811 | NCBI WGS metagenome assembly OUNO01 (sample SAMEA3914804, study PRJEB12502) | metagenome | biome: forest; material: soil | place: Canada | collected 2010-06-25 | depth 0.3 m
TGGGCGGCGAAGCGGCGGGCGGAGACGTGGACCTTGGTGACCAGCGGGCAGGTGGCGTCGATCGTCTGCAGGCCGCGGGCGGCGGCGTTCTCGTGCACTGCCGGGGAGACGCCGTGGGCGGAGAAGACGACGATCGCGCCCTCCGGCACCTCGGCCTCGTCCTCGACGAAGATCGCGCCGCGCTTGGCGAGTTCCTCGACCACGTGCTTGTTGTGGACGATCTCCTTGCGGACGTAGACGGGGGCGCCGTGTAGCTCGAGCGCCCGCTCGACGGCCTGGACGGCGCGGTCGACGCCGGCGCAGTAGCCGCGCGGAGCGGCGAGCAGGACGCGCTTGGGCGCGGAGGTGGCGGTAGCTGCCATCCACGCAGGGTACCGAGGTGGCCTGGCAGGCCCCGCGAAGCTAGCCTTGCGGGATGAGCACCGAAGGTCGCCACCTGGATCGCCTCACCGCGGTCGACGCCTCGTTCCTGACCAACGAGAGCTCCAGCAGCCACATGCACGTCGGCGCGATCCTGATCTTCGAGGGGCCGCCCCCCAAGTACGTCGACCTGGTCGAGCACGTGCGCGGGCGCCTGAGCCAGGTGCCGCGCTTCCGCCAGAAGCTCGTCGTGCCGCCGCTGGAGGCGGGCCGGCCGCTCTGGGCGGACGACATCAACTTCAACCTGACCTACCACATCCGCCACACCGCGCTGCCCGAGCCGGGCGGCGAGCCGCAGCTGAAACAGCTGGCCGGGCGGGTCTTCTCACAGCAGCTGGATCGCTCCAAGCCGCTCTGGGAGCTGTGGCTGGCGCAGGGGCTGGAGCGCGACCGCTTCGCGATCCTGACCAAGACCCACCACGCGATGGTCGACGGCGTCTCCGGCGTCGACATCGGCACCGTCCTCTTCGACCTCGAGCGCGTGCCCGCGCCGGCCGAGGCGAAGGACGAATGGGTGCCACAGGCCGAGCCGAGCACGACCGAGTTGGTCAGCCGCGGGGTCAGCGACCTGGTCGCGACGCCGGTCAAGTTCGCCGAGCGCGCGGTCGAGGCGGTGCGCCACCCCGAGACGACCGCCCGCAAAGCGGTCGAGGCGCTGGAGGGAATCACCGAGATCGTCAGCGCCTTCGCCGACCCGGCCCCCGACGTTCCACTCAACCAGCCGATCGGGCCGCACCGCCGTTACGTCTGGGCGCGCTCGGAGCTCGCTACCTTCAAGAAGATCAAAGACGCTCTTGGCGGCACCGTCAACGACGTCGTCCTCGCCGTCGTCACCGGCTCGGTGCGCAACTGGCTGCACAGCCGCAGCATCCGCACCGAGGGGCTGGAGCTGCGGGCGCTGGTCCCGGTCTCGATCCGCACCGCCGACGAGCGCGGCGACCTCGGCAACCGGATCGCCCTGATGCGCGGGCCGCTGCCGGTCTACGTCGAGGACCCGGTGCGGCGGCTGCGAACGATCAGCGACGAGATGGCCGGGCTGAAGCGCTCCAAACAGGCGCTCGGGGCCGAAGTCATCTCCCGCTTCAACGACTTCGCGCCGCCGACCCTGCTGGCGCAGGCCTCGCGGATCAACTTCTCGACCCGGCTCTTCAACCTGATCGTCACCAACGTGCCGGGGCCGCAGCTACCGCTCTACGTCCTCGGGCGCGAGCTGGAGGAGGTCTTCCCGGTCGCCTTCCTGCCCCAGAACCACGCCCTGGCGGTGGCGATCATGAGCTACAACGGCAAGGTCGGCTTCGGCCTGCTCGCCGACTACGACTCGATGGAGGACGTCGAAGCCGTCGCCAACGGGATCAACGAGTCCCTGGCCGAGCTGGAGCAGGCCGCCAGCGAGGCCACCGCGGCCGCCTGAGCAAGGCCCGCCGTGAGCCCGCGCCCCGCCGGGGCTAGGCTTTGACGATGTTCCTGCTCGTCCTCCTCTTCATCGTCGTCCCGATCGCGGAGCTCTACGTGATCATCCAGGTGGGCGAAGCGATCGGCATCTGGCCAACCCTCCTGCTGCTCTTGCTCGACGCGGTGCTCGGCTCGCTGCTGCTGCGCCACCAGGGCCGTGGCGCCTGGCGGCGCTTCAACGAAGCCCTGGCGCAGCGCCGCTTCCCCGGCAAGGAGGTCGCCGACGGGCTCCTGATCGTGATCGGCGGCACCCTGCTGCTGGCGCCGGGCTTCATCACCGACATCTTCGGGATCTTCCTCCTGATCCCGCCGACCAGAGCGATCGCCCGCTCGGTGCTGAAGCGCGTCACCGTCGGCCGCTTCACCGTGATCGGCATGCCGGGCGGCGCCGGCCCATTCGGGCCCGGCGGCCCAGCCGGCTCCGGCGCACCGCCCAGCCGCCACTACGACTACGACGTCAGCGCCGAAGAGATGCCGACCAACGGCAACGGGAACGGCAGCGGGCACCAGCTGCCCCGCGTCGACGAGGAGTAGCCATCCGCGCCCGGGATTCCGGGAACGGCGAAGGTGACCTCTCGATATGGAAGGATCCGCCGCGGTGGAGGCGCGCGGAGAGGCGCAGAGGGATTCGTCGCGCCCGGGGCGCGGCCGCGATGCGCTGCTCGCTCGCCTTCCCTGGCTGATCCTTGCCCTCGCGGCGTTGGCCTCGTTTATCTGGATCATCAGCCGCGACGCCCACCTGACCTTCATCGCCGATGACTGGGAGTTGCTGGTCAACCGGCAGGGGACTGGAGCCTCGTACTTCCTCGACTCCTTCCACGGCAACATCCTGGTCGGGCCGGCAATCGTCTACAGCGCGCTGCGGTCGCTGATCGGGATCGACTCGGCGACGCCTTTCTTCGTCGTCTCGATCTCGGCCTTCGTGCTCAGCGCGGTCCTGCTCTTCCTCTACCTGCGCCGGCGCACGGGCGACTGGCCGGCGCTGATTGCCGCGATCCTCGTGCTCTTCCTCGGCGCCGCCTTCGAGGACCTGCTGTTCGCCTTCCAGATCGGCTACTACGCGTCGGTCGCGGCCGGCCTCGGGATGCTGATCGCGCTCGACCGCGAGGACGAGCGCGGCGACTGGATCGCCTGCGGGCTGCTCGTCGTCTCGGTCCTCTTCTCCAGCGTCGGCCTCGCCTTCGCGGTCGGCGCCCTCGCCGATCTCGCCTTCGGGCGGCGCCCCTGGGGGCGGCGGATCCACGTCTTCGGCTGGGCGATCCTGCTGTACGCGATCTGGTGGGTTGGCTGGGGCCGCCACGGCGAGAGCCACGTCAGCTTCCACAACCTCCTCACCGCGCCGGAGTTCGCCTACAACTCCGCCGCGGCGGCGATCACCTCGCTGCTGGGCCTGGCGACCGGCGACGGCAGCGAGCCGAGCCAGCCGCACATGATCTGGGGACGGCTGCTGCTGATCCCGTTCATCGGCCTGCTCGCCTGGCGTATCTACCGTGAGGGCGGGCTCAGCCGGGGCATGGCGATCGCGCTGGCGATCGGCCTCAGCCTCTGGTTCCTGACCGCGCTCAACCGCGAACCGAAACGGTTGCCAACCTCGAGCCGCTACCAGTACCCCGGGGCGATCGCGCTGCTGCTGATCGCCGGCGAGATGCTGCGCGGGGTGCGGGTTCCAAAGCTCGCCCTGGTCGCGGCGGCGATCGTCACCGGGCTCGCCCTCTGGGGCGGGATCTCGCTGCTGCAGCGCGAATACACCGAGCGCTGGCGCCCGGTCGGCGACTCGCTGCGGACCACTCTCGGGGCCGTCGACATCGCCGGCGCGAAGACCGTGGCCGGCTACCCGATCGCCTTCGCCCCAGAACCCGAAGTCCCCGCCCGCGTCTACCTCGAAGTGGCCGACGAGTACGGCACGCCGGCCTGGGACGAATCGGAGCTGGAATCGAGGCCCGTTCCCGAACTCAACGGTGCCGACCTGACGATCGCCCAGGCGCTCGGCCTCGCCCTCGGGCCACCACGCCGCGGCGCCCAGGTGTTCGGCTGCGAAACCCTCGAGGCCTCAGAATCGGGCGAAACCGGACTGACCCTCCTACATGGCGGCTTCAGCTTCGAGAACCAGGCCGAAATCCCGGTCGAAGTCATGCTCAGCCGCTTCTCCCCCGAACTCTCGGTCAGCCTCGGCCCGATCGAACCGGGTCAGAAAGCGGCGCTGCGGATCCCGGTCGACAACTCCAAGCGCCCCTGGACCCTCGGCCTCAAAGGCGCCGGCCCGGTCAAGCTCTGCACGACCGGCTAGGGGATCGTCGAGCGCTGCGTTTTACACCTATGGGATGTAAAACGCAGCGCTCGACGGCGCGTGCCTAGAAGCCCAGCGCGAACTTGGCGTCGTCGGTCATCATTTCTGGTGACCAGGCGGGGTCGAAGACCATCTTCGGGTGGACCGCGGAGACGCCGGGGAGGTCGCCGACGAACTCCTTCATCTGTTCGGAGACCTGGGGGCCGATCGGACAGGCCGGGGTGGTGAGGGTGAAGGTGACGTAGACGTCTTCCTTCTCGATCTCGACGCCGTAGACGAGGCCGAGGGAGACGAAGTCGAGGCCGAGCTCGGGGTCGATGACCTCCTCGAGCGCCTCGAAGACGTCCTCCTCGGTGAGGGCTTCGTCGTGCTCGGGCGTGGCTGCTTGCTCGTCGGGCATGGCTCAATCCTACCCGGGCGGCGGCGTCGGCTCGGGCGGGCGCGGCTCGGCGGGGGCTCCGTCGGTCGCCGGAGCCAGCTCCAGCTGCCACCAGCCGACGTCGCGCCAGGCGCCGCGCTTCCAGCCGACCCGGCGGTTGACGCCGACGGCGAGGAAGCCGAGGCGCTCGTGCAGGCCGACGCTGGCCTCGTTGGGCAGGGTGATCCCGGCGCAGGCGACCTGGAAACCCTGGTGCCGCAGGCGGGCGAAGAGTTCCTCGTAGAGGGCCCGCCCAATCCCCTGGCCGGCGCGCTCGGCGGCGACGTAAACGGAAACGCCGGCGCTCCAGCGGTAGGCGGGGCGGTCCTGGAAGGGACAGGCGTAGGCGTAGCCGACCACCTCTCCCCCCTCCTCGGCGACCAGCCAGGCGTGGGTCTCCGAGACGCGGGCGATCCGCGCCGCCATCTCGGCCGCGTCGGGGGCACGCTCCTCGAAGGAGGTGACGGCGTCCTCGACGCTGGGCGCGTAGATCGCCGCGCAGGCGGCGGCGTCGCGCTGGGGATCGGCGCTGCGGATCGTGACCGGGCTCATCGCGGGGGAAGGATAGGCTGCCGCCGGTGAGCGCCTCCGGCCAGATATTGCGACGCTCGATCGGGATCGTCTTCGCCGACGGTGGCCTGATGGCGCTGACCTCCACCCTGCCCCCCGGCGGCCGCGAGCACGGCGACGAGGAAGTCGTCGCGGTGCTCTGCGATCCCGACGCGGCGCCGATCGAGTTCGACGAGGCGCTGCTCTCGACCGAGTACGGCGAGGACGGGGTCCAGCGGCGGGTGACCCTGGAGCTTTGGCCGACGGCTGACGGCGGCGCGCCGCTGCGGGGCGCCGGCACGCTGATCAGCTCGATTGCGGTCGAGCGCGCCGGCCTCAACGCCGAGATCGCCTTCTTCCGCTGGGCGATCGAGGGCCGCGAGGGACTGGGCCACTACGAGGTGGCCCGCGCCGATGGCTGAGCCGACGCCGATCGAGGCGATCATCTCCGACTTCGGCGGCGTCCTGACGACGCCGCTGCTGGAGTCGTTCCTCTCCCTGCAGGACGAGATCGGCGTCTCGCCGGAACACTTCGGCACGGCGCTGCGGAGCCTGACCGAGGAGACGGGCGAGAACCCGCTCTACGCGATGGAGCGGGGCGAGATGACCGAGGAGGCCTTCCTCGTCGAGCTGGGCCGTGGCCTGGAGCCGCTGATCGACCACGAGCCCCACCTGCACCGCTTCCGCGAACTCTTCATCGGCGGGCTCAAGGCGAACGCCGAAGTGATCGACCTGATGCGCGAGCTGAAGGTCCGCGGGCTGCGGATGGCGATGCTGACCAACAACGTCCGCGAGTGGGAGGAAACCTGGCGGACGATGCTGCCGGTCGACGAGATCTTCGAGATGGTGGTCGACTCCGCCTTCGTCGGCTGCCGCAAGCCCGAACCGCGGATCTACGAGATCACCCTGGAGCGGCTCGGCCTGCCCGCCGAGGCCTGCCTCTTCATCGACGACATCCTCGTCAACATCGAGGGCGCCCGGGAGATGGGCCTCAACGCGGTTCACTTCCAGACCAACGGGCAGGCGATCGCCGAGATCCGCGCCGCGCTCACCTGAGAGGGTGGGCAGATGACCTCATCCCAGCAGGAGCGGGTCGGCTTCATCGGCCTCGGGATCATGGGCTCGCGGATGGCGGCGAACCTGCTCCGCGCCGGCTTCGAGCTGGCCGTCTGGAGCCGCACCGAGGAGAAGGCACGCCGCTGGGCGGATGAGCACGGCGCCGAGCTCGCCGCCAATCCTGCCGAGCTCGGCAGCCGCTGCGGCACGGTGATCACGATGGTCGTCGACGGCCCCCAGGCAGAGGCGGTGCTGTTGGGCCCCGACGGCGTGGTGACGGAAGCCCAGCCGGGACTGCTCTGCGTCGACATGTCGACGATCGCGCCGGAGACGACGCGAAGCATCGGCACGAAGCTGCGGGGAGCCGGGGTCGGCTTCGTCGACGCTCCCGTCACGGGCTCCTCGCCCAAAGCCGCGGACGGGACGCTGACGATCATGGCCGGCGGCGAGGAGGAGGACGTGAAGCGGGCCTGGCCCCTGTTCGAGGCGATGGGCAAGCTCATCGTCCATGTCGGGCCGCTCGGGCAGGGGGAGACGCTGAAGCTGATCGGCAACGCCGTTGCCGCCGCCAACGCGGTGACGGTCGCCCAGGCCCTGCTGCTGGCGCGGGCCACCGAGGTCGATCTTGACGCCCTGACCACGGTCCTCGCGGCCGGCTCCGGTGGCTCAGTGATGCTCGACCTCAAGGCCGAAGCGATGCGCAAGCACGACTACACGACCCTCTTCAAGCTCGACCACATGATCAAGGACGTCGCCCTCTGCCTCGAAGAGAGCGAGAAAGCCGGCGTCCCGTTCCCGTCGGCAACCCTTGCCGAGCAGCTGCTCGAGGGCGCGGCGCGGCGCGGCCACGGCGAAGACGACTTCGCGGCCGTGATCGAGGAGGTCGAGGCGCGGGCCGGTCACCGGCTCTGAGCCTGCCCGCGGCGGCGCCGTTACCGGGCCGGCGTCTCGCGCCAGCGCCGCGCGAACGGCAGTCGCCACTCGTTCGGGGCGATCAGCCGCTCGATCGAGGGCGGGCCCCAGGAGCCGACCGGATAGGGCTCAACCGGCGGCGGTGCCTCCAGTAGCGGCGCCGAGACGGCCCAGAGGCGCTCGATGTCCTTCGCGGTCGTGAACAGGGTGTGGTCGCCGGCCATCGCGTCGCGGATCAGCCGCTCGTAGGCCTCGAGGGTGTCGCCGCGATGGTCGGTTTCGTCGAGCGAGAACTGCATGCTCGCCTTGTCGAGCACCATCCCCATCCCCGGCCGCTTGCCGTAGAAGGAGAGCGAGACGCGGGAGGACTCGTCGAGGTCGAAGGTGAGGTGGTCGGGGCCGTAGCTACCGACCCGCGAGTGGGCCGGGAACATGCTCTGCGGCGGCTCGCGGAAGGCGATCGAGATGATCCGGGCGCCGTCGCCCATCTTCTTGCCGGTCCGCAGGTAGAATTTGACGCCGCTCCAGCGCCAGTTGTCGATCTCGTTGCGCAGGGCGACGAAGGTCTCGGTCTGCGAGTCAGGAGAGACCCCCGCTTCGGAGCGGTAGCCCTCGTACTGGCCGCGCACGACCCAGTCGGGGTCGAGTGGGCGCAGCGAGCGGAAGACCTTGTTCTTCTCCTCGGTGATCGGCTCCGGGGCCAGCGCCGTCGGCGGCTCCATCGCGACGAAGGCGAGGATCTGCATCAGGTGGGTGACGACCATGTCTCGGTAGGCGCCCGTCTTCTCGTAGAAGGCGGCGCGCGAGCCGACCCCGAGCATCTCCGGCACGTCGATCTGGATGTGGTCGATGTGGTCGCGGTTCCAGATCGGCTCGAAGAGGCCGTTGGCGAAGCGCAGGGCGAGGATGTTCTGCGCCGCCTCCTTGCCGAGGAAGTGGTCGATGCGGAAGATCTGCTCCTCGCGCAGGACCTCGTGGACGACTTCGTTGAGCTTGACGGCGCTGGCGAGGTCGGTCCCGAACGGCTTCTCCATGATCACCCGGGCGCGCTCGATCAGGCCGCAGATGCTGAGCATGCTGATCACTTCCGCCGCGGCGCTGGGCGGGACGCTGAGGTAGTGGAGCAGCCGGGTCACCGGGCCGAGTTCGCTTTCCGCCCGGTTGACGGCGTTGGTGAGGCCGACGTGGGCGGCCGAGTGCGGGACGTAACAGAGGCGGTTGGAGAACTCGTGCCAGTCGTCCTCGCTGAAGGCGTGGCGGGCGAACTCGCGGCAGGCGGTCTCGGCGAAGTCGCGGAACTCGCGGTCGCCGGTCTCCTCCATCGAGACGCCGACGATGCGGAATTCCGGCATCAGCCCGGCCTGGAAGAGGCGCAGCAGCCCCGGCAGCAGCTTGCGGCGGGCGAGGTCGCCGGTGGCGCCGAAGATGAGGATGACGTGCGGGGCGAGCGCCGGCGCCGTGGCGTCGACACCCTCCGCACCCGCAACGCCGACGCCGGTGGGAGTCGGTGCCGTTCCGGTGTGCTGAGTGTCAGCCAAGACGGCAGCTTACCCACACAGTCAAGTCCCACCGCTGAGGTAAGGTGCCGCGCTTGACACACACCGTCGCGGCCGGATGCGAGCACTGGGTGGGCCACGTGATCGTCTGCGGCCTCGAGGGCGTCGGCCTGCGGACGGTGGAGCAGCTGCGCGACACCGGTGTGCGGGTGGCGGTGGTCGACGACGACAGCGACCGGCGCCGCTCGGAGCTGGTGATCGCCTGGGGCGCCGCCCACCTGCCGGCGACCGGCAGCCTCGACGACGAGCTGCAGGCGGCCGGGATCGCCGGCGCCCGGGCCGTCGTCTGCACCCACGCCAACGACCTGCGCAACGTCGAGACGGCGCTGCTGGTGCGCGACCTGCGCGACGACATCGCCGTCGTCGCCCACCTCGACAACCCGACCGTGGGACGGGCGGTGGAAGAAGCGACCGGGGCGGGCAGCGCCCTCGACGTCGCCGGCCTCTTCGCCCCGGCTGTGATCGACGCCTGCCTCGGCCGCTCGACCCACGACGTCACCCTGGGCGAGGAGCACTTCGTCGCGGCCGAGGTCGCGATCGCCTCCGGCGGCACCCTGCGGGAGCTGTTCGGCGACCTGGTCCCGGTGGGTGTCGACAGTGGCGACGGCGAGCTCGTCGTCTGCCCCGGTCGCGACCACCGCGTCGCCGCTGGCGACCGGGTGACGGTCTTCGGCAAGCCCGAGGAACTGGCCCGGGCCGAGGTATCCCATACTCCCGAGCAGGAGGCGCCGCAGCCGGGCGGCGGCTCGGTACGCCAGTTCCTGCGCCGGGTCAGCCGCAGCCTCGCCCAGGGGACCGACCGCGCCGTCTGGATCACCCTGATCCTCTCGCTGGCGCTGCTGGTGCTCTCGGCCGCGGTCCTGCGCTTCGGCTACATCCAGGAAGACGGCAACCACCTCTCGCTCGGGGAGTCGCTCTACTTCACGGTCGAGACCTTCGCCACGGTCGGCTTCGGCGACTTCTCCTTCGCCCAGCAGTCGACCGAGATGCAGGTCTTCGGGATCTTCCTGATCATCGCCGGGGTGACCCTCAGCACCGTCGTCCTGGCGCTGATCACCAACGCCCTGGTCAGCCGCCGGATCGAGCAGTCACTGGGCCAGGGGAGCATCCACGGGATGGAGGGCCACGTCGTCCTCGTCGGCCTCGGCGCGGTCGGGCTGCGGGTGCTCGAAGGGCTGCGCGCCCAGGGCCGCGACGTGGTCGTGGTCGAGTACGACGAGGGCAACCGCTACGTCCAGCACGCCCGCTCGCTGGGGGCGCCGGTCGTCCACGGCGACGCCACCCTGGGCCAGACTCTGCGCTCGGTCAACATCGCCAAGGCGGGAGCGGTGGCGATCCTGACCAGTGACGACCTCGTCAACCTCGAGACCGGGCTGGCGGTCCGCGACTCGCTCGGGGCGCGCTGGAGCGAGGCGCCGGTCGTCCTGCGGGTCTTCGACCGCGCCCTCGGCAGCCGGCTGGAGAAGACCTTCAAGTTCAACCACGTCTGGTCGACCTCGGCCCTGGCCTCGCCCTGGTTCGTCGGCGCGGTGCTCGGCCTCGAGGTCCTGGCGACTTTCTACGTCCGCAGCCGACCCTTCCTCGTCGCCCGGCTCAGCGTCCGCCACGACGGCGGCCTGGTCGGGCTGGCGATGCGCGAGCTCGGCGCCCGCATCCGGGTCGTCGCGATCGTCCCCGGGGGCGGCGACGGCGCGATGGAATACCCACCCCGCCGCGACACCCGCTTCGCCGCCGGCGACCAGGCGTATCTGCTCGGCCCCTACGAGGAGCTGCTGCGGGTGCTGGCGCGCGAACGCGAGGGGCCGGACGCCTAGCCACGGAGGCCGAGGGCGCGCTGGGTTTCGTAGGCGACCGCTCGGGGGACCATGCGGGCGAACATCTCGGTCGGCTTGATCCGGCGCGACGCGTAGGCGTCGACGACGACTCCGAGCTCGGGATTGCGGGCGGCCGCGGCGAAGCCGAAGCGTTCCGGCGGCTGCATGCGGCGGCCACTCGAGTAATCGTTGATGAAGTAGGCATGCCCGCGCAGTTCGCGGCGGTGGCGGCGGCGGTAGCGCCGCAGGCCCGCCGTCAGCGGCTCTTGGCCCTGCAGCGACGGGACGACGCAGTCAGCGAGCCATTCACCGGACTGCAGCGCCCAGCCGCAGCCGATCCCGAAGAGCGGATCGGCGGTCAGCGCCGCGTCGCCGACCAGCGCGAGGCCCGGCCCGACCGGACGACACACCCGGTTGGGCATCTCCAGCTTGCCGAGCACCGGCCCGACCGGGCGGCCGGAGCGGATCGGTGGCGCGTCGGGGACCGAGGCGACGAAATCGACCAGCGCCGCCATCGGGTCGGAACGGAATTCAGGCAACCGGTCCTTGGTCAGCATCGCGGCGTACATCGTCAGGCCGGCGTCGGTCGGGAAGGCGGCGACGAACTGGGGGTCGAGGAGCCAGATCGAGCTGTCCGGCGCGCACTCGGGCAGGGCATCCTCGAAGTAGGCGGCGTAGACGAACCGGCCGTGAGGAAGCGTCTTCGCCGCGACGCCGGAGAGGTCGGCGATCCCGGAGTCGCGACCGTCGGCCCCGACCACGAGAGTCGCGCGCAGCGCGGTCTCATTCCCCTCGCGGTCGCGGACCACGACGCCGCTGAAGTAATCGCCCTCGCGGATCAGGCGGCACGCGTCGCGTCCCAGCATCAGCTCGACACCGGGCGTTGCCCCGGCGGCTTCGCGGATCAGCGGATCGAGCAGCTCGCGGCGCAGGCTGACCCCCGGGACCGTGCGCTCCGACGGCGGGTCGATCCATCCCCACTTCGTCCAGGCACGATTGCGCGAACGGACCCCTCCCGCGGCAAGAATCGGCTCCAGGAGATCGAGCCGTTCGAGCGTCGGCACCGCCGAGGACTGAATCAGGTGCGAGCAAATCCGCTTGAACGCCGCCGGATCGGGGCGCTTCTCGACGAGGGCGACGCGCGCGCCGGCACGCCCCAGGAGAATCGCCGTGGCGCAGCCGGCAAGACTGGCCCCGACGATGACCGCGTCGTAATCGGCCGATTCGCCGCGAATGCCATTCCTGCGCCCTGGATCCGACATCGTCTACCTCCCTTGCCGCACGCCGGAGGCGATCGCCCTGGGGATGAAGCGGGCCATCATCTGGGTCGGCCTGATCTGACGGGTCGCGTAGGCGTCGAGGATCACCGCCAGGTCGGGATCGCGGGCGGCGGCGGCGAAGCTGACGCGTTCGGGCAACTGCATCTTGCGGCCGCTGGTGTAGTCGTGGATCAGGAAGGCGTGGCCGCGCAGCTCGCGGCGGTGGCGGCGTCGATAGCGGCTCAAGCCGGCGGCGAGGGGCTCGGTGCCGTGCAGGGCCGGCGCGACGCTGTCGGCGAGCCATTCGCCGGACTGCAGCGCCCAGCCGCAGCCGACCCCGAAGAGCGGGTCGGTGGCCAGCGCCGCGTCGCCGACCAGCGCCAGCCCGGGCGCAACGGGACGGCGGATCCGGTTGGGCATGTCGAGCTTGCCGAGCAGCGGCTCGAGTGGCCGGCCGGAGCGGATCGGCGGCGCGTCGGGGACCGCGGCGACGTGCTCGATCAGCGCCGCCAGCGGGTCGCGCTTGAACTCCGGCAAGCGCGCCTTGGTCGGCATCGCGACGTACATGGTCAGGCCGCTGTCGGTCGGGAAGGCGGCGGCGATGTCGGGGTCGAGAAACCAGAGGGAGCTGTCGAGCGAGGGGTCCGGGATCGCGTCCTCGAAATAGCAGCCATAGGCGAAGCGACCGTGCGGGAGCGTCTTGGTGCGAACGCCGGAGAGCTCGGCAATCGTGGAGTCGCGGCCGTCGGCGCCGACCACCAGGTCCGCGCGCAGCTGGGTCTCCTCGCCGTCACGGTCGCGAACGACGACCCCGCCGAAGGCATCGCCGTCGTGAATCAGGCGACAGGCCCGGCGCCCGAGGATCAGCTCGACCCCCGGCGTCGCCGCCGCCGCTTCGCGGACGAGGGGATCGAGCACCTCGCGCCGCAGGCTGACCCCAGCCACCGCGCGCTCCCGCGGCGCGGCGACCCAACCCGAGGGCGACCAGACACGGGCATAAGAACGGATTCCCCCGGCGGCGACGATCGGATCGAGCAGACCGAGCCGTTCCAGCGTCGGCACCCCCGACGCCTGAATGAAGTGCGAACAGAGCCGCTTGAACGCCGCCGGGTCCGGGCTCTTCTCCACCAAAGCGACGCGACTCCCCCTGCGCCCCATGAGGATTGCCGTCGCACAGCCAGCCAGGCTGGCCCCGACGATGATTACGTCGTACTCGGCCGAGCCGCCGCGGGTGCCGTTCCTGCGCACTGGATCCGACATCGTCCACCTCCGTTGCGCTTACGAGGCAACGGTATAGGTACGCCAGCAGTACTGGGCGAATTGCGGGTTAAGGAGAGCTCGACGGGGCGGCGCTAGTTATCCGAGCCGGCGCGGTCCCAGACATAGAGCTCTAGGGCCTCCACCGCCAAGGCCATCAGGCGCGGGGGGGCGAGCAGGCCGAGGACCAGCTCGAGGGCGTCCTCTTCGGTGACGCCGGCGTCGACGGCCTCCTCGCCGCGGAAGCCGGCGGCCAGCTTGAGGGCCTCGCGGCGGTTGTCGCCGAGCGAGCCGAAGGCGCCCATCAGGAAGTCGCGATTGGGAACCGGGTGGCCGACTTCAAGGGAGCCGTGCCAGGCGGCGAGCATCGAGAGGTCGTGCTCGTCGAGCTCGGAGATCGCCTTCGCGTAGTGGAGCTCGAGCTCGCCGTCGGGGATCTCATCGACCCAGGCGCGGACCGCCTCGCCGAGAAGCTGGCGACGGGCCTCGCGGCCGACGGAATCGGCGATGGCACGAACGGCGTCAGCGGGATCGACAAAGCAGAGGGACATGGGCTGATTGGCAATCTAGAGGGGCCGGGAGACGGTAAAACGGGGCCATTCCGCCGCAGTTTGCGGGCAGGCAGGGAGGGCCCCGAGCGGGTTCGTGCGCCGACCCCGTCCATAGGCTGGGTGGGTGCCGCTGAAACTGATCCACGGACCGCCCAACTCGGGCAAGCGGGGGCTGATCCGCCGCGGCTTCGCGGCGGCGCTGGAGCGCGACCCGGTGCTCGTCGTCCCGACCGTCGACGACGTCTTCTCCTTCGAGCGCGAGCTCTGCCGCGAGGGCGCCGTGCTGGGCGGCGCGGCGATGACCTTCGGGGCCCTGTTCCGGACGATCGCCACCACCGCCGGGGCGCCACCGGGGTCGGAGCTGACGCCGGCCCAGCGGCTGCGGGCGATCGCCGTCGCGGTCGAGGCCGCGGGTGGGCGGCTGGGCCCGCTGCGGCGCTCGGCCTCACGGCCCGGCTTCGCGGCCGCCTTCGAGCGGCTGCTGGACGAGCTGCAGGGCGCTGGGCTGGAGCCCGAGGCGGTCGAAGCGAGCGCCGCGACGCTGGAGGGCTCCGCCTACCTCAGCGACCTCGCCACGCTCTTCTCCGCCTACGCCCACACCCGCGAGCGGACCGGCCGGATCGACAGCCACGGGATCGCCCGCGAGGCGATCACGCTGCTGCGCCGCGACGGCGGCTTCTGGGGCGAGCGGCCGGTCTTCCTCTACGGGCTCGACGACCTGACCCCGAACCAGTTCGACCTCGTCGCGGCGCTGGCGGCGCAGACCGAGGTGACGATCGCGCTGCCCTTCGAGGTCGGCAACGCCGCCCTGGCGGCACGGGCGCGGCTGTTGGTCGACCTGCGGGAACGGATCGGCGTCGCCGATGAGATCGAGACTCCCGCCGACCCGGCGAACACCGACTCCCCCCTGCTCTTCCACCTCAGCCGTAGCTTCGGCACACCCGGCGCCGAGCCCCGGGAGGCGGACGACGGGCTGGTGCTGCTGCGCTCGGCCGGGACCCGCGGCGAGGCCGAGGCGATCGCCGCCGAGGCGTCACGGCTGATCCACGCCGGCGCCGAGCCCGACGAGGTCGCGGTGGCGCTGCGGGATCCGGCCCGCCGCGGCGCCGAGATCGCCACGGCGCTGGAGGCCAACGGCATCGCCACGGCGCTGGAGGCGGAGCTGCCGGTCGCCGGCACCGCGGTCGGGGGCGCCCTGGTTGCCCTGCTGGAAGCCGAGTACGGCAGCCGCCGGGCGGGGGATCTCCTGCGATACCTGCGCGGCCCTTCCGGCTTCTCCCCCGGCCGGGTCGACTGGCTCGAGCGGGCGCTGCGCCAAGGCCGGGTCCAGGGCGCGGAGGCGGCGCTGGAGATCTGGCGCGGCGAGGACGGCGACCCGCCGCGCGACCTGCTGCGGCTGCGCGAGGCCGCCGAGCGCTCCGACGCGGCGCTGGCGGCCGAGATCGGCCGCGTCGCCGCGACGATGGCCTCGCGACCGCTGCGCAGCGAGGAGGACGGGCCACAGCTGGGCCGGCACGACGGGCTCGAGCTGCGCGCGGCGGCGGCGATCGCGACGGCGCTGGGCGAGCTCTCCGAGCTGGGCCCGCTGGCGCCCGGCCCGGCCGACCTGGCGGCGACGATCGCCGGCCTGCGCTTCCGCGTCTGGAGCGGGCCGGTCGAGGGACGGGTGCGGATCGCCAGCCCCTACCGGCTGCGGGCCGAGCGCTTCGACCACGTCATCGTCGGCTCCCTGCAGGACGGCGAGTTCCCGCGCCGCGACCGTAGCGGCGACCCCTTCCTCTCCGAGGCGCAACGAGTCTCGCTGGGCCTCGACCCGCGCAGCGACAGCGAGGCCGAGGAGCGCTACCTGTTCGGCGTCTGCCTCTCCCTCCCCCGCCGCCGCCTCTTCCTCTCCTACCGCGACAGCGACGAGAACGGCGGCGCCGAAGCGCGCTCGCCGCTGCTCGACGACGTCCGGATGCTGCTCGCACCCCCGCCCGACGGCGGCGAGCCCGACCCGGTCGAGGCGGCGATCACCCGCAGCCGCGACCTGGCGAGCGTCGTCGCGCCGCTGGCCGAGGCGCCCTCCGAGGACGAGCTGGCGCGGGCGCTGGCCTCGCACGGGCAGGCGGCCGACCACGCGGCACTGCTGGAGACGGTCGGGGTCGAGGGCGAGACCGCGAGCCGCCTGCTCGGCCGAGTCGCCGCCGCCCGCCAGGCGGAGTCGGCCTCGCGGGCGCCGGGGCCGCTGAGCAACCCGGCGGTAATCGATTCGCTGGCCGCGGTGCCGGCCTACGGCGGCACGACGCTGGAGTTGTTCGAGAGCTGCTCCTACCGCTGGTTCGCCGGCCACGAGCTCGAACCGCAGCCGCTGGACCCGGTCCCCGACCCGCTGGTCCAGGGCGGCCTGATGCACGAGGCGCTCTTCCGCCTCTACCGCGAGCGGCCCGGCGGCGAGGCGCTGCCGCGACCCGCCTCCCTCCCTGCCTGGATCGCCCGCGGGCGCGTACTGGTCGCCGAGGTCGCGGCCGAGAAGGAACTCGGCCCGCACCCGGCCGAACGGGCGATGGCGCGCCGGGTCGAGCGCCTGCTCGACCGCTTCCTCGCCGAGGAGGCCGGGCGCGAGACCGGCGGCTTCGAGCCCTGGCTGCTGGAGGCCGCCTTCGGCGAGCACACCGAGAGTGAGCGGCCAACCCTCGACCTCGGCGGCTGGGGCCTGCACGGCGCCATCGACCGGGTCGACCGCGACGCCGACGGCCGCGCCGTGGTGATCGACTACAAGCTCTCCGGCTCGGTCACGCCGCGGGAGAAGTTCGAGGAGCAGGCGAAGCTGCAGCTGCCGCTCTACCTGCTCGCGGTCGCCGAGCACTGGGGCGCGGCGCCGATCGGCGGCCTCTACCACCCGCTGCGCGGGACCTCGGTGCGGCGCCCGCGGGGCGCGATCGAGGCCGACGCCGCGGCCGACCTCGGCGGCTACGACCTCTACGACCGTGACGTGATCGACGCCGAGGCCCTGGAGGAGCTGCTGGAGGACTCGCGCCGGCGGGCGGCGGCGATCGTGGCGCGGATGCGCAGCGGCGAGATCCGCCGCGACCCCGGCCCCCGCCCCGGCCTGCGCGGCCACGACGTCTGCCCCCCCTTCTGCACCTTCGCGCCGATCTGCCGCCGCGACCGCGCCCCCCAGTACGAGGAGGACGAGGAAGTGGAGGAGCGATGAGCGCCGCGCGCAAGCCGACCCCCGAGCAGAAGGCGGCGATCGAGGTCAGCGGCCGCGACGTCCTGCTCGAGGCCGGCGCCGGGACCGGCAAGACGGGGGTGATGGTCGACCGCTACTGCCGCCTGGCCTGCGACAAGGGCGTCTCGCCCGACGCGATCCTCGCCTTCACCTTCACCGACAAGGCCGCGGCCGAGCTGCGCCAGCGGATCCGGGCCGAGCTGGCCCGCCGCGCCGAGGCCGGCTCCGAGCGCGGGGCCGAGCTGCTGAGCGGGATCGGCGGCGCCTGGGTGACGACGATCCACGGCTTCTGCAACCGGATCCTCGCCGCCCACCCGGTCGCCGCCGGCATCGACCCCGGCTTCCGCATCCTCGACACCCCGGAGGCAACCCGCGCCGCCCGCGAGGCCTTCGACGACGCCCTCCAGGAGTTCCTCGCCGCCGATGGGCCGGTCTCCGGAGACCCGGTCGGGAATCCGGCTCCGCGGCCGGGGTACTCGCGGGAGGAACTGGTGGCGGCATTTGAGGTGGAGGGGCTGCGGGGGCTCGTCACCGGGGTCCACGCCGAGCTGCACAGCCGCGGCGAGGCGCGGCCGCGGTTGCCGGAGCCGCCGCCATGCGACCCGGCGGCGGCACTCGACGCCGCGGCGCTGGCCGCCGCCGAGTGCCTGGAGGAGCTGAACGAGAGCGACCCCAAGCGCGAGGTCCTGGAGCGAGCCCTGGCGCGGCTGCAGGCGCCCGGGCCGCCGCCCGACCTCGACGAGCTGTGGGCGCTGCGGACGAGCAGCAGGGCGAAGCCGATCCTGCCCTACCGCGAGGCGATCGAGGCGGCGGTCTCCAGCTGCGCCGAGGCCGGCGAGGGAGGCGAGGCCTACGCCCACCTGGCGGCGCTGCTGGAGCTCTTCTCGACCCGCTTCGAGGAGGCCAAGGCGCGCCGCACCGGGATCGACTTCGAGGACCTGCAGATCCTCGCCGCGCGGCTGCTGGAGCGGGCCGAGGTCGGCGAGTCCTACCGTGGCCGCTTCAGCCACCTGCTGGTCGACGAGTTCCAGGACACCAACCGCCTGCAGCTGCGGCTGATCGAGGCCCTGCGCAGCCCGCGCAGCGAGCTGATCGTGGTCGGCGACGAGCTGCAGTCCATCTACGGCTTCCGCCACGCCGACCTCGACGTCTTCCGCCAGCAGCGGCGGCTGATCGAGCAGCGCGCCGACGCCGAGCTGATGGAGCTGAGCGGCAACTTCCGCTCGCGGCCGGAGCTGATCGCCGCCGTCAACCTCTTCGGCGCGGCGCTGATCGGCGACTCCTACCGGCCGCTGCGGGCCGGCACGCCGCCGCCGATGGAGCCGCCCCCGGGCGACGGGCCCCCGGTCGAGCTGCTGCTGACCGGGCGCGACGGCTGGGAGGAGGAGGGCATCGAGCTCGACCCGGCGATCGACGGCCGCACCCCGCTCAACTGCCTGGCTGAGGCCCGCTTCCTCGCCCAGCGACTGCGCCAGCTGGCCGACGCCGGCACCCCGCGCGGGGAGATGGTCCTGCTGCTGCGGGCCTTCACCCACCTCGACGCCTACGAGGACTCGCTGGAGCGGGCCGGGCTGCGCCCCTACGTGGTCGGCGGCCGCGGCTACTGGTCCCAGCAGCAGGTCGCCGACGTCTGTGCCCTGCTGGCGACGATCGCCAACCCGCTCGACGACCAGGCGCTGTTCGGCGCCCTCGCCTCCCCCGCCTGCGGCGTCGCCCCGGACACGCTCTGGCTGCTGCGGGCGGCGGCGGGCCGACGACGCCACGTCTGGCCGGCGCTGGAGCGGGCGGTCGGCGCGGGCGAGGCGGAGCTGGCCGAGCCACAGCGGCTGGAGCAGATCCCCGCGCCCGAACTGGCGCTGCTGCGCGCCTTCGCGGCGACGGTGGGATCGCTGCGCGAGCGCGGGCCGCGGCTCTCGCTGGCGGCGCTGATCGAGGCGGCTACGGTCGAGACCGGCTACGACCTGGCGGTGCTGATGCGGGCCGCCGGCGAGGCCCGCTTCGCCAACGTCCGCAAGCTGATGCGGCTGGCGGCCGAGTTCGAGTCCCGCGAGGGCCGCGACCTGCGCGGCCTGCTCGACTTCCTCGCCGCTCGCGCCGAGACCAACACCGAGGCCCAGGCGGCGACCGCGGCCGAGGGCCACGACGGGGTGCGGATCATGACCGTCCACAACGCCAAGGGGCTGGAGTTCGGCGTCGTCGCCGTCCCCGACCTCTCGCGCAGCCTGCTGGCCGGGGCGCGGCCGCCGCAGCTGGTGCTCGGCCGTGAGCTGCCGCCGCGGGTGGGGATGCAGCTGCGCCGGCTCGGCAGCGCCGGGATCAACCTCTACGAGTACGGCGAGCTGCTGGAGGAGTCGCGCCGGCGCGACTCCGAAGAGGGCCTGCGGCTCTTCCACGTCGCCGCCACCCGGGCGCGGCGGCGGCTGATCCTCAGCGGCGTCGTCAAGCCCGAGCCGGGCCGGGAGACGAAGCCGAGCACGCCGGTTGTCGAGCGCCTGGTCGAGGCCCTGGGGGTCGAGCGCGATGCCGACGCGAGCGTCGCCGTCCCGGCGCCGGAGCCGCGCCCCGGCCTCGACGCGAGCTTCACCGCCTCCGAGCTCGCGGTCCGCGTCAACCTCGCCTCGCCCGAGCGTGCCGCCGAGCTGACCGCGGTCCGCCGCGACGCCGCCGCCGAGCGCCCGCTGGGCGAGGGCCCGCCGCCGCTCCTGCGCCGCCACCCCCCGGTCGTCCCCAGCCGCCCCCTCTCCTACACCGCGATCTCCGCCTACGAAGAGTGCCCCTACCGCTTTTACATGGAGCGTGTGCTCGGCCTCGGCCAGCGGGTTCGCGTTTTGTCGGGTATATCGCTACAAAACGCGAACCCGTCGGAGGGGGGCGCGGCGGAGGGCTCGCCCTCGGCACGCGAGGAGCGCAGCGCCCGCGGCGCGGCGGTGCACGCGCTGCTGGAGTGGAGCCAGGCCAACGGCTGGGCCGAGCCGAGCGCCGAGCTGGCGCTGCGCCACGCCGCCGCCTCGGGCCTGGCGCTGGAGGCCGGCGACGCCGGCTCGCTGCTGGCGCCGGTGCGCGAGTGGCTGGGATCGCCGCTGCTGCGCGACTCGATCGCCGCCGGGGCGACCCGGGTCCGATCCGAGGTGCCGATCCTGCTCGGCGTCGGCGAGACGGTGCTGCGCGGCTCGATCGACCTGCTGGTCGAGCGCGAGGGCGCGCCGCCGCTGGTCGTCGACTACAAGACCGACCGGCTCGGTGGCGAGGAGCCCGAGGCCCGCGCCGCCAAGTACGGGACCCAGCGGGCGATCTACGCCCTGGCCGCCGCCGAGTCGCTGGGCGCGGCCGAGGTCGAGGTCGCCTACGTCTTCCTCGAGCGCCCGGAGGCCCCCGTCATGACCAGGCTCGGCGCCGAGGAGATGGCCGCCGGCCGCGAGCGCCTGGCCGATGCGATCGACCGCATCGGCCGCGGCGAGTTCCCCGTCGCCCCCGTGGAAAGGCGCGACTGGGCTCTTTGCCGTGGATGTCCGGCCCTGGGCCGACTCTGCTCAGGCCCGGCGGAGTAGCTCAGGCGCTGGGCTCGGCGGAGCTGTCTAGTTTTGCCGCCAGCTCGTCCAGTTGCAGCTCTTTCAACCCCTCGCCGACGGCGTCCAGCTCGGCGGCGCAGTAGTTGACCAGCTCGCGGCCCTCGCGGCAGAGGTCGAGGGTCTCGCGCAGGCCGGCCTGGCCGGAGTCGAGCCGGTCGATGATCTCCTCCAGCCGCTCCACCGCCACCTCGTAGCTGTCAGGTTTATCGCTCAATTTCCCCCTCGATCTCGGCCTTGACGCGGCCGTCCGCAAACCGCAGTCTTACCTGTGAGGCGGCGACCGCGGCGTCAGCCGAGGTGACGGGCTCCCCCGCGGCCGTCTCGGCCAGCGCGTAGCCGCGCTCCAGGGTCCGCTCCGGGTCATGGGCACGGAGGGTCACCGCTGCCCGCCGCAGCGCCTCACGGCGCCGCTCCAACGCCCTGGAGGCGGAGCGCTCGATCGTGGCGCCGCGCTGACGCTCGGCGACCGCGGCCGCCGCCGTGCGCTCGATCGCCCGCTGCCGCGCCCGCGCCAGCACCACGGTCGCGATCCGCCGCTGGAAGGCGCCGCGCTGGGCGAGGCCGCGTTCGGAGGCGGCGCGAATCTCGCGAATCTTCTGGTTGAGGCCACTGCGCTCGCGTTGCAGCGCCCGCGCCGGTCCTCGGGCCAGCGCTCCGAGGTGCCGCGCCCGGACCCCGATCGCCCCCTCCCCCGCGCGCCGCAGCGCCAGCCCGGCGCGGCCGAGGTCGCGGCGGGCAAGGACGCAGTCGAGCGGCACCGCCGCCTCGGCGGCGTGGGTCGGGGTCGAGCAGGCGACCGCGGCGACGTCGTCGAGCAGGGTCGAGTCGCGCTCGTGGCCGATCGCGCTGACCACCGGCACCCGCAGCATGGCGACCGTGCGGCAGAGAGTCTCGTCGCAGAAGGCCCAGAGGTCGGCGAGGCTGCCGCCGCCGCGGGTGACGACGATCGCCTCGACCTCCGGGCGCGCCGCCAGCCCCTGCAGCGCCGCCGCGATCGCCGGCGCCGCGTGGCGGTCCTGCACCGGGGCGAAGGCCCAGACCACGGTGCCGCCCCAGCCGCGCCGCCGCAGGCCGGCGAGCAGGTCGCGCCGGGCGGCACCGGACTCCGCCGTCACCACCCCGATCGCCCGCGGCAGCAGCGGCCGCGCCAACTGCTTCTGCAGCTCGAAGAGCCCCTCCGCCCGCAGTTGCTTGCGCAGCGCCTCCAGCCGCGCCAGCAGGTCGCCCTCCCCCGCCAGCCGCACGTGGGTGGCGCGAAAGCTGAAGCTCGGCGAGGCCTGACCGCCGCCCGGGTAGTAGTCGGGACCGCCGGCGATCACCAGTTCGGCGCCGTCGCGCAGCGCCCCCTCGGGCAAGCCCGCCTTCTCTAGGTCGGTGAGCCAGATCGCGCAGGGGACCGCGCCCTGGCTGTCGCGCAGCTCGAAGTAGGCCTGGACCTTGCTGCGCCCGACCCCCGTCACCTCGCCCATCAACTGCACCCGCGCCCGCTTGCGCATCTCCTCCTGCAGCTTCTTCGCGTACAGACCGACGGGAAATGGTCCGGGGAGATCCACGCCTGCAGGCTAGATGAGGTTCAGGCGGTGCTTCTCCAGCGCTTGGCCCAGGCCTTCAACTCGTGGATCGAGGGGCCGAGCTCGCGGCCCATCTCGGTCAGCGAGTAGGTGACGCGGACGGGCGAACCGGCTTCGACCTCGCGCTGGACCAGGCCCTCCTCCTCGAGCTCCCGCAGGCGCTGGGAGAGCAGCCGGTCCGAGAGCCCGGGAACCACCTTCCCGAGCTCGCCGAAGCGCATCGGCCGCTCGGTCAGAGCGCAGACGATGGCCCCCGTCCAGCGCTTGCCGATCAACTCGATCGCAGCGTGGAAATCGGGGCAGACGCCGCCGGCGGGGCCGGCTTGGGAGTGGGTCGCGGTGACCGGTTCCACAGAAGACGAGCTTACTGAGCGTAAGTGGTCGGCCATTCGAATCAGCTGGCGCAGGGCCCGGTTCCGACCGAGGCGGAGGTCCGCCCCAGCGCTTCTTCCACATCCTCGGCGGGGATCGCGAAGCCCCCCGCCGGGCCGCGCGTCGTCGCCGCGAAGACGACGCCGACGACCCGGCCCGCGTCGTCGACCAGCGGCCCGCCGGAGTTGCCGCTGCGGACCTCACCGCCGAGCGCGACGATCGTGCGGTCGACCGGGCCGTCGCCGTAGGAGTCCTGGCTGATCGTCGCCTGGGTGTCGCCGATGCGGGCGGCGGTCAGCGCGTAGGGGCCGTTCTCCGGGTAGCCGAGCACCGCGGCGTCGGCCCCCTCGTCTCGCTGTGAGGAGATCGGCAGGGTCGGGATGTCGGCGCCGACGCGCAGCAGCGCGAGATCGTCGCCCGGGTCGTAGTAGACGATGGTCGCCGCCAACTCGACCCCGTGCTGGGTGGTGACGGTGGTGTCCTCGGCGCCGGCGACGACATGGGCGTTGGTGACGATCAGCCCCGGCGCCGCCGCCCAGCCGGATCCCTCGATCCCGAGCCCGCAGGCGGTGCTCAGCACCCGCACAACCGAGTCGCCGGCCCGCAGCACGTCGGGGTCGGAGGCGATCGCTTCGCTGGGCGGGAGGGCCGGCGCCACCGGGCCGGCGACGGCCGGGGCCGGGTCGACCCGATCGAGCGCGTTGAGCACCGGGCCCGAGGGCGGCAGGACTTCGTTCAGGCTGCGGAGGATGACCGAGGCCTGGACGTCGGCGCGCAGCTTTTCGGTCGCCGGTGCGTGCAGGGCGACCGCCCCGAAGACCCAGGCGAGCCCGAGCGCGACGGCGGCGATCAGCGCGGCGCCGCCCGCCCCGTCGGCCATGTGCAGCAACCGGCGGCGGATGATCTTCGCCCGCAGGCCAAGCGCGAAGCTCTCCACCGCGACCGCGAAGAGGGCTCCGATCAGGAGTGCCCCGAGGGCGGCGCAGAGCGGCGCATACGGTGACTCGGCGCCCTCGGAGAGCACCAGCGGCCCGATCCTGCTGCCGGCGAAGGCGCCGATGCCGAAGCCGAGCAGGGTGAGGGCGCCGACGATCAGCCCCTGCCGGTAGCCCCAGAGCCCGAGGGCGATGGTGAAGGCGATGATTGCCCAATCCAGAACAGTCACCACTGAATAGAAGCATGTAGGGGGTGGCTCTATTACCTTTCGAGCGGTGAGTCAGATGTCACCCGAGGCTGAGCGGCGCCGTCGCTTAGTCACCCGAACCCTTCCCCTGGCGCTGATCGCAGTGATTGCATTCGTCGTCGGCGCGGCGATGGGCGCCCCCGGCTCACCGCAGAAGGAAGCCGCGAGCCGCTACGCGGAAGCCTGGTCGAAGGGCAACTTCGCCGCGATGTACGAAGAGCTGAACGAGAGCTCCCGGGCGGCGATCGACGAGAAGGAATTCACCGCCGCCTACCGCGAAGCCGAAGAGGTGGCGACGATCAAGTCCCTCGACCCGGGCTCACCACAGGACCCCACCTCGGACGAAGGCGGCACCGTCGTCCCGGTGCCGATCTCGGTCTCGATGGTCGCCTTCGGCCGGCTCGAAGAACCGCTGCAGCTGCCCTATGCCGAAGGCGGCGTCGAGTGGGACCCGAGCATCGTCTTCCCCGGCCTGCGCAGCGGCGAGCGGCTCGAGAGCGAAATCGAACTGGCGCCGCGGGCGGAAATCCTCGCCAACGACGGGACGCCGCTGGCCGCGGGGCCGGCGACCGAACGCGAACATCCGCTGGGGTCGGCGGCGATCGACGTCACCGGCGAAGTCGGCGAACCCGACGAAAGCGACATGGCGAAGCTCGCCCGGCACGGCTTCGCACCCGACACCCCGGTCGGGATCAGCGGCCTCGAGCAGGCCTTCAACACCCGCCTGGCGGGGAAGCCGGGCGGCAAGCTCCTGGCGGTCTCCGAAGCCGGCGGCGAACCGCGGACGCTGGCCCAGTCCGACCCCGAACAGGGTGCCGCGGTGAAGACGACGATCGATCCCGAGCTGCAGGAATCGGCGGTCGCCGCGCTCGCCGGGCGGTCCGGCGGCATCGCCGTCCTCGACGCCCGCAACGGCGACGTCCGCGCCCTCGCCGGCCAGGCCTACTCGGCCCCCCAGCCCCCCGGCTCGACCTTCAAGATGATCACCGCCGCGGCCGCCCTGCAGAAGCACCTGGTGACGCTCGACACCGAATTCGAAATCACCGACGGGGTCAACGTCGGCGGCCGCTTCATCAACAACGCCAACGGCGAGCTCTGCGGCGGCACCTTCCGCGAAGCCTTCGCCGAGTCCTGCAACGCCGACTTCGCCCCGCTCGGCCCGCAGATCGGCAACGACGACCTCGTCGCCACCGCCCAGCGCTTCGGCTTCAACTCGCCGCCGACCCTCTACTCCTCGCGGCTGATCGAAGAAGTCGAACCGGCCGAATCGACGATCCCGAAGGAGATCGGCGAAGAAATCGACCTCGGCGTCTCGGCCATCGGCCAGGGCGAAGTGCAGGCGACGCCGCTGGAGATGGCCAGCGTCGCGCAGACGATCGCCAACGGCGGCATCCGGATGCCGACCTCGGTCGTCAACAACAAGAAACTGCGCCCGGAGACGAAGCCGGCGCGGGTGATCTCGAAGAAGGTGGCGAACCAACTGACCGAGCTGATGATCGGCGTCGTCACCGAAGGGACCGGCACCGCCGGGGCGATCCCCCAGGCCCAGGTCGCCGGCAAGACCGGCACCGCCGAGCTCGGTCCCAAGCCCGGCCAGGAGGAAGAGGAAAACCCGACCCAGATCAAGGACGCCTGGTTCGCCGCCTTCGCCCCGGCCGACAAGGCCAAGCTGGCGATCGGCGTCCTCCTGATCGAAGCCGAAGCGGCGGGCGGCGAAGTGGCGGCACCGGCGGCGGCTGAAGTCCTCTCCGCCGGGCTCTGAGCCGGCCGGCGCCGCTAGAGGTCGAGCGTTACTTCGGCGTCTTCGCCGTTGGCGCCGGGTATGTGGAGCGTCAGGGGGCGGTTGTCGGACGCCTCGGACGGCAGCAGGAAGAGCGCTAGCGAGCCCTCGATCGGGCCCTGCTGCGGGGTCGAGTCGAGGACCGGGATCTGTTCCTGCGCCTCGACGTCCTCGCCGAAGGGCAGCGCATAGAGGCTTTCGCTCGGGATCAGGTCGTATTCCTGCTTGTCGGCGTCGGTGATCGAGACCGTCGAGGGCAGCGTCTGCGGGTCGTTGCTTTCGTTCTGGATCAGGAAGAAGACGCCGAAGTAGGTGGAGCCGTTGGGCGGCGCCGGCTGCCCGATCAGGTAGGCGGAGTCCTCGGTGTCGTTCGGATTCAGGTAGCGCGAGAAGATCACCGTGAACTGCAGATCGCCGAGCTCGACGGACTCGCCCTCGACCACGTCCTTCGAATCGCTCGAGTAGCCGCAGGCGGCGATTCCGAGCGAGAGCACGGCCAAGGCCAGGGCGGCGAAGAGCGGCAGGGTGAATCTGCGGTTCAGGAGCATCGGCGGCGAGAGTCTATTAAGACGGCTCAGGGGATGCCGGTCGCGTAACGGTTGCCCCCCGCGACGGCGATCCGCACCGGCCGCGGTTGCTCGGACTCAAGGCCGTCCCGGAGCCGCTGCAGGGCCTTGCGCCAGCCGCGCAGCTGCCAGAACGAACCGGCGCTGAAAACCTCCAGCGCCCGGTCCAGGGGATTGGTGGGCTCGGTCCAGAAAGTCAGCTTCACGGCGGTCAGGGTCCCCGATCCGCCGGTCAGCTCCCAGACCGTGTGGGAGCGAATCCGGTTGATGCGGCCGCCGAATCCGTGCTCGACGATGCGGAAGGGCTCCTCCTGCTCGTCGATCGTCGTGTCCATCCAGGGCGAGCGCAACGGCGCCTGGACCCGGAACCTCGCCCCCGCCCCGACCCCGACCGGGTCGAGCCGGGTGAGGTGAAAGTCGGAGAGGAAGTGATCGGTGAAGGAAGGGCGCGCCGCGAGGTCGCTGAGCAGCTCGTAGACCCGCTCGCGGGGGGCGTCAATCTCGACTTCGGCGCTGATCGGACCCATCGGGGCGCGATTCTAGTCGTCGCCGCTGGACGGCACCAGAACGGGAAATTTGAGTGACAGGAGAACGAACGGGTACTAGGATCGAAAGCAGACTCGGGAAGGAGATCCTCATCTTCGACAGCCTCAGCGCCAACCCGGTTGGCGACAGCTTCGGAACCGGCGTCACCCCAGGCATGGGGACGTTCTTCTGCCTCGGCTGCGGCTCCCAACTGGCGCTGCACGAGACCGACAGCCTGCCCAGCTGCCCGGCCTGCGGCGGCTCGAGATTCCGTCGCGATTCGATCTTCTCGGCGCACCAGGAGCACGGCTCGCCGACCGCGGAAGTCAGCATCCCCGCGGCCGCCGCCCGTCCCGACTGGCTCGCCGAGGCGCGCGAGGCGCTTTCCGGGACCGGCCACTTCCTCGTCTACCGCGACGACGAGGACTCGATCGTCACCTTCCCGATCGAGCGTGGCTGGACCCGGATCGGCCGCAGCGCCAAGGCCGATCTCAACCTCGACGACCCCAGCGTCTCGCGCCGCCACGCCCTGATCGTCGCCGAACCCGACAAGAGCCTGCGCATCCTCGACGACCGCAGCCTCAATGGCGTCTTCGTCAATGGCGAGCCGGTCGAGTGGTCCCGTCTGGAGGACGCCGACGAGCTGGCGATCGGCCGCTTCAGGCTCTACGCGCTGCGCTCCTGAGCGCGGTATTCCGGCCACCCCCGTCCCTAGGATGGATCCGGTGAACGCCGCTCCCAACCCGGTCGACCCGCCGACGCCCCCCACCGGCATCCCCGTCATCTCCGCCTCGGCCGACCGCGCCCGCGCCCAGCTGCATGAGGAGATCGAGCGCGTCCGCGTCGGGGTCGAAGACATGCTGGCCGAACAGGGCGGCCCGCCCGACGCCGAGATCCAGCGCGAACTCGACAACCTGCGCGAGGACACCCGCCTCTTCGTCAAGAAGCGGCTGCGCAAAAGCGAGAAGCGCCTCGACCGCTCGATCAGCAAGATCGACGAGCGCACCAGCAAGCTGGAGCAGCGCATCGACCAGGTCGAGGCCGACCGCCAGGCCGCCGAGTTCCGCATCCACAGCGACACCGAGCGCCTGCTCGACGGCCTCCTGCAAGAGGTCCGCGCGATCGCGGACCTGCTCAGCAAAGACTCCTAGCGCCGAGTCCGTCGTCATGCACGCCATGCGTGCTTCAAGACGGAGTCAGAGAACGGTCCCCTCGCGTTCCGACCAAACTGCCTCGTACTTTTTTAGGACGGAGCAATACCGATACGCTGCTGCTCCCGTGATCTGGCCAATCTCCCCGAAAGACCGCGTCGCCGAAGCTCCTGAATCGAAAACTGAACCTTGCGCCTCTCCCGAGCCCACGTAAAGGGGTACCGCTGTATCGCGGACCTTGAAATCGACTTCGATGACCTCACCGCCCTCGTGGGAAGCGGTGGAGTGGGAAAGTCGGCTTTTCTCCGGGCCATTCGATGGTTCTTTGAGGGCGGAGCCCTCGACGAGGACGACCTCTACAAACCCGTTGGCTTGGCTGCTACCGCCGCATCCGAGATCATCGTCGCAGCAACCTTTTCCGACCTGAACGACGCTGATCGAGCGTCATTGGGACGCTACGCGTCTGGCGATTCGACGACCCTAACCCGAAGCTGGCGACCCAATGAGGAGGACAAGCTATCCGGTAGGGCACTTGTCTTTTCAGCATTTGATCGCGTTCGCGACGGCGATGGAGCCGCCGAGAAAAAAGCCCGATACAAAGAGTTCCATGGCGAGCGAGGCAAAGAGCTCAACCTACCGGATCCTCCAACTCGAATTGGGGACTTGGAAGCAGCACTGGAGGCTTGGGAGCGAGAGCACCCAGAGCAGTGCGACCCACGCACCGAAGAAGCAACCCACCTCAAGGGCTACGTCGGCACTCCCCTCCTGAACGACAGATTTGCCTATGTATTCGTCGAGGCAACTACTGAGGCGGCAGAGGTTGTCGATGGCGGCCGGGGCTCTCCGCTCTCCCAGCTCCTCGCAGCAATCGAGAAACTTGACGATGCAACCGAAGCGCAACTAGCGGAAGTTCAAGAGGATGCCCACACGAGAATGGAGGAGTTGATCTCCAAATCTCGAGCTCCCGAACTGGAGCGAATCGCAGATGGGATCACGCAGCGAGTGCAGGAGTACGTACCCGGAGCCGCGGTGGAGCTGACAGATGAAGTCGCGAAACTTCGGAAGCCTGCGATCTCCGTTTTGGCTCAAGTTCGTGACCGTGGTGGCAATGCCACCGACGTTGACAGGCAGGGTCACGGACTTCAGCGAGCACTTGTAATCGCCGTTCTGCATGAGTTGGCGGCGTCCTCCGCCCTTCAAGCATTGGACGACAGGGACGCCTCCGAAGCATGTTCACTAATGCTCGCGATCGAGGAGCCAGAGCTCTATCAGCACCCACTTCAGGCCAGGGCTTTAGCCGGAACTCTAGGTTCGCTGGCAAGGCCAGCACAGAATGCTGAGCGCTCGGTCCAGGTTTCCTACAGCACCCATTCACCACACTTCGTCCGCCCCGCCCTCTTCGAAGACCTCCGACTGTGCCGGCGTACGCCGGAGGGTCGAACCGTCGCCGTCGCTGCGAATCGAATCGAGGTCGAAGGTGCACTAAAGCAAGCTGGATTTGAAGGTGAGGGTGGGGAGAGGGTTGAGAAAACGCTTGCCGCAAGCCTGGGCGAAGCAGTCTTCGCTCGGGCAGTCCTTCTTTGCGAGGGTAAAACGGATGCGGCACTCGTAGAAGCCCTTGCGGCAAGGGATGGTGGATTTGACCGAGACGGAATTGCGGTCGCTATTTGTTGGGGAAAGTCGATCATCCCGGTAGCTCTCGCGATTCTCACTCAATTGGAGATTCCCACCTACGTGCTGTTTGATGCCGACACGGGAACGAGTGACAGCGACGCCCAGGACGCAAAGAACAAGGAGCTGCTGAAGCTATGCGGTGAGACTCCCCAGGGCAGCCCTCCTCGTGAAGTTCGCGATCGGTGCGCCAACTTTGCGGGGCGCTTGGAGTCGGATATCAGCGAGCTCTGGCCCGAGTTAGCCACGGCGCGGGATCAGGTGGCTGAAGAAATGGGCATGCCGCCAAAATCGGAAGAGGCATACCGCAGGGCCGTAGAGCGAGCAGGGGATCCACCGCCGTTCTTCAATGAATTGCTAACCAAGATTCGGAGGATTGCCTAATGGATCGCATACGAGTCTCTTCGTCAAACGTAGCGAGCGTTGGTTACGACGAGTCAACCTCGACCCTGGAGGTCGAGTTTCACAATGGCGGCATCTACCAATACTTCGGCGTCCCGGTTCAGCATTTTGTGAACCTGACCAATGGCATCGGTTCGGTTGGGGAGTACCTCGGCCAATATGTAAAGGGCTCCTATCGCTATAGGAAAATTGGATAGACCCCTGCTCGGGGCATCTCGTGGCCAAACGCACTCGACGGAGCCTGAAACCCGTAAGGCGCCCTCCCCTCGCCCAGCGAACTACTCGGTCGAGATGCTCGGGTCGGCCTGAACCTTCTTCGGAATGACCATCAGGAAGTTGCTGGTCGCGTCGGCGGAGAGATCGAGGATTCGCTCGGCCTCCCCGTCCTGATCGGTCGCCCGCAGTTCGGTCGCGTAGTGGGTCAGCAGGTCGTCGATGTCGATCAGGCCCTCGGCGTCGAGATCCTTGAGTTCGACTTTGGCTCCCTCGCCGAGGCGGCGCTGGATCGCCTCGCGGTCGATGCCGAAGGCGTTGTGGCGGACGTAGACGCGGCCGCCGGTCATCCCGGCGCAGGCCCAGGGGCCGAGGTCGCCGAGGACGATGGCGCGGCCCGAGGTCATGTACTCGAAGGCGAAGCCCTTGGCGTTGGCGCGATCGACGACGCAGCCGCGGCTGTCGTCGATCGCCTCTTCGGGCTCACCGGCGAGCACCACGTCGGCACCGGAGAGGCGGATGCAGAAACGCGAGTCGGCCGAGCCCTGGACGTAGAGGCGGCCGCGCTGGGCGCCGTAGGCGAAGGACTTGCCGACCGAGCCGTTGAGCCGCTTGCCGTTGGCTCCCTTGCCCTTGAGGATCGCGATCGTGCCGCCCAGCATCGCCTTGCCGACGCCGTCCTGGGCGCCGCCCTCGATCCGGATCGAGACGCCGTAGGCGTTGAAGGCGCCGAGGCCCTGGCCGGCGACCGAGCCGCCGTTGAACTCGAGGCTGGCCAGCACCTCGTCGCTGGACTCGGGACCGTCGTCGAAGATCCGCGAGCGGGCGATCGCCCCGGCCAGCTCGGTGCCGAGCACGCGGTCGTTGGCGTCGGTGGCGCGCGGGAACTCGTTGCGCAGGGTCGTGCCGGAGCAGATTTCCGGTGCCATCGCGCCGATCTGGGCCGAGGCCTGCTTGGCCTCCATGCGGATCGGCCGGGCGACGACGAGGCCGGCTTCGGCCCGCGCCTCGACCAGCTCCTCCGCGACCGGCAGGTCGAGCGGCTCGAGGTCGAGGAACTCCTCCAGCGGCGTGATCAGCGGCGCCAGGTCGACCTTGTCCTTGGCCGCGACCTGCTCCAGCAGGTCGTAGCGGCCGACCAGGTCCTGGGCGCGTTCGTAGCCCAGCGAGGCGACGACCTGCTTGACCTCCTCGCCCATCGCGGTGAAGAAGCGGGCACAGCTCTCGGCGGCGCGGTCGACCTCCTGCGGGGTGAACTTCTTCAGCCCGTGCTCCTGCGCCTCCTCAACCGTCTCGATCTGGGTGGCGATGCCGACGTGGCAGGTGTCGAGCTGGCAGCCACGGCAGATCGTGCAGCCGAGGCTGACCATCGCCAGGGTGCCGAAGCCGATCCGGTTCGCCCCGAGGCAGTGCAATTTGACGATGTCGTGGCCGGTGCGGTAGCCGCCGTCGGCCCAGATCTCGACCCGGTTGCGCAGGCCGGCCTCCATCAGCGCCCGGTGCACGGCGCGGGTGCCGATGTCCGAGGGCAGGCCGACGTGGCGCAGAGCGTGCTGGCGGGCGGCGCCGGTGCCGCCCTCGAAGCCCGAGAGGGTGATGATGTCGGCGCCGGCCTTGGCGATCCCGAGGCCGATCGTGCCGATGTTCGGCACCACCGGGACCTTGACCGAGACCCGCACGTCGGGGTTGAC
>OUNO010004864.1_pt1 | contig 31345 bp, 34 predicted proteins | sample 1779811 | NCBI WGS metagenome assembly OUNO01 (sample SAMEA3914804, study PRJEB12502) | metagenome | biome: forest; material: soil | place: Canada | collected 2010-06-25 | depth 0.3 m
GCCGACTTCCACGTCAGCAGGCGCGCCGCCTCGATCTCGGTCGCCATGTCGGCGATGATGAACTGGATCGCCTGGTGCATCGCGATCGGCACGCCGAACTGGACGCGTTCGCGCGAGTAGTCGACGGCGAACTCGAAGGCCGCGCGGGCGATGCCCGTCGCCATCGCCGCCACGCCCGGGCGGGTGCGGTCGAGCGTCATCATCGCGAGCTTGAAGCCCCCGTTTTCCTCGCCGAGGAGGTTCTCGGCCGGGACCTCGACGTCGTTGAAGGAGATCGTCGCGGTGTTCGACGCCCGCTGCCCGAGCTTGTCCTCCTTCTTGTCCACGACCACGCCCCAGTCGCGCTCGACCACGAAGGCCGAGATGCCGCGGTGGCCGGCGTCCTTGTCGGTCTTTGCGTAGACCGTGTAGTAGTCGGCGTAGCCGCCGTTGGTGATGAAGCACTTCGAGCCGTTGATGACGTACTTGTCGCCCTTCTTGACGGCCGTCGTGCGCATGCCCGACACGTCGGAGCCGGCGTCCGGCTCGGTCAGGCAGAAGGACGCCAGCTTGGGCGCTTCGGTCAGCATTCCGAGGTACTTCTTCTTGGTCTCCTCGGAGCCGCCGAGCGCGACCGGAGCGGTCGCCAGGCCGTTGCACCCGAGCGAGGTCTGGATGCCCGAGCAGCCCCACGAGAGCTCTTCCTCGATCAGGCAGCCGTCGAGATAGCCGGCTCCGGCGCCGCCGTACTGCTCCTCGATGTGGGAGTTCATCAAGCCGACCTCCCAGGCCTTCTCGACGAGGTCCCCGGGCCAGGTGCCGTCCTTGTCGTACTCCCAGGCCACCGGGCGTATCTCTTTGACCGCGAAGTCGTGGGCCATCTCGCGCAGGTTCTTCTGCTCATCGGTGAGCGTGAAATCGACCATTCTCGGATCTCCTAACGGGCGGGCGCAGAATATAGATTGACTGGTCAGTCAATCTGGCCTCCGGAGCGTAGCGAAGAGCACGGCGATGAGCAACAATGCGGCTCGTGGACGCACTCGCACTGGACATAGGCGAGAACGGCCTGAGCTTCGTCGTTTTCGGAACCGTCGCCTTCTCGCTCCTGATGTCCGTCCTCTTCATGGTCACGCGCGGGACCGACAACCTCTACGACCACATCGGCCAGGGCGGCTTCTCGCCCGAAGGCGACGCCCACGGCGCCGAAGCGCCGATGCCCTCCTCCCCGGCCGCGCTGGCCGAGCAGGAGCAGGAGATCCGCCAGATGCTCCACGCGCGCAGCGAACGGCTCGTGCGCAGGGGCGAGCCGGCGCTCGACATCGACGCCGAGGTCGCCCGGCTGTTGAGCCCAGCCGGACCGGCTGGTGCGCCCGACGCGGGCATCGTCGAGGAGGTCCGCCAGCTCGTCGTCGCGCGCAACGAACGGCGTGCCCGCCAGGGCCTGGACCCGCTCGACGTCGACGCCGAGGTGGCCCGAACGCTCGCGGAGCTCGCTCCATGAGCTCTGCGATCGCGCGGTCGGGTATAAACGCGCGATGACCAACGCGCGGCGCTTCCAGCTCGACGAGCTCGTCATCCGTCCGGGCAGCTACTTCAACCCGCTGACCGAGATCCTGATCGTCATCGACGACTCGCCCGAGGTCGACCACGAGCTCTTCGACATGGACGAGTTCGACAACGACGAGTGGGTCCTCATCTCCGATGAGGTGCCGGTCGACGAGCACAAACGCGATGAGCTGGTCGAGCGCTTCCAGCAGACCTACCAGGTCGGTGGCGAGCTGCTGGCGGCCGATGAGGACGCCGTACCTGACGCCGACCTCGACGAGGACGACGACGAGGACGACGACGACGAGCTCGACGGCGTCGACGGCCTCGAGCCCGGCCCCGACTGAGCGCCCGGCTGCGGCCGCCGGGCCGCAACTGCGGCGGGCGCAGCCGTGTTCCCTCGAGCATGGACCGGGCTCCACGCGATCGGCCTGCAAGGGGCCCTGCAGCCCTCGCCGGCCTCGCCCCTAGGATCGGAGGCGTGCGCGCCAGGCGTCTCGCGGCGCTCCTCCTCGGCGCCCTCGCCGTCGGCGGAGCGACATCCACCCCCGCCCTCGCCGGCCCACAGGCGGGCAGCCTGGCTCCCGTCCACGTCCACGTCCGCGCCCGCGCGGCCGCCCACCACGGGCCCAGCGTCACCGCGGCCCTGCAGCGCCTACTTCGCTCCGGCGCCGTCGCCGAAGCCGTCTACCGCCAGGACTACGCGACCTACCTCGCCGCCAAGCACTCGCTCGCGCACCTCAGCGGCACCCGCCGCGCAGAGCTCGGCGCGGTCATCGCCAACGTCCAGGCGATCGCCGCGGCCGGCGAGCTGAGCGCCTCGCGCCTGGCCGCCGTCTTCCTCACACTCGAACGCAACCGGCAGTGGTGGACCAGCGAACCGCTGCTCTCGGGCGGCGAGCGGGTGAGCTTCCCGGAAAGCAAGCTCGTGTGGGAGTACTACCCCGGCCAGGGCCTCGAGATCCAATGGCTGGCGACGTTCGGCAAGGGCAACGGCTACTTCCTGTCCGGCCACGAAAACAGCAACCTCCACCAGCTCGTCGGCGAAATCATCCCGCTCGCGAGCTCACGCGCAGGGGGAATCGCCTGGGAGTACCTCTTCCGCTTCGACGGCGGCTCACCGCCATGGACGAGCGGCCTGTCGCAGGGAACGGGCCTCGAGGTCCTTGCGCGCGCCTACTCGCGCTTCAAGGAACCCGCCGTCCTCGCCGCCGCCCAGCAGGCGCTCGGCGTCTTCGAGGCCGCGCCGCCGCAGGGCGTCCGCGTGGTAACGCCCGCCGGTGCCCACTACGCCGAGTACACCTACGCGCCGAGCGACCGCATCCTCAACGGCTTCATCCAGTCGCTCGTCGGCCTCTACGAATACACGTCCATCACCAAGGACCCGCTCGGCCTCCAGCTCTTCGAAGCCGGCGACGCCGAGGCCCGCGCAGAGGTGCCCCACTACGACACCGGCGCCTGGTCGCTCTACGATCAGTTCGGCGAATCGAACCTCAACTACCACGAACTGCTAACCGAATTCCTCCAGCACCTCTGCGAACGGACACGCAAGGGCGAGCCGACCGCGGCGCCCACTCCGCCACCCTCCTCCCCGCCCGCCCCCGCGCCGGCGCCGGCGCCGGCGCCGGGCGGCACGGGCCCCACGGGCGGCACGGGCACCGGTGGCGCATCGGCGAGCGCGCGCTCGGCGGCGGCGTCCGCGCCGGCCGCGACGCCGATCGCAGGCGATGACGTCTACTGCACGACCGCCCAGCGCTTCACCTCCGACGAGAAGACCCCGCCTGCCATCGCGCTGCTGTCGAGCAGGCTGCGCGGCGGCACCCGCGCCGGGGTCCGCATCTCGCTGTCGAAGATCTCGACCGTCCACCTGACGATCCGGCGGGGCTCGCGCGTCGTGTGGACGAACAGCGCGACGCTCGAACACGGTAGGCCGCGACTGCTGTGGGTCACACCGGCCAAGGGCGGGAGCTTCTCCGTGACGCTTACCGCCAGCGACCTCGCCGGCAACTTCTCGACCGCGACCGGCACGATCGCGGTCACGCGCCACTAGGCCGAGCCCGCTCCTAGACTAGGCGCGAGTGAGCCCGACAGATCCCACCAGCGGCCGGCAGGCGCACCGATGACGCGCCTGACGCACGCCTGGAGGGAGCTGAACCCCGACCAGCGCCTCGCCGCGCTCGCCGCGATCGGCCTGCTCGTGACGATGTTCCTCCCGTGGTACGGCCTGCAGAGCCTGAACCCTAAATCCCACCAGATCTATCCGCACAGCATCACTGCCTTCGGCGACGTGTCGTTCGTCGAGGCCGCCATCTTCCTCGTCGCCGCCGGCGTCACGGCGATGCTGCTGGCGCGGGCCGAGGGCCGCGAGTTCCACATGCCCGGCGGCGACGGCACCGTCGTGCTCGTCGCGGGCGGATGGGCGGCGCTGCTGATCTTCTATCGCGTGTTCAGCCGGCCCTCCGGCAACGGCTATCCGGTCGGCATCGAATGGGGCTTCTTCCTGGCCTTCGTCGCCGCCGGCCTGCTCGCCTACTCCGGCTGGCGGATGCGCGGCGCCGCCGGGCCCGCTGCGCCGCTCACCCGCACCCGCACCCGCACCCCCCGCCCCAGCGCGCCGCCCGAGCCCGAGACGTCCGTCACGGCCGCCCACGGCCCGCCCAGTCACCGACGCTCGACACCCGTGCCAGCGCGCGAGCGCTTTCCGCCCGCCCCGCCGACGTCCGAGCCCGAGCAGCTGTCCTTCGAGGAGCCTGCCGGACGCCCCGAGGAGCCCCCCGGGCGCGGCCTGCCCTCCTGAAGGGGCGCCGGGCCGGCGCCGTCGGCGTCGCTCGGCGCCGCCTATCATGCCTCGACATGGCCGCCGCGCGACAATCGAACGGGCCCGACTCCGTCGCTGACATCGCCGCCGGCCTGCGCTCGGTCGGCTACCTGCCGGGCGAGTCGACCGCGCTCGTCGCCTTCCTGGCGACGAAGCTCGGCAAGCCCGTCCTCGTCGAGGGCCCGGCCGGCGTCGGCAAGACCGAGCTCGCCAAGGCGCTCGCCGCCCACCTTCACCGCAAGCTCGTGCGCCTGCAGTGCTACGAGGGCCTCGACGAGGCCAAGGCGCTGTATGAGTGGAACTACCGCAAGCAGCTGCTGCGTATCCAGGCCGAGGCGACCGACACCGGTTGGGACGCCGTCCAGGAGGACATCTTCGGCGAGGAGTTCCTGCTCGCGCGCCCGCTGATGACGGCGATCGCCTCGGAGGATCCCGTCGTCCTGCTGATCGACGAGATCGACAAGACCGACCAGGAGTTCGAGGCGATGCTCCTCGAGGTGCTCTCGGACTTCCAGATCTCGATCCCCGAGCTCGGTCGCGTCGAGTCGCGCAGCCACCCCGTCGTGCTGCTGACGTCGAACAACTCCCGCGAGCTGACCGAGGCGCTCAAGCGCCGCTGCCTGTACCTGTGGCTCGACTACCCGGCCCTCGAGCACGAGCTCGAAATCGTCAAGTTGCACGCGCCCGAGCTCTCCGAGACGGTCGCCCGCCGGCTCGTCGAGGTCATCGGCATGGTTCGCGACCTCGACCTCAAGAAGCCGCCGTCGATCGCCGAGTCGATCGACTGGGCCAGGGCGCTGTTGCTGCTCGGCGTCACCGAGATCGACGAGGACACCTTCCTCGAGACGATGTCGGTCATCGTCAAGCACCGGACGGACATGGATGTCGTGGCCGACCGCGTCGGGCTGAAGCTGCGCGCGCCCGCCGATGTCGCCTGAGAAGGCGGATCGAGGAATCGGCCGGCGCTCCGTGCCGGCCTCAGAGCTCGAGGGGGGGCTGCCGGCGCGGATACTCGAACTGGGTGAGGAGCTGCGCCGTGAAGGCGTCGCCGTGGGCACCTCGGAGATGCTCGACGCCTTCGAGGTCCTGCGCGAGATCAGCTGGACCTCGCAGGAGGACTTCCGCGAGGCCCTCGCCGCGACCCTCGCCAAGAGCCAGGAGGATCGACGGACCTTCGAGCTGGTCTTCGACCGCTTCTTCTTCCGCTCGGTCGAGCTCGCCGCGTCGCGCGAGGGCATCCGCGAGGAGGACCTGGCGGCGCTCGGCGAGCTGTCCGAGGCCGAGCTCGACGCGCTGCGCGCCCAGATCGCGGCGGCCCTGCGCGAGGGCTCGGAGGGCGCCATGCGCGACCTCGCCCGCATGGCCATCGCGGCCTTCGCCCGACGCCAGGAGGGCTCGGGCGTGATCGGCGTCGACGTCCAACGGATACGCCGCGCCCTCGGCCTGCGGGCCGAGCCCCAGCCGGAGCTCCCGCCCGAGGACCCGCGTCGCGAGGGGCTGCCGCGCGACGCGCTGCGGCGCTTCGAGGCTCTGCTGCGCCGCGAGCTCGAGCGCTCGCAGATCGAGCGCACCGGCAACCTGCCGCCGTCGCGGCCGCTCGGCGAGCTCGACCGCGCGTTGCCGTCCGGCCCCCTCGCCGACCTCGCGGCCGTCCACCGCGTCGTCGCCCAGCTGCGCCGGCGGCTGGCCACCCAGGGCATGCAGAACCGCGGTCACCGCCGCCACGCCCACGTCGACGTACGCCGCACGATGCGCGCGTCGCTGCAGACCGGCGGCGTGCCCGTCGTGCTGAAGTACCGGCCGCGTCGCCCCAAACGACCCGAGATCTATGTCCTCTGCGACGTCTCGACGAGCGTCACCTCGGCGTCGGTGTTCTTCCTGTCGGTCCTCCACGCCCTCCACGACACCTTCCGCAAGATGCGCTCGTTCGTCTTCATCGAGCGGATCTCGGAGGTGACCGACATCTTCGAACACGAGCGCAGCTTCAAGAAGGTCAGCGAACGGATCTCCGGCGACGCGGGTGTGGCAGACATCTCCGGCTACACCGACTACGGCCGCGTGTGGTCGGAGTTCCTCGTCCAGGTCGAGGACGACCTGCACCCCCGCGCGACCGTCATCGTGCTCGGCGACGCCCGCACCAACGGCCGCGATCCGCGGGCCGACATCTTCGCCCGCATCGCCGCCCGCGCCGGACGGACGTTCTGGCTGAACCCGGAGCCGCGGCTGTACTGGAACTACGGCGATTCGGTCATCTCGGCATACGAGCAGTACTGCACCGCGTTCGAGTGCTGGACGACCGCCCAGCTCGAGGACTTCGTCCGCGCGCTGACGCGTCCGGTGATCGCCGCCGCGCGCTAGCATCGGCCCGGCAGAACACACCAGGGGGGCTGGCGGAAGGCTGGCTGAGATGGCGTCCAGGGAGCGATCCCGTCGGCGCCGACCCTTTGAACCTGTGGGGTAATGCCCGCGAAGGGAGCGACGTGCCAACCGACTTGCAGCGCCGCGCACGGCCAACGGCCCAGCAGGAGTCGGCCGCCGGAGGCATCGCACTCGAGCGCATCGGGCACTCCTACCCGAGCGGTCGCGACACGCGCGTGGCGGCGCTCGCGGAGATCACCCTGACCGCCGCCGCCGGCGAGGTCGTGGCCGTCGTCGGCCCGAGCGGCTGCGGCAAGACGACCCTGTTGGAGATCCTCTGCCGGCTGCGCCCCCCGGACCGCGGCGCGATCACGTGCCCGCCGGCGGTCCTCATGCCCCAGCGCGATCTCCTGCTCCCCTGGTTGACGGCCCTCGACAACGCCGCGCTGGCACTGCGCATCGCCGGCCTGTCGCGGGCACGCGCACGCGAGCGCGCCGTCGAGATCTTCGCCGGGCTCGGCCTCGGCGGCTTCGAGCGAGCCCGACCGCACGAGCTCTCGGGCGGCATGCGCCAGCGGGTCGCCTTCGCCCGGACGCTCCTGTCGGGCAAGCCCGTCCTGTGCCTGGATGAGCCCTTCGGCGCCCTCGACGCGATCACTCGCGCCGACATGCAGGAGTGGCTGTCGGCGACCCTCGAGCGCGAGCGGCGGACCGTCGTCCTCGTGACCCATGACGTCGAGGAGGCCATCCTGCTCGCCGACTCCGTCGTCGTCCTCTCGCCGCGCCCAGGCCGGATCCTCGCCGAGCTCGAGGTCGGCCTCGCGCGGCCGCGGGCCCGCACCGACGCCGACGTGGCCGGACTGCGCGAGCACGCCCTCGCGGTCCTCGCGGCGGGAATGCGCGACCGGGGAGCCGTGGCGTGAGGCAGACCGTCGTACGTCTGCTGCCGGCGTTCGCCCTGCTCGCCGCGCTGTTGGGCGCGTGGGAGCTCTACGTCGAGCTGGCGGGCGTCGAAGCCGACCTGCTGCCGGCGCCGCATGCCGTGGCGGCAGCGCTATGGGAGAACCGAAGCCTGCTCTGGCACAACTTCACGGTCACCGCCGAGGAGGTCGTCCTGGGTCTGGCCCTGGCGCTCACCGCCGGCCTGGCGATGGCCGTCGCGGTCCACCTCTCGCCGCCGCTGCGCCGCGCCCTCTACCCGCTCGCGGTCGGCTCGCAGGCCATCCCGATTCCGGTCGTCGGCGTGCTGCTCGTCTTCTGGTGGGGCTTCGGCCTGTTCCCGAAGCTCGTCGTCATCGCCCTCATCTGCTTCTTCCCGGTCCTCGTCACGACGGTCGACGGCCTCGCCTCGGTGGACCCCGATCAGCCGAAGCTGCTGCGCACGCTCGACGCGTCCCGCTGGCAGGCCTTCCGCTTCGCCGAGCTTCCCGCCGCCCTGCCCGCGGCTCTCAGCGGCGCCCGTATCGCGCTCGCCGTCGGCGTCATCGGCGCGTTCATCGCCGAGACGACCACGCCGACCTCGGGCGCCTACCCGGGGCTCGGCCGCGAGATCATGAGCGACGTCAACTTCCTCACGCCGCGCGCCTACGCCGGCACCGTCCTGCTGTTCGCCTTCGCCATCGCCTGCTTCCAAGCGCTCGGCGTAGCCGAGCGCAGGCTGGCGCCATGGACCATCCGATCCCAAGGAGAGAACCGTTGAGCAAACCCGTGTCCCGTCGCCCGCCGCTCGCCCTGCTGGCCCTCGCCGGCGCGCTCTGCGCGCTCGCCCTCGGCGCCTGCGGCTCCAAGCAGGACACGCTGTCGGCGCCCGGCGTCAAGCACTTCTCGGTCATGCTCGACTTCTTTCCCAACGCCGACCACGCCGCGCTCTTCTCGGCGATCGCACACGGCGACTTCCGCGCCGTCGGCCTGGCCGTGTCGCTGCAGACCCCGGCCGACCCGGCCGAACCGCTCAAGCTGCTCGCAGCCGGACGGGTCGACATGGCCATCTCCTACGAGCCCGAGCTGATGCTTGCGCGCGACAGCGGCCTGAAGGTCGTCTCGATCGGCGCGCTCGTCCAGCGCCCCCTGACCTCGATCATCGCCCTGCCCGGGAGTCACGTCAGGCGCGTGGCCGATCTTGCGGGCAAGCGGATCGGGACGGCCGGCATCGCCTACCAGACGGCCGAGCTCCACAGCGCGCTCGAACAGGCGGGTGTCGCTCCCGCTTCCGTGCACGAGACGAACGTCGGCTTCAACCTCATCCCGGCGATGGTCTCCCATCGCGTCGACGCGACCATCGGGGGCTTCTGGAACTATGAGGCCATCCAGCTGCGCCTGGCCCACCGTCGTCCCATCGTCGTGCCCGTCGACCGGGCGGGCGTGCCGACGTATGACGAGCTCGTCCTCGTCGTACGCCAGGACGAGGCGCACAAGCGGGGCCAGGATCTGCGCGCGTTCATGCAGGCGCTCACCCGGGGCGAGCGCGAGGTTCACGCCAACCCCCTCGCGGCGGCGCGCCAGCTGGTCGTGGACAACCCGTCGCTCGAACCCAAGCTGCAGCTGGAATCGATCAAGCAGACGCTTCCGGCCACACTGCCCGCCGCCGGCAAGCCGTTCGGATGGCAGGAGCCCGCGGCGTGGGCGGCGTTCGGGAGCTGGATGTTCACGCACCGGCTCCTGCGCCACGACCCCGCCCAGGGGCTGGCGCCCTTCACGAACGAGTTCCTCCCGGGCCAGGGGATCTGATGGCGCGCATCGGCCTGCTGACCGGCGGCGGCGACTGCCCAGGGTTGAATGCCGTCATCAGGGCCGTCGTCCGCTGCGGCCTGCGCGACGGACACACGTTCGTCGGGTTCCGCTACGGCTGGGCCGGCGTGCTCGCCGACGATGCCGTCGAGCTGACGATGCAGAGCACCGCCGGCATCCTCCCCCGCGGCGGCACGATCCTCGGGACCTCGCGCACCAATCCCTACTCCGACGGCGCCGACGGCAGCGGCGACATCCGGCGGACGCTCGCGAGCCGATCGGTCGACGCGCTGATCCCGATCGGCGGGGAGGACACGCTCGGCGTCTCGCGGCGCCTGCACGAGGACGGAGTGCCCGTCGTCGGCGTGCCCAAGACGATCGACAACGACCTCGGCGGCACCGACGTGACGTTCGGCTTCCAGACGGCCGTGCAGATCGTGACCGACGCCATCGACCGTCTGCACACGACGGCCGAGTCCCACAACCGGGTCATGGTCGTCGAGGTCATGGGCCGCCACGCCGGCTGGATCGCCACCCACGCCGGCATCGCCGGCGGCGCCGACGCGATCCTCGTGCCCGAGCGGCCCTTCGACATCGAACAGGTCGTCGCCCATCTGCGCCGCCGCCACGAGCGCGGCCGCAGCTTCTCGATCGTCGTCGTGTCCGAGGGCGCGACGCCCCGGAGCGGGGAGGAGCAGACGCGCCCGGACACGGCCACCGACGCCTTCGGCCACGCGCGCCTGGGCGGCATCGGAGTGACGCTCGAGGGCGAGATAGAGCGGCGAACCGGCTTCGAGACACGCGTGACGATCCTCGGCCACGTCCAGCGCGGCGGCACGCCGGTCGCCTACGACCGCGTGCTGGCAACACGCTTCGGCGTCGCCGCGATGGACGCCGCGGCGGCCGGGCGCTTCGGCGTCATGGTCGCCCTGCGCGGCACCGACATCGTCGAGGTCGAGCTCGAGGAGGCGCTGCGCGAGCCCAAGCTGCTCGATCCCGGCCTGTACGAGACAGCCGAGCTGTTCTTCGGCTGACGGGCGGTCTCTACAGCGGCCAGTAGCGCCCGTAATGGGCCAGCGCCGCCGTGAGGATCGCCTCGGCACCGTCATCCGGCGCCGCGGCCACGCGGCCCGGCTGTGCCGCACCGAGCAGCGCGGGCAGCGTCTCGCACACGCATTCGGCCAGCACGCTGCGGTTGTAGCCGCCCTCGAGAACGACGCCCAACGGCGCTCCGGCCGCGCGCGCCAGGTCGCGGACGAACGCGGCCATCACGGCGAAGGAGCCGGTCCGCAGTCGGCATTCGGCCAACGGATCCGCCTCGTGGGCGTCGAAGCCGCACGACACGAGCACCAGCCCGGGCGCGAAGGCCCGCGCCGCCGGCAGGATAACGCGCTCGATCAGCGCTGTCCACAGCGCCTCGCCCGAGCCGGGCGGCACAGGCAGGTTCAGCGTGAAGCCCTCGCCCTCCCCCTCGCCCGAGTCCGCCAGTGCCCCCGTGCCGGGGTAGAGGTGCGACTGGTGGATGCTCGCGAACAGGACGTCGCGGCGTCCTCGGAATATCTCGGCCGTGCCGTTGCCGTGGTGGACGTCCCAGTCGAGCACGAACACCCTCTCGACGCCGAGCTCGGCGATCGCCAGCGCGGCCGCGACGGCGACGTTGTTGAACAGGCAGAAGCCCATCGCGCGATCGCTCTCGGCGTGGTGGCCGGACGGCCGCACGGCGCAGAAGCCGACGCCGGCCTCGCCGCGCAGCAGCGCGCGGGTCATCTCGCAGGCCCCTCCGGCGGCGTGGAGTGCCGCCCTGAATGACGGCTCGCCGACGAACGTGTCCGGGTCGATGGCGCCGCCGCCGGCGAGGCACAGCCGGCGGATCGTCTCGACGTGCTCGCGCGTGTGGGCGAGCTCGATCTCGGCCTCGCTCGCGGCCGGGGCGGCCCTGCGCTCCCAGCCCAGCCAGTCGCGCTCGGCCAGCGCCAGCTCGAGCGAGCGCAGTCGCTCGGGCGTGTCGGGGTGCCCGGGCGAGAGCACCCGGGGGTCGTGCTCGAGGCACGCCGGGTGGCTGTAGTAGAGGCCGCCGCTCGCACCCGGGCGGTCGGGATCGTGGTTCACTTGGCTAAATATGGCGCAAGCGGACGCAGCGACCATGCGGGCGGTCGTCTTCGACGGCGTCGGCCGTCCCCTGCGGGTCCTCGAGCGGCCGATCCCCGAGCCGGCGGCGGGCCAGCTGCTGCTGCGGGTCGAGGCCTGCGGGATCTGCCGGACCGACCTGCACCTCCTCGACGGCGAGATCTCCGTCGCCTCGCCGCCGCGCATCCTCGGACACCAGATCGTCGGCACCGTCGTCTCGGGCGAGGGCCCGGACGCGGGTCCGGCCCGACGGGTCGGTGTGCCCTGGCTGGGCTGGACCTGCGGCGAATGCGCCTACTGCCGCAGCGGGCGCGAGAACCTCTGCACGCGCGCCCGCTTCACCGGGCGCGACATCGACGGCGGCATGGCCGAGTACGCCGTCGCCGACGCCCGTTTCTGCTTCGAGCTGCCGCCCGACTATCCCAGCGACCACGCCGCGCCGCTGCTGTGCGCCGGGCTGATCGGCTACAGGGCGCTGCGCATGTGCGGCGACGGCGCCCGACTCGGTCTCTACGGCTTCGGCGCGGCCGCCCACATCATCGCCCAGGTCGCCGTCGCCCAGGGACGACGCGTGTTCGCGTTCACGCGCACGGGAGACGACGCGGCCCAGGCCTTCGCGCGCGAGCTCGGCGCGGTGTGGGCCGGCGCCTCCGAGGAGACGCCGCCGGAGGAGCTCGACGCGGCGATCATCTTTGCGCCGGACGGCGCGCTCGTGCCACTGGCCCTGCGCGCGCTCGCCCCGGGCGGCACCGTCGTGTGCGGCGGAATCCACATGAGCGACATCCCGTCGTTCCCCTACCGCGACCTGTGGCAGGAGCGCGCAGTCCGCTCGGTCGCCAACCTGACGCGACGCGACGGCCACGAGATGCTGGCGCTGGCCCCGAAGGTGCCCGTCAGGACCCGCGTCACGAGCTACCCGCTCGCGGACGCCGCCGCGGCGCTCGAGGACCTCCGCGGCGGGCGCCTGACGGGAGCCGCGGTGCTCGTCCCGTAGCCTGCCGGCGACCCCGGCGACCCCGACGGCCCCCGCGGACCGACGTCCGGGGAACAGGATGTCGGAATCGTTCGGCAAACGAGGCCAACGTGATGTATGGTCCGACCGAGCCCAAAATCGGTGTCACGGGGAGCAGAATGGCGAGCGTCAGCCCAGAGAAGACGAGATGGATGCGCGGCCCATCGACGCCGCTGCGCGGGGCGCTGCTCGGCCTGCTGCTCGAGCGCCCGGGCCATGGCGGCGATCTGGCCAACCGCTTGGCCGCGCGCCTCGGCGAGACGTGGCGCGTCGACACCAACGACGTCTACAGGCTGCTCGAGCAACTCGAGAAGACCGGACTGGCCGTCTCACGCGACGAGCCCAAGCGGACCAACCTGCGGCGCACGCACCTCGTCTACTACCCGACCGACGAGACGCCCGAGGCGCTGACGATCTGGATGGAGACGCTGCTGCCCCGCGAGCCGGTCCGCCTCGGCCTGCAGGCGAAGCTGTCCGTTGCCCGCAAGGAGGACGCCCCGCGCCTGCTCGTCGCCCTGCGGGCGTACGAGCGCGAGTGCCTCGTCCTCGCCCAGCTCGTCTCGCCGACGGACGGCGAGGCCCGGTCGTGGCAGGCGCTGTGTATGGACTGCACGCGCGATGCCGTGTACGCCCAGCTGCAGATCGAGGTCGACTGGGCGACGCGGACGCGTCGCCGGATCAACGAGTTCCTGGAACGCGGCGACTAGCGGCACCGGTGCGATGACGCCGTTGCTCTCCTTCCTGAACGTCAGCAAGCGCCACCTCGATGGAGGCCGCGAGCGGCTCGTCCTCGATCGGGCGTCGCTGGACATCGAGCCCGGCATGTCGGTCGGCGTCTACGGCGCGCGCGGGTCGGGCAAGTCGACCCTCCTGCGCCTCGCCGCCGGCATCACGCTCCCCGACGCGGGCACGGTCCGCTTCGACGGCAGCGACACCGCCGCGATGACCGCCGGGGGGCGTAGCCGCCTGCTGCGCGGGCCGATCGCGTTCATGTCCGCCGCCGACTGGCGCGCCAACCCCGGCGAGACCGTCGTCGACCACGTCGCGACCTCGCTCGGGAGCGAGGGCCTGACGATGCGCGAGGCGAGGCGGCGAGCGCTGCGGATCCTCGACGCGGTCGGCGTGTCCGCGCCGGGCGCCCAGGACGTCGCGGCGTCTTTGTCTCTGACTGAGCGCACGCGCGTGATGCTCGCCCGGGCGCTCGCGCGCGAGCCGCGCCTGTTGATCCTCGACGAACCCGCGCTGATGCCGAGCCTCGGCGACCGCGACCGGTTCTACGCCCTCCTGCGGTCGGCCGCTCGCGAGAGGAACATGGCGCTCCTGCTCGCGTCCGAGGAAATGGCGGCCCTCCAGGGCGTCGGCGTGCTGATGTCGATCGCCGACGGCGAGCTCTGCTCGACCGAGGAGCGCGGGACGGTCGTCAGCCTGCCCGGCCGCAGGCGTGCCGGAGTGGAGCAGTCGGGCTAGTGGGCACGCTCGAGCTCCGCGACGTCGTCAAGCACTACCCCAGCGGCGCCGAGACCGTCAGGGCGGTCGACGGCGTGTCGCTGAACGTCGCCGCCGGCGAGTTCGTCGCGCTGTACGGGCCGAGCGGCTCGGGCAAGACGACGCTGCTGCTGCTCGCGGCCGCCCTCGCGAGTCCCGACAGCGGGCGCATCTTCTTCGACGGAAAGGACATCGGCGAGCTGTCCGAGCGCGACGGCGCGCGCTACCGGCGCAGCGACGTCGGCTTCGTCTTCCAGGCCTTCCACCTGATGCCCCACACCTCCGCCCTGGACAACGCCACGATCAAGTTGACCGGCGGCGGCTACACGCTCCGCGAGGCTCGCCGTGAGGCGCTGCCGTGGCTCGTGCGCGTCGGCTTGGCCGAGCGCGTCGAGCAGACGCCCGAAACGCTGTCGATGGGCGAGCGTCAGCGCGTCGCGATCGCGCGGGCGCTCGTCAACGAGCCGCGGCTGCTGCTGGCCGACGAGCCGACCGGCAACCTGGACTCCAAGCGCAGCCGCGAGATCCTTGCGCTCATGCGCGACATCTGTCACGAGCGCGGTATCCCCGGCCTGCTCGTCACCCACGACGCCGAGGCGATGAACTTCGTCGACCGGGTCCACACGCTGCGCGACGGTCACCTCGCGGACGGGATGGACCCGGAGCTCGCAGCGAGCGGCGCCTCGTGAGATCGGTGCTCAACCCGCGGATCGCGGGCGTGAGGCTGAGCATGTTGTTCCACCTCTACCGGGTGCGCCTGCGCTCCCACGCGGTTCAGGAGCTGCTCGCCGGCAGCGGCATCGCCGTGGGCGTGGCCCTCGTCCTCGGCGTGCTCGTCGCCAACACCAGCCTGACGAGCTCGGCCGGAGACCTCGTTCACCAGGTCGTCGGCTCCTCGCGCGTCCAGCTTGCCGCGCGCTCGACGGACGGCTTTGCCGAGGGCATCGCAGCCCGCACCGCCAGGCTGCCGGGCGTCGCGCTGGCGGCGGGCGTGTTGCGCGAGAACGTCGCCGTCGTCGGCCCTCGCGGACGCGAGTCGCTGCAGCTGCTCGGCGTGACCCCGGCCGTTGCGCGGCTAGGCGGCCTCGGCACCCGCAGCTTCGGCCCGGACGGCTTCACCTTCACCGGTGGACTGATCCTGGCGCAGGGCGTCGCCGAGTCCGTCGGCGTCCGAGCCGGCGAGCGCGTCACGGTGCTTGCGCGCGGCTATGCCCGGTCGATCAAGGTCGGTGCAGTGATCGCGAGCTCGGACTTCGGCGTCCTGGCCGCCAGCCCGATCGCCGTCACTCCGCTGCCCGTCGCGCAGCTGCTGACCGGGCTGCGGGGCCGGATCACCCAGGTGCTCGTTCAGCCACGGGCGGGCGCCGACGCGGCGGTCGCCGGTGAGCTGAGGAGAGTGGCAGCCGGGCGTCTGGACGTCGAGCCGGCCGATCACGAGCTCGCCCTGCTCGCCCAGGCCGCCAAGCCGAACGACCAGTCGACATCGCTGTTCGCCTCGATCAGCGTCATGGTCGGCTTCCTGCTGGCGCTCAACGCGATGCTCCTGACGGTGCCCGAGCGCCGGCGATTCGTCGCCGACCTGCGCATGCAGGGCTATGACTGGCGCCAGATCCTCGTCCTGCTGAGCTTCCAGGCGATCGTCCTCGGCGTGCTCGCCTCGCTCGCCGGGGTGCTGCTCGGCGAGCTCCTCTCACACGCCTTCTTCCACCGCATCCCGGCCTACCTGGTGACCGCCTTCCCGATCGGCACCGAGGAGGTGCTCCATCTCGGCACGGCCCTGCTCGCGCTCGGCTGCGGCATCCTCGCGAGCCTGCTGGCATCGCTCTCGCCCGCGGCCGACCTGCGCCCCAGCCGTGCCACCGATGCCGTATTCCGCGACCGCGCCGGCGGCACGGAGGTCCTCGCGCGGCGCACGATCGTGAGCCTCTCCGTCGGCGCCGCCGCGATGACGGGCGCGATCACCGTAATGGTCCTGGCCGACCCCGCCCTGACGATCATCGGCGGCGTCGCCCTGGGCCTGGCGACGCTGTGCGCCATCCCCGGCGTCTTCGCCGGCGTCGCCCGCGCCCTGCGCTGGATCGGCGAACGGGTCCGCAGCAGCGCCCTGATCGTGGCCGTGTCCGAGCTCCGCGCCGTCACGACCCGCTCGGTCGCCCTCGCCGGCGTGGCCGCCCTGGCGGTCTATGGAAGCGTCGCGATCGGCGGCGCTCGTGTCGACCTGCTCCGCGGCCTGGATTCCAACTTCAACGAGTACCTCGCCACCGCCGGCGTGTGGGTCACGACCGGCGGCAACGACCTGACGACGAATGCCTTCGCGCCCGCGGGTGCCGTGGCCGCAATCGCCCGCCAGCCGAGCGTCGCCTCGGTGCGCGGCTACCGGGGGGGCTTCCTCGACGTCGGCGCTCGCCGCCTGTGGATCGTCGCCCGCCCCTCGGGCGACGCCGCGCCGATCCCTGCGAGTCAGCTGCTCGGCGGGAGCCTGGCCACCGCGACCCGCCGCCTGCGCGCCGGCGGCTGGGCGGCCGTGTCCGACGGCTTCGCCGGCGAACACGGCCTGCACGTCGGCGACCCCTTCACGTTGCCGACGCCGAGCGGGCCGGCTCGCCTGCACGTGGCCGCGCTGCTCACGAACCTCGGCTGGGCGCCGGGCGCGATCGTCATGAACGCCGCCGACTACGGCACCCTGTGGCGGAGCAGCGACCCGTCGGCGCTCGAGATCGACCTGCGCCCCGGTGTCGATCCGTCGGCCGGCCGACGTGCGGTGGAAGCGGCGCTCGGGCACCGGCCCGGCCTGCGCGTGCAGACCTACCGCGAACGCCAGTCGCAGTACGCGGCCGACTCGCGCCAGGGGCTGCACGCCCTCAGCGAGATCGCGACCCTGCTCCTGATCGCCGCTGCGCTCGCGGTCGCGTCCGCCCTCAGCGCGGCCATCTGGCAGCGCCGGGCGCGACTGGCGTCGTTGAAGATCCAGGGCTACGACACCGGCCAGCTGTGGCGCGCGGTCCTGCTCGAGAGCTCCATCGTCCTCGGTGTCGGCTGTGCGATGGGCGCCGCGGCGGGCGTCTACGGACACGCGCTGGCGAGTCGCTGGCTGCGCTTAAGCACCGGATTTCCCGCCCCGTTCTCCGTCGGACCGGGCGAGGTGTTTCTGACTCTCGCGGTGCTCGCGATCATCGCGCTGGCCGTGCTTTCGCTGCCCGGATGGGCCGCCGCGCGCGCCCCGGCGCGGACGAGCTTTCAGGAGTGACTAGGTGCGTACCCACCAGCCAGCGAAACTGTTCGCGTGGCTGCCCACGGCCTTCGTCCCCTCGCATTCGCCGCGGCGGCGACGACGTACTGGCTCGGCGTGTTCCCACAGGTCGGGCGCGAGCTGCGCCACTGGCGCACGCGCGCGCAGCAGATCCCCGACCCGGTCCTGCGCCGCCTCGCGCTCATCACCCAGGTCAGCGAGCGGGGCAATCTCGAAGGCGCCGCCGCCTTCGCCGTTCTGGCTCCGCGTGCCTCGCGCGCCAACGTCGTGCGAGCGGCGGTGGCCTTCCAGGCGACCTATGACTACGTCGACACGCTCGCCGAGCAGCCGAGCGTCGACCCGGTGGCCAACGGGCACCGGCTCCACCTGGCGCTGCTGCGCGCGCTGGAACCCGGCTGCGAACATCCCGACTACTACGAGCACAACCGCGGCGACGGGGACAACGGCTACATCACCAACCTGATCGACGCCTGCCGGGGCTCGCTCGTGGCGCTCCCGTCATATGCGTCGGTCGCCGACACGGCCCGACGCGCGACCCGGCGGATGATCGCCTACCAGAGCCTCAACCACGAGGCCGAGGGCGACACCGAGGCGCTCGCGCGCTGGGCCGCCGCCGAAACGCCGCCCGGGACCGAGCTGCGCTGGTGGGAGACGGCCGCCGGGACGGCATCGTCGCTGACGGTCTTCGCCCTGTTCGCCACCGCCGGGCGCCCGCTGATCGGCGCGACCGAGGCACTCGCCATGGAACGGGCCTACTTCCCCTGGATCGGAGCGCTGCATGTGCTGCTCGACAGCCTCATCGACCGTGACGTCGACGTCGCGACGGGACACCACAGCCTGCTCGACCACTACGCCTCAGCCGAGGAAGCCGCCGCCCGTCTTGGCGCCATCGCCGACCGCGCCCTGCAGGCGACGAGGCTCGTGCCCGAAAGCATCACGCACGCGATCATCCTCGCGGCGATGACGAGCTTCTACCTCTCGGCGCCGTGCGCCACGGCCCCCGGCGCCGTGCTCGTGACCGAGCGCGTCCTCGAGACGATGGGCGCCCTCGCGCGGCCGGCGATGCTCGTCCTGCGCGCGAGACGGCTGGCCGGGCGCCTGATAGGTGGCGACGGGGACGACCCCGCGCCACAGCCGGGCACCTGAAGGCAGGCGCCGGAGCCGGGCGCCTGAGCGACCCTGAGCCGGGCGCCTGAGCGACTCGAGAGTCAAGTATTGGACTTTCCACTTGTTGGAAGCATGCCGCCGCGACATGCTCTGTGGGCGCGGGCCGCGCACCCGACTCGGCCTGCCGTCCGGCCTCTTTTCGAGCGGGCCCTCCCGACCGGAACGAAATGGCAGACAGCGGAATCGCAATCGAGCTCACCAGTGCCCAGATCGAGCGGATCGTTCGTGGCGCGTCGGGCTCGGCCGGGGTATCGACCCTCCTGCATGGTCTCGCGGGCAAGGCGACCATGACCCCCCACTTCCGCGAGCTCGCGGAGAGCCCGCGCCTGTCGCGCTCGCTGCTGCTCGGACTGCTCGTGCTTGCGTCCTTCCCCAGCGACGGCGGCGCGCTGGCCGTCACCGATGTCGCCGCTCGGCTCGAGATGAGCCCGAGCACGACGCATCGCTACCTGACGACGCTGCTCGCCGTCGGACTGCTCGAGCAGGACCCGCGCACGCGTCGCTACCGCGTGCCGGTCACCAGCTAGGCCGCGGCGCGGCCTCAGCGCGCGCGAACGCCGGGCCCCTCGGCGATCGCGCCCGGCGCGGCTTTGCTGCCGGGCCGCGCCAGCATGGCCTCGGCGCCAGGGCGGGCGTCCGTCGGGGAGAAGCCCGGCAGCTCGAGCTCGATCCGCGCGCCGCCATCACGCGACTCGCCCGCGAGGGCGGTGCCGCCGTGGGCATCGGCGATGGCCCGGACGATCGCCAGTCCCAGGCCCGTTCCGCCGGAGGCGCGATCGCGCGCCGAGTCGGTGCGATGGAACCGGTGGAAGACGCGCTCGCGCTGGTCGGGCGGGATCCCCGGCCCGTCGTCTTCGACGACGAAGCGGATGCGCTCGCCGGGCATCACATCGACGCTCATGCGAACCAGCCCGTGCTCGGCGGCAGTGTGCTCGATCGCGTTGCCGAGGAGGTTGCGAAGGGCCTGCGCGAGGCGGTCCGGGTCGGCCCGCAGCGTGCCGTCAGGGATCGGGCCGAGCTCGAAGCGCCGGTCGGCGAGCAGGCTCACCCCGGACCACAGCTCGTCGACGTAGGAGGCCATATCGATCCAGCCCATCCGCAGGAACTCCGTCTGCTCGGTCTTGGCGAGCAGCAGCAGGTCATCGACCAGGCGAGTGATTCGGGCGATCTCCGCCTGCACCAGGCGCTCCACCCGTCGCACCTCCTCGCCGGACGGCTGCGACTGTGTAGCCAGCACTTCCAGCTGACCGCGGATGACGGTGAGCGGCGTCCGCAGCTCGTGGGAGGCATCGGCCACGAACGCCCGTTGGCCTGCGAACGCGTCGGTCAGGCGGTCGAGCATGTGGTTGAACGCGTCCGCCAGGACGCTGACCTCATCGCCCTCCCCGCCGGAGTGGTGGATGCGGGGATGCAGATCGCCGGCGTCGACTCTGGCGGCCACCGCGGCCATCCGGCGCAGCGGCCGCGACAGCCGGGCGCCGATCAGGAACGACGCCAGCAGCGCGCCGACGAGCGCCAGCAGTCCCGCGAGGATGAAGGCGCGGGCGACGCTCCGCTGGGCGTGGCCGACCGCGGCCAGCGGCTCGCCCACGCCGACCGTCACGTTCACGCCGCCGGCGAGGCGGACCTGGCGCTTGAGCAGCCGCAGCTCGCCGGCGTCGGGCAGCATGAGCGTCGAGTAGCCGCTCGGCGCGGCGAGCAGGCGACTCGAGAGGCTGTTCTCCTGCGCCTGCTGGGTGGTGGTCTCGCCGTCGTCGGGCGTCGCCGGCCCGAACACCTCGGGGCGGTTCGTGCTCGTTCCCATACCCGGCACGAACGCGAAGAGGAGCGTTGAGCTGGCGCTGAACGGCTGAGCACGCACGTAGCGGGTGGCCGCGGCCGAGACCTCGCGTGCGTTCCGCGGCCTGGCGAGGATGAGGTTGTGCGTGAGCTCCCCGGCGTCGCCCGCGGTCTCCTGATCGATCTGGTGGCGCAGCTGGGCGCCCGTCCCGTTGTAGACGGCCACGAAGACGATGGCGATGCACGCGATCGTCACGAGCGCCAGCCACCCGGCCAGGCGCCAGCGCAGCCCGGTGGGGAGCATGCGGCGGAGCAGCGACATGGCCGCTCTCTCAGCCCGCGCGGCCGAGGCGGTAGCCGACCGCCCGCACCGTGAAGATCGGGGCCGGATCCTCGGGCGTGCCGAGCTTGCGGCGCAGGTACCCGACGTACACATCCACGACGTTCGTCGCCGGATCGTGCTCGTAGCCCCATACGGAGCTCAGGATCTGCTCGCGGGTGACGACCTGGCGATGATGGCGCAGCAGGTAGACGAGGAGCTCGAACTCTGTCGTCGACAGGGCCACCGACCGACCATTCCGGTTGACCTTGCGACTGAGGAGGTCCACCTCGATGCCCTCGGCCGACAGGGTGCTCGTCGCGGCGTGCGCGACGACGCGCAGCTGGGCCCGAACACGAGCGACGAGCTCGGCCATCGAGAAGGGCTTGACGAGATAGTCGACAGCGCCGGCCTCCAGGCCCTCGACGCGATCCCCGATCTCGCCGCGGGCGGTCAGGACGATGACCGGCAGGCCCGGCATCGCGGTGCGCACCGAGGCCAGGATCTCCAGGCCGCTGCGCCCCGGGAGCATGAGGTCAAGGATGATCGCATCGAAGTCGCCCTTCAGCGCCAGCCGCTCGCCCACGACACCGTCGAGCGCAGCCTCGACGGCGAAGCCCTGCGCCTCGAGCCCGCGCGTAACGAAGTCGACGATGCCGGGCTCGTCCTCGACCAGCAGGATCCTCGCAGCGGCCGATTGGCCGGGCTCGCCAGGCGCAACCGTGTCGTGTGGCCGGCTCGCGTCGGGCGTGGCTGCCATGCGCCACAGGATAAGCCTCGCCGAAGAGCGTCCTTCTCCTGCATGAGAACTCAATGAGCTTTCTCATGCCGCGGTTACTGGATCCTTAGCCAACGCGAGCACACTGGGCCAATGGCAGTGGGCCCTCAGGCAACCTCCCGCCGTGCGCCGGTGTACGGACGCTCGGCCGCGGCCGAGCGCCTGCTCGGCGGTGGCCCGACCGGCAACGAGCGCCTGACGGCGGCGACCGGCGCGGTCCTCATCGTGCTGCTCGCCGTCGTCGGCGTGACGATCCTGCGGCTGCGTCCGCTGCTGTCGGTCCACCTCTTCGTCGGCATGCTGCTGATCCCGCCGGTCATGCTGAAGATGGCAACCACGGGCTACCGGTTCGCGCGCTACTACATGGCCAACCCGGCCTACCGGCGCAAGGGCCCCCCGCCGGCACTCCTGAGGATGATCGCGCCGCTCCTCGTCCTCACGACTGTTGTCATGCTCGCGAGCGGCGTGGCCCTGCTGTTCGCCGGGCCGTCCTCACGCGACACCCTGCTGCCGATTCACAAGGTCAGCTTCTTCGCGTGGCTGGCAGTCACCGCCCTGCACGTGCTCGGCCACCTGCCGGGCATACCCGCCGCCCTGCGCGCCGACTACGGGCGCGAAAACCTCTTGAGCGAGGACGTCGGCGGCAGGAGCGGACGCGGCCTCGCGCTCGCCGGCGCGCTCGTCGCCGGCATCGTGCTCGCGATCCTCGTCATTCCCGAGTTCGGCGCATGGCTGAGCTCCTACGGTCACCTGCACGAGGGCTGAATCGAGTTGCGCAGGCACACGACCCACACGCGAGACGCCGCCCTGCGCCAGCTTCACCGCGCGAACCGCTGGGTGATCGCCGGCAGCGTCCTCCTGACAGGTGTCCTCGCCGACGTCGCGGCAAATGCCTTCCCCGGCAAGACCATCAAACACGCCGGGAGCGCACGTGCCCGCGCCAAGCACACCGGGACCGCCTCGGCGAAGACGTCGACCGGCGTGTTGAAACCGCCTGCCGAAGCGCCCAAGGCGAGCGAATCGAGCGGTGCGCCCTCGGCCGAATCGGCTCCGGCCGAAGAAACGGCGCCCGCCCAAGAATCGACTCCAGCCCAGGAATCGGCGCCGTCGCAAGAAGCTCCGGCCCAGGAATCGGCTCCGGCGCAGGAATCGGCGCCCGCCCAGGAATCGGCGCCCGCCCAGGAAACCACGGAACCGACCGTGTCGGGTGGTTCGTGATGGCGGGCACCGCGGTCGCTCCGCCTCCCCTCGCCGGGGCCAGCTGGACGGCGCTCGGCACGCTGGTCGTGTTGCGTGTGCTCGACCCTGCGGCGCTCGAGACCTCGCGGGCGGCCGTCGAGGCGGAGCTCGACGCGATCGATCGGGCGTGCAGTCGCTTTCGCCCCGACTCCGAGCTCTCGCGCCTGAACGCCGCCCGTGGGCGCCCGATGACGGTCAGCCCGCTGCTCGTGGAGGCGCTCGAGCAGGGACTGCGGGCGGCCGAGCTGACCGATGGCGACGTTGATCCGACGATCGGTCGCGCGCTGGAGCTGTGCGGATACGACCGCGACTGGGATCTCCTGGCCTCGCCGGCGGACCCCGGCGCAGAGCAAGCCGGGCCGCGGGCGCCACGGGTACTCGCACGGATGCGCAGCGGCTGGCGCTCGGTGACGCTCGAGCGCAGCGCCGGGACCGTTCGCGTGCCCGACGGGATGACGCTCGACCTCGGCGCGACCGCCAAAGCCTGGGCCGCCGACCGCTCCGCCGCTGCGGCGGCGGCCGCCGCCGGCTGCCCCGTGCTCGTGAGCATCGGCGGCGACATCTCGACCGCCGCCGGAGCGCCGGCCGGCGGGTGGGCGCTCCACGTCACCGACGACCATCGCAGCGACGTGACGGCGCCCGGCCAGACGGTCCGGATCGGCGCCGGCGCCGTGGCGACGTCGAGCACGGCCGTGCGGCGCTGGCGCCACGAGGGCTCGACGATGCACCACATCATCGACCCCGCCACGGGCTGGCCGGTGCAGAACACGTGGCGGACGGTCAGCGTCGCGGCAGCGACGTGCACCGACGCGAACATCGCCACGACGGCGGCGCTCGTGCGCGGCGGCCGCGCGCCGTCATGGCTCGCCGGCCTGGGACTGCCGGCCAGGCTCGTCGCCTGGAGCGGAGCCGTCACATCCGTCGGCGGCTGGCCGGCCGAGGGGTCGTGATTGGCATGCTGGCGGCCTCGGGTCCGAGCCTCTACTGGTACCTGACGCGCTCGACGGGCGCCGTGGCGCTGCTGCTGCTGACGCTCGCCGTCGCGCTCGGCGTGCTCGACGTCCAGCGCTGGAGCACGCCGAACTGGCCGCGCTTCGTCGTCGACTCGCTGCACCGCAACGTCTCACTGCTGGCGATGGTCTTCCTGGTCCTGCACATCCTGACCTCGGTGCTCGACAGCTTCGCGCCGATCGGCCTGCTCGACGCGTTCGTTCCGTTCGCCGGCTCCTACCGCCCCTTCTGGCTCGGGCTCGGCGCGGTCTCCTTCGACCTCATCCTCGCCGTCATCGCCACCAGCCTGATCCGCCAGCGGATGGGCTTCGCGACGTGGCGGGCCGTCCATTGGCTGAGCTACGCCAGCTGGCCGATCGCGCTGCTCCACTGTCTCGGCACCGGCAGCGACGTCAACAGCGCCTGGCTGCTGGTCCTGAGCGTCGGCTGTGCCGCGATCGTCGTCGGCGCCATCCTCGCCCGCGTCCTGCGCGGGTGGCCGGCGAACCTGCGCGTGCGCAGCGCGGCCCTCGGCGGGACCGGCGCCTTCTCCCTCTTCCTGCTGCTGTGGCTGCCCGCCGGGCCGCTCGGCAGCGAATGGGCGCGCCGCTCCGGCACGCCGTCGGCGCTGCTCCCCCACACCCACAAGCAGACGACCGGGAGCGGGCGATGATGCCGCCGGGGACGACCGCGGCCGAGGCTCCGACGACGGTCTTCGGGGCGCCCGGCGGCTCGCCGGCGCCGGCGCTGCCGCGACTGCTGGCCGGCGTGGGAGCGCACGGAGCGATGACGCTCGACGAGCACCTTCACCTGCATGGCCCGCTCCCGGCGGGCGGCGCTCGCCGGCGGCGCCACGAGCGCGAGCAGGCGGCCATGCTCATCGACGAGATCGAGCGCTCGGGCCTGCACGGCCGTGGCGGGGCCGCGTTTCCGACGGCGCGGAAGATGCGGGCCGTCGCCGCCTCGAGCGGCCGGGCCATCGTCGTGGCCAACGCCGCCGAGGGCGAGCCCGCCAGCCTCAAGGATCGGACCCTGCTGGAGATGCTGCCGCATCTCGTCATCGACGGCGGCATCATCGCCGCGCAGGCCGTCGGAGCCGATGAGCTGATCGTCTGCGTCTGCGGATCCGCCGAGGCCGCCGTCGAGAGCCTCGAGCTCGCCGCTGCCGAACGCGCCCAGGACGCGGCCGTCAAGCTCAGCCTCGCGAGCGTCCCGAGCCACTATGTCGCCGGCCAGGAGGCGGCGCTGGTGAACTACCTCGGCGGCGGCCCGGCCAAGCCGACCTTCACGCCGCCGCTGCCGTTCGAGAGGGGCCTCAGGCGCCGCCCGACCCTGGTGAACAACGTCGAGACGCTCGCCCACATCGGGCTGATCGCCCGCCGCGGCGCCTCCTGGTTCCGCGAGCTCGGCACGCCCACCCAGCCCGGCTCGGCGCTGGTCACCCTGTCGGGCCCCGTGGCTCATCCCGGCGTCTACGAGATCGAGCACGGCGCGTCGTTGAGCTCGCTGATCGAAGCGGGGGGCGGGACGACCGCCGGCGTGCGCGCCGCCCTGCTCGGCGGCTACGCCGGCACCTGGATCGGCGGCGAGCGTCTGCGTGGCGTGGCGCTGTCCAGCGAACACCTGGCACCCCACGGCGCGTCGCTCGGCGCCGGCGTCGTGTTGCTGCTCTCCGACGACGCCTGCCCCGTCGCCGAAACCGTTCGCGTCGCCCGCTGGCTGGCCGATCAGAGCGCGCGGCAGTGCGGGCCATGCGTCCATGGCCTCGACTCGCTCGCATCCACGGTCGCCGAGGTCGCCGGCGGCGCGCCCGGGCCACGCTCCGGCCAGCGCATCGAGCACCTCGCAGCCCTGACCTCGCGCCGCGGCGCCTGCGCTCACCCCGACGGCGCCGTGAATCTGATCCTGAGCTCCATCGAGACGTTCGCCGGCGAGTTCGCCGACCACGCGCGCCACGGGCCCTGCGACGCGTGCTCGCGTCCGCCGGAGCTTCCGCTCCCGAACCGGCCGGTCGAGGATGCCGAGCGGCTGAGGAAGCCGAGCCGATGAGTCATCGCGTCCGCGTCAACCCGATCACCTGCGAGGCGCACGGGATGTGCGCCGAGCTGCTTCCCGAGCGCATCACCCTCGACGAGTGGGGCTATCCGCTCGTCGACGACACCCCGTTGCACGGCTCCCAGGTCGAGCACGCGATGCGCGCCGCCCGCGCCTGCCCGACGTTCGCCCTGCTGGTGGAGCGCGAACGAGCGTCGCGCCCCGACGGCCCGTCGCGCGCGCCGGCGCGGTCCGCCTAGCCGATCGAGTGGGCGGCCGCCAGGCCGGCCCACCCGCCATAGCGGGCGAAGAGATCGCGGACCTGCTGCTCCTCGGCGCGCGCGCGTGGGTCGCCGCCGCTCAGGAATCGACCCGCGGCCTTGAGGAGTCCGAGGTCGCCGGCCGGCACCTGGTCGTTGCGGCCCTGGCCGTAGAGGCCGAGCATCTCGACCGTCCAGCGGCCGATGCCGGGGATCGCCAGCAGGCGCCGCCAGCCGCTCTCGTGGTCGCCGTCGTGGAGATCGATGCGGCCCGCAGCGACCTCCCGAGCTGCGCGGACGAGGGCGAGTGAGCGGGACGCGGCGAGGTCGAAGGACTCGAGCAGCGCCGGTGCCGTGCCCGCGAGAACGCCTGCGTCGGGCACGTCGCGCAGGGGCCTGTCCGAGCCCTCGCGAGCGTGCCAGCGGCGACCGAGCGCCCCGACGACCCGCCGCTGGATCGCCGCGGCTCGCTCGTACTCGATCAGCTGCTCGCAGACCGCCCAGGCAAGCGCCTCGAACGGCTCTGGACGGCGAGCTGGCCGTAGCCAGGGCCGGCGGCGCAGCGACGCCCCGATCAGTGGGTCGCGGGCGTTGGCCCGCACGAAGGGCCGCAGGTCCTCATCGACCCCCAGCGCGAAGCGCATCCGGGCGATTCCGAATGCCGCCGCCGCACGGGTTGGCGCCCAGGCGCCGAACACGACACGGTCGGGAGCGGGCTGGGCGACGCGGACGACGACCGGGATCTGACCGTCGTGCAGCAGCCGCTCCAGGACGCCGCCGCTGTGTCGCAGCGTGCCGTCCATGGCGCTCCGGCGGGGCAGGCGAAAGGCGCTCGCCGGCCGGACCTCGAGTCGCAGCTCGGCCTCGCGGCTCAGCGATCCCCGCCCGCGCCGCCGAGCAGGTGCACGTCGACCAGGAAGGAGCGGCTCCCGACGACCTGGGCCGGCACGCCGCCGCGGCCGCCCCTGCGCAGGCGCCCGGCGCCACGGCGGCCACGCTCGAGGGCGCGCGAGCGGCGGTTGTGGCGGTTGACGAGCCCGACGACGGCCGCTCCGGCGACGAAGCCACCGGCGGCCACGGCCGCCGCCTGCACGACCGGCAGGACCGTCGGGCGTCGCTGCGCCGGCAGCCCGCCGCGCGGCTGGGCGGCGACGACTCGGGGCGCCTCGGCTAGCACGGGCAGGGCGTCGAGCACCTCGCCGTCCTCGTCCTGGATCTCGCTGGACGGATCTGGCTTGGGAGACACGGTCACTTCTCGAAAGTGTAGAGGTCTCCCCAGACCGGTTCTACAGGAGCCGCTCGTAGACGCGGTAGCGCTTGACGATGCGCCCGCCCATCGCTTCCATGCCCCGGTTCATCGCCGTGTTCGTCTCCAGGATCCAGCCCATCTCGCCGCCGCTCTGGGGGCGAACGGCGGCGGCATTGAAGTGCTCGACGTAGAGCTTGGCCGCGACGCCCGTGTGCTGGTACTCGGGCTTGACGCCGAGGAAGCCCACGCGAACCCGGTCGACCGTGCTGCCCTTGCGCAGGAAGCGATACCAGCCGAGCGGCAGGAGGCGACCGTTCATCTTCGCCAGCACCTGGTTGACGTCGGGCACGGTGATGGCCATGCCGACGACCTCGCCGGTGTCTTCGCGCTCGGCGATCATGAACCAGTGCTTGTCGAAGACGAGGTGCAGCTCCTGGGCGTAGGCGTCGAGGTCCTTCTTGGAGTACGGCACGAAGTCCCAGTTCTCCGACCAGGCCGCGTTGTAGACCTCGGCGAAGGCGTCGAGGTCCTTGCGCAGCTGGCGCCGTCGCATCGGACGGACGCGGATGCCGTGCTCGCTCTGGACCTTATCGGCGAGCTCGAAGATGACCGGCAGGACCTTGTCCCGGTCTGAGACCTCGAGGTTCCACATCAGCAGGTCCATCGCCTTCGCCATGCCCGCCTGCTCGATCCGCTGCTGGTAGTACGGCGGATTCCACGGCTGGACGATCATCGGCCTCAGGTCGAACCCCTCGATCAGGATGCCGCTCTCGTCGTTCATGGCGAAGCTGGCCGGGCCGACCATGCGCTCCTTGCCGCGGGCACGGAGCCATGCGGCGGCGGCGTCGAGCAGCGCCGCGAGCACCTCGGGATCGTCCTCGAACTCGAGGAACCCGAACCAGCCCCAGTTCTTCTGCTGGTAGTCGTTGAAGGCGTGGTTGACCTGGGCGCTGATCCGCCCCAGGACCCTGCCGTCGCGACGGGCGAGGAAGTACTCCGCTTCGCCGTGGCTGAAGAACGCGTTCATGCGCCGGCTGAGGAACAGGCGCCGCTCGAGCTTGAGCGGGGGCACCCACAGCGGATGGTTAGCATGCAGGCGGAAGGGCAGGTCTATGAACGCCTTCAGATCTCTTCTGCCCGAGACCGCTCCGATTTCGACCGCCACCGCGGGGGCACACTACATGCACACTTCCATCGACGTCTTCGCCAAGGTCCGCGACCACGACCGCAGCGCCGTCCTCGCGGCGGCGCGCGAGGCCGACGTCCTGCCCTACTTCCACGTCCTGACCTCGCCGGCCATGCCCGTCGTGGAGATGGAGGGCGCCGAGCGCATCATGCTGGGGTCCAACAACTACCTCGGCCTGACCGGCGACGAGCGCGTCATGAAGGGCGCCGAGGACGCCCTGCACCGCTACGGCACGGGCCTGACCGGCTCCCGGCTGCTCAACGGCACGATCCCGCTGCACCTCGAGCTCGAGCGCGAGATCGCGGAGTGGATGGACACCGAGGACGCGCTCGTCTTCAGCACCGGCCATCAGGCCAATCTCGGCGCCCTCGGCACGCTGCTCGGTCCCGGCGACACGGTCATCGTCGACGCGGGCGACCATGCTTCGATCCTCGACGGCTGCCTGCTCTCGCGCGCCAAGCTGCGGCCATTCCGCCACAACCGCCTGGACAAGCTGGAGAAGATGCTCGACCGCGCCCAGAGCGACGGGGGCGGCGTGCTGGTGGTCGTCGACGGCGTCTTCTCGATGGAGGGGGACATCGCGCCCCTGGCCGAGATCTGCGACCTCTGCGAGCGCTACGGAGCCCGCCTGATGGTCGACGAGGCCCATGGCGCGGGTGTCCTCGGCGCGCGAGGCGCCGGTACCGCCGAACTGCTCGGCGTCGCCGATCGCGTGGACCTCCGTATCGGCACCTTCTCCAAGTCGCTCGCTTCGTGCGGCGGCTTCCTCGCCGGCAGCCACGAGGTCATCGACTACCTGCGGATCTCATCGCGCGCCTTCCTGTTCACGGCGTCCGCCGTGCCGGCGGCGGTCGGCGCCGCGCTGGCGGCGCTGCGTGTCCTGCGCTCAGACGACGGGCCGGCGCTCCTCGGCGCCGTCCTCGAGAACGCCAGGCTGCTGCGAGACGGCCTGCACGAGCGGGGCTTCGCCGTCGTCTCGCCGCAGACGCTCTCGAGCGGCGCCCGCGTCCAGGCCGACGCGCCAGGCCTCCTGAGCGCGCCGGGTCCGGTGCACAGCATCGTCACGCCGATCGTGCCGATCCTCGTCGGCGACGACTGGAAGGCGGCGCTGCTGTGGCGCGCCCTCTACGACGCCGGCGTCTTCGTCAACACGGCGCTTCACCCGGCCGTGCCGCCCGGCGGCGCGCTGCTGCGAACCAGCGTCATGGCCACCCATGACGCCGCCACGCTGAACCGCGCGCTCGACATCTTCGCTCGCGTCAAGGGCGAGTTCGAGGCCGAGCACGGCCCGCTGCCGGGCCCCGCGCAGGATTGAGCGGCGCCGACGGCGGCGATCGCCGCCGGGCGGCGCGCGTTGGCGCACCCGGCTCGACGTGTCCATCCCCGCGCGCTCGACTTGTCCATTTCTTCACAAGTCCCGCGGCCAACAAAAAAGGTCGCTTCTAGCGAACGAACCGGCTCACGGCAGTTGACCGACGGACCCAGACTCGCATAGCTTCCAGGAGCGCTCTGCATGACCGTCTGGGGTTCGCCCCGCACAGCAGGAACAGGGGGGATGCATCCGCTGCGGGCCTCGGCCCGCGCCGGATCGATCTCACACGGCCACAGCGGGCGCACCATGTCCAACATCGAGAGCATGCTGTCCGCCGCGCGATCCCTGCGGCGGCAGCGGGGAGAACCCAAATGAACGCGACCGCGACGATTGCCCCTGCAGGCCCTCAGCACATGCGCGCCCTCGAGCGCGCCAACCAGGTTCGCCTCGCCCGCGCGGAGCTCAAGCGACGCGTCGCCACCGGCGAGACGACGGTCGCCGAGGTCATCCTCGACTGCCCGTGGGAGGCCGAGAGCATGGCCGTCGCGGACCTGCTGATGAGCCAACGTCGCTGGGGGCAGACGCGCTGCCGCAAGTTCCTCACCCAGATCCCGATGTCGGAGAAGAAGACCGTCGGGTCGATGACCGAGCGCCAGCGCCGGACGCTGGCCGCGATGCTCACCTGCTCGGAGCGGGATCGCGCCTGGAGCGCGACCCCCTGGGTAACGGACAGCCTGATGAGAGCTTGAGCTGCCACCAGCCGGCGAGCATGCCGATCAACCCGAGGCGCGGGCGGACCTCCCACACTCCGCAACCGCCTTCGCCGAGGTCGTTGACCGGCAGCCGGAAGAACTTGTAGCGCCCGGGTTCGAGCTTCATGCGCTCGAGCTGCTCGCGCGCGCGGCGCTCGTGCTCGACGCGCGCGAGCACGAGTCCGCGCAGCTCCTGGACCCGCCCGACGAGACGGTCGCGCGTGCGCTCGAGCCCGGCGAGGTCGAGCAGGCACGGTCCGCCAACCACAGGCGCGTCGGCTGGACCGGGGACCGGAGCGGGAATGAAGGGGAACCTGTCGGCGATGATGCTCGACAGCTCGTGCTCGAGCCGGGCGATCTGCCCCTTCAGCGCCTCTCGCGCCGCCCGCTCGGGGTCGGCCTCGTGCGTGCTCCGGCGCTCCAGCGTTCCCGCCTGGGCCCACGCCCGAATCGACGCGCGCCCTGCGCCTCGGTCGACTAGCTGCTGCTCATGCTGCGGCACAACTCGGTCCTCTCGCAGATCGCCGAACGCCGAACGCCGAGTCTACCAGCGCGCCGGCCGGGCATCCAACGGTGGGAGGCAGCCGGGTCAGGGCGACTCGAGAGCCGTCCGGCATGACCACAGCGCCTCTTCTGCGTAGAGCGTCGGCACGCCCGCCACCTGGACGGCGAAGAGCGTCACGCGCCGGGTCGAAGCCGACGGTGCATGGGACTGCGCGAGCTCGCCGAAGAGGACGCCCGCGGCGGTCGAAGAGTCGGCGACGACGAGCCTGCCGTCCGGCAGCAGGGGCGCGCCCGGCGAGCAACCGAGCGGCTCGCCCTCGCGACTGGACCTGATCCCGAGGGGGCCGTCGAGGCGGTCGAAGTCGAGCGCCCACACGGGCACGGCGGTGTCGGCGAGGGCGATCAGCAGGACGTCCTTGAGCAGGCCGCCCGTCAGGAAGCCGCCGCGCAGCATCCGCTCGAGCACGGCGGCCTC
>OUNO010000367.1_pt4 | contig 31344 bp, 27 predicted proteins | sample 1779811 | NCBI WGS metagenome assembly OUNO01 (sample SAMEA3914804, study PRJEB12502) | metagenome | biome: forest; material: soil | place: Canada | collected 2010-06-25 | depth 0.3 m
CCCGCCACTGGCGGGTCACTGGCGGGTGCTGGTGAGAGCGTCCGAGGGTTGATGGCCGTCTCGTAGCGGGTCCACCGGTTGTGCCCGGTGCGGCTCACGCAGCCGACCGCCTCGAGCTCGGCGAGCCGACCGCGAACCAACGACAGCCCGCGACCAACCTCCGGCGCGATCTCAGCCGCCGACGCCGGCCGACCGATTCGCGCGAGCGCGTCCCACACCATCACCCGCGATTCTTGCGGGCTCGTGGCGCGAAGCTCGGGCGCCTCCTCGGCGGAATTCGCCGCCGGCTCGGCGGGATTCGCCGCCGGCTCGGGCGGGCGAATCGCACGGACCGTCCCCCGCGAATCGCTGTCCTCCTCGCGCGAACCGGGCTGCGAATTCGCGGCCCCCGCCGGCTGCGATTCGCCGCGAATCGCACCGTTCGCCGCAGGTCGCAGCGCTTCCCACCGTTCGCCCAGTCCCGTGCGAAGCGCCTCCAGTTCGTCCTCCTGGAGGCCCTTCTCCAGGCCCGCGAACCGCTCCACGACCTCCAGGAGTTGGGCGTCCTCCACCAGGTGCTGGCGGCCGCGAACCGGGTCGCCGTGCACCTGGTTGGAGATCAAGCATTCGCCCTTCCGGCCCCGGGGCAGGGTGTGCATCATCAGCTTCCCGTCGGCCGAGATGAGGGCCGAGTCGCGCGGCTTGGGCGAGAAAAAGCCGACCACCTGGCCGGCCAGCAGCGCCGCCCGCGCGTTGTCCCCGCCGATCGTCACCGGCTCGCACCGCTGCGTCGCCGCATACAGGGCCATGTCGAACGCCCTCGAGATGGCGGTCAGCTGCGCCCACCTCGAGCGGCGCCGCATGTCCGTCCGGGCGGCCTCGGCGGCAGCCTGCCGACCCTCCCCCAGGGTCGGCGAGAAATACAGCGACGTCTCATCCAGGAGCACGACGATGACCTTGCGGTCCGGGCGCTTGTTCCGGCCGCGCACCTCACACAGGATGTGCAGGGCCTCGATCATCGTGTCGATGGTTTCGGCGGTCCGGGCGTAGGCGTAGCAGCCGCGCGCCAGGTCGCCGTAGTCCGGGCTGCCGGGCTTCATGTCGCCGATGAACAGCAGGCCGTCATGGGACGGGACCGTGTGGACGCCGATCCGCTTGTAGAAGTTGGTCTTGCCGTAGCCCTTCTGCCCGGCCACGATCGAGTCCACGCCGCCGTGACCCTTGCGCCACAGCTCGATCATCATCGGGGTCTTCTGGTCGGCCAGCACCCCGACCGGGAACGGCTTGCGCACGCTGGTGGGCTCGGTGGGGACCTCGAAGTGCATGCCGTCCGGGTCGCGGGTGCCGTAGTCGCGGCGCAGCTGGTACTTGCCTTCCTTGTCGCCGCGCACCTTCTCGACCGTCAGCTGGTAGGGCTCGCAGCCCAGCCGGGCGGCGATGCGCGGGATGGCCTTCTGGAGCATGTCGAGCGTGTACGTCCCGGGCACCTTGGGGATCAGCGGCGCCACCCACGAGTGGTCGTCCGCCTTCGCCCCGGCCTTGGACAGCCGCACCTCCTTCAGCCCGACAGCCTCACCGTTGAACGCCCCGATCTCCTTGGCGACGTCGACCGCCCGGCGGATGCGCCGGTGTTTGAACCACGGCGGCCAGCCGCCCATCAGCAGCACCCCAAGGCTCAGCATCAGCACCGGCAGCACCCCAACGGGCGCCCACCACGGGCCGAACCACGCCGCGAGCGCCGTCCAGGAGATCCCGCCCAGCCAGAGCGACAGCCCGTAGCCGCGCTCCCGCCCGGCCGGCAGCTTGACCGCCGAGTCCAGGCCCAGCAGCAGCACCACGAGCAGGAACACCCCGAACACGATGAACCCGGTCAGGTCGGCCCAGTGATGCACAGACGCCGCTACCCCCAGCGCCGTGGCCGCCAGGGTGGGCGGGCCAACGACGTGGGGGTAGCGGTAGATCAGGGCGTTGTCGATCGCTTCCAGGTACTTCTCGATCGGCGCCGGCTCCTTCTCAGCCAAGACAGGCATCAGCCCACCTTGTCGAACCGGGGCATGGTGAAGTCGCCGTACGCGGACTGCGCGGCCTGCTGCGCCTTCTCCGCTGCGGACACCGCGTCCGAGTACGCCTCGGCCGCTTCGTTCAGCGCGACGACGATGCCCGGGTCCAGGTCCGGCACCCCCGCGAAGTGCTCGGCCAGCTCGCCGACCGGGCCGGCAGCGTTCTGGAACAGGGTGACGACGTCGCCCAGGAACTCGGGCAGCTGCTCGGCGAAGTCCATCGGGTCGATGTCCGGGTCGGACAGGTTGGCGAAGTCAGCGACGTTAGCGGGCATGGTGGTCTCCTTGTTTGGGCTGGCGGGGACAGGGATGAGGCGTGGGGTGGGAGCCGGGTTCGGGGCGGCGCCGTTCTTGGCCGCCATCTGGGCTTTCGCGTGCTCGAATTCGTACTGGCGGACCCGCTCGGCCAAGCGGTCCAGGGCCCGCGTCACCACCGGGCCGGCGTCGCCGCGCAGCTGGTGGGCCAGCAGGGCGTGCTCGTAGCGGGCCTGGCGCACCATCGCGGCGGTGTCGCCTGGGTCGGGCCCGTACACCTCGGCGACGTCGTCCATCGTGCGGACCTGGTCGAGCTCGGCCCCCTCACCGTCGTGCGGAGGCAGCGAGTGGTCGGTGGTGAATGTGTGTCCGAACCCGTGGGTGGCGACGTTGTTACGCATGACCACGAGCCGCTGAATCGACACTGGCGCGCCCGTTGTCTTCGCGGCACGCACCACCGGCCCGGCCACCTTGGGGGCCGCCCAGCGCGCCCCCCGCCAGCCCCACCGGCATCCCCACCGCACGGCGGCCACCGTGTTGGACCGCTTGCGGGTTACCGGCCGCTTCTTCACTGGCCCCCGACTGACCTTGGGCAGAGTGATCGTCAGCTGTCCACGCGACGCGGGGCGCCGCCGCTTCCTGGTGGCCATCGCTCCCCCAAGCGGGTTGACAGTGGGTGCCGGCTGCCCGCCGCGCCGGGGAGGGGAATCCAAGGTCTGACGGCGGGCAGCCGGCCTGAAGATGAGTATGCAGACTTCCGTTGACTATGTAAAGTGATGGCTGTGACCGCAGCTCAGTCGCACCTCCCGGCCCTGATAGTCAGTGGTCGGTTGACTGCTCGGCGATCACGCGGGGACACTTGGCAGCGCCGACGACCGCCGCTGGGAAGGGGAACCCCAATGACCGAGCAGGACCCGTACGAGATCCGTGTACTCCGGGCCGCCAGTTGCCCGGACGACGAGACATGCTTCGTGATCGGCTCCGTACCGGCCCGACCTGGGCTTATCCAGGCCGTCGCCCGCACGGTCACCGACCCGAAGCTGATCGCCGCCTACAAGCACAAGATCGGCCAGGACGAGGTGCTGGTCGAGTTCGACCGAGCCGACATCCTGGGGGTGACCGACGCATGATGGACGCCGCAGAGCTGCGCGATTACATCCGCGCCCACTTCACCTCCACCGCCTACCGGTGGGAGCAGGTTCCCGCCTACGAGGTCGCCTCGGACGGCAGCGACTACGGGCAGTACCTCGCCGGCAAGGCTGGCCCGACCATGGCGCGTAAGCAGCCCTGGCTCGACCGGCTGGCCGGCGAGAGGGCCCGCGGCCTCTACCGGCACCGGGTCCGGCTCCTGCATGACCCGCTACACGACTACGAGCGGTACGAGTGTGAGTGGGGGTACGTCCCGAACGTCGCCGCAGGCGAGGACGTCCGCGTCCTGCGCATCGGCGAGCACCCGCTACCCGCCGAGCTGGTCGGCCACGACTACTGGCTCCTGGACGACGCCCACCCGGTCCGCATGCACTACGGGCCAACCGGTGAGTTCGTCGGGGCCACTGTCGAGGATGACCTGATCGACGTGTACCGGATCGCCCGGGACACCGCCTGGACCCTGGCCGAGCCGTTCACGGCCTGGTGGGCCCGGCACCCCGAGCACCACCGCGACGCCCGCAGGAAGGTTGCATAGCCCGATGGCACGCGGAGAGCGCAAGTCGAGGGACAGCCTGGATCCTCTGTCCAGGCTGTTCCTTGACCTGCGCGAACGCGAGGGCCTCAAGCAACCGGAGGCCGCCGAGGCCGCCGGCATCACTCAGTCGATGCTGTCCCGCATTGAGACCGGCCGAAAGGTGCCGGACGTCGCAACCACTCGAACCCTCGCCGCTCTGTACCACGCGACTCCCGACGAGCGAACGAGGTTGATCGACTTGACATCCACCCTTGCCGACCAGCGCCTGGACTCCCGGCTGGTCATGCAGCGCGGCAAGAACCTGCACTTCCAGCAGCGCGTCCACGAGATCGAGCAGTCCTCCGCACTGGTCCGCTCCTACCAGCCCGGCATGATCCTGGGAATGCTCCAGACCGCCGCGTACGCGCACGCGGTGTTCACCGCCCCCCGGCCCAGCCGGCCCGCCCGCTCGGACTCCCCCGAGGAACTGACCGCCACCCGCACCTCCCGCTACCGGCAGCTGGCCGACGACGGCAAGCGGTTCTGGACGCTCATCCAGACCGAGGGCGCCCTGGACTGGCACGCCGGCTCCCCCGAGGTCATGGCCGAGCAGCTGGACCAGCTCGCGGAGGCGGCCGCGCTCCCGCACGTCCGGCTGGGCATCATCCCGGCACGCACCCGCTCGAGGGTGTTCGCCTCGCACGGCTTCCACCTGTACGACTCCCGCGCTGTGCACATCGGCACCCGCACCGCCACCGCGCTCTCGACCGACCGGCGCGACGTGGAGGACTACGAGGCCCTGTTCGGCGAGCTCGAGCAGCTCGCGGTGTTCGGCGAGGAGGCTGCCGCCATCGCCGGCCGCATCGCTGACGAGTACCGGAACCTGTGAGTCTCCCGACCGGTTAGCCCGTTCGGCGGCGTGGCTACACCACGGTCTCCCTCGTCCCACCTACTGTGCCGTTATCGCAGCCCCCAAGGAGTAACGAGGAGGTCCTCTGTCGTGCCCAAGCCCATCCCAACGCCTCAGCACCGGCCAGACCGAACGGCCACCGCGATCCTGCGCCGGCTCGAGGAGTACGCCACCACGACGCCCGAGACGACGCACCAGGAGCACGAGGACCGGGTTGTGGGCCTCCAGCACATCTGGCTGACGGCGAAGCGCGCCTGGGAGCGGGAGATGGCCGCTGCACAGGCGGGCGGGGTGTCATTGAACCGGCAGCAGGAGCTGACCGGGCTGGTTCGGTCCTCCGTCCAGACGCACGTCCGCAAGGGGCGAGACCAAAGCAGGGAGGCGGCGGCGTGACGCACGCGCAGACCGAGGAGCGAACCCGGCATCGCCTGGATGACGCCCTGGGTGACCGGGCGATGCTGATGTTGTTCCTGGTGGCCCAGGGCTGGTCGACCTGGGGCATGATCCGGCTGGCCTGGATGGCGAACTTCGATTTCTACTCCGGGCTGGTGCCGGCGATCCTGATCGACGGGACGGCGTTCATCGCAGCCCGGGACGCCGCCCGCGAGCAGCTGCCCAACGAGAAGGGCTGGCGCATTCGGCCGCTGGCTGCGTTCATCGCCGCCGCGTGTTTCCTGGTGTCCCTGGCCGGCAACGTCACCTACGCCCACCTGTCCGACCCGGTGGGCGTCAACCCACTGCTGACCTACTTGCACGACGCGCTGTCCGGGGCGCCGGTGGCGCTGCTGGTGGCAACCCTGGTCCTGCGGACTCGCCGCGCCGCGTGGCGCGAACGGGAGATCGCACGCGAACTCACCGAGGCCCAGGCCAAGCTCGAGCGGGACGCGGAGAGGGCGAAGAAGCGCGAAGACCGCGCGAAGCCGCCCCGCGAATCGCAGCCCGGTTCGCGCGAATTCGCACCGGCCGCACCAGCCGCGGCCTCCCCTGTCCCCGCGAATGCTGGTGTGAAACCCCAGGTCAGGAAGTCCAAGCAGCAGCAGGCCCGCGAATACATCGGCGAACAGATCGAGCTGGGCCGGGGCCACGAGCTGACGAACAAAGAGGTGGATCAGGCCATCGACGGCAAGACCACCGGCGGGATCGTGCTCCGCGAGATGCGCGCGAACGGTGAGTGTCCGAAGGAGGGTGAGCCGGTGATGCCGCGCCTGGCGGCCGTCGCCCAGTAAGAGGTTCCCGGAACGCAAAAAAGACCCCACCCCGTGCCCGTTAGGGCACGAGGTGGGGTCTTTGTCAAGTCCAGGGGTGGGAACGCGGGGACTCGGCGTTCGCGGCTCCGGGGGCCGCTACGCCGCCCAGTTTGGGGGGCGTTAGGTGCGGCGGCAAGTATTTGAAGCCTCAATTCTGAGGTTGGCTCTCAGCTACCGCCGGTAATCGCTGCAATGGCTCAGTACACCTGCACCGAATGCGCTGGTGCAGGTGTACTACTCGACTGGGCTCAGTGCTCCCATTCGATTCCCAGGTACAGCCCGCCCGGTGCCGAGTACCGCGCGACCAGGAATGTGCACCAGTCCGGTAGGAACACCTGCGGCAGACTTTTGTTTCCGATCAGCGGAATACCCGTATACAGCTCCGTGACCTGCCAGTCCTGGTGCGCGTCGCCGTCCGGGAAGTGGAACACCCGCAGATACTCCAGCCAGCCGCTGGCCTTGAGCTCCCCCGTCCCGGGGGCCGGACCGTCCTGCGGAGTGATGCTGGGGTCCGCCAACGGATCTGAGCCGGCCGTTCTTCCATGCGCCCAGCCGCACGTGATGGAGGACACGGAGCCACGGCCGCGCCACCCACTCGGCGCAGCGTGCACCAATGCTGTCTTCTGCTCGGGCCCCAACGGCCAGTTGGCCGGGTTCACGTCCTGCCAGCGCGCCCCACCAGGGACGTCCGACGGTAGGGGGGTGGCGTCAAAGCTAACGAGTGCCACGGCATCCTCCGAGTCACGATGGGCAAGGGGGTCGGATGGCGCGAGCGCGGCCAGCAGGCCGGCCCGGTCACCCCGGTATGCGTCCGCGTCGATCTCAATGCCCTGCGTCGTCGCGTGGCTGGAGAACTGGAGCATCGACGGCACCAGGCCGCCGTAGCCGTTCCAGTAGTGCACCGGCACCCGCTGGAAGAGAGCCGGGGCGCAACCGGGCGCGTTGGTCGGATACCTGGAGGAGATCAGTCGGACGCCGGCAGGCCGCAAGTCCGGGCGGCCCTGCTCCTCCCAGTACCAGCGAGGGAAGTAGCCCAGCGGCACCGTCAGCCCGACAGCCCGGAGCGCGACGATGACCGCGAGGGCGTTGGCGAAGTCTCCGCCGCCCTCCTCCCAGTCCACCATCACCGGGATGGTCGGATCACCGATCCACCGGCGGCAGTTGGCGGCCTGGAGCTCGGGAGGGTCGGTGGTCACGTAGTGGTAGCCGATGGTGATCAGGCCGGCCGCGCGTGACTGGTCACGCAAGGTGGGCCAGGACGGGTCGCGGAACCCGCTCCCCTCACTCACCTTGACCATGACGAAGTCGAAGCCCTCGCCGGCCAGCTTGCCGGCGTTCAGACCCTTACTCCCCTGCCAGTGCGATACGTCCGCCCCAAAGATCACGGCCAGCCTCCCCTTGGTGCGGCACGAGGCCCTGGTGGTTGTGCAGGGCCTCGTGCCGCTGTGCGGCCCGTCGCGGCAGCTGCCCCCGGTAGCGAGGGGGGCGCGCGTCAGGCGGGCCGGGTCACTACGTGATCGGTAAAGCCGTCGGGTGCCAGTCCCTCTCCAGCCCGGCACCCGACGACGTCTCAGAGGCCCTGCACGGACCGGGCCGACCGGAACCCACCGTCGGCTGCAACCTCACCGGCCGAGGGGGCCACGGAGGCCCTGGGCGCCCGGGGGAACCCGCCGGGCTCGGTGGGGACCGGGTCCACCGCCGGCTTCAGGTCGGCCGCCCACTGCTCGAGCGCATCCGGCGCCGGCGGGGCGACCGGGCCGACGATGTCCCGAACCGCCGAGAGGTTCACGCCGAGCACCTTGAGCACCGACAGCATGGCCGCCGCGCCAGCGCCGGTCAGCGCCGCACGCCAGTCCCACTGGCCGTAGGCCACGGCCACCCCGCCAGCAAAGAAGCTGCCGGCCAGGGCCTGGGCGAAGGTCCACGCGACACGCTCGACAAGGTCAAGCAGCTTGGGGTTCACTCGTTCTCCTTTTTGCGGGTGCGGGTACTACGGGGCTTGCGGGCCGGGGCAGCCCCGGTGGGCTGCGTGAGCTGCTCGGAGACCAGCGGGCCTGGTCGCGGAGGGGCCGGCAGACCGGCCGCCTCGATCACGTCCATCAGCAAGTTGACGTAGGTGTGCAGTGCCGCGACGTCCGCGCGTAGCGCGCTGGCCTCGGCCCGGGACTGGGACAGCTCGTCAGTCAGGAACTTCACGCTCTCTCGCAGCGGATCAAGCAGCCCTACCGCCGTGTCGGTGACTGCCCTGGTGGCGGCGGCTCCCGCCCTGTCGGCGTCGGCTTCCGCATGCGACGCGTTGGCCTTGGCTGTGCGCCGATCAATGCCGATCCTGAACAGGGCGCCCAGCCCTGCCACGCCACCGACCGCCGCCAAGCCCTGCGTTGCAAGATCGAGAATTCCGGACAACGGTTCGACTTCCTTCCGGTCGGGCGAAGGGGGCAGTGCAACCGGGAGGAGGGGGTGTGACCTGCGGTTACGCGACTATCTGAGGGGTGGGTGAACCGGGGTCGACCGGGATCAGGGTGGCGTGCTGCCAGTCGATCTCCCCGCTACACACCCCGGTCCGGGGGTGGCGCAGCGGCCAGCCGGTGTCGGCCACGACGTACTCGGACTCGCCGATCGCCACCCGCTGGCCCTTGCGCAGCGGCGCCATCAGCTGCACCGCCGCCAGCTCCTCCCCGTCCGGGGTGACCGCCTTGACGCGGGCGTGCGGTGTGCCGTTCACGAACCGGATGCCCTGGTCCAGGGACAGGGGCGCGATCGGCTCGGAGTGGATCGTCAGCTCGGCCGCGTTGCCGTCCGCCGCCACGTCGGCGTGGATCAGGGTGTGGACGTGCTGCCGGTCCAGCCCCGGCAGCTCGATCCGGTGCTGGAGCAGGTGGTCGAACGTCGTCGGCCGGAACCCGCCAGGGATGTCCGGGGACAGGGTGATGCGCAGCTCGAAGGCCATGGGAGAGGGGTTGCCTTCCTACTTGGACTGGACAGGGATGGTTGGCGCGACCCACTCGATCTCGAGCCGGCAGCCCCCGATGGAGCTGAAGGAAGATCGGGTGCCGCTGCCCTGGAACATGTAGGCGACCTGGATCGAGGCCGTGGCCGCGAGCGGCACGGTGACCTCGAGGTTGGCCTGGATGCCGAAGTAGCGGGTGCCGCAGACCGAGTTGTTGGCCACGTCAGTGCCGTTGATCAAGATGTACATCTGGGACTGCGAGTGCGTCGACGTGTTGATCGACAGCTGAAAGTTCACCCGGTAAAAGCCCTCGGTCTGCACGTAGACCGTGGTCGGGTCGCTCGCGGACCAGGCTCCGTCGTTGTTGACGTCGGCCGTGTCCCAGGTCAGCGCGGTCGCCGCACCCGCCGTGAACGTGTTCGGCGTCAGGGCCCTGAGCACCGTCATGGGCTTGGGGTCGGTGCCGCCCTGCGACCCGCCGAGCACGTAGCTCTGGAGGTACTGGATGTTCGCCACCAGGGCGTTGAGGTCGGTCTGGTGAACCAACACGCCGTCGATGAACGTCGGAATCGGCGGCGGCTGGTTGATGACCGGGATGGGTGGCGGGTCCAGCCACTCGAACGGTCCGATGCTCATGCCGGCCCGATCCTGATCGCCTCGAACCGGCAGCCACCGGAGGTCGTCAGCAGGTTCTTGCTGGACCCGGCCGCGTGCCGCACGATCACCTGGATGGTTGAGCCCGCTGTCAGCGACAGCGTGGCCGAGGCGCGCGCCTGCGCCGTGTAAGTGCTGTCCCGCCAGCACCCGACCGTGTTACTGGTGGTCGTGGTGCCGTTGACGCACAGGTAGAGGAACAGGCCACCGTTGTGCCAGATGTTGTTCAGCGCGATCTGGGTGGAGAGCCGGTAGGTGCCGGTGGTCTGCACCGTGATGGTGGTCCCGGAGGCCCACATGGTGTCGGTGTTGACGTCGGCCGCATCCCAGATGACCGCAGTCTCCGTGCCGGAGCTGATGCCGTGCGTGCCAGTCACCCGCAGCACGACCTGCGGCTTCTTGCCGGTGTTGTAGCCGGGTGACCCGCCGTGCGGGCCCAGCGCGGCCACGTAGAGGGCCTGGACGTTGGCCACGAGCGCGTTGAGGTCGGCGGCGTCGACCAGGACCCCGTCGGCGAACATGGGCAGCGCGGGGACGGTCATCGCAGCCCCCTCACGGTCCGAGCCATTCGGCGACGAATTGCATGAGGCCGACGTTCACGTCAAAGCCGGTGTACTGGCTGGCGAAGGCGTACAGGAACGTGCCCTCGGCCAGCTGGAGCGTCGCCGAGCACCCGACCGCCTGCCCGAAGGCCATCGCGGTGGCCACCCCGTTGGAGCTCGGCGTGGTGCCGTTCACCAGGATCTGGGCCACCACCTGGTCGTCGGGGTTGCTGACGCTGCCGACGATTCCGACCTGGAAGTGCAGCCGCCACAGCCCGGCGGTGGTGATCTCGATGAACGCCGGGTCCAGCGGACTCCAGTTGCCGTCGGTGTTGGCCAGCACCGTGTCCCACTCCACGTAGGAGGGAGCGCCGAAGGCGTCGGTGTCCGGGAGGACGAAGGCAGGGTTAGTCACCGACAGCACGCACAGCGGCTTGATCGGCCCCTTCCCGCTAGGGGTGTAGGGCTGGTACCGCACCCCGCCGCTGGTGATGTTGTAGAGGTTCTGGATGTTGGCGCCGATGGCGTTCAGGTCGGCCGCGTGCGGCACCGTGCCGTCAACGAACGTCGGCATGGTCGGCGGGCCGACAGGACCAGCGCCGGCCGGCAGGACCTCGAACGCAACCGTGTTGCCGTGGTTGGACGTGGACCACGTGCCACCGAGGGTGCTGGTACCCGGCGTGCCGGTCGCCGAGGACGTCTTCCACGACGCGGCCACGGTGTTGTCCACCGTGTTGTTGTGCGTCTGGAGTGCGGTGACGCCCGAGAGGGCCGTGAACGTGCCGGCCTGAGTCGGGCCGTCGCTGATGCCGTAGACCACCGACCCGGCCTGGGTGGTGGTCACCGACAGCTGCCCGGACGAGGTCGAGGAGCTGGTGACCACCCGCGACCAGCCGGTCAGCGCCGACTGGGTGTCCGAGGCGCCGTTCAGCACCCGCACGTCCAGCACGCGCCCGCCGGCCAGGTTGCCGAAGGTCGCGGTGACGGTCATCGACCCGGGCGCGAAGTCCAGGTAGGTGCAGTAGGCCGCCGCCACGCCGCCGTCGTTGGCGGTGCCGGTGGCGATGGCCATGCGGTCCCAGACCAGGCCCTCGGAGTCGGTGATCGCCACCGTGGCGGTGCGACGGTTGGACCACTCGCCGGTCACCAGCACCACGAGCAGCGCGCTCACCGGAGGCGAGAACGAGTTCGAGGTGATGGTGCTCGAGGTGCCGGTCCCGGTCTTCCCGCCGGGGGTGGAGGCGTCCTCAGTGATGGACATGGACGCCTCCCCGCCTGGTCAGTAGATCGGTGTGGTGTTGGTGCCGAGCACGCCGTAAGTGGCGTCGCCCAAGATCCATGCGGACGGGACGAACACCGGCGATAGCTGGAGATCCACAGTCCAGTCCCCGGACTCCGGATCGACCGAGGTGTTGACCGACTCGATGTAGTACTCGGCCGTGACCGTCACCCCGGACGGCGACCGGCGGATCACCCTGTACCGCTGGGAGATATCCAGGCTGAGTACGACCGGCCACAATGCCGGGTTGGCTGATGGCTTCAACGTCAGCTTGGTGATCCGCGTCTTCGGCGACCCGTAGCGGGTCAGATAGAAGATGCCCGCCTGCTCCAGGTCGAAATCGTATTTCGCCTGGACCTGCTGCGTGATTACCCGCTGCCCGTACTTCGCCTGCGCCACCGGATTGACCAATGGCAGGAAATTCTGATTGATTACCGAAGTCAGATTCGCTTGCGTGAATGTGTACGTCGGATCGAAATCGCTCTCATAGCCCGAGTAAGGTAGCTCGGCCCCGGTGTTGGTCGGGTCCTCACCGAACGTTGCGATCGACGTCTGAGACACATAGCGTGACTCGCGGTCTTCCCAGATCACCTGGCCGAATCGGTCGACATAGAGCAGTCCGCGCTCGGTCTCCTGGATCTCCTGGAGCACGTCCAGCAGGGTGCGGTTCTGTCCCGCGCCGGTGGTGGTCGTGGTGGTGCGGATCGTCGGGTCGTAGGTGAAGTCGTTCGCCATGGCCAGCGTGCCGCTGCTGGCCGCCACTACCAGGCCGCCCCAGTACTGCGTGAGCAGCCGCGTGACCCGGGCCCCGGTGGTTTCCCCTTCGTAGCCCTTGCCTCGCAGGTAGTGCGCCAGTAGCCGGTCTTCCCCGAGGGCGTACGGGTAGTACGCCACCTGGGAGGCCGACAGGGTGGACTGCGGCGGCCCCGACATTGTCGACGCGATTTGCGTCATCTCGTTGAATCGCGCCCGCCGCTTCGCCTGGGTGCCGATTACTGTCGCCGGCTGGCCCGGGTTGTTGTCGACGTATGCCGACCACAGGTACTGATTCGCGTTGGCAGGGTTGGCGTAGATCCGCACTGCGTAGTAATGCCAGATCCCGTCAGGGAAGTTGGCATAGCCCACCGACGGCGCCGGGGTGGCCGGAACCGTCGCAACGGTCGGCCCGTTCTTGGGATCATTCAGAACAAAGAACATCCCGAATGGGAAGCTCTGAATGCCAATGAACGTGTCCCGATACGAAACGGGGTTAACCACATTGAATCCGGTAGGAATTGCGCCGGAAAGGTTCTCCCCCGCCAGCATCATTGTGACGTCGCCGACGACCGGCTTGAACCAGCCCTCGAACGTGGCCCCGGCCCCGCCGAACAGGACCGAGTAGGACGAGTGGTGCGGCGTGGTGACGTAGGTGTCCTGCGACGCGTAGGACACCACGTCGTCCCCGCTGCTGTGCGGGAGCTGGAGTCCGACGATGCCGAACGGGCTAGTGGTGACCGTCAGCGTGTAAGGCGGGGTGGTCGTGGTCCCGTCCCCGACGACCGCCGTGACCGTCGCCCACTCCAGGTCAGAGCCGGTGCCGATCGTGATGTAGTCCCCGACGTTGACCGAGGCGGCCACGCCGATCTGGGTGTCCGCGTAAAAGGTGTCGTCGGACAGGGTGGTGGTGGTGACCGGTGTGGACTGCTGGAGCTGCTGCGACAGCGACAGCGCCGGGGTGCCATCGGGCAGGCTGTCGCCCGCGTAGCTGACCGACCCGCCCTGCACGTTCGTGGCCGTCTGGAACCCTTGCGGGTTGCCCTCGATGATCGGCGGCCCGGACGGGTCATCGAACGGCAGCACGAACTGCGGCTGGTCCTTCTGGATCTCCTGCTCGTAGGACTGGTTGATCGACGTCCGCGACAGCAGCGCCAGCGCGTCCACGGCCTCCATCGGTCGGATGGCCCGCATGCCGTCCATGTCGTAATGGCTTGGGAACCGTTCGCAGTACCCAGTGAAGATCGGATACTGCTGGGGTCCGGCCAGGGTGAACGGGTCCAGGTGAGCCCCGAACTCCAGCTGCATCGCGTCGATGAAGAACGTCGGCGAGCCGGTGCCGGTCGCGGAGAGGTTGACCCACTCGAGGGTGTCCACCGCAGTCCAGGACACAAAGATCCTGGTCCAGGTGTTCTGCACGCTGGCGGTGTTGCCGGTGTGGACGGTGCCCGTTGAGTCGTAGACCCCGATCGTGACCGATGCGCCACCGGTCGGGTAGACGTACGCAGAGGCGGTGTAGGTGATCCCCGGGTTGGTCACGTTGCAGCGCTGCGAGTAGACCCCGTACGCGAACCCAGAGCCGCCCTGGACGACCTGGACCGACTGGCTGCCGGTCCACGCCTGCGCGGTGGAGATGGCGAACGTGGTACCGCTGCCGACGCCGCCCCAGGGCGCGTCGATCGGGCCCGTGCTGGACTCGAACGCCGCATCGGCGGACAGGGTGACGTTCTGGTTGTAGAGGTTGCCCGAGCCCGGCTGGTTGGGCCACATGCCCCAGATCCACATCGGACGATAGGGGTCGATCTTGTTGTCGCCGGAGTTGTACGGGCTGGCCGGGTTGTCCGGGTTGAGCAGCTCGTCCAGGTCCGGGACCTCGATCGAGGCCTGACCTGCCTGGACCTGGTCGAGCTCGTACTGGCGCCCCCGCTGGGTGGTGAACTTGCGGGCGATGAGCCGCCCGGAGTCCATCGAACGCCGGGTGATCGTCGGGGGAGAGGTGGGCGGGCCGACCGCCGTACTGAAGTCGACCTCGATGCCGACCAGCGGCCAGTTGGGGTTGGCGTTCTGGGCCGCGCCACCGGTGCCGACCACGATCGCCGAGACCGAGTCCGTGGCGGCCGCGTGGTCGGTGGCGGTGCGGACCAGCGCCAGCGTGGTGCGGGTGACAGCGTCGTGCAGGCCGGTGATCGAGTCGGCGGCCGACCGAATCCGCGACGGCCCGGTGCGCGTGACCGCGTCCGTGGCGGGCGCGGAGTCGCTCGCGGTCCGCACCATGGCAGGCTTGGTGCGACCCACCACGTCGGACAGCGGTATCGAGTCGGTGGCCGCCCGGGTGAACGCCTGCGCGGCGCGTGTGAGGGCGTCGGTGGCCGGCGCCGAGTCCGAGACGAAGCGCGGCGAGTTGGTGCGGGCCACGTCCGTGGCTGGCGCCGTGTCCGCAGCTGTCCGGGTGAACGCCTGGGTGGCCCGCGTGACCGCATCCGACAGCGCCGACAGGGTGTCGACCACGGCCCGGGTGAACGCCTGGGCGGTGCGCGTCAGGCTGTCCGTTGCCGGCGCCGTATCACTGGCCGAGCGCACCCGTGCGGGCTCGGTGCGGCCCACCACATCTGACAGTGGTATCGAGTCCGAAGCGGCCCGGGTGAACGTCTGAGTGGCGCGTGCCGCGCTGTCCGTGGCCGGTGCGCTGTCCGACACTGGCCGCGCCTGGGCGGCCATGGTCCGGCCGACCGCATCCGACAGCGTGATCGAGTCACTGGAGGCCCGGGTGAACGTCTGCGCGGTGCGCGCAACGCTGTCCGTAGCGGGCGCGCTGTCCGAGATGACCCGACCGGCCAGGCCGATCACGCTGTCGGTGGCCGGCGCAGAGTCGGCGGCGGTGCGCCCGACCAGCGTCAGCGTGCGCCCGGTGATGCTGTCGGTACCTGCCGCCGAATCCGCACACGTGCGCGGCACGAGAGACAGCGAGCCGCCGACGCTGTCGGTAGCCGGTGCCGAGTCCGAGGCCGTGACGGACAGCGCGACGGTCCCCGCGACCGCCAGCCGCTGAATGACTGGATGGATCGGGAACGAGCGACCGAACCGTGCCACCGTCGTACCTCCCTGCGGGGCCGAGCGACTAGGACCCCGACCCCGCAGGCCGGTTGATGATCAGTTACATGGTCACGGTCTGGGTGATCGTCGCCGAGTCACCGGTGGCGGTCACCGTGGCCGCCACCGACAGCGCGGTCTCGAACTGCAAGATCCCGGTGCTGCCCTTGATCGAGTTCAACATGCCGATGCGGTTGATCGTCTGCGCCCCGATGCCCTGGTCAGTCGAGGTCGCGGTGAACGTCGCCGCCATCGTGTAGGTGGACGCACTGGTGGTGTGCGCGAAGGTGGCCAGCTTCTTCAGCAGCCCAGAGCTGGCCGTGGTGAACTCGCTGCCCAGCGTGGTGTCCGTGGCGAGCGGCGCGCTGCCGGACGAGGACAGACCCATGAACATCGCCGGGGCCGCACCCGGCAGGACCGTGTAGGCCACGTTGGTCCCCGAGGGGGTCGACGCTGCCGCGCCACCCGGGCTACTCGGGGTGTACCACTGGTCGATCGTGAGCACGGTCGCGGAGTTCGACACGATCACGCCGTAGACGCCGCCGACCGCCACCAGCTTGCCGGCGAAGGCGTTCGTGGTCCACGACTTGCCGGTGTCCGTGACGGTGGTCGCGCCCGGGGCAGAGGTGGTGGTGCCGCCGTCGCCGAAGACGCCGCCGGCCATCTGCGCCGCCTGAAGGTCGGTACCGGTGTTAACGCGCATGTCAGTTAGCTCCGTTCTGCGGGGCCACGGGCGGCGGCACCTGGTCCGGCGAGGTGGGGGACAGCGGGACATCCCCGCTGTCAGGGGCGGCGGGGTCGAAGGTCTGGCCCACCGGGCAGCGGTAGTGCGCGGCCAGCCGCGCCTCGAGCTCCGAGTGGTCCGACTCCACCCACGCCGGCGGGGACGCGCTGTGCGCCGGCCACGTCCCGTCCTGGTGGACGATCACGACGAACGCCTCTTCGTCGGTGTAGCTGTCCGGCACCTGCACGGTGGTGATCTGCGGACCAGGGATCGGACGGCCGTTGTCGAGTGGCGCGACGTTGCCGAGACGGACGATGGGCACGGTGAAGCTCCTTGGGGCATGCGAAAGCCCCCGGCGCATTCCGCGTCCGGGGGCTTGGTCGGAGAGGGAGGGTGGTGCGATTCGCGGCGCGAACGGGCCGCGAATGGGCGTGCGAATTCGCGGCGAATTCGCACCCGGGCCGGCAGCGCGAACCGCTACCGGCCGGGCGCGAAACCGCAGGTCAAGAGGGAGATCACTCTTCCCAGATCACGTAGCACTCGGCGTTCACTGCCGCCCCGGCGAGCACCCTGACCCTCAGGAACTTGCTGATCGGGACCTGGAATTCGCGGCCGAGTGGCCACTGCTTCACGTACTGCCCGGTCGGCGCGATCTGCTGGAGATCCCCGAGCCGCGTCGCCGTTGGCGTGCCCTCGCCGCTAGCGGTGTAGCCGGTGGCTGTGGTGCTGAGGGTGACCGTGGACGCCGGCCCGTTCGGGTCGTCGTACGGCTGGACACCCGCCGCCACGTGAGCGGTGACGGTCGCGGCCACGTCGGTCTGGATCAGCTCGCACTGGATCGGCGTGCCGGCCGCGCTGCCGTCGAAGCTGATGCCCCACTCCACGACCTTGATCGGCCGCGTGGAGCTCGGCGCGATCTGGAGCAAGGTCTTGAGCGTCGCGCCGGTGGTGACCTTCTGGGTCGTGCCGGTCGTGGCCATCGGGCCGTTCGAGGCGATGTAGAGGGTGGCCACGCGGGCCTCCATTCATGGTTGACGGAGGCCCGCGTGGGCCGCTATGGAGCTGTGCTCGAGCTACCGGCCGAAGCCGGTGTAGGTCGTGCCGTTGGTTGGGTTGCGGATGTTGGAGCGCAGCAGCTGGCGCTGGATCTCCTGGACCAGGTCCGTGGTCTTCCAGATCGAGCCCTGGATGTTGAAGTGGTAGTGGTGCTCGTGGTTGCCACCGCCACCGCCTCGGTCGCCGCCGCCGTAACCGCCGCCGTAGCCGCCGTCACCGCCGCCGTAGCCGCCGTAGCCGCCTCGGTCGCCGCCACCGCCCCAGCCGGAACCGCCCCAGCCGTAGCCGCCGTAGTTCCAGCCCTGACCGGGCAGACCGCCCAGGCCGTACCAGCCCGAACCGTCACCCGAACCGCGCGGCGCCCACATGTCCGACAGCGACAGCTGCTGCGAGGAGGAACCCCCGCCGCCGCCGCCACCGCCGCTGTAGTCGCTGCCGCTATCCCCGCCGGACGAGTCCTGCTGGGATTGCTGCTGCTCGGCCTGGTAGCGCGCGTACTCCCGCGACTGGATGCCGTACACCATCGCGTTGGACCGGATCGCGCCCGGAACCCACGAAGTGGCCCGCAGCATCCCCTCGGCCATCGACCGTGCGGCGTTGTTGACGTCGTGCTGGCTTTCGTGGAGGCCCTGGACCAGGCCCTGACCCATGAAGTAGCCGGTCCGGTGCGTCTTCCACGAGGGCGACTGGACGCCGGCCCCCGTGTTGCCTGCCGCGACTGCCGCCTGAGCGACAGCCGTCGCCGCGTCGGTGACCAGGCTCTGACCTGCGGTGATACCCGCAGCCAGGCCCTGGTCGATGGCCATGCCCATCGCGTACCAGATGGTTCCCGAGCCGGCGTCGGTCGGCGACGACATGGTCCACGGGGTCAGGAACGCCATCACGAACGGCCCTGTCAGCGCAGCCCAGGCCGTCACAGCGGTGATCACTGTGGCTTCGCCTGTCACGAGTCCGGCGTTGAAGCCGGTCATCAGGCTGGTGCCGATCTGTGTGAACACCGTGGACGGCGTGGTCGCCGACGCCTCGCCCCAGGCCGTGTAGAACACCTGGAGGAAGGTCTGGGTCGCCCATGTCTGGGTGGCCGCAATGACCGTGGCCTCGCCCGCCTTGAGCCCGTTCTCCAGGCCCTTCATCAGGTTCTGGCCAGCAGTCAGCGTCAGCGTCGATGCCGTGGCACCGGTACCGACTCCGAGCGCCGTGTCGATCGCCTTGAGTACAGCCTGGGCCGACTTCGTGGCCTGCGCCGTGGCCTGCGCCTCGCCGGTTTGCAGCCCCTTGGTCAGGCCCCCCATCACGCCCGTGCCGGCCTGGGTGGCCTGCTGGGTGGTCTGGGTGGAGCCCTGCTGGATGCCCGTGCCGAGTCCGGCCGTGGTCTTCTTGCCCTGCTCGGTCGCCTTGGTCGTGCCCGACGCGGTGTCGACTGCCTTGAGGGTGTCGTCACCGGTCTTCTTGGCGGCCGCCGTGACCGCCTGGGCGTCGGTGGTGATCCCAGCCTTGAGGCCGGCGATCGTCTTCTTGCCCTGGGCGGTGGCAGGGTTGGTGCCGGCCGCCTTGTCGATCGCCGCCAGGGCGTCCTTGGCCAGCTTCTGCGCCGCCGCGACCGCCGTGGACCCGGAGGCCACCCCAGCGCCGTAGCCGGAGGACGTCTTCTTGCCCTGCGCGGTGGACTTGGCCGTCCCGGAGGACGAGTCCAGCCCCTGCATCGTCTTGTCGCCGACACCCTTGGCGTCGTTCGTGACCGCCGACGCGTCCTTGGTGATTCCGGCCCTGAGACCGGCCAGGGTCTTCTGGCCCTCGGCGGTCGCCGGGTTGACCCCGGCGGCCTTGTCGATGGCTGCTAGCGCGTCCTTGGCCAGCTTCTGGGCGTCCTGCTGGAGCTTCTGGGCGCCCTGTTGGAGGCCCTTGTCCATGCCATCGGCGAGGTTCTTGCCGGCCTTCTGCCCCGACGCCGCTGCCGACGAGCTCCCGCCGGAACCTCCGCTCGAGCTGTCGCTCGAGCCGCTACTGTCCCCCTCCGAATCGCCGCCGCTGTCGTCCCCGCCTGACGAGTCCGACCCGCCGCCGGAGTCGCTGGACGACGAGTCGCCCGAGCTACTGCTGCTGCTGGTCGAGTTCGCCGAGGACGCGGACTGCGCGCCCCGACGGTGGCGCCGGTGGTGGTGGCGCATCCGGCCGTAGTAGTGCGTGGACAGCGCGCGGGAGTCGGTGAGGGCCGAGTCCTGACCGTAGGAGTAGGACCCGCCGCCGTTCTCGTCGCCGCCGGACCCGCTGGACGTGCCGGAGCTGGCGGCCCCGGAGTCCATGTCCTCCTTGAGCTGGCCGTGGACGCCGCGCACCCATTCGCGGGTGCGGTCGAACCGGGACTCCATGCCCCGGTGCAAGCCGTCCATGATCGCGTTGCCGTGCGGGGTCAGTAGCTCTGCGTCGACCTCGATCGGGCCCTTGTTGTTCTGAATCCAGGTCCCGATCCCGCCGATGAACGAGGTCACGCCGGACCAGGCAGACTTGAGCCCGTTCAGGAAGCCGGTAAGGATCGCCTTACCGGCTTCGACCAGCCACGTTCCAGCGTTGGCGAAAAACGCCTGGATCTTGGTCGGCAGCTGGCCGAACCACGTCGCCGTGGCCTGGTAGGCCGCCTCGACGGACTTCTCGAAGCCCTGCCACAGCTCGGTCGCGTGCTGAACGAGCCACGTGCCCGCGCTGGCCAGGAACGCCTGGATCTTGGACGGCAGCTGGCCGAACCACGTGCTCGTGGCCTGGTACGCGGTGGTCACCGACGTCTGGAAGCCGTTCCAGACCGCCGTGCCCTGCTGCTTCGTGACCTGTCCGACCGAGGTCAGCGCCGTGGTCACGCCGGTCTTGGCTTGATCGAAAGTCTGGGTGACCTTCTGCCATGCCGCCTGTACCAGCGGCGCCTGCTGCTCTACCCCCTTGGCCGGGCCGTTCTGCGTGACCGCCTGTGCGGCCCCCTGCGCGGCCGTGGTGACCTTCTGCTTGGACTGGTCAAACGACTGGTTGATCTTGTCGTTGGCCTGGGTGACCTGTTCCTGGGCCTTCTGGGTCTCCTGCGCGAGCTTCTGCGGACCACCCGCACCGCCGGACGTGCCCTGCAAGCCCATGCCCGCGCCGGACCCGCCGACCGACTTCACGCCGGGCACGCCGAGCTGGGTTGCCGCCGACGGGGCATTCTCCTTGTGCTGGTCGAGAATGCCGCCCATCGCGCTGGACTTGAGCCAGTTCAGCAGCGGCGAGCCCGGGTCGGTGGCGGCCCGGTTAGCTGACTGCGAGTTGAACTGGTCGATCTGCGCCTGCTGCTCCGGCGTGACGTTCTTCTGCGCGTTCGCCTGGTTGGCGTTGGACAGGTCGGTGTAGTCCTTGACCCCACCGGGCACGTCCAGGCCGACCGTCTCCGCGCCCGCGTGGACGCTGCCCTGCAAGTTCGTCAGTAGCGACGGGTCCTTGAGGGAGTCCTCCGAGGGCGCCGGGATGACCGAGCTGAGGATCTGGCCACCCATCGTGACCATCAGGCCCTTGCCCGCGACACCGCTGAGCACGCGCCCGGCTATACCCGCAGCCCCGGCCTTGCCGGCCTTGCTGACGGCGCCGCCTACTGCGGCCCCTTCGGCACCTGCCAGCGCCGCACTCTCACCCTCGGCGGCGGCTGCACCCTTACCGACCGCACCGCCCACCCCGCCCACGGGCGTGATGGGCACGAGGATCGGACCGCCGGCTTCAACCGCCAGGGCGATCTTGGCCCGGACTTCCTTGGCGGCAGCGACTGCCACCGGGGTACCGGCAGCGATCCCTTCCGCCACGGCGGCGTCGATTTTCTCTCCGGCGGCCGCCATCTGGGCGATCGGCTCGGTGACCGCAGCCACGACGCCCTCGGCCATTTTGACTGAGGCGGCAGTGACCTTGGCTGAGCCGGCCGTGATGCCCTCGGCCAGGAAGTTTGGCGCTTCCGTGCCGGTCCGGGTGTACGTGGCAACGATCTTGTCGCCCATGGCCGTGGTAGCGGCAACGATCTTCTCCGCTGCCGCGCCCATCTTCGCGGCCGCCGTGCCCATCGCCGCCGACATGCGCTCAGACGCCGTCTGGTTCGCCATAGCGACGCCGTTGGCTGCCGCTTCCTGCTCCAGGGACCAGGTAGTGGCGGCAAGGGTGGTCCTGGTGAACCACCCGAGCAGCTTGGCCATCGGGGTAAAGAAGGCGATCGCCCACTTGCCCGCCAGGGCGCCCAGCGCCACCACAAGGGTGGTGCCCAGCACGAACGCGAGCGTCTTGGCCACGCCCTCGTGCTCGCCCATCCACTTGGCGGCATCGGCGATCGCGCCGACGACCGGGGTCAGGGCCGGCAGCAGCTGGTTGCCGATGGCGATGCCGAGCCCCTCGATACCGCCCTTGGCCTCGTCCATCTTCTGGTTGAAGTTCTTCTGAACTTCCTCCCAGGCCTTGGTCAGCGCCGCGCCGTTCTTCATCGAGTCGCCGATTTTCTTGATCGACTCGTTGGTGTAGTCGGTGTTCTCGCCGACCGCGAACGTGGCCACCTTGGCGGTGGTCAGGTCGCCGGAGACGTTCTTCCACAGCGAGGTGTAGTTGGTGAGAACGTCTAGCCCGGATACCTGCTTGCCGTTGAGCTGCTGCGTGGAGTCGATCAGCGCGGTGACCGGGGCAACCTGAGCCTTCTCCTGCTCGGTGAGGTCCTTGACCGCCTTGCGGTAGTCGCCGACCTTGATCTCACCGGACCCCAGGCCTTGCACGAGGTTCTGAACGGTGGAGTCCGCGCCCTTGACCGCGTTCTGGAGGCTGACGACCGCCTGGGTGGCGCCGGGCCCCATGAACGACTTGATCTTGGTGTCGATCATCTCCAGGGTCTTGGCGAGCCCCTGGTCCGTCATGCTCTGGTTGATCTCTTGCATGGAGGTGCCGACGACCTTGGCCCACGTCCGCATGGACGTGGTGCCCTGGCCAGCCAGCTTGTCCATGGCGTGAGCCATGTTCTCTGAGGCCTGCTGCACGCTGATGCCGTGCGAGGTCATCGACGCCAGCACGCCGAGCACGTCATCCAGCCCGATGTGCAGCTTCGAGGCCACCGGCAGGATGTTGTTCATGCCGCCAGCGAGCTCGTCGAACGTCATCTTGCCCTGGGCGGTGGCCCCCAGGAACGCGGACATGATCTCGTTCGAGTGCTGGGTGATTTCAGCCGCCGAGTGGGCGGCGGGGTAGTAGTCGTGCAGCGCGGAGGTCAACGCGTCGGCGACCTTCGCCCCGTCCGCACCCTCGGCCTTCGCGCCCTTCTCGGCGGCGGTCAGCGCCGCAAGCCCTGCCGCGCCGTGGATACCGGCCGAGTTGATCGGGTACAGGTCCTGGGCCAGCTGGGTGACCGACACGCCCAGCTCGGCGGCCATCTTCGGCAGCTCCGGCCGAATCAGGTCCTCCAGGACCTTCTGGTCCTCACCAGCGGACGTGACCAGCTTCGTGGTCGCCTGCTGGAAGTCGGCGGCCATCTTGACCGACTCGCCAACGATCACGGCCGCCGTGCCGGCCATCAGGACCTTGCTCTGGGTGGAGAAGTTCCGGACCGCCCCGACGCCGCCCTTCATGGCGGTGTCGACGTTCCGCTCCAGGGTCTGCGCGCTGGACGCGACACTGCTGCTCGAGGACGACATGGAGGAGGCCGCACCCGTGGCGCCAGCCTTGAAGCGCGACCACGCCGACTCGGTCTTGGTCGCGCCGTTCTCCACGCCTGCCGCACCGGCAGCCGCACCAGCCGCCAGCTCGGCCCCGCTGGCGCGGGCCCCCGCGCCAGCCTCCTTGGAGGCTGCCGAGGTCCGCTTGGACGACTCCTCGGCCTTGTTGGCGGACGACTCCTGCGCGGCAGCCCCGGCGGCGCCCGCAGCGGCCACCTCGCCGGCCGACGACTTCGCGGCGGTAGCAGCGGATGCCTGGGCGGCTGCCGTCTGCGCAGCGGCCGCGTCAGCCTTTGCGGCGGCGCCCTCCTGGGCTGCGGCCACCTGCGCGGCGGCGGCCTGTGTGCCGCTGGCCCACGCCTTGGCGCCGGTCTCCATCTCCGCGTAGGCGGCATCGGTCTGGACAGCGAGCCGCTCGGCGGACGCCCCGGCCTTGAGGTATGCGTCGGAGGTCAGCTGGCCGGCGGCCGTGATCTCCGAGGCCATGGCCTGGACGCGCGTGGCCAGTTCGGTCAGCGCGCCGGTCACGGCCTGGGTGGCGGCGGCGACCTGCTCGGCCATGGCGTCGCCGGCAGCGCCGGACTTGGCGAAGCCCTCCGTCAGGGGCCCGGTCTGCGCGGTCAGGGTTACGTACAGATCGGCGATCGAGTCCCCGGCCACAGTCCGGCCCCCCTATGGAATTGATCTAGTTAGAGGCCCACCCAGCCCGTGCTGAACACAGCCCGGAAAGTGGTCTCCATTGCCGCGTGAGCGGTCTGCTCGAACGCCGGGCCCAGGAACGGGTACTTGACCCGCGACTTCCCGGCGCCGTCGATCTCCAGGTACTTCGCCACCAGCGACGCCCTGGTCTTGCTGTAGGGCGCCGTGAGGGCGCTGCTCATGCCGACCTTGATCTGAATCCCCCCGGACTCAGACACTGCGGTCGAGTGCGTGATCGACTTGGCCAAGGTTCCGGAGACCATGGCCGGCGGACCGCCCGGCCTGGCCGGCGTCTTACTGCGCCGTGTGTGCGTTCGGGCCGACACCGACTGGATGGCCCGCTCCTGGACCAGGACGGCGGCCGCCGTGATGGCGGCCGTCGCCTTGGCCTCAGCCTGGACCGCCAGCTCGGCGAACAACTTGGTGAACACACCAGGCTCGAGCGGTGTCGCCATGCCCCTGCTCCTACTGCTGTTGACTGCCTTGGGCTGACCACTTGGCCTGGATGAAGTCCCAGCAGTAACGGCGCACGTAGTCCGGTGTGCCCTGGAGCTCGCCCCAGGACCACCGCATCTCCTGCATCAGCAGGAAATCTTTGAACTCGTCCGGGGGTGGCCCCGACCCCCACGTCCCCCCGTAGATCGACTCGACGGGTAGGAGAACGTCCTCCCAGTAGGGGTGGCCGGGGCCTAGCTGGGGTTTGAGGACTCCGTCATCTGTTCGGCGATCCGGTTGACGATCGCGGTCGGCAGCTTGCGCACGTTGTCCACCGTGGCCGGCAGCTCCAGTAGCCGCTGGGGGAGGGCCTCGCCGGTCTCCGGGTCGATGCTGAAGTCGGTCGCGTCGTAGGCGCGCCACCCGACGATCAGCTTGGAGAAGATCTCGTACATGGCTTCGTTGGCGTCGTCCGCGCGCAGCGGCGCCCCGGTCGCCGGGTCGAGCGGCACGTCGCGCGGGGTCAGCTCGCCGGGGGGCATGAGGCGCGGGTTCCGGATGGTCACCCAGATCCGCTCGGACGGCACGGGCTTGCCGGTCTCGGGGTCGATGACCGGCTGGCCGTCCTTGAGCTCGGGCTCGGCCAGCTCTGGGAAGGCGAGGTGGATGACGCGGTTCGCGTAACCGGTAGACACGGGGTGCTCCAGGGTGTGAGAGAGGGATGAGAGAGGGATTCGCTGTGCGAATCGGGCGCGAAGTTCGCAGCGAATTCGCGCCCGATTCGCACAGCTAGGGGTGGGAGGGGTGGTGCGAGTGATTCGCGCCGTTCGCGCGAATCGGGCACAAAAAAACCGCCACCGCGGGATTCGCGGGACGGAGTGTTTGCGCTGGTCAGACTGTCAGTAGGCGCTGGTCACGAAGTTCGTGAGCGTCGCCGACAGCAGCCCGCCGTCGGTGGAGTTGTAGATGCCGGACATCGAGAAGTCAGCCTCGACGTAGTCCTGCCAGGCCCTCTTCCCCTTGTGGAATCCGGCCTTGGACATCGTCAACGTGAGGATGCTGCCACCGGCCGCCAGGGGCTGGGTCATGGTCGCCGTGACGGGCTCCTGAAGGTAGTTCAGGAACTCGTTGAGATCCGTTTGGTTCTCGTAGAGTGCCTTGTACGTGGCCTCCACATCCAGGGCGCCCTGGAAGATGTCCCGGGGCGACTGCACGCCGGTGCTGGCGTGGATGACGTCCAGCTTCCGCTTGACCTTCATGTCCATGGACAGGCCTCGGTTGGTGCTCGCGCCCGAGTTGGTCATGGTCCACTGCCAGCCCAGCGCGGGCGGCAGAGCCGTGTAGGCCGGGGTCATCGCCGAGGCCGAGACGTTCTGGAACGACTTCATCTTGGACTGGAGGGTGACCGCGTTCTTGGGGTCGATCTTGATGTCCAAGTCGCTGATGGCGGCACCCGAGTACGACCTGGTGGTCAGGGTGTCGAAGATCGTCAGACTGAACGTCGCCCGGTCCGCCGGGTCGATCGACTGCCTGAAGCTGTGACTGGACGCGCTCACCACGGGCACAGCCGACGCGTGCGCCTTAGTCAGCGCGGACACGGTCAGGATGTACGGGCCGGACCCGGACACAGCCGACACCGTGGCGTACTCCTGGAGGGCCCCAGAGCCGATGCTGATGATGCTGGTGGCTGCGATCGACGCCGCCACGCTGATCGAGGTCGCACCGATCGAGGTCGAGGACGACAGCGTGGTGGACACACCAGCGGAGACCGTGTCCGGACCGATGATTCCCCGCAGGAAATACCCGGTGATGTTCGGGTACGCCATTAGGTCAATGGTCCAGTCGGCCTCAGAAACTCCCTGGTAGAGGCCCTGCAAACCGCTATCATTGCCCCTGTACGAGTTGTCCTTGATAGCCGCGAAAACATCCTCATAATCGCACTTCGAGAATGGGATGTAATCGGTCGGGGCCACGTATGTGTTATTGGTGACCTCACGCGCAATACCAAGGATTGCGAGCTTACTGAGCTGAGGCATGGCCGATCAGCCCTCCTGTTCCGGGCCGCGTCGGCCGTTGCGTCGTGGTGTCGGACTCGGGCGGTTGTCCTCGTCCTTCTCGACCTCGGCCACCGGCTCCACCGGTTCAGCCTCGGACGGATCTGGCACCTCGGCCTCGACCGGCTCGAAGCCGGCCAGCAAGGTCGGGTGGTCGTAGACCTCGCCGAAGTGGATAGTCACCGGCGGGTCGACGGTCGGGAGGTCAACCGGGTAGGGGCGGACAGATCGCTGGAGCACTCGGTGCCTCCGGTGGGTTAAGCGGTGATGTCGATGTCATCGGCCGCGTAGGTGACTTCGGCCCGCAGTGCCCCCGACGTCGCGGAGCGTTCGGGGTCCTCGAAATGGACGGCGATGCGCCCCGGTCCGGGGGTCTCCGCGACAGCCATAAACGAGCCGTGCGTGTGGTCCATCAGGTGGCCACGGATGCGCCCCAGCAGCAGGTCCACGGCGCCGTCCAGGGCGGCCTGTTCGCCTTCCCACATCGCGGTAGTGCCAGTGGTGGCACCGAGCGGCCAGACCAGCTTGAGTCGGAACAGGTAGCTGTCGAGCTTGCGCTGGTTGTTGAACCGGACCTCGTCGATCGACGGCCGCATGACGTAGATGCCGGTCTGCCGGTTCGCCGGTGTGCGCGGCCAGTACGCCTGGACGATGTCCCACGGACCGTCGTCGGCCTTGAGTAGAGCCGGCAGCCCGTCGCCGGACGCGACCAGGAACGCCACCTCACGGGCGACGGCATCAGCAGTGGACACGACGCCTCACGTCCGCATGTAGGGCTTGAGGGCCTTGCACGCCCGGTCCTCGAGCCCTTCCGGCGAGTGGCCGTGCTGCTCGACCATCGGGTCCAGCTCGCGCGCCACGATCGACGCCGCCATGTACAGGCAGGCGCGCGTCAGGTTGGCCGGCACGGTGGTGTAGCCGCCGCTGTAGGTGGCCCTCAGCAGGCTGCCCAGGGGGATGAAGCTCCCCAGGTTGAACCAGACGTGACCGCTATCCGGCTCCGGGCCGATGTACCTGGTGCCTGCGAACGTCTCCTGGCCGCCGTAAGAGCGGACCACGGTGACGCTGAGGTTGGAGTACGTCCAGTGGTCCTGGAACACCGGCGGGTACTCGTTCAGCCACAGGTGGCGGACCAGGTCCACCGCGCCCAGGGCGTTGGCGTAGCTCATGCCGACGGTGCCCTGGAAGTCGATCGGCAGGTCCGCCGATCCGCCCAGCTCGTCCGGGTCCACACCCTCGGCCCGGTGCGTCTCGGTGACCGTGAACGGCGCCAGCCGGCGGCCGCACTCGGCCTCGAGCTGCCGCGTGGCCTGGAGCATGATCTGGTCCAGCCAGTCCGGGTCGATCGAGCGCGCCAGGTCCTTGAAGGCCCCGGAGTTGAACTGGTCGGCCGTCGCCAGCGGCGTCTGCGTCAGCGGCATGACTCGCCCCCCATCAGTCGGGGCCGGCGGTCACTCGCCAGCGTCGTCGGTGCGTGCGTGCCGGCGGCGTGCCGGCGCCTTGGCTTCGGGCTCGTCGGCCTTGTCGGCCACGGCCGGCTCGGCTGGGGCCTCGTGCTTGCTGGGCGCCACCGAGAAGCCGGCATCGGCGATCGCCAGCAGTACAGCGGCGACGTCCTCGGGTACCTCGACCACGGCGCCGTCGGTGGGCCACACGTGCCCGGTGGACGCCGCGCCAGGGTGCTCTTTCCGCAGCTTGACCACTGCATCTCCTTGGGGTCAGGGACCGGACCAGGGCCGGGCACGTAGGTGTGCCCGGCCCTGGTCAGCTCGGTCAGAGGTTGGCGCCGACCCGGTACAAACCGCCCAAGTACTTGGGCGCCCGGACGGCCAGCGTGGTGTCCGACATCAGCGCGTAGGGCAGGCTGTCGGGGCTGGCGGTGGTCGGGTAGATGTCCAGCGGCTGGAGCTCGCGGACGTAGGGGCGAACGATGAAGTTGTCATCGCGCGCCATCAGGTAGATGTTCTCGGTCGCACCGGCGGCGCTGACGCTGCTGTTCAGGCTGGCGTTGTCGGCAGCCGTGAGCGGCGGGTACTTGTTGGCGTTCTGGCCGTTGTAGGTGGCCGGGTAGTACGCCGCAGCGCCGCTGCCCCCGGACGGGATCAGCGTGGTGCCGTTGTCCAGGATCGAGGTGACCGGGACCGGGGTCAGGCCGTCAGCGGCCAGCCCGGTCACGGCGTCCACGATGCCCAGCAGGGTCTCGGTGCCGGCAGCGCCACCGGCGGCCGAGCGGTAGACCTTGTAGAGCACGGGGCTCAGCCCGTCCAGGCCCGTCGGCGCGGTGAACGCCAGGTTGATCGACAGGTTCGAGCTGGCCGTGGTGCCCACGACCGTGGTCGACGCTGCGATCTCGCCCTGGCGGGCAACCACGGCGGTGACCTTGTAGCTGTAGGCCCCAGCCGTCAGGCCGCCACCGGCGGTCGCGGTCGCGGTGACCGCACCCATCTTGATCGCGCGGCTGGACAGGAACGAGGACTTGACGATCGGGATGCCCCGGTAGGTGGGGACAATCAGACCGCCGGCCACCTCGACGCGGTCATTGAACCGCTGCTGCGCCGTGAGGATCTGGCTGATCTTCGACATCGCCGTGTTGCTCATGACGAACATCCACGAGCTGTCGAACACGCTCATGGCCGCAGCGGTTTCGACCATGTCCGCGAGCTCGTCCAGCGCGGCCAGCGACAGCGGCTTGCCGCCGAAGTCGAGGGCGTTCTGTCCGCCACCCGAGAAGGTGGAGATCAGGCTGTCCAGGCCGTCGAACTGGGGGTACGGGTTCTGGAGGGTGGCGGTCGAGTTGCCCCACAGGATCTGGTGCTCGATGTCCCAGTACTGACCCTGGATGCTGCCCTCGATCTCACGCGCCCTCAGGTCGGCGATCAGGTCGCGGGTGACCTCCTCGGCGAAGCCGGTCACGGCCCCGACGGCCATGAAGTGCTTCATGGCGAAGGAGTTCTGCTCGTACGCCGAGTTGGTCAGCGGACGGGTACCACCGTCGGTCACGTTGCCGCCACTGGGGACGGTCGCGCGACGGTTGAAGTAGTAGGTGTCCGAGGTCCACTTCTGGGTCGGGATGGCCCGCACCAGAGGGGAGTAGCGCCGCTGGTACTCCAGCAGCATCGGGTCGATGACCTTCTGGACGAGTGGCTGAACACCGGCAGCGGTGAGCGCCTCGCGCAGGTCGGAGTACATGGTTGACCTCTCTGGTCGCATGAGAAAGGCCCCGAGCGATCGGCTCGGGGCCTTGGGGGACTGCTTGAGGGCGACCATCGCTGCCAGGCGGCACCAGCCCCTACGGCTGGCGGTCAGGAGTGCGGGGGAGGGGGTGGAACAGACCGGCCCGCCGACACCACGGGGTGAGGGCGGGCCGGTCGGTCAGAGGTAGCCGGCGGCTACCCGAGGGTCAGGACTGGCGGTAGACGCTGCGCTTGCCGAGGACGGCCTGCTCCAGGTACGGGCGGGCGTACTGGCGCCACTCGTCGGAGGTGTAGTCGTGCAGCGGCTTGTCCGGCGCGTCGATGGGCAGGCCAGCCTCGGACCGGCCGGACTCCTTGACGCCGCCCGGGACGTCGACCACGCCCTTGCGCTGCACCTGGACAGCACCGGAGGCGACCAGGGACTGGACCTGCTCGGCCACGAGGCGCTCGACGCGCTGGGCCTCGGTCTCCTGGACCGCAGCCGGCGCGGCGGGGGCCGCCTCAACGGCCGGCGCGGCCGGGGCAGCCTCGACCGGCGCGGCCACGGGGGCAACGCGGGCGAGCAGCTCGGCGAACTGGTCGGCGGACAGGGTGATCGCACCGGCGGCGGCCGCAGGTGCGGTCTCCACGGGGGCGGACGGGGCAGCCGGCGCAGCGGGCACGGCGGCGTTGATGGTCGGCTCGGACACGCCGGGCTCCTCTTCCTTGGTTTCGGCGGCCGGGTTGGCCTCCGGGTCTGACTGGGAGGGGTCTGTGGGGGCGGATTCGTATCCGCCGGGCATCAGTACCGCGACAGGCTTGGCGGCCTGGTCCTCGGTACCGGGGATGTCGATGTCGCCGTCCTCGTCCGGGTCCATGACCTTGATCGCCGCGTTGGCTGCGCGCATGGCGGCCGCGCCGACAACTTCCAGGTCGGCCGGGTCGATCAGGTGCGAGCTGACCGTGACGGTGATGATCCGGTTGTTCAGGGCGACACAGAGACCACCGAGCGGCGGAATGGCGAACGGGTCCAGGTGACCGAGCTGCACGCCGCCGGGCATGTGCCCGCCGCCCTCCTCGACCTTGACGGCCCCGGTGGACAGCCAGCCCTCCTTGGTGTTGACCTTGACGCCGTGCTTGGTCAACGCGCTGGCGATGCGACCCTTGACCCGCTTGAGCTGGGGGCCGGTGTACGCCTCCGCGCTCTTGCTCTGGCCGATGGCGACCCAGGCAGCCTTGGCGTGGACGACGTCACCGACGGGGTACCGCTTCTGGCCGTCGTCCTGGTAGCCCTGGTCCGCGAACGGCGGCGGGCCGGCGGACTCGCCGCACTCCTTGCAGGTGCCGTTGTCCAGCTGCCCGTGCGCGGACTCGCTGTCGTCGGTCTCGTCAGCAGCGTCCTCGTCGTCGGCCTTGCCGGCCTTTTTGAACGGCGGGGCCAGCTTGCCCTTGCCGCTCTCAGAGTCACCGTCCTCCGTGATCGCCACGACGGACTCCACGGACACTGACTCGACCACCCTGCGCGGGTTGACCGACTCCCGGGACGCACCCGCCCCGGCCATGGCGACCGCTTCGACCCGGGCGCCCGGCACGCCGGGCGACTTGGTGAAGTCCAGGCCCTCCAGCTCGAGGTCGTCGCCGCACTCGGCGGGCCTGCCGTCGACCATCCTGCGGACGATCTCACCGAGCCAGTTGCCCCGGATGCTCACTCCTTCGAGGAACGCCGGGGCGCCGTCGGAGGTGTCGATGAGGGACGCGATCTTGCGCCCTTCCTCGTTGTCCACGATGGCGGCCTTGTACCGCGCCCGGCCGGACTCATCCACAGACCAGCCGGTCAGCCGGCCCACGATCCGGGTCGAGTCGTCCTCGGCCTCGTGGTGGGTCAGCATGGCCATCGGCGGGCCGCCGCCAGTGATGTGCTGCTGGGCGCGCTCGACCGCGCGGGCGACCAGCTCACGGCTGTAGTAGCGGCCGTTCTTGGACACTCCGGGCACCAGTGCGATGCCTTCGATGTGGGCGATGACCTTGGCCACGGGCCGGGCCTCCTCTAGGAAGTCGGCCCCGGTGGGTCCTGGGTGCCGAAAACGATCATTGAGTCCTCATAGGACTTCTTGGCCTTGTCGAACGTCCC
>OUNO010000102.1_pt3 | contig 31177 bp, 31 predicted proteins | sample 1779811 | NCBI WGS metagenome assembly OUNO01 (sample SAMEA3914804, study PRJEB12502) | metagenome | biome: forest; material: soil | place: Canada | collected 2010-06-25 | depth 0.3 m
GCCCGCGCCGCTGCCGCTGGCAACTCGAATCGCCTTGGGCTCTCGGAACGCTTAGGATCGCGGGTCAGCGGGTGCTTTCACGAACACGATGAAGGCACTCATGAGGACAGCGGCAATCAACGCATAGCCCGACTTGTACCCATCAATCGTCGCGAACGGGCCTCCGAGTGCGGCAACGTAGAGGACTAGCGCAACGCAGGAGATAGCGATTTGACGCTTCAAGACGATGGCCCAAAAGCGCCTGAGGAAGAGCGCGCAGAAAATCAGTGCGAGTGCCAAAGATATCCAGAGCGTCACTTTGAAAGTTGTGCCGTTGAAGGTGACCCCACATAGCGGTTCCAGCGCTGCATACAAAGCAAACGCTTCAGTTGGGAAGTACTTCACCAGCTTCTCAGCAGGGTTTGGTTGGTCTACACCATCTGCCTGGCCCGTCGCTGTGAAGCGTGCTTGAGCGAACACGTTGCGATCCATCAACATCTGGTACTCCTCGCAGAGAGGCTGTCTGTCGTGCCAGCATCCCAGTCTGTGACGGCCGTGTATATGCCTCCTTAGGGCCACTTGTTTTGCCGAGCCGCTGTTGGATCGTCATCGGGGTTCGGGCATGAAAACCTGGGGATGCCCAGAGGATGGCCTGACACATGACTGAACACGCTTGTCTTTGGCCCTACGTTGGCAACTCTGCTCGTCGAACGAATCGCCGTTCGAATCCCGCGACCCGACAATTGTCAACCCAGGCGGCCCGCACCGCGCAGCTGCATGATCACGGATCAAATGCGGCGATAAACGAACCGGTGGACTGGTTCGCTACGACTGCCTTCTCGTTATCTATTCGCTGGAGCAACTCGGTGCTTGCACGCTCGCTGTGGAGACGGTCCATGAATCTGCTGCTGGTGTCTACGGCTTCGTCAATCAATTGTTGACCCGTCTGAACGTCGAACGTTGTTCCGTCGATCGTCGCGATTAGGGCTGTGCCGTTGAGGTCAAGTCGCGCTTGTAGCAGCGGATTGTCGAGTCCACGTGAGCGCAGGCGCTCGCATGCCCGTCGTATATGGACTAGTGCCAGACGAAACTGTTGACCCGATAGCTGCCTTCGGTCGACACAAATTCGGATAACTTCAAGCGTGCATGCAAGATCCAGGTAGTCGAAGCGGGCCCATTCGCCTTTGGGCAACTGAGGTTCACCGCGCTGGTATCGGACGAGATCAAACACGCGCCGAAGGCGTTGGTGGTCAATCTCCTCGATTCCGAACATGCGGGCGACTTCGCCTGGGAAGAACGCCCCTTTGTCGGGTCGTTCAGGGATGACGCGGCTGCGGGGGCGCCGTACCTCAGATTGTTGGGAGATTCGCTTCTTCAAGACATAATCCTAGTTTCAGGTGTAGTAAAATAGGATTATGCAAGTATCACACGGCATGTCGGCACGGGCACCAGGTTGCGAGGAAGTAAAATCCGGGCGGCTAGTCACTGGCTCGTATGGACACGCAGTCGGTGGCGGGCCTAGAGTCCCCATTTGTGGCGCTAACTTTGGCGGCGTCGCCAAGAACCCTATCCATGTTGGGTCGACGTTCCATCGGCAACGGCGGTAGTTGGGATGGAACGGCAGCCCCCTGACGACATCGGTGACGACGGTATGGCACCTCGACAAGCGCGACTCTCTGAGCCGATTCAGACCCCGAGCCTTAGGCTGGTTCGGGACGGTGATCGAAGTAGCCTGTACGGTCCAGTGCTCATTGGATCAACAGTCGCGATGCCCGACCTGGTTCTCGACCAGTCCGACGCCGAGAAGTTGACCCAGTCGGGGTGGCGCGCACTTGTTTGCGCTCAGAAGGCATCGTTTGGCAATGTTTGGATACATGAGGGAATTCGGGATATTGTGCGCGCGAATACCAGGGGTCGCTCAGCGTATACGGCCTTCAGTGACACTGAAGTGAAGGTGAACCTAGCAATTGAGGACGACTCTCCAGAGTCCCACGAATTGGTTCGAAGGCTAGGTAAGGCGATCTTGTCCTTTGTGGATCCTGGAGGTGACCACGAACCATACGTCGCGATATACCCGATCAGGACGCGGCGGACAGATCACCCTACTTTCCCGCAGCTGCGCGCTGCTGATTAAGGCCCGAACTAAAATTGCACGCAACTGGACCGCCTTGAGACGAGTTTCTGGTGGTTCGGTGAGATATATTGGATTCACGAACTTCAAACGAAGCCACTTGGAGCCGCCGTGAGCCACTCGTCCGAAAATGATCGAGTCAACGAGTCCGGCTGCGCGGCGTGGGACGGGCTAAGCCCCGCGTGGCGCCGTGCGCTGATGCTTGGGCGCGACATCGAGGTTGGGCTTCCGGATTCATACGCTCGCTATGTTGCTAGCTTCGGTTCATACGAGTTGTTTGTTGAGACTGTTGAGGCCGTGGCAGATCAGCCCGAGCCTGATTCGACGCCGGAGGCTGTTGCCCCGTCGGCAGATGCCTCAACAAAGGTTGACCAAAACGAGGTCTGCATTCGCAACGGGAATTGGTTCGTGGCCGTTCGTCGCGGTGCCTGATAGTCAGTAGAAATCAAGACAGACCTGGGGCTCCAGTTCTGGGTCGCCTTGTGTTGCGAACGCTGGTCGCGGGTTCAGAATTCACCGAGAGGGACGTGGCACACGTCGTTTGCATTCTTCCGGATCTTTGTGGAAGCCTCTGCGAGTCTGGGTTTGCTCATCCCTGCGAATGCTTTCGCCACTGCCTGAAGATCCGACTGGGTGACGCCAGAAGGGATTTTGCCCTTCTGGATGTTGGCGAGATCCGAAGCCTTAAGCCCAGCTTTGGACAATGCTCGGTCGATGCTCAAAGTCGCAGCGTCAAGCTTCTTCCAATCGCCGGCTACTTCATCGGGCGCGCTGTCGGCAAGGCGATGAATCGTCGTGATCTGCTTCCCGAGGCCGGCGAGGCCGCTCGTCTGGGACGATTCAAGGTCCGATCGTGAGGCCTTCAAGTCCTTGCAGTAGCCACTGTCAGGTCCCTGGGCACCGCAACTACTTAGCGCTGCGACAAGCACGATGGTGGTGACGGACGCTGGGATGATTCGCACAGGAATCGCCCCTTCCTCTTTGCTGGAAAGGCGAACGCTAACAGGTGAGAAATGCGGTCGTGGCAATTCACGTGTTTGCAAATGCATACAGATGCAGCAAGACACAATGAGGGCATATGGCTCGATTTAACTAGAAGACTAGTCAGTTGGGGTGATTTTTGGTCCGAGATCGCGCTGTTGCTGTGAACAACTAAGAATTTGCTGAGAAGGTCGGTTCAACCCGATCGATGGAGCAGGCCTTGAATATCTATTTCACCGATCGTGGTGTCCGTGTGTCGCGATTCGCGTTCGCTCTCGTCGTAGCCTTCGTGGCGGCAGGGCTGATGATCACTGCACCGTCGGCTGAAGCGTCGCAGAGCCAGGCTCGATTGGCCGCTCTCAACGCAGAAGAATCGAATGCAGGCGAAGCCCTGGATTCCGACGGTGACGGCAAGGCGGATCGTCCGGATCGTGTGTCAGCGATGTCGACGGCAATCGCGGAAAAGAAGCGGGTCGAGGATCTGTCCGCCAGAACTTCGACGTCGACGTCGTTCGCCAATCCAGATGGGTCTTGGACCACTGATCTCTATACCGCGCCGGTTCGTGTCAGCGTGGGCGAGGATAGGTGGGCGAAACCCGACACGACGCTCGAGACTTCCGATGGCGCAATTCGCCCGAAGGTGTCGCCGTTTGACCTGTCGTTTTCCGATGGAGGAGACAAGACATTCGCCCGAGTTACTGGCGCAGACGGCCACGACCTTACTTTCGGCTGGCCGACTGAGCTGAAGAAGCCCACGGTCACAGACAACTCTGTCACTTATCCTGACGCCGTCGATAATGGCGATTTGGTCGTCACCGCGAATGCAGAAGGCTTCAGCCACGACGTGGTCCTTCGCGAGGCGCCCACAAGCGCGGATCCACTGGAAGTCCGACTTCCACTAGGTCTCGACGGCGCAAAGGCTACCGTCACCGATGACGGGGCGATCGAGGTCAAAGACGGCAAGGACTTGGTTGCTTCTGCGCCTGTGCCTGTCATGTATGACAACGCAGGTGATGCGAAGACTGAAGATGTTGATCGAGACGTTGTGCCGATCGATGCAACTGTGGAGGGCTCCGGCAAGGACACCGTACTGGTGCTGCGTCCTGACATGGACTTCCTCACTGACCCCAACACCGTGTATCCGGTGACGCTCGACCCGTCCTTCGTGATCACGCCCGCGGCCGACACCTGGGTCCAAAGCACAGGCGATACTTCCAGCCAGTTAACCTCGCCGGAGTTGCGGGTGGGCTCGAACGACAGCGGAACCACCAAGGCGAGAAGCTTCGTCTATTTCGACCTCGCGTTCCTGTCCTCGATGCCGACCTTCACCGTTCAATCAGCCAACTTGGCAATGTCGAACTTTGAGACCGGCTCATGCACCGGCACCAACACCGAGGTCTCGAGAATCACTGGTGGGTGGTTCACCAACACCGTCACCTGGGCAAATCAGCCGGCCGTCACCTCTACCGGCGCAGCGACCTCGAGTGGATCTTTCGGAGCTACTGGATGTGCGACTGAGACTGATGTTTCGTTCGACGTCAAGACGATCTTCGAATCCTGGGTTGGCGGGTCGACCAATCTAGGTGTTCGCGTTGCCGCGACGAACGAGACCGCGGCTTCGGGGTGGCGCAAGTTCCGGGCGAACGACTCTGGTCTGGCGACCAAGATCCCGCGCCTGACAGTGACCTACAACACCGCTCCAGCCACGCCGGCAGGCTCAGCGGTTACGCCGTCGATTACCGACGGATCGAACCAATTGACACCTGCGAAGCGCCCGACATTCACCGCGACGGTTTCGGATCCCGATGGCGGCACGCTCACTCCTACGTTCAAATTGACGCAGGGTGCAACCGTGGTAGAGCAAACTGCTCTCTCGGCAGTCACGTCGGGCTCGGTAGCCTCACGAAAAGTCGCGAGCGACATGGCTGACGGTACGTACCAGGCGACCTGGCAGGTCACCGACGGGATCGCCACGTCAGCATGGACGGCGCCTGTCAGCGTGGTTGTCGATTCGACGCCCCCACCGCAGCCGACAATCTCCTGTCCTTCGACCACCAACCTTCAGTGGTATGACACCAAGCCAGTAGCCAGCACCACTTGCACGGTAACTGCCGGATCCGGTACGGACGTCATCACAGCAACGCTTAACGGTGCCACGGTCACGTTCCCTGCCTTGTCAGGCGGTGTCACCTCAAAATCGTTCACGTTGCCTGATGACGGAATGTTCGATCTGAAGGTCGTCGCCCGGGACAAGGCAGGTAACCCAGCCGAAAAAAGCTATACATTCGGCATCGGCAACGGAGCACTCACATCGCCAGGAGCTTCCGCGCGATCATCGGACTCCTTTGCCGTGAACGCTACGTCAAAGTCGGGCGCATCGTCGGCGCTACTCCAGTGGCGGCTGGCTGGTACGTCGACCTGGAACAACGCGGCCCATGTCCAGCAAGGTGCCTTTACGTGGTCGGGTCTACCGACCACGAGCGGAAACATGTCCACAACCGGCGATCTGACATGGCAGGCCTCCGCCGAAACGGGTGTCGTTAACCCTTCGATACTGGACGCCCGGGTGTGTTTCAACTATTCGGGAAGCCCGGCCCAGCGCTGCACCGCAGTCAGCCAGGTCAACCTTGTTCCGCATGCTTTCGGCGGGTCGTTCCCAACTTCGGAAATCGGGCCTGCAACGGCGGCATTGATGACTGGCGAATACCAGCTTAGTGAAGATGACGTCAGCATCCCGTCGTACGACGACACACTGAATTTGACGCGAACGTATCAGTCCTATGGCAGCGCCGTATCGCCTGCCCAAGGAGTCTTCGGACCCGGATGGGTCGCAAATCTCCAAGGTCCCGACGAAGGATCAGCTGGCGTGCAGGTGGTCGACAACACAGCCACCAACGGCACCATCTCATTGATCGGAGTCGACGGAAGCACCTCTACCTATCTGTTTGCCTCTGGAGGTACCACTGCTCAGGCGACTGGGGTATACAAGGGGCAAGGGGAAGCCGCAACGCTCAACGAGAAACTGGAGATCAAGGCTGGTTCGCCCAAGACGCTCGAACTGACCGACGGCGAGGGAACTGTTACGACCTGGAGCTATGCCAGTGCCTCGAACACCTGGACCGTCAACGACATCGATGATGCGACGTCAGCGCCCGACGAGACCTTTTCATACAGCGGCGGTCTCGTAACCGGGATCTACTCCAGACCTCCCGGCGTGACATGCGACGCCACGACGCAGGACAAAGGGTGTCGAGCACTCTTGTTGAACTACACCTCTGTCAGCGGTCAACAGCGGTTGACAAGCGTCAACTTGAAGATCTGGGACCCTAAACCTAATACGACGACAGGTGTGTTGGGTGAACCTGGACCGAGCGCCGCCATGGTGTCAGTCGTGGTCCAGCGGTACGCATACGATGCCAGCGGCCGATTGATCGAATCTTGGGATCCGCGCAAGACCATCACCGTCGGACAAGACCTCAAGACCACATACACATATCAGGCGTCCACGGCGACCCTCACCTCCATGACGCCGCCGGCAGAAAAGACTTGGAACTTTGCTGTCGACAGTGCAGGTCGGCTAAAGACGGTCACCCGCCAGCAGGACTCTGCAGTCGGCGGTAGTGACGCCACGTGGACTATCGACTATTCAATTCTTCTGTCTGGCACCGGTCTGCCCGATGTCGAAGCTGGGACGATTGGGCAGTGGGGACAAACGCAGGCGCCTGATCATGGCACCGCGGTGTTCGGTCCGGAGGCACCACCCAACACCACTGATATGACCTATGCCGAGATCACGTACTTCACTAAACAGGGAAATACCACCAACACGGCCGTCTATGGAGCCGACGCTTGGCAAATGACCGCGGTGAACTATGACAGCTTGGGCAATGTTATTTGGTCACTCACCCCTGGAAACCGTGGTGCGGCTGCTGCAGCCGGATCCAACGGCCCGTCATTGGGCAATCTGTTGGCTTCGTCATCGGTGTACAGCTCCGATGGCACACGGGTGGAGTCCGAATTCGGGCCGACTCGGACGGTGGTGCTTGAGAACTATGGCACCATTTCAGCTCGCGCGCGGACTGACTACGTATACGACGACGAAGCCGCTGCGGAAAGTGTTCCCGTGCCTGGCCGGCCGACGCCTAGTTCCGACCCGAACCTCCCAAAGCCCAATCTTGTCGTCGAGCAGCGAGACATGGTTGCCGACGGCAACGGCACGACCTATGACGTTCACAACACTCGATACCGGTACGACAAGGTCGTTTCGACCGACGGCGATGGCTGGGTGCTAGGCACGCCGACGAGAACCTCAGTCAGTCTGGGATTGGGATGGTCCACGACGCTCAATCGTTTCGACACTGAAGGAAAGCCCCTTGAGACGCGCACTCCGCAGGGCGTGGCCTCGCTCGACGGAGCGGGCTCAGATGCCAGATCTACGATTGCGACCTACTTCACTGCTGACACGTCCAGCCCCGTGGCAGCGTGCCGCAGTCATGCTGAGTGGGCTGGCGCGGATTGTCAGTCCGGTAGGGCGGTACCAACTGCGGCGACGCCCACCACCACGATTTCGGGATTCGACTACCTGCTCAACCCCACACGCTCGACGGAGAGCTCTTCGCCGATGACTCGAACGACTGTAACCAACTACGATGCAGCGGGCAGGGAGACGAAAAGTAGCACCTCGATGGCTGGTGCTTCCTCGGGAGACAAGCCGGTCGATGACACGACGTGGACCTACTCGTCGTCGAGCGGCGCGCTCACCGTTGCGTCGTCCGGCAGCGCGACTGCTAACGCGACATATGACACATGGGGGAGAGTCACTTCCCAAACTGACGGGGCGGGCAATACCGCGACGACTGGATATGACAGTGCAGGACGTGTCAAGACATTCAACGATGGCAAGGGTCTGTACACCTACACGTACGACGGCACAGATGCGCTTGGACGAGTTGAACGTCGCAGAATGATAACCAAGGTTGATGTCGGGCTGGCGACTGGGCCTGATGAATTCGCCGTAGCGTACGACGCCAATGGCGAGAGCCGACGTCTCACTTATCCCAATGGTATGACAGCGGACAGCACTCGAGACGCTGTTGGTACTGAGGTCAGTCGCACCTACGTCAACAATGGCACGCAGATTGCCGCATTCGCTCGAGCTGTGGATGTCGATTCCCGAACACGTTTCGACGTGACACCTCTCGCGTTCACTTGGGGTAACTATGACGGTCGTGACCGACTGACGTCGGTCCAGGATTCCGTTGGCGGAGCGTGTACGACCCGGCAATACTCCCTAAGCCTCGACTCAGATCGTACAGCCCTTGCCACCTCGGGACCTGGAGCCGGAGGCGTGTGCTCCACGAGCTCGCCGACCACGGTCACATCGACGTTCCTGAGCGACGACAGAATCAGCAACTCGGGATATTCGTATGACACCTTCGGACGAACTCGAAATGTTCCGGCCGTCGACACTGATCAAGCAACCGGCAGCGTGGCCGCGATCAACTACTACGCCAACGACATGGTGGCACGCGTGGCCCAACAGGTTCCGGCAAGCACAGGTGCAGTCGTAGAGAAGAACTACACACCTGACGTGACTGGACGACTTGGGGCAATGTCGTACAAGTCTGCTGGGGTTGAGCTGAGGAAGACTGTCAATCACTACGCACAAGGTTCCGACAGCCCAACGTGGATCTCGGAGGACACGCGTCCCAACGCGTCGACGGCGTGGACGAGTGCCTGGACTCGCAACGTTCAAGACCCGCTGGGCGCTCTAGGGATGATTCAATCGTCAGACGGTTCGACGAAGATTCAAATCGCTAATCTTCATGGGGACATCGTCTCAACTATGAACAACTCGGCCTCCGTATCGGCGCTGGCGAACTACACTGAGGAGACTGAATACGGTGTCCCGCGGCCATCATCCATCCCGCTTGGGCAGAACTACGGCTGGCTCGGCGAAGCTCGGCGCTCCACAGACACCGTCGGCGGTTTCACCCTAATGGGGGCCCGACTCTACAACGCCACGTCCGGGCGTTTCCTAAGTATGGATCCTGTCGCCGGTGGCAACGACAACACATACACGTATCCCGCCGACCCGCTGAACCAATTTGACCTCGATGGAGCCGCCCGGACGTTTGGACCGTGGGTCAAACAAGGTAATGCACACGAAATTAGATCGCACTGGGCAGGGTGCGGTTGCGGTCCAGGTGTGCAAAAGCGCTACAAGTTAATACAGCACAAGACGTTCCGCGCGATCTACGATACAAATCGGTCTGGGCACATTTACTACTGGGGAACTCGGTATCGCAGTAAATGGACCTACTGGTCGCAGACGCGGGTATGGTTCTTCGGATGGCATAAGCACCATTGGGTACTCCTGGACGAGTGGGAATACATTTTTGACCAGAAGGCGTGAGGGTCGGCAAATGAAGGTTTGGACTCTCTCGTTCGCTGTGGCGATGGTCGTTGCAGGTGCGGCGCAAGCTATATGGGGCATTTGCAATGCGGCGCTCCGTCACTACACGTTTCCGACCGGATATCGAACACCTCTAATGCCTGTTCAAGATCTCGGGTGGCATCTGTTCTTTGTGACCGTCATGATCAGCATCGGAGCCATTGCGGCGATTCTGTGGGGAGCCGGTCCAAGCACATCAGTCCTCGGAATCTCTGTTCGAGTACTCGTGATCGCTGTCCCGATGTTCCTACTTTTTGGCTGGATCAGTGCTCTGATTGTGTTCCTGACCCACTAGAAGTTTCTAGCGACGCCCATCACCGCTGGGAGATCGCTCGGCTGCCACGGGAAGTTCGGCGCCCGGCGGCCGGGAACTTGTGACAGCTCCGCCGGGCGGAGTTGCTCGGCATCTCCCAGAGATGGACTGATGGAGCGGATGCCTTTCTCGCCGAATGTCATATCGTTCGTTCGTTCGTCTGGTGCGCTGAGCGCCGACCTTGTCTCTCGTAACTAGTCGCGAGAGTGCCTCGGACGCGCAATCAGTGCACGGAATCCTCGCTCAACCTACAGAGGTGGAACACACCATGGCGTTGTGGGTTGAGCACTAGGCCCGGCATGGCCGCCGGGCTCTGACAGCTTCCCGCTCATGGTTGTTGGCTCGACGCATCGTAAAATACCTGGGAACCATGCAGTGCAGAAGAACCCTATATGACGGAAAGTGAATCTCCGCCGCTCAACGTGGAGATAAACGGCGACTACGCCGTGTTTGTGCGCGAAGAGGTCCACAAGAGCGGTGTACAACCAGAGGAGATAGTTCAACGAGCCATCGGCTTGTTGGCTTTGTTGGGGCCCGCGATCGAGGATGGAGACCAAGTCGTAATCCAACGTTTGCATGACGCGATGGGGCTGCCGCCCCTGGTGCGCATCGACTACTTCGATCCGCCAGCGAACGAAGTTGACCTCAGCATTCAGACGCCAGTCGAGCCACGCCGGCGCACTCACGCCGAACTCGCCTCCTGGCCGCTGTTGTTCTGACCGATGTGTCCCCTTGTTCGCTTGCCCCTTCGTATCGCAAACGCACCCAGGCTCAGCAGAATCGGACCGGCGCTACAGCTGAACTTGAAGGCGATCGAATCGAAGCCACCGTGGATGAGATGCATAGCCAGTGTGACTGTGATTGCCACCATGATCAGGACCGTACAAAGGGCCAGTATTGCGGCCATGAGGCGGACCCAAACGATCAAATTCAGAACAAGCGAGTGCGTTGCTTCGGCTCGCTCCTCGGCACGAGCCCGAGCCCGTGTGCGATGACCGATGCCGAGAGACGACAGGTATTCTCGCTTCTCCTTGGCTTCCCCACCAAGAAGATCAGCGAACGCTCCTGCAACCATGCGCTCTCGTAGTGTGCCGCCCCGGATTGGGGCAGACGGTGGAGGCGCCCGTGGCGGAAGATGTGTGACAGGTTCAGGACTGGCCATGTGCATCTCCATCGAACTACACCAGTGTGTTTTACTTGTAAGGCTTCTAGTTGACGCGTAAGGTGTTACGTGAAACATATTACGCAGAATGCGTAACAAACGCCAGAGGATTCGAATGCCGATTGATCTGTCACTGATGGAGGAGCGTTCAAAGGCGCTCTTCGGGCAGGCACATCGCCTCGCGGTGATGGTAGCGATTGCGCACGCACCGGATGGTCGCGTCAACCCAACCGATCTGGCCCTCGAGCTTGGCTTGGCGCAAAGCGCATTCCAGGCGCCCCTTCGTGGCCTGGTGAAGTCCGGGCTCCTGACCTGTGAGCTTGGCGGGCGCCGAATCCAGTACGTCAAGCAGCCGAGCAAGGTCTGGGATTGGGTCCTGGAGGTCGAGAAAGAAGTGGTTGAGCAGGAGGCGCGCCTTCCCTCCGTGCGACGAATTCATTCTTCTTAATCTTCCACGGTCGCTTGAGTCAACCGCATTTTGACATGTCCTGCCAAGAAGTTAGGGCTCGCGATGTTGGCGGATTGTCGTCCTAAAGTTGCAGGGCTGTTTTCTGCACGGCACGCAGGTAAGGAATGTCTTCTTGTTGGGTTCGCGCAGAGAGCTCTTTGAAAGGTCTGAGGGCATCGTGTGCTGGGTCTTTGCTTGTCATCCATGCAGCCCACGCGTTGTGAATATCCTCGGCCGTGACATCGCGCCCCTTTGCTAGAAGCAATGCAGCGTAGTTCAAGAAGAGCGATTCGGTGTTTTGGTCGGGCAGATCATCGGAATCTACGTTTGCGCGTATCTCAGACGCGAGCTTCTGCAGGTAGTTCATGCGCCGAGAACCCGGGCTCCGAGGACTACGTAGATTGCAGCGAAGACAACAGGAACGACTTGCTCAACTAGAGATGCCTCTCGGTGCTGTTTGTGCCTGATCCAGGCAGCAAATTTTTCCCGGCGAGAAGCTTTGCCCTTGGGCTGAGGCTCATCTGGGTGGAGGATCTTCCATTCATCTGAGTAGATCTGAACGGCTAAGAGTGTCTCGATATTGTTGATTACGTCAAACTTCGCACCGTTTAGACGACGGTAGTACCGAAGGAGCAGCCACCAGGTTAGCGACAACGTGAGTCCGACTGCCGCCAACGTGCCATATGTCAGTCGGTCAAACTCCTGAGCGGTTGATGGTCGCACTGCGCCAATAACCCCAACCACCAATGCTAAGCCTGAGTGGAGGGTCACAAAGAATGTATTCGCAGCTGCTCTGCGAGCTGAAGTCCTGTCCGCCATCTCGACCGCGAGTTTGTATAGATCGAGCACAGCGCCAGAATCGGCTGACGCGGCGGCTTTCATACGGCTACCTGTTACCCGCAATGAGCGACTTGAGGTTGTCCCAAGTCCACTTGTAGAGCTTGTCTGTTGAAAGGGCGGTCGTCGGCTTCGTGTTGACGCCGGTTGCACGGCCCGCTAGCAGGAAGTACGGTTTGCCGGCTTCGCGGGCGAGCTCAATCTCGGTGTTGACCCCGACGGCCGTATGGGTATCGTGCCCACAGATGACCGCGACTTGGTCGCTGCGTGCGATTCGGTTCTTTGCATCGGCTTTCCAACCGGGCGATGCGTTCTTAACGGACCAGTCCTCAATCTCAAATGGCGAATCTGCGAGCTTCGCCTGCCCAACCAAGAAGTTCTTGAGATCCAGATCGTGGTCGTAGTCAAAACTGATGAAGACTTTTGTTGCTGCCATGGGGTTTCTCCTGCTGGGCACCGTGAAGTAGATCGAATTGCCTGTCAAGTTGGCGACAGCTCGTTGTCACCTTCTTCACATGCTTAAGTTGCCTCGCAAAATGGTTTGCCGCGCGTTGGTCAGAGTTTGGCGCAGTGTGAGCACTTCGGCTTGCCGCCGGTACCTTGGCGCTTGTTGACTGCCTCAATGTTGTTGCCCTCCGTACAGGAGGTGTTGTCGTGATACACGTTCTGCTTGACCGAATGGAACGGGCTAATCTTTGCCATTTTGACTCCTAGGGTGACTCGCTTAGTTGTTCGTCACCTCCGGACCCGAATTCTTACTGACCTTCTCCGGATATTTCGCATGCCTGCCTGACTGCATGCCGGCATGGCTGCTGATCTATCCGTGTTCATTGACTTCGCTTGACGTCGAGCCGACTGCCGATGCGGCAGCGAAGTGGATGCCGTTCGACACGCACCCAGTTGATCGTCCTAGCGAGCTCCGGGCCGATCAGGTGTGTACTCCGACTTGAGAATTGCGGTGAAGGCATTGATCGCTGGCGCCTTCAGCCCGAGTTTGGCGTTTGACTTGATAAGGATTTCCTCAGTCCCCAGTAGTTGTCCTGTCGAGCGGCCGATGATGAGGACGAGGCGAAACTCCGGCGCCTCGCTCGAGATGACCGAGATTCCCACTCCGGGCCGTCCGGCGCGGTCGGTGACTGATCCCAAGGTCCGGAAGCCTGGCTCGTTCGCCAAAACTGTCCAAAATAGTGACGCAACTTTGGGACCAACGACGTATTGACGGAACAACCCGGTGATCTCTTGGTAGAGGCATTGTGCGCGGGCAGTTGGCGTCGCGTTCGGATCGCATTCCGCCGATCGAAGTAGTTCTCGGCGCACGTCATTGACGGTCGTGCCGAGTTCCGATATTCGGTGGGGGTCTGCGCTGTGTGGCGGGAACACCTGGTCGCGGGTTGCCGTCGTGCTGGGTGTGGACGGCGCGAGTCCACGCCCATCGGCTCGAAGCGGGGTTCCTGATGATTCGATACTGGTCTGCGAGCCGTCGGGGGAGAGCCAGGCCTGGATTGTCGTCGGGATCAACTTCGACGTAGACGACTTCTTGGTGTCTTCTCGACTTGAGAACCAATTGTTGGTTTGTACGTACTGCACGGATCCGCCCGATTGCGCGGGTGGATTGGATGTGCGTGCGGCCTGAGCTAAGTGGAGCAGATCCTGTCGCGCGGGCTGCCCGGGCGCGTAGGCGATGTTCGTTGCCTTGGCGAACTCGTAGTTGAGTATGGGGGGAGTGTTGGCAGTTGCTGACGGCTGGCTCCACGGGGTGAAGATCGTCACTAGGACCACACTGGCGGCTGCGGCTGCGGCTGCGGCAATCTGGAGTCCACGCCAATTGCGACGGTGGTTAGGCAGTCGGGTCGGCACCGCCGAGTCTCTCTGAGGCTGCCCGGATTGCATGCGCGCGACAAATTCTTCAGCGGATTCCAGCGTGATCCCATGGTCCTCAGGGCGAATCTCGCCGGGCATCCCGAGTTTCTTGCCGAGTTTGCGGATCTCGTCGAGTTCGTCGCGCTCGGGGGTGTCATTTTCGCTCATGAATCGCTCCCTCCGCTCTTGCTTTCTCGCTGAAGTGACTCGATCCGATCACGAAGACGCGAGATGCGTGTGTTGAACGCAACCACTGAGAGGCCAAGTATCGCCGCGCCCTCGGCACGCACAACACCCTTCATGAAGGCTACGTCAAACACCTCGGCCTCTGAGGGCGTCAATTGCTTGTAGATCGCGTGGCCGAGTAGCGACTCGGAAACCAGGTCAGCTATGTCGGCTTCCTGCATCGCGCGGGCGGAGTAGTCCTCGGCAAATCGGTTGTCGTGATGCTTTCTTCGGCGACGCTGGGATTCCTGCAGAATCTTGTTCTTGCAGATTGTGAATACCCAACCGGCTCGGGCCTCTGTCTCGGTTGGCCACTCGTTGCGTTTGCTCCAGGCAACCTCGAAGGTCTCGTTCACGATGTCCTTGGCAACTTCGGGCGAAAGGCGGCGGGCGGCGAAGGAAAAGATTCGTCCGCTCATCTGCTCGTAGAGCGACTGGAACTCCTCTTCGACCACCCGCTCAACCTACCGGCGAGCGGGCGCGCCGTCAGCAGTTCGTGATGGTTGCCAACCACACCGCTTTGGGATTGTCCATCCACCCTGACAAGCCGCTGGCCTTCTTCTCACCAGGATCGAGACATACGTAGTTGCCGGAGCCGTCTGCCTTCTCGTGGAGCCACGTGCGCTTCGTGCGATGGTTGTAGTACGACTCGACCGAACTCAGGCTGATCGGTCGGTAGCTTCCGGTTGCAGAGATCTTCACGAACGATCCGGTGTAATTCGCCTGGCTCCACAAGCACATGTAGCCGCTGGGACAGTCACTCGTTGCTGCATCTGCCGAGGAAGCAGGCAGCGCGACGATGCTGGCCGTTGCTGAGATGAACAGGGACAGAAGTGTGGTCTTTCGCAATGGTTTCATGACCACTGCGTCCATCTCGGCAGCCCGAAATTACTGGGAAAATCACCGAAAAAGGGCTGTAAGAACCACCTCCCGAATGCGATGAAGACAGTGGAGACCGTGGGCCGAAATGTCGTTGGTCAAATGAATCTGAGCGTGCTCGAAGAATGTTTCGGAACCGGTGCAAGAATCGGCGCCGTTCTGTGACTAGCAGGCATGAACAGTGCATCGACCCGGCGCCGCATCGCAGCCATCTTCTCCGCCTTCTGCATCTCGGCCGCCGGGCTATCGGCCCTCCAGCAAGCACCCGCCGCAGCAAATGAAACCGCTCCGCTCGCCCTCGCCGCAGCGACTGGTGAGCCCGTCGAGATCCCGGGTGACCGGACTGCGACCGACACGGTGTACGCCTTGCCAGACGGCACGTACTCCCGCGAGATCGCGGCTACCCCGGTCCGGGTTGCGACTGATGACGGCTGGAAGGCAGTCGATCTGGATCTGAAGCGAAACGCAGACGGATCCATCTCTCCGAAGGTGGCTCCGGGCAATATCGAGTTCTCCGGCGGCGGCGACACGAACCTGTCATCGATTTCGATCGAGTCAACCAGGACGAACACCGATTGGCTCGATGAGCTCCCGGAGCCGACCCTTGACGGGCCGACCGCGACGTACGCGGACGTCTTTCCTGGCGTCGACTTGAAGATGTCGGCAACAGACGGGGGCATTACCCAGGTATTGGTGGTACGGGATGCGGCCGCTGCTTCCAACCCTGATCTGGACGAGCTCTCGCTGCCGACGAGCGTGGAGGGTGGCGAGCTGACCTCGTCTCATGGTGGGCTTGCGGTCGAGGACCGGTTCGGTCGAGAGGTTGGCTCTGCGCCCGCGCCGCTGATGTGGGACTCAAGCGGCAAGGTCGTCACCGATGACAACGTCCCAGCCGGCGACACCTCTGAGGTTGCGGTCGAGCAGCGGGTCGAGGGTCCCGCAACCGGTGATGAAATTGCCACCATCCCATTGGAGGTGGCCGATGACTCGATTACGTTGACTCCCGGCGACGCAGATCTCGATAGCCCAACCGTCGACTACCCCCTGTACATAGATCCAATGACCGCGCCGTCGAAGACCGCGTGGAGCATGGTGTTCAAGGAAAACTCCTCGTCGGAGTTCTACAAGTGGACCGACAGTTACGGCCAGGGTGTCGGATATCAGAACTACGACGGCGTATCGACCAAGCGCCTGTTCTGGAAATTTGGTACCTCAGGCGTCGCCGGGGCCAAGATCTCGAGCGCCTACTTCAAGACGCAGGTCACCCACGGCTCCACGTGTGACAACACGGGCGTCAAGATCTATCGGACGGGCTCGATCAGCTCCTCGACTAACTGGGGCAACCAGCCCTCGTGGACTGACTACTTGTCCACAGTGACCGTCGACCCATGTCCCGTTGGCAAGGAACCTGAATGGCCGGTCACAGCCGGCATTCAGTATTCTGCCGACCACAGCTCCAGTTCGATCACGCTAGGGCTGCGTGCTACCAGTGAAACGAACCCACGGGCCTGGAAGCGGTTCAGCTACAAAGCGACGCTGGTTATCTACTACTCCAAGTACCCGAGCACGCCCGCATCGCTTACGGTCAACGGCAAAGCATGCTCGTCAACCACTGTGCCAACGCTCGCGCGCATCACCGTGGGGCCTAAGTTGTCTGCGATTCTGAGCGACCCGGATGGCGGCACGATTGACGGACACTTCGACTACATGCCTGGTACGACAATTGTGTCGGGGTACAAGACGATCAATACCGGTCCCATCGACTCAGGTCATACCCACACCACGGACCCGATCTCTGTCGATCCTTCCATGTTGGTGGACGGGCATATCAAGACCGGGGACTGGGTGTTCCGGGTGCGCGCTGAGGACACCTCTGGCCTCCATCTGCTGAGCAAGTCGTATGCCACGTGCAAGTTCCACGTCGACGCCGACCTGCCGGCCGAGCCGACTGTCACGGCGCCAGACACCTGGGCAAAGGGCGCGAATGTCAGCGTCACGTTTGCTGCCGGTAATCCTGCGGACACCTCTGCCTTCAACTGGGTTCTCAATGGGACTGCTCCGCCGGACGCAAACAAGGTCACGGCGACCGGTACAGCCAAGACGGCGACAGTATCGATGAAGTCGCTAGTCGTTGGCCCCAACGTCCTTCGCGTCTGGGCGTATGACGCCGCAGGCAATCGCAGCGAGACTCCGGTCGAATGGTCGTTTGAAGTGCAGAGCATTGATGCAGACAGCCGGTCACTCTGGACCTTTGACGACGAGTTTGGTCGCACGACCGCAACTGATCGGCTCCGGTCCAATCACTTGACAGTCGACCCAACGACATGGTTGATCCGCGGTCGTTACGACACCGCCACCGCGACGATCGAGGACGACACGCTGTCCCTGTTGAACACGTCGACGTCTGCAACGGCGACCGGTCAGATGGTGCAAACCCACGACGACAGCTTCTTGCTCTCGGCGTGGTTGGACCCTGCATTGACGCCGGAATCTCCTGGAGGGAAGCGCACCGCCGTCAGCTACGGCAGCGACGCCAAGAGCGCGATCAAGCTCGGCATAGCACCGGCTGATGACTACGCGACGACCGGCGAGTACGTGTACGAGTTCAGTGTCTGGGACTCGGGCACAGGCGCGTACCGCACCGTCCGTACAGACACTCCGGTTTCCATGGATTCTGGGCTTGAGCACCTCATCGGCTGGTACGAAGCCAGCACCAACACGTTGCACCTGGTCGATGCAGGCGATGAATCCTTCGACTTCACGGGTGCCGACGACGCCGGCGTTGAGCTGGCCCCAACGTTTGCCGCGCCAGCGGCATCTGCGACCGACAGGATCAGGCTCGGATCGGCGAGCGATCAGGGCATCGCGACGGAAAAGTGGATCGGTGCGATTGATCAAGTGAGCCTGGCTCAAGGCACCGGCGGCGGTGTGGTCTCAAGGCTTCTGCACTCGGAGAAATACGGAATTGTCTGGAACTGCGAATACGGGGGATGCAACTAATGCGGACACGCGAATCAAAGATGCTTGCGCGAAGCGCGCCACTAGTCGCTGTTGCGCTGACGCTGTCGCTGTTACAGGGGACACCGGGCGAGGCCGCACAGATACGAGTCTCCAAGCCCGCGGCTCAGCAAACCAAACCGATCACAGTCCACCGCGTAGGTACCAAGCGCACCAAAACACCAGCACCGGCTGAAACCACCAGGCTTCGTAAACCCAGCTGGCCCGGAAAGAGCAAAGACGTTGCCGACAGTCCAGGCAACAAATGGAGCACTCCGGTCGAGGGCTTGTCAGTTCGGACGAAAACTGGCAACAACAACGGCCGGGCATACGAAATCTCCTCACTAGGAACCACACGCGGAGCAGGCACCGCGAAGGGCGTCCAATTCACCATCCGCCCCACAGCCGCTCCTCAGGCTGACTCGGTGCCGAATGCGACGCCGTCCGCGAGTGCTGACTCCACCGATCCCAGGCCCTCCGTCACTACTGAAACACCCGAAGGTCCGACAAATGAAGCACCACCGGTCGACAAACAGACTGAACCTGTCGAGGTCAGACTCGACTACTCAGCCTTCGCCGACGCCTATGGCGGCGACTGGTCAAGCCGCCTCCAACTGTCGGTGGTCCAAGACTGCGAAAAGCTAAAGGTCAAGAATTGCGAACCGTCCGTCGTGCTGCCGACGGAAAACAACACGCGCAGCAAGATGCTCACTGCGAGCGTGCCCGCCGCCTCAATCGCCTCGTCTGGCGCGACGACGCTCGCGGCGACGGCCGCGGCCTCAGGTAAGTCCGGCGACTTCTCCGCGACGCCTTTGTCACCCACCTCAAGCTGGTCTGCAGGCGGCCAATCTGGTGACTTCACCTGGTCGTACCCGCTGGCTACGCCGCCAGGTGTCAATGGGCCAGAACCGGATCTCTCGGTCGGCTATTCGTCTGGTTCTGTCGACGGGAAGATGTCGTCGACCAACAACCAGACGTCTTGGATTGGCGAGGGATTCTCTCTCGATCCAGGATTTGTCGAGCGTAGCTACATGCCGTGCCGAGACGTTGACTCAGATAAGACTGGTTCGGACGAAACAGATGATCTCTGCTGGCGTAACGACAACCTCACGATGTCGTTCGGCTCACACTCCGGCAAGCTGATCCGCGATGGGTCCAGCAGTCAGTGGCGCTTCAAGGCAGACGATGGCACCAGGATCCAACTGAAGAAGTCTGACGGGGTCAACCGTGACAACGACGGGGAGTACTGGGTCGCCACGACCCAGGACGGCACCAGCTACTACTTCGGCCGCAGCAAGCGCATCGACTCTGATGCCACGGCCGCCGATTCGGTTTCAACCGTCCCGGTCTACGGCAGCCAATCAGACCAGCCGTGCCATGACTCGACATTCGCGTCCTCGGACTGCCGGCAGGCCTGGCGTTGGTCCCTGGACTACGTCGTGGACACTCACGGCAACTCGATGTCGTTGTTCTACGACCAAGAGACCAACACGTATGGCACCAACGACGGTGCCTCTGATGCTGAGTACGACCGTGCCTCGGTCCTGAAGCGCATCGAGTACGGCACACAATCGGGCCACGAGGGTGACGCTGCCCCGGTACGAGTCGTGTTCGGAACAGATGAACGGTGTGATGGCGACAGCGACTACTGCACAGACATCAAAGACAACCCGACGCACTGGCCGGATGTACCGGTCGACCAAATCTGCTCATCGTCATGCGATGACAACAAGGCCCCGACGTTCTTCAGCCGCAAGCGGCTGACCTCGGTGACCACGCAGACGCTCAACCCGTCGACGGGCAACTACTCCAACGTCGACAAGTGGGAGCTCAAGCAATCCTTCCCGAAGAGCGGCGACGGCACCGATCCCGCGCTCTGGCTCGAAAGTATTCAACACACCGGAACGGTCGGCACGGACCTCAAGCTTCCCGCGACGACCTTCTTCGGCACCCAGATGGACAACCGCGTCGACAAGATTGGCGACGATGCTGACCCGTTCATCAAACGGCGTCTGACCGCTATCAACAACGGCAGCGGCGGAACGGTCAGTGTGGGCTACAGCGCGCCGGACTGCACGCCAAGTGACGAACCGTCAAACACCGATGCGTCACTTGCAAGCAACGCACGCCGGTGTTTTCCAGGCTGGTACCAGCCCCCTGGCTACACCGAGCCCCGGATGGAGTTCTTTCACAAGTACCGCGTCGACACGGTCACAGAAGCCGACGACACCGGTGGGGCACCAGCTGTCTACACCAACTACATCTACAAGGGTGGCGACGGCTGGCATTTCACCGACGACGACATCCAACGCCCGAAATATCGCACATGGAGTCAGTGGCGCGGCTACTCAGAGGTCTCTACTGTCGTTGGCAATGGCACGACCAAGTCCTACGCCAGCACCCTCTACATGCGTGGAATGGACGGCGACAAAGCCGCGAGCGGCACCAAGGACGTCCAAATCACCGACGTGTCTGCTACTGACGGCAAATTGAGTGAACCGATCGAAGACAAGGACCAATTTCAAGGGTTCGCGCGCCGCACGCTGACCAAGCTCGGAGCCAGCGGGGCCGTCGTGAGCGTTTCCGTCAACACGCCGTGGAGCAGTGGCATCACAGCTCAAAACACCGACGGAGAAAAGGCATACATCGTCAACAACGCGGTGACCGACGTCAGGACCCCGCGCACCGGCACGACCGACCAACTCACTCGCACCACGACGACCTTTGACGGCGACGGTCTGCCAGTCTCCGTTGACGACGCAGCGGACCTGTCGACCACCACTGATGATCGCTGCTCAAAGTCGGACTACATCCAAAACCGCGCCGACTGGATGCTCAACTTCCCCAGGAGTGCGACGACAACGGTAGGAAAGTGCGGCACAGTTCCTGGCTCCGCGGATGATGTGATCTCAGCGACCCGGACCACCTACGACAACGGCACCCTGACCAAGGGCGACGTCACCAAGGTCGAGAGCGCATCGGGGTGGGACGGCGCAATCACCTACCAGGCGGACTCAACAATCTCCTACGACCCCTACGGCCGTCAGACCAGCACGACTGACGCAAAAGACCAGACCACCGCCATGACATACGCGCCCAGTACGGGTGTGCCGACGACCATCACGACCACCAATCCGTTGGCCCAAACCAGCACCACAACGATGAACCGTGCCTGGGGATCGCCCGATCAGATAGTTGATGTTTCCGGCGGCAAGACCGACTACGAATATGACTCACTCGGACGGGTCACGAGCACCTGGATCCCTGGCCGGCAGAAGGACTCTGGCCTCAGCTCAACGTATAAATACGCTTACCTGATCCGAGACTCCGGCGCCAACACGGTCACGACCAGCAAGTTGAACGCGGCAGGAGACTACATCAGCACTGTTCAGCTCTATGACGGGCTGATGCGCGAGCGGTCAACGCAGGCTCCGGCCGCTGGGGCCAACGGCGGATGGCTCATCAACGAGAAGATTTACGATTCTCGTGGCCTGGTGGTCTCTGATCGCGGCCCATTCTTTACGACAACTGATCCGGCCGGAAATCTGGTTGTCGGACAGGAGTCTGACTACCCGTCCTACACCAACAACACCTACGACGGTGCAGGTCGGATCACAAAGTCCGACTTTGCCTCACGAGGCGCAATCAAATGGTCGACCACGACGACCTACGGCGGCGATCGCGTCAACGTCACACCTCCCGCAGGGTCGACACCGACGACGACAGTCGTGGATGCTCGAGGACAAACGACGTCGCTGCTGCAATACACAGGAACGACGGCCGCCGGTACTGCAGACACGACGGCTTACGGATACACGCCAAAGGGTCAATTGAAGACCGTCACCAACGCGGCTGGAAATGTGTGGCAGCGCGAGTACGACATCCGGGGACGGCTCAGCAAGGACACCGACCCGGACAAGGGCATCACCAGCTACACCTACGACAGCCTCGATCGTCAGGTTACGTCAACTGACGCACGTGGTTTCACCCTCTGGACCGGATACGACAAGCTGGGTCGTAAGACCAGCCTGCGCGATGACAGCGCCACTGGAACCGAACGTGCGGCTTGGACATTTGACACCGTAAAACCAGGGCTTGTGGCGTCATCAACTCGTTATGTCGGGTCTGACGAGTACACCAACTCGGTGACGTCGTATGACGAAGCCGGCCGGGTAACCGAGTCGAAGCTCATGCTGCCTGCGAGCGAGGGGCCGTTGCTTTACAAGGACACCGGGTACGTCACGAAGAACACGTACAACGTGGACGGATCACTCAAGACCCAAGTTGGGCCCAGTGTGGGCGGCCTTCAGAACGAACAGCTTGCCTGGTCCTACGACAAGCTCGGCAACGTCGACACCTTCGGCGGGGTCGGGTCGTTCATCGCCGACACGATCTACTCGCCATACGGGCAGGTGCTCCGACGTGACATGGGCCCCACGGTTGGCAAGTCCGTCTACGACGTCAGGGACTATGACGAGCCAACTGGCCGGCTGACCCGGCACGTGGTTTCAACACAGCTCACGAGCGCGCCTGCTCTGGACTTGCGCTACACGTACGACGCTTCTGGGAATGTGAAGAAGCTCAATGACGTCGCTTCGGGAGACACAGCCCAGACCAGTGCTGCGACGATGCGGCAGTGTTTTGACTACGACTACTTGCGCCGCATGACCTCGGCGTTCACCTCGTCGGGCAACACCTGCGCGACGCCGACCACAAGCAACCTCGGTACGCAGAATCCGTACTGGGACGCGTACACCTATGACAAGTCGGGCAACCGCACCAAGCGAGTCAATACGACCAAGTCCGGCACGGCGGCGGCAAAGGTCGTGACGTCCACTTCGACCTACCCGACTGCAACCAGCCCACGCCCGCACGCACCGACGAAGGTCGTCGCGGCAATATCAGGGTCCACCACCAGCACTGAAACGTTTGGGTATGACGCGACAGGTAACACCGCCAGTCGGACCACATCGGCCACGAAGGGGCAGGTCATTGAGTGGGATCGAGAAGGGCGCCAGAAATCCGTCACTGATAAGCCGAACGGTACGACCGAGTACCTCTACGACGCGGACGGAAACCGTCTGATCAAACGCGAGTCGGCAACGGGCGCGAAGACTCTCTATGTCGGCACCGCGGAGGTAACTCTCACCGGTAGCACGTTCAAGTCATTCCGTTCCTACAGCGTGGGTGATGAACCTGTAATCGTGCGGGACGCGAGCGGCCTGAAAGTCACAATCGCAGATCAGCACGCCACCCCCGTACTGACGATTGACGGCTCGACGCTCGCCGTCACCAAGCGCCGACAAGACCCGTTCGGGCAACCACTCGCGACGGTCACCTGGCCCACGACTCGAGGCTTCCTCAACAAGCCTGTTGATGGTTCGACGGGCGCGACCCATCTCGGTGCGCGTGAATATGACGCAACCCTGGGCCGATTCCTGTCCGTCGACCCGATCATGGACCCGATGGACCCGCAACAATTGAACGGCTACGCCTACGCCAACAACTCACCGATGACGTTCAGCGACCCGACAGGTCTGCTTTTCGGTGGAATCGGAGATTGGTTCAAAAAGAGGGCCAGCAATACGCGCGACTTCGGCATGGGTGTGGTCGGCAGTTTCACATCGATCGCGGACCTTGCTTGGCGAGCAGTCCCGACCAAGGTGTCCTGGTCAATCTCCTACAACCCGTACAGCATCGGCATGGGGTTCCCGCAAGTCCACGCTGAATTCAAGCGCCAAGCTGTCATTACCCCTTGGCTCTACAAGAAGACCGGCACGAATGCGGGCAGCAAATCCACGACGACAGGTGGAATTGCCAGCCTCTTCATACCGGGCGCTGGTGAGGCTAAGGGAGGTAGCAAGGCTCCTGGCGTAATCAGATGGGTGACGAAGCTCTTCAAAAGGGACGCCGAAAAGAGCGCTGGCGGGCTTTCCGACGATCTCACGCGTCTGGCGAACAAGCATGTGACTGGCAGCGGTGACACTGTCCTTGGGAGTTACCCGGGCTACATCAACAAGGCCAACTCTAAGGGAGCGAGCTACTTCGACATCGGCGACAACTGGAACAAGTTGGTAGCGCGAGGGCAGGATCCCTGGGCGCTAAACGAGCACTTCTTGGACGGCCGGATCGCGGCTGGCGACCGGATCCTGCTGTCGGTGCCGAAGGGCGATATCGTCCCGGGTACCTACCTAGCTCGCGAGGTCCAACACCTCACGAGCAATGGGTATCGGTGGACGAACCAATGGTCACTCAGGCCAGGAGGCTGATATGGCTCTAATCATCGCGTTCATTGCTGCGCACATGGGATTCCTTTGGGAGCAGGCGCGCTTCCGGATCGCGGGATCGGAGGTCACGAGCATCAACGGAGGCAACGCGTTCCTGCTAGTCGAATCGGACGTCCTGCGATTGCGATTTGTGTGCGACCGTGGGCAGCTTCTTCTTGACTTCCAGCCTGTTGCGGGCGACACAGTGTCGGACTGGTTCTCAGTGGATCTCATCCGTCGTCTGCTGCTCGGCAAGCCAGAGACTTCTGGACTGCTCGACGAGAGCTACGCGACTTTCATCGGGCAACACCTTGGCGCAATCGAGGACTGCTTCCGGGGCGAACGGTGGCCAGCAACTCAAGCCGAACTCAAGCGGCTGAAGGTCAAGCGTGCCAAGGAGCTGTTCGGGTGATTCGCCACCTCACTCGTGAACCGCCCAGATCTCCAATACACATTGAATGGCAAGCGTTACTACAAGGAGTACGAAGGACCCTCCAACCCACGGGGTGCCGAGCATGAGGCCCGCATAATGGCAAACGACCCTGACGGCGTATTTTTGGGCGTGGATAAGATCAGATGATGCTTCCCTCAGGCGCAGGTGGTCGGACCACGACTACTGTCGGCTATTTCGAATGCGAGCTCGGCGCATTCGTGAACTGGCTCGATGGGGGCTTCGATGACACGTGGAAGGTTCGCGCCGCCCCAGGGTGGGCTTCGCTTGCTGATGCTGCTTCATACCTGGCGCCGTCGGTACCGCTAAGCAGGTATGCCTGCGTGGCTGTCGGGAGTTGGACCTTGTTGCTCAACAACGGTCCGCTAGGGACAGATGTTGGTGTGTTGCCCAGGTACGCGGCACGGGAGCTTGAGTGCCGTGCGATCCGCGCAGTCTGCAACGAGGAAGATTACCCCGCGCGAATGCTTGATGTGTACGGGCCGAAGGGAGATTCGGAGAATGGGCTCGAACGTTCCGTCGCGGCGGCCAACGACGGTGGACGGTGGATCTTTGAAACATACGGTGAGCCCTTTTCATTTGAGGATCAGTCCTTCTACAAACGAAGAGTGAAGGCGGAACGCTTTCCGAGTTCGCTTCTCTACCAGTACCTCAGAGCGCTCCACGTCCCCATTGATGTCGAGCCCTGGTGGAGCACCGCCGTCCTGGTCGAGCAGGTCTAGGCTCGAAGCGGTGTTCTGGGGAAAGCAAGGCCGGGGCCGCTCAGGCGGCGCCGCTCACAATGCATATAGACGCGATCTTGGACTCGAACAACTTCTCGTTGTCCTTCACAGCCAGTAACTGAAGGCAGTAGAGCTGCCAGCACTTCTCCCACAAGTCGTCTTCAGGAGGCAGGTAGTCGACGGTTAAGCCGATCGATGGGTCGGATGCGTCTTCCCAGGAGATGGGCTGTCCGTGGGTGTGGAACTTGCTCGTATCGAGCAGGTTGCTGACGGCCTGACTCCAGTTGCCGCCGTTCGTTTGCATCATCCCTTGCTTCAACTGCTTTTCAGCAAACTTTCGTGCCCGAATCATGACGCTCTCGAATAGCTGAACTGTTGCCGGGTCGAGCTTGTTGAGCATCAGCTGTGCAGTGATGTCAGCTGGGTTCTTCACCAGGGCTGCTTCGTACTGCTTGTATGCGTCGATGTAGTTCTTGACCGAATGCGCGACCCGGTTGCCGTTGTGATCCGCCATCACGATCTGAGGATCGATCGGGCCAAGTTCCGACATGTCGCTCATGACGATCGAGTCCGCCCCAAGTGCGATCAGGGTGCCTGCGCTCTTTGCGTAGTCGGGGACGATCACGCGCAGTCGTGCTTTGACAACCTTCTTGCGAATCATCGAGATGAGCTTCTCTGCTGCATCGATGTCACCGCCGCCGGTGTGGAGGATCAGATCGACATTCTCTCCGGACGGGATGTTGTGCAGAAGATCGACGAAACAGACTGTGTCTTCACGGTCGACCGGTGAGAACCGCCCGGCAACATAACAGATCAAGTGGCTTTCGGTCATCTGTTCGATCTCACGAATGAGCGCCTGACGCTGGTATCGACCAGCGTTCATCGCCTGAAAGAGCGGGGTCTTTTTGGCGGTCGAAGGGACAACGTCGTCAAGGACACCCTCTTGGGGCACCGCATCTTCCCCTGGACTAAGTTCACTCTGTTTGTGTGGTGCCATTGATTCATCCTCGTTCTTCATTATGACGAAACCCAACGAATACGTCCACGCTGAATCAAGTAGTGACAGCGCGTTCTCCCCCGTGTTTCGTCAACACTCGGCGCGATGGTTAACCGACGAGTGTCCTTGATTCTCCAGAATGGGCGCCGTCTGGAGTCAGTGTTGAGCATCACGCGGTGGCGTTCAGTGCAAGGGCAATCGAAGGCCAGCCACTTAGGACTGTCGGGCGTGCCCACGATGACAACGCCTTTGCGTGGAATTCGGTCGGGTATTTCGTCAGCGGCCTCGACCAGCTGAACGAGATCCCAGTGGCGCCAGGGGATCCATAGCCATCGAGTCCAGCTTGGCTGTTCTAGGCTTGCCATGTCTGCTCCAGGAACGGTGTCGTTTCACCGAGACCGAGCTTGCCGGCGACCGGATCGCAGTAGTGGCGATCTTTGGGCTGCTGACGGTTCGTCGAGATTTCACGATCGTGAAGCCGTAGGAGGATCTCGCTCGGCACGGGTTGGTCACCATAGTGCGTCAGTCGTTCAATCAGTTCGGCCGCAGCCATCCCACCAACCAAGGTCGTGAAGGTGACGACGGCCGGTTCGATGCCGTGAAGGGCTGGGGCGTAGCCCTCCTCCACGCGCCTTACCCGTTCCTCCGGCGTAAGCATTTCGCTGGCTGCTCTCGCAAGATCTACTCGTCCACGGCATACCAGGCAGGCTGCTCCTGGATACAGAACCGTAACTCGCCCATCAACGCCGACAAGGCGGCCGTCATCGTCTGAGCTCAAGAGCACACCACAGTCGATAACTGGGATAAGAGCGAAGGTCGCAAGCCGAGACAAGATCAAGCGTCCGGCATTGTCATCGGTGCAACCGAAGACAACATCGGCCCCAATGAGTTCACGGGCAGTGCTCTCAACGTTGATCATCGAGGCAACGCGCTGCACTTCCAGGTCTGGGGCGATCCGCGACAGGTGATCGCCCAGTACATCGACCTTCATGCGTCCGACATCAGCGAGGGTCGAGCCGTAGACCCTGGTCACGTTGCTCTCTGACAAAGTGTCTGAGTCGACAAGCAGGAGGCGGCGGACGCCGAGCCGAACGAGTTGCTCCGCGACAACAGAGCCGGTTCCGCCGCAGCCAACTACGGCGACAGTGAGGTCCCCTAGAACGATCTGGACATCACCACCGAATGCTCGGATGTTGCGATCGAAAAGACCAGGCAAGTTCGCGCGCTTCAAGTTGTAGTTTGACCTCAGAGCAAGCCGAGGACCGACGACCCAGAGACGATCCACGGCCGTGACGTTCCTCCCGTCGTCGAGATGTCCAGTGAAGTTCAGGTCGGCTCCATCCACTGAAATGATCAAAGCGCCGTAATAGTCACTATCAGCCCGGAGGCGAAATAGATCGGAGAGTTGGCTGTCGACAATCTTGTCGTGCTTGCTACTGCGAGGTAGCGATCCGTCACCTGGATGGGTGTGAAACCAGATTGGGACAGCATGCAGTTCCTCTGCGCGGGCGAGTGCCGGAACGTATCCGTGCGATCGGATCAGCAGCTGTTGCGGTTCCCGCTTCTCGTACGCATCTTCGGGAACCTCATGAAGCTCGGTTGCGAGCAGTCGAATGTCGCCTGCCGGTGTTCGAACCAAGCTGGCGAGGAGGACCCCACCGGTCTCTACCTCCGAGTAAGCCAAGTCTCGAACACGGTCGGCGATGTGGCCAGGTAGAACCAACGTCGTTTTCATACGGCGAGCTCCGGTACGCAGCGCGCGAGCTCGTGTCGGATCAGAGCGAGGTAGCTCTCAAGACCGTCGACACCGGAGTGCCACTGCTCGGGGCTCAGGTGCCGAGACCATCGCTGCCAAGTCCGGCCGAGGTGCTGCTCGACCACGTCAGTGGCTTGGATAGCGCGTCCGTCAGCCAACTGAACGGCAGGTTCGAACCACCACATGTCCGGGGGAAGGTCGGGATAACCCGGCTGCAATCGGACCAGCAGGCTGACTGACTCATTGGTAAATCCATTGGGCAGCGCCCAATTTGGAAATACCACGCACGTCATGCCGGCCTCAGGCGTGATCTCGTGAGCAATACCTCGGGCGCGAAGGAAGTCGGCGTCAGATTCAGGAAGCGACACAGTCTCGCCTCAGGCCTTGCCCGGGTTGATATGTGCAGGTGCTGTGAACAGGCGCTTACCGTTTACGATCTCGACAATATCGGTGTCGGAAATCTTGCGATCCTCTTTGCCTGGTATGACCTCGAAGAGATCGCGGTCTGGTCCAATCGCGGGAATCGGCAACTGCCGAAGCTGAGCACCCGTCAATTCCTTCTGCGTGACCTCATACTCCACACGATCGATCTTGATGTGGAACTGCTTCGGCTTCTTGTCTTCTTCTGTTTCGTGCGCCATTCTTCCTCCATGGTTACGTCCTGATACCAAGATACCACACTACCAATACGCTTGACAACCACGGTGTGCTCGTGCATTATTCATTGGTATGAAGCAAGCAAAAGCCATGACAATTCGCCTCTCTGCGGACCAAGCCGAACTCCTTGAGACCGTAGCCTCGGTCGACAACCAGCCCGTGTCAGAAGTGATCCGAGCAGCCATCAACGAGCACATCTCGCAGCGCAAGAAGGACACGTCGTTCCAGGACGGGCTCCGCGAGCGCATTGAACGCGCACAGCAGATCCTCGACGATCAGTCGTAAATGCACAGATAAGTCACTAGCACCACTCACCGCGCCCGGAACCCGGATTGCTCGGGGCTTCTCGACTCCTGACCGAGCCGGGATGTCCTGCGCCGTCGTGTTCGGAGTTCCAACCTTGTCGGCGGCCTGCCGGACAGACCGACAGGCCTCGTACGGCTCTATCGAAGTGCACACGGGAGATAGCCAAATGATTCAAATCACAGAACGACACATGGTAGGCGGCCGGTACCACGAACACATCGCATCAGTGAAGTGGAAGGAAATAGGAACAGGCGATATAGGCGAGAACACCCGAGCTCAAATGGTCGCCTGGCTCGACGAAGACGACGCCCACAAGGCAATCGCGGGAGATTACCCGAACGACTATGCCTACGTCGGCGCAGTCCACCCACAGCTTTCAAACGCCTATATCCGCACCTACGCGGATGGCGACTGGACTGACAACTTGCTCGCTTTGCCTGAGTACTGAGTTGCTAGTTCCATATCCAATCGATGACTAGTTGCTGGTTGGGCAGGGTGAGCTACTCAGTCTCCTATTTTGAGTGCTGATTCCTGGTGATCTTCCGAAAGCTTCGAGGATTGCCCCAGAGCTTGAACTCGCGGACCGTACAGCCAATCCAATGTGTCGACATGGTAGGCGGAGGCTTCCAAAAGCAAGGGTGCATTGGGGGCGTTTTCTCAGCACGACCTTGACCGACTTCATGCACGCTGGACCGGTGGCAAGACATTTCGAGACCACGCGAAGAACTGGCGCGGGGCGAAGTCAGGTTCGACCGGCTTGACGCGGCGATGCCCAAATCTGGCGAATGTGGCGATGCGCTTGTCTACTTGGCGAGCCTGCAAAACCTGTCGAGTTTGTAGCCCGCTTCGCTAACTGAGTCTGTGGCTGCTGCTGTCGGATTGTGCTCTTTGATGGCCTGGTTGGACGCGTCGACCAACTCCCGCACCCACGGCTTGATGGCATCGGGGGCCGCTTCGACTGCATTCGCGAAGCGCGGCTGGAATTTCTGAAGAACTGCGAGCATCTGCTCGGAGCCGTTGGCAGCGTTCGCGGCGGAGTCTATGTCACTCACGAATTTGCAGAGCTCCCGTATGTTCGCCCCGGCTGCATCAGAGGCGAAGGTATCCGTTGAAGAATCATTCGGATTCTGGCCGGCTGAATGCTGCTTCGACGCACAACTCGCCACTGCAGCGAGCACGACTACGGCGATTCCCACTGCGGCGCAAGCCGAGAAGATTCTCTTCGGTCTTCTAATTGGCGGGCGTAGGAAATCAATTGCCATTACTAGCATTCTATTCTTCCACGCGTTGAAAGCCAAGGGTCGACTTCTCGTATTCACGGGTTCCACCGCGTGAGACGGCTGTCGCTCGGACACGAGGTGATGTCCGAATTGACAACATATGAGAAGTTGACCAAGACATCAGTGTGACCCATGTCGTCGTAGTCACACACGACCGCGCGATCGGCGAAGGGCTTGTTCCAGATTCCCGCAAAGTAGAAATGCCACAGGCCAGCGTAGGTAGGTTTGCCGCCTACCTTTTCCTCGCTCGCTTCGGCGGAGAGGACGATGAGGTGATTGCGCCCGTCGGCGGCGAGCCAGGAAGCCAGCACCCCATTGACGTCGTACTTCCAGTCGCACGTGGGAGCCACTATGCCGCGCCAGCCACTCGGTCTTGCGAAGTCGCCGGAATTTCCGGGATCAAAGAGGACGATCCGATGGACGTCGGAGAGCGAACTTGGAGTCGCTGTTGCAAGGAAGTAGACGACGCCGAGGCG
>OUNO010004831.1_pt1 | contig 31131 bp, 29 predicted proteins | sample 1779811 | NCBI WGS metagenome assembly OUNO01 (sample SAMEA3914804, study PRJEB12502) | metagenome | biome: forest; material: soil | place: Canada | collected 2010-06-25 | depth 0.3 m
GCCCTCGGCCTGCCGGCGCTGGTGCGCGAGGGCCTTACCTGGAGCGACCTCAGGGTCCAGGCGCTCTCGACGGCGCCGGTTCGGCTCGAGCCGAAGCCGCCCGCGCGGGGGGCTTCGGCCAACCGCGAGGGCGTCATTTAGCCCGAATTTCCACTGATCTATAAAAAACTCCAGTGTATTCATCTAGGATTGTGGCGTGGTGTGTCGCCCACCTATCCCAGGCCGGCACTCCTGGCTAACCGGAAGGCGAGTGGCCGGCGTCGAGTCCATCCAGCTGGCGCCGGTCCGCCTTCTCGGTCAGTTTCTTGACAAATACACAAGTCCCCTAATAAATTCGAGATCCTTTAGCGAAGAGAGCTAAGGAGCTACCGGGGGGTGCTTGTGGAATACGACGCGGCTTTGCTCGAGAGGGTTGCGCAGCAGTTTCGGCGTGGGATGTGGAAGTCGGTCGTCTCCGACGCCGTCGAGGAATCCGGCGTCGAAGTCGAGCTCTTCGGCCCGGTGCAGGCCACCGCATTCGGCGACCTCCCCGAGATCATCGGCCTCAATCAGGTCCAAGGAGCGGCTGAGCCGGACGCGGTCGGCGGCGGATATCTGGCCGAAGCGATCGAATGGATGCGGGCGCGGGAAGTCGATTACCGGGTGCCGGTCGCCGAGGCTCGGCCCGGCTCCGAGGAGGCCGAGAACTGGCTCGGTCAGCGCGGCTACGAGCGCGGTGGCGCCTGGGTCAAGATGGTCCTTGAGATCGCTGAGGCGCAGCCGCTCGACGACAACGGAGTCGTCGTCTACGAGTTGGGCGGCGACGAGGCCGACGGGGAAGGGTTGAGCGCGATCCTCGCCGAGGCGTTCTGCATGCCGATCACCACCGGCGCCCTGTTCTTCTCGTTGCCGATGGAGGAGAACTGGCGCTGCTACACCGCCGCCGCCGATCCCGTCGAAGGGATTGTCGCCACCGCCTCGATGCTGATCCAGGATGGGGTGGCGCAGTTGGGGCCGGGCGCGACTCTCGCCCACGCTCGTGGCCGGGGCTGCAACCGGGCGTTGCTGCGGCGCAGGCTTCTCGACGCTGCCGCGGCCGGTTGCCACACCGCCTTCGTCGAGGTCGGGGAGTGTGAGCCGGGGCGCTTCGCGGCGGTTTGCAGCAACCTGCTCAGCGCCGGCTTCGAGGAGGCCTACGGCAGCAGGGTCTGGCAGCGCCCGGCGCTGAGGCCGAGCGTGGTTCGCTGAGCGGTTTCAGCGTCCGAGCGGCTCGGCGGCCGGGGCGGGCTCGGAGTCGTCGGGGTCGGACTCCGGCGGCAGGTCGCCGCCTCGCTCGGTGCCGGCGATGAGTTCGTCGGGAGCCGCCTTCTCGGCGGGGATGAAGCCGGACTTCATGCCGAAGTAGACGGCCTGTGGGTGGTGGGCGATGATCGCGACCGTCGACTGCTCCGGCATCACCGCGTAGCCGCCAGAGAGGGTCATGCCGATCTCTTCGAGTTCCAGCAGGCGCCAGACCTTCTCGTGCTCTGACTGGTCCGGGCAGGCCGGGTAGCCCCAGGAGTAGCGGCGCCCCTGGTCGAGCTCGATCTGCAGGCCCTGGCGGACGTCGGCGTGCAGCCACTCGGCCAGGCCCTCGGCCGACTGGACGCCGAGGCCGTGGACGAAGAGCTGTTCGGCGAACTCCCCGTCGCGCTCGAGGCGCTCCATCAGCTCGGTCACCTCGGCGCCGACGGTGACGCCCTGGAGGGCGACGACATCGCGTTCGCCTGAGTCGAGCGGACGGTAGAAGTCGGCGAGGCAGATGCGGTCGTGCTTGGGCTGGCGCGGGAAGACGAGGCGCTCGATCTCGCGCTCGGGGTCGGTGGGATCGAAGATCACCAGCTCGTTGCCGTCGGCGTTGCAGGGGAAGTAGCCCAGTCGGGCCCGCGGGTGGAGGTAGTCCTGCTCGCGCCACATCCGCTCCAATCGCGGCGCGAAGCCCTCCTCTTCGTCGGTTCCCTCGACCAGTTCGCGCCAGGCCTCGCCCTTGACGCCTTTGCCGCCCCAGTGCAGCTTGAAGAGGACGTGGCGATCGAGGTAGGGGTAGACGTCGTCGAGGTCGACCGGGATCTCGCGCGCGCCCCAGAATGGGGGTACCGGGATCGGCACGTCGGTGGCGGCCGCGGAGCGGACGCTGTCGTCGGTGGTCGGAGGCGAGTTGTCGATCACGACCGGCTTCTCGCGCAGCTGCTTGGCCTCGGCCCTGATCTTCTCAACCAGGCCGGCCCGCGCCTGCTCGTCCACCAGCGCGTCCATCGTGTCCAGGCCCTGGAAGGCGTCCTTGCAGTAGAAGACGCCGGGCTCGTAGACCTCGTCGGATTCTTTGCCCTTCGGGTAGAGGGTGCGGCGGCCGAAGTCGCGGTTGATCGCGGCGCCGCCGATCAGCACCGGGAAGTCGAGCCCGCGCTGGTGCAGCTCCTGGACGCAGGTCGGCATCTGCTTCGAGGTCGAGACGAGCAGCGCCGAGAGCCCGATCGCGTCGGCGTCGTTTTCGACCGCGGCCTCGATGATCGTGTCGACCGGGACCTGCTTGCCGAGGTCGATCACGGTGTAGCCGTTGTTGGTCAGGATCGTGTTGACCAGCGACTTGCCGATGTCGTGGACGTCGCCGAAGACGGTCGCGATCACGACTTTGCCCTTGGTGTGGCCGTCGATCCGGTCGAGGTAGTTCTCGAGTTGGGCGACCGCCCGCTTCATCACTTCGGCCGACTGCAGGACGAAGGGCAGGATCAGTTCGCCGGCGCCGAATTTGTCGCCGACCTCCTTCATCGCCGGCAGCAGCACCGCGTTCAGGGTCGGGACGGCGCCGATCTTCTCCACCGAGCGGTCGATCCAGTCCTCGACGCCGTCCTTCTTGCGGCGCAGGATGTGCCAGTGCAGCGCCTCCTCGGGCTCCATGCCCGCGGTCGGGTCGGCGGCCTCGGTCTCCGCCTCCTCGCCCTTGGACTCGAAGTGGGCGATGAAACGCTCGAGGGCGTCCTCGCGGCGGTTGAAGACGAGGTCGTTGGTCAGCTCGCGCTCCTCCTCGGCGATCTCGCCGTAGGGGGTGATGTGGTTCGGGTTGACCATCGCCAGGTCGAGGCCGGCCTCGACGCAGTGGTGGAGGAAGACCGAGTTGAGGACCGCGCGCGGCCGCGGCGAGATCCCGAAGGAGACGTTGGAGACGCCCAGCGAGGTCTTGACGCCGGGGATCTCCGCCTTCAGCCGGCGGATGCCCTCGATCGTCTCAACCGCCGAGGGGCGCCACTCCTCGTCGCCGGTGGTCAGCGTGAAGGTGAGCAGGTCGAAGATCAGCGCCTCGGGTTCCAACCCGTGCTCGCCGCAGGCAATCTCGACGATCCGTTCGGCGATCTCGACCTTGCGATCGGCGGTCTTCGCCATCCCGACCTCGTCGATGGTCAGCGCGATCAGGGCGGCGCCGTGCGCCTTTGCCAGCGGGATCACGGTGTCCGCCTTGGCCCGTCCCGCCTCGAGGTTGATCGAGTTGACGATCGCCCGCCCGGGGATCTGCTCGAGGGCGGCTTTGATCACCTGCGGTTCGGTCGAGTCGACCTGGACCGGCGAGGGCTGGGTCAGTGAGATCCGCTTCACCACCGAGCCCATCTGCACGTCCTCGTCGGCGCGCTCGGTCAGGGCGACGCAGACGTCGAGCACGTGGGCGCCGCCTTCGACCTGGTCTTCGGCGACCTGGACGAGGCCGTCGTAGTCGTCGGCGAGCAGCAGTTCCTTCGCTTTTTTCGATCCCTGCGAGTTGACCCGCTCGCCGACCAGGGTCGGGCGCGGCTCCTGCACGAGCGGGGTGGAAGTCATCATGGAAGAGACTTCGATCGGCGCCGGGGCGGGGCGGGGGGTCGCGGCGCGGCCGTCGACGCGGGCTCGGATCGCGGCGATGTGCTCGGGGGTCGTGCCGCAGCAGCCGCCGACGATGCCGACGCCGTAGCGCTCGACGAATTCCGCCAGCGTTGCCGCCAGCGGCTCGGGCTTTTCGGGGAAGATCGTCTCGCCGTCGGGGCCCTGCAGCGGCAGTCCGGCGTTGGGAATGCAGTGGACCGGCAGCGGGCTGTTCTCGCCGAGGAAGCGGATCGCGTCGCGCATGTCCTCCGGTCCGGTCGAGCAGTTGAGCCCGATCACGTCGACGTCGAGCGCCCGCAGCGTCGTCAGCACCGCCCGGATGTCGGTGCCCAGCAGCATCTTGCCGCCGTTGGGGAGCAGCGAGACGCTGATCTGCAACGGCAGCCGCCGGCCGGTGGCGGCGAAGGCCTCGCGGGCGCCGAAGATCGCCGCCTTGACCTCGAGAATGTCCTGAGCGGTCTCGATGATGATCAGGTCGGCGCCGCCCGTGACCAGCCCGGTGGCCTGCTCGGCGAAGACCTCCGCCAGCTTGGCGAAGGAGATGTCGCCGAGGGTCGGGTCGGTCGAGGCGGGCAGGAACCCGGTCGGGCCGATCGAGCCGGCGACGAAGCGCTCCTCGCCCGCTGCCTTGCGGGCGATTTCCGCCGCCTTGGTGTTGATCTCCAGGGTGTGCTCGCCGAGCCCCCACTCTTCGAGCTTCAGGCGCGAGCCCTGGAAGGTGTCGGTCTCGACCACGTCGGCGCCGGCCTCCAGCATCGAGGCGTGGACGCCCTCGATCACGTCGGGCCGGTTGAGGACCAGCGCCTCGTGGCATTTGCCCTGGAGGCCGCCGTAGTCCTCCGCGGTCAGGTCGAACTGCTCCAGGGTCGCGCCCATACCGCCGTCGAAGACGACGACCCGCTCGTTGACTGCGGCTATGAAATCGCGCTCGGCCATGAACTTAAAGAGGCTACCGGGCGCGTCGTGCGGTTCCTTTGGCACTCATTTCGTGCCAAAGGAACCGCAGTCGCGAAGGGTTAGCTGCCGATGCCGAGGCGGCGCTTGAGGTCGCGGGCGTTGAAGGCCCGGGCGGCGCGGCCGACGAGACCACGGCGCGCCTTGGTGTACGGGTACCAGGTGGGCTCGCGCTTGCCGCCGAAGCGGGTGACGATGACCGAGCCGGGGCGGGTGTACTTCTTGATCCCGTACTCGCCGTGGCGGAAGCCGATGCCTGACTGCTTCCAGCCGCCCATCGGCACGTCCATAGCGATGTAGTTGACGATCACGTCGTTGACGTTGACGGCCCCGGCGTCGATCCGCCGGGCGACCTTCTCGGCCGGCTCCTTCTCGCCGAAGACCGAGCCGGCGAGGCCGTAGCGGCTGTCGTTGGCGAGGCGCAGCGCCTCCTCGGAGTCGCGCACCTTCATCACCCCGACGACCGGGCCGAAGGTCTCGTCGCGCATCACCTTCATCGAGTGGTCGACGTCGACCAGCACGGTCGGTTCGAAGTAGTCGCCGGCCCCGGCTACCCGCTTGCCGCCGACCAGGGCGCTGGCGCCGCTGGCCAGCGCGTCGTTGACGTGGTCCTCGACGATCGCCGCCTGGTTGGGGGAGGTCATCGCGCCGACGTCTTTTTCCGGCGTCTTGCCATCGGGCCCCTGGCGCAACTTTCCAACCTCCTTGGTCAGCTTCGAGACGAACTCGTCGTAGACCGGCTCCTCGACGTAGATCCGCTCGACCGAGAGGCAGACCTGGCCCGAGTTGTACATCCCGCCCCAGGTCGCGGCGTTGGCGGCGCGGTCGAGGTCGGCGTCGGCGAGGACGATCATCGGGTCCTTGCCGCCGAGCTCGAGACTGACCGGGGTCAGGGTCTCGGCGGCCCGGGCCATCACCCTGCGACCGGTCCGGTCGGAGCCGGTGAACTGGATGAAGTCGACCTCGTCGACCAGGGCGCCACCGGTCTCGCCGGTCCCGTGCACGCAGTCGAAGACGTCGGGGCCGCCGATCTCGTCCTTCCAGGCCTTGACCACCTCGGCCAGGCCCAGCGGGGTGAACTCGGAGGGCTTGACGACGACGGCGGCGCCAGCCTGCAGAGCGGGAATCGCGTCGCCCAGCGCCAGCGCCAGCGGGAAGTTCCAGGGGCTGATTACGCCGACCACCGGGTAGGGGCGGTAGAGGACGCTGAGCTTCTTCGAGGCCAGCAACGGCGAGTGGGGGCGGACGTTTTCCTCGGCGAGGAACTTCGCCGCCTTGGTCCCGTAGAAATTGATCAGGTCGGTCAGGTAGATGCTCTCGATCGCGGTGTCGGCACGGACCTTGCCGGTCTCCGCCTGCATCGTGTCGGCGACGCGCTCGGAGTTGTCGAGCAGCCAGTCGCGCAGCTTGCCGAGCCAGTGGTAGCGGCCCTCGACGCCCATCGCCTCCCAGTCGGCCTGGTTGGCGCGGACGCGGGCAACGGTCGCGGCGACCCTCTCCGGCGAGTCGACGGTGATCGCCCCGACAGTGTTGCCATTGGCCGGGTTGAGGACCTCGATCCGCTCCTCGGCTGGTGCCTCGGCGCCGTTCAGCGCCTCGATCGTCTCCGTGCTCGTCCCGGCAGTTCCGCTCTCCACTGGGTGCTCCCTTTCTCGACCCCGTTTGGCTGGTCAGCCAAGAGTAGCCGCTGGAACGATGCTGGGAGAAATCGCCTAGCCGACGTAGTGGGTGAGGATCAACCCGACGAACCCGGTCACGAGGGCGACGAACATGGCGTCGAAGCGACGCTCAAATCGTCGTTCGAGCACGTCGAAGCGAGCGTCGACCTTGTCGAACCGAGCGTCCATATCCGCTCGAACCGAGGTGAATTCCTCTTTCATCTCAGCGCGAACGGTGGCGAATTCTTCTCTCATCTCTGTCCTGACCGAGGCGAATTCCGCCTTCGTCCCGGATCGCAGTGAGGCAAATTCCGTCGTCATCGCGGTTCGAGTCGAGGTGGATTCGATCCTTGCCTCGCCCCGAAATGACCGCAGGTCCTCGCGGGATTCGCGGAAGCCCTCGTCGACGCGCTTGGTCAGATCGTCCAGCCGCTCGTCGGTCCACGCTTCTCTCATCGCCTCCATGGTGCCACTGTAGACAACTCATTGCGGCTTCAGGTTAAGAATCTCCCTCGAAATACGCTCAAAAGGGTCATTTCTGGACGAGGCGGTAGACCGGGCCTTCGAGCGAGCTGACGTAGACGTGGTGGGCGTCGTCTTCACCGAAGGAGGTCGGGGAGGGGACGGCGAGGCCGAGCTTGCGCTCGCCTCCGGCCTGCTTCAGATGGGGCGAGAGGCTGCGCAGCTGGCCCTCGCAGAGGTCGGCGTAGACGTAGCGCTTATATAGAGAGCGGAGGTGGCGGTCGGCGACGACGTAGCCGCCGATGATCGAGCAGCTGCCGTCGCGGTCGTGGGAGTAGGCGAAGATCGGCTTGACGGTGCCGCCCGGATCCGGCGTGCCGCTGTTTTCGTCCTCATAAGGGGAGAGGCCCTCGAAGGCGTCCCAGCCGAAGTTGGCGCCGGCGGCGGCAGCGACGCTCGTGTAATCGAGCTCCTCGAAGCGGTTCTGCCCGACGTCGCCGATCGCGATTCGCGGGCGCCGGGCGGTCACGGTGTCGAAGGAGAAGCGGAACGGGTTGCGCAGGCCGTAGCTGTAGATCTCGTCGCGGCCTGGCTTGCCGACGAAGGGGTTGCTGGGCGGCACCGAGTAGGGCTGGGCGCCGGCCGGCCGCGGGTCGATCCGCAGCAGCTTGCCGAGCAGCACCTCCTTGTTCTGGGCGTTGTTCGGCGGGTCGCCGCCGGAGCCGCCGTCTCCCGTGCCGAAGTAGAGGAGGTTGCCGAGGAACTGCAGCTGGCCGCCGTTGTGGTTGGCGTTGACCGGGTGGGGGATGGCGATCACCTGACGCTGGGAGCCGGGTGCGGCCCGGGTCGGGCTGCGGCGCCTGAATTCGTCGATGCGGATGTTCCCGGCGGTGTCGTTGTAATAGACGTAGAAGCGCCCGCTGGCGGCGTAGTTCGGGGGGAAGGCGATCGAGAGCAGGCCGCGCTCGCCGCCGTCGAATCCGACTTCGCTTTGGATGTCGAGGAACGGCTGGGGGAGGGGATGGCCGTTGCGCAGCACCGAGACCCGGCCGGGCTGCTCGACGACGAACAGCAGTTTCGGGAAGCCCGGCGCGCCGGCGACGTAGACGGGGTGGTCGAAGACGCCGACCTTCTTCAGGCCGATCTGGCCACCGCGGGCTTTGGCGTGGGCCTCGCCCGAGCGGCCGGAGTCGGCCGAGCCGCAGGCCGGCAGCGCCAGGCTGAGGAGGATCGCGAGCGACGCTGTCAAGGGGAGCAGCTTGGGCATTGCCCCACGCTACCCAGCGGGCGGCGTCGTTATTCGCCGCTCTTGGGGTTCTTCGTCTTGGACTGCTGGATTTCGACCACTTCGCCGCTGTCGTTCACTTCGACTTCCGGCAGCGCCTGGGTGATCTCGGTGACGAAGGAGCCGCCGGGGGTGACGCCGCCGTCGGTCTCCGCCTTGGTGTCGCTGGTCAAGCCCGCGCCGACCCGGTAGACGAGGGTGTAGTCGCCGGCTTTGACAGCGCTCAGCTTCCAGACCGCCGCCGTCGTCTGGCCCGGCTTAAGAGGCCCGAAGGAGAAGGTCTTGCGGTTGGAGGTCGTGGCCCCGCCCGGTTCGGAGGAGCCGACCAGCCGCGGGTAGGTTTCCGACAGCACCCAGATTGGGCGGTCGGCTTGCGCGAGGCCGGGCTGCGGGTCGTGGACCCCGAACGGCAGCGAGGAGTCGCGACCGGCCTTGCCGGCGATCGTGATCGTCACCGTCAGCGTCGGGACCGTCTTCTTGCCGGTGTTGCGGATCCCCAGCGCCAGCAGCGAGGTCTGGCCGAGCCGCTGCTTGGTCGGGAAGCTCGCTTCCGTTACATGGACCCGGTAAGTGCCGGACTGCTCGTTGGCGTCAGAAGAGGATTCCCCACCGCAGGCGGCCAGCATCGCCGCCACGGCCACGGCGACTAACCCGGTCGCGGTGGCTCGGAGGCGGGTGCGCTGGTGATGTCTTCCGGCCCCCCGCAAAGCGGCCCGAACATACCATGCGCTTTCCCCGCATCCGCGCCGTATTCGGACCCACCGGGCGGGTTAGCCGGATCTCAACACTGGGCTAACCGAAGGGGCTGACCCATCCCCTAGACTCATGCCACCGGGTGGGGTGCCGCGGGAGTGCGGCGCAACTCGTTGGAGGAGCAGATGGTCGGATCCGCTGTCAACAGGGCATTCCTGCCCGCTAAGTCTGTGTTTGAGCAGGTGGGAGAGATGATGCTCCTGACCGCGCGAACGATCGTCTCTGCGATCAAACCGCCCTACCCCTACGGCGAGGAGTTCATCGGCCAGTTCCTCTTCGCCCTGCAGCTCTGCTGGTTCCCGCTGCTGGTCTCGACCGTCGCCTTCGGGTTCGGCGCGCCGGGCCTGCAGGCGGCCAACTTCCTCTCGCTGTTCGGCGCTCTCGACCGGCTCGGTGGCTTCTTCGTGCTGGCCTCGATCCGCGAGTTCGCACCCTTCGTCACCGCCGTGGTCGTCGCCGGCGTCGCCGGCACCGCGATCACCGCCGACCTCGGGGCGCGCAAGATCCGCGAGGAGCTCGACGCCCTGCAGGTGCTCGGCGTCGACCCGATCAAGAACCTGGTCGTGCCGCGCTTCCTGGCGCTGATGCTGATCACCGGCCTGCTCGACATCTACGCGCTGGTCTTCGGGATCAGCGGCGGGATCCTCACCGAGATGCTCTACCACCAGCCGCTCGGCGGCTTCTTCGCGACCCTCTTCTCCAACGCCTCGATCACCGACCTCTGGGGCTCGGTGATCAAGTGCACCCTGTTCGGCGCCCTGATCGCCGTCGTCTGCTCCTACAAAGGGATGACCGCGTCCGGTGGCGCAGCCGGTGTCGGCCGCGCCGTCAACGAGGCGGTGGTGATCTCCTTCATGGGGGTCTTCGCCTTCAACTACGTCTTTACCCAGACCCTGCTGGCGACCAATCCCGAGCTGCAGACGATCCGATGAGCCTCCCCAACTCGACGACGATGCGGGTGAACTTGCGATGAACCAGTGGCTCGCCGTCCCGCGTGGTTGGCTCGACTCCTTCGGGGAGATCGCCCGCTTCGGCTCGATGGTCTCCGGCCAGGTCTACTCGGGCCGGGTCCTGCGCTTCTTCGGCGAGAGCCTGCGCCAGGCCGGGATCCTGATCCTCGGCTCCGCCCTGATCATCTGGGGCCTGGTCTTCACCCTCGGCCTGCAGTGCGGGATCGAGGGTGCCTACCTGCTGCGCGCCCAGGGCGCCCCTGCCTACGCCGGCGTCTTCTCCGCCTGGTGCGACCTGCGCGAGATCATGCCCTACGCCTTCGGCTACATGCTGGCGGCCAAGGTCGGGACCGGGATCGTCGCTGAGCTCGGCGCGATGCGGATCTCGGACGAGATCGACGCGCTCGAGGTGATGGGGGTGCCGCCGATCACCTTCCTCTGCGCGACCCGCCTGCTAGCCGCCTGGATCACCTTCCCGTTCATGTACCTGGTCGGGATCGGGATCATGTACCTGGCCAGCTACCTGGCCGTCGTCAAACAGATCGGCGACGTCTCCTCGGGCGGCTACTTCCTCATCTTCTGGATGTTCCAGAACCCTCCCGACCTGATCTTCAGCTTGATCAAGGGCATGGTGATGGCGACCGCCATCGTCCTTGTCGGTTGTTATTACGGCTACACCGCCTCCGGGGGACCGGTGGGGGTGGGGACCGCGACGGCTAAGTCGATGGTCCTGAACATCGTCTTAGTCCACATCATCGGGATGCTTGGGACCCTTGTTTTCTGGGGGGCCAACCCGCGGGCGCCAATAGGAGGCTGACGTGTCGATGGACGAGCAGGACCGCATCAACGAGAACGAGGAGGCCGGGATCGAGCCGGAGGCCGAGACCAGCGCCGAGTTGGCGACGCCGATCGCCGCCGGCGGCCCGGCGCAGCCGGGACACCCCGAAAGCGCCCGGGAGAGCGGCCCTTATGTGAGCGAGGACGGCGCGGTGATGGGCCGCGACTTCGTGATCCCGGGCGTCGACCCCAATGAGCACGATCCCTACCGCTTCCACACCGGGCGCAGGCGCGATCATGGCGGCACCGACGCGATCGAGATCATCGACCTGGTCAAACAGTTCGGCCGGGCGCGGATCCTCAACGGCCTCAATCTCGGCCTTCCTGAGGACCAGGTCTCGATGGTGCTCGGCCCCTCGGGAACCGGCAAGAGCGTGCTGATCAAGCACATCGTCGGCCTGCTCTACCCGGACTCCGGCGATGTCCTCGTCCACGGCGAATCGATCCCCAACATGACCGACGACGAGCTCTTCGACGTGCGCAAAAAGTTCGGCCTGCTGTTCCAGGACGGGGCCCTGTTCGGTTCGATGAACATCTATGACAACACCTGCTTCCCGCTGCGCCAGCACACCGACAAAAGCGAGGAGGAGATTGGCGAGATCGTCAATCGCCGGCTCAAAGAGGTGGGCTTGACCGAGGCCACCTACAAGATGCCGAACGAGCTCTCCGGCGGCATGCGCAAGCGCGCGGGCTTCGCCCGCGCGCTGGTGCTGGATCCGGCGATCGTAATGTTCGACGAGCCCGACTCCGGTCTCGACCCGGTGCGGACGGCGCTGCTCTGCGAGCTGATTCGCGAGGTCCACGCCGAGAACGGCGGCTGCTACTTGGTGATCAGCCACGACCTCAACACGGCACGCCGGATCGCCGACTTCATCGCTGTCCTCTGGAGCGGCAAGATTGTCGAGTCCGGGCCCAAAGAGGAGGTCTTCGACTCGGCCAACCCGTTCGTCAATCAGTTCCTCCACGCGGACATCAAAGGTCCGCTGTCGATGGACTGAGCCTCGCGTCGGTACGGCCCGTTGAACATCCCTAGTCGCCTCGGCAGCCTTGCGGCCTGGGCGGCGCGCCACGCCCGGGTGGTGCTGGCGGTCGGCCTCCTCGTGGCGGTCGCGGCGGCCTTCGGGGCGACCCGGATCCCGACCGACGCCGGGGTCGGGACCCTGGTCGACTCCGATACGGGGACCTACCAGGCAACCCAGCAGGTTCGCCAAGATTTCGGCGAAGAACCGGTGGTGGTTCTCGCCGAGGGGGACCTGCAGCGGCTGATCCTGACCGACAACATCTTCCGTCTGCTGCGGCTCGAGGGGTGCCTGGCGGCGAAGGTGCCGAAAGGCGCGACGCCGCTGCCGGGGCCCTGCACCGAACTGGCGGCAATGGAACCGGTCGAGTTCCTCTCCGGGCCGGCCACCTTCCTCAACGAGGCGGTGGTCCAGATCGACACCCAGTTGCGGCGGCTGGCCCAGCACGTGCCGGCGGCGCGGCTGCAGGAATTCCTCCTCACGGTTGCCACCCGCTACGGGATCACCAGCGCCCCCAGCATCGACAACGAAGAATTCGTCGCCACCGTCGTCTTCGACCTCGCCCGCGCCCGCGGCACCCCGAAGGCACGGCTCGCATATCTCTTCCCCAACGGCCGCTCGGCCCAGATCGTGATCCGGCTGAAGCCCGACCTGAGCGAGGCCGAGCGCCACCGCGCGATCGGCCTGATCGAAGCCGCCGTCAACGAAACCACGCCGCGCAAGGCCTGCCCCGAAAACGGCGAAGCGGCGCCCTGCTTCGTCCTCAAGGGGGGCAGCTACGTCGTCTCCGGTGCCCCGGTCGTGGTCGACGGCCTCTCCCGCGCGCTGAAGGACGCCCTCCTCGTCCTCTTTGCCGTCTCCCTCGCGGTCATGGCCGTGACCCTCGCCCTCGTCTTCCGCTCCCGCCTGCGCCTCCTCCCACTAGCGATCGCCCTCGCCGCAGCGGCCATCGCCTTCGCCCTCCTCGGCCTTCTCGGAGGCTCCCTAACCATGGCCTCGATCGCCGCCCTCCCGATCCTCATCGGCCTCGCCGTCGACTACGCGATCCAATCCCAATCCCGCTTCGACGAGGCAGAAGCCGCCGGCCTCTCGGGCCCCGAGGCAGCTCGGACGGCCGCCACCTCCGGAGCCCCGACCATCGCTGTCGCCTGCCTCGCAACCGCCGCGGGCTTCCTCGCCCTCCAACTCTCCCCGGTCCCGATGATCCGCAGCTTCGGCTGGCTCCTAGTAGTCGGCGTCCTGATCGCCTTCCTCCTCGCCCTCACCCTCGGCTCCGCTGCTCTCAGCCTGCGAGGAAATGGAACCCGGAGCATGCGGCGCCTCCCGTGGGCGACGCGGGGTGAGGTACCGAGAACGGAGGCGAAGCCCCCGCCCGCAGGTGCCTCCCCCCGCGGCGTTGACGAGAGCCCCACAGAAGACAGGCCCCGCCTGCCGGAGCTCCTCCTGTCCCTCCCCCTAGCGCGCCCAAAGCTTGTTCTGGGAATCGGCCTGGCCCTGGCAGTAATCGGCTGGGGAGTAGGAACCCAGATCGAATCGGTCTCCGAAGTGAAGTCACTCGCCCCGCAGAACCTGGCAGCCGTGAAGAACCTGAATGAGCTCCAAGACGCCACCGGCGTCTCCGGCGAGCTCGACGTCAGCGTCGAGGCTCCCGACCTCGAAGACCCCGCCACGATCGAGTGGATGGCCGCCTTCAAGCAGCGCGTCCTGCGCGCCAACGGCTTCCGCGGCGAAGACCCGAGCTGCCTGACGGCGGAAATCTGCCCCGGCCCGGCGCTCTCGGACTTCCTCACCCGCGGCGGCCCGGTCACCCGCCAGGGGGTTAGCGCCACGCTCTCGGCGCTCTCGCCCTACGCCCTGCGCCAGGTTGCCCCACTCGACCCCGAAAGCGGGAAGCTCGGGCACGCGGCGCTGATCACCTTCGGTATCCGCGCCCAGTCGCTGGAGGATCAGCAGGCGCTGATCGATCGCGTCCGCGGCGAGATCGGCGAGCCCGGTCAACCGGGCGGCCCGCCCGCCGGGGTCGAGGTGCGCCTCGCCGGGCTGCCGGTGATCGCCGCCGAATCGGCGACCGACCTCTCGGCCAGCCGCTACTGGCTGACCCTCGCCGGCCTGCTCGCGGTGGCGCTCGTCCTGCTCGCCGTCTACCGCTCGCTGTCCCGTGCCCTGGTGCCGCTGGCGCCGACCCTGCTGGCGACCGGCTGGGCCTCGCTGCTGCTCTGGCTGACCGGGATCCCGCTCAACCCGATGTCGGCGGCGCTGGGGGCGCTGACGATCGCGATCGCGACCGAGTTCGGGGTGATCCTCGCCGGCCGTTACCGCGAGGAGCGCGGCATTGGTGGTGGGGTGGAGGAGGCCTTGCGGCGGGCTTACTCGCGCACCGGCGCCGCGGTTCTCGCCTCGGCGGCGACCGCGATCGCCGGCTTCGCGGTCCTGATCGCCAGCGATATCCAGATGCTGCGCGACTTCGGCTTCGTCACCGTCATCGACCTCGCCGCCGCCCTGCTCGGGGTGATGGTCGTCCTGCCCGCCGCCCTGCTCTGGGTCGAGGAACGATGAAGGACCGTTACTCGATCGCCGTCGCGCTGCTTTTCCTCGTCGTCGTCGCCGTCGCGGCGATCCACACCCTGAGCGGCGACAACGGCGAAGACACGCTCGGGATCGACTCGCGGCCCCCGAACTGGCCGCTGCCGGAGTTCGCCGTCCCGGCCGCCGCCGGTGGCCTCGAAGGCGACGCCAACGTCGCCCAGGACGATTGCGAATCGGCGGCCGTGCCCTGCCCGGCCGGGGCCGAGCGCGAGCCCGCCTGCCGGATCACGACCGCTGAGACGATCCGGGTCTGCGAACTCTTCGACCGGCCGCTGGTGATCTCGTTCTGGTTCGCCAAAGGCAGCGACTGCGCCGGCCAGCAGGATGTCGTCGAGCAGGCCTACCGGCGCTTCCGCGGACGGGTCAACTTCCTCTCCCTCGACGTGCGCGACGATCGCGACACGGTGCGCGAACTGATCCTCCAGCACGGCTGGACGATGCCCGTCGGCTACGACCGCGACGGTGCCGTGGCCGCCCTGTTCAGGGTCGGTGGCTGCCCGACCTTTGCCTACGTCTTCCCGGGCGGCACGCTGCAGAGCGCCAGCTTCAGCGAACTCACCGCCGCCCAACTGGGCCAGCGGGTCCGCGACCTGGTCGCGGCCACCGCTGCGGCGGAAGCGAGCTGAGTTCGGTGGTGTCAACGCCGCCGAGCGGTGAGCCCGGGCCCGTTTCGCGCCAGGGCTGGGTCGCGCCGCACATCGCCGAGGAGTTCCCCGGCCTCGGGGTCTCCTGGGTCGAGGTCGAGGCCGCTCCCGGCAAGAGCCCTGAGGCCGTCCGCGTCCGCCTGCGCGAGCTCTCCGACCGCTTCTACGGCTCGCACGCGATCACGATGCGGGAACGGCCGATCCCCTGGGCCTACCGCGTCTTCTTCCGCCAGATCGGCCTCGACCCCGACCGCACCCGCACCCCGGTCGAGCAGCTTGCCTTCGAACGCCTCAGCGACGGCGCCTTCATCAGCACCGGCCTGCCCGCCGATGCGCTGACGATCGCCACCGTGGAGACCGGGGTGGCACTGCGTGCCTTCGACGCCGACCGGGTCGAGGGCCGGCTCTGCATCCGCGATTCGGCACCAGGGGAGTCGTTGCCAGGCGGTGGCGATCTCGCCCAGGGGACGCTGGTCCTCGCCGACGAGCTGGCACCGGTCGCCCTGCTTTTCGGTGAGACCGCCCCCGGGCAGCTGGTGGAGCCCGGCTGCCGCCGCATCGCGGTCGCCGCGATCCAGGTCAACGCGGTGCCGCAGATCGCGGTCGAGGAGGCGCTCTGGATGGCCGCCGGGGAACTCACCGAGCCTTAATCCTTCCCCCTTTGCCAGCGCTGGGGCTTGAATTACACTCGGTGTGAGGAAGATGGCGAATCTGCTCGAGAGAGACAGCTTCAATTCCCTCGAAGTCGGGGTTGACGAGCGCCTGGCTCGGCACGAGCTGCGCCGCCAGGTGGGCCGGCTCGAGCGCGAGCTCGCGGCCCTCTTCACCGAGGCCTTCGGCCGGGTCGAGCTCGATCACCGGGTCGCGGCGCCCGCCGGGCAGCCGCGAGTTCTCGACCTCGGGGAGCTGGAGCGGCTGCGCGACGAGCTCGCCGACCGGATCGCCGAGGCGCGGGTCAGCCTGGCGCGGCGGGCCCGGGTCGAGACCGACAACCGTGAGCTGCTGCGGCGAATGCTGGCCGCTCCCGCCGATTTCAAGTGGGTGAAGGTCACCCGCGCCGACGTCGGCGAGCCAGGCTGTGGCGCCTGGCACTCCCGCCCCTGGCTTGGCCCGATCGGGATGCTGATGGGCTGGTGGCGGGTCAAGGTCTCCTCCGGATGTCCGTTAGTCGGGCGGCTTGCGGCCGTTGAGCGGGAAGGCAAAGCGCAAGGCACAGCGGCAGGCGGCGGCGAAGAAGCCGGCGCCGCGCGTCGACTCGCCTGACGACCGCCCGCCGGCGCCCTGGGGCGCGGTTCCGCTCGCCGAGCTGGTGATTCTCGGCGGCATCGTCGCGCTGATCATCGGCCTCGTCGGCCAGCACCCGACCGCGATCGGGATCGGCGTCGCCCTGGCCGGGCTGGGCGGCATGGAGGTCGCGATCCGCGAGCACTTCGCCGGCTACCGCTCCCACACCACCCTGCTGGCGGGGGCCGTCTTCGTCTTCACCGTCGGCGGGCTCTTCTACCTCGCCGACCAGATCCTTGCCGTCAGCCTCGCCGTTGGTGCGGTCGCTTTCGCGATCGCTTTCTACCTGGCGCGCCGCGCATTCCAGCGCGCCTCCGGAGGCCTTGGCTTCCGGATCGGTGGAATGCGCGGCTGAGCGCCTGGGCGGGTCCTAGACGGTGAGCGCGTCGCGGCTGCCGGCGCCGTGGCGCGAGGCGAGCTCGGTCGAGAGCAGCCGGCGCTGCCGGGAGGTGAGCGTCCCCAACTGCTTGTTCTCGTTCAGCGAGAGCGGCATCAGGAACTTGCGGGCGCGGGTCCGGCCCCAGCGCCGCTGGCTGGTCAGAAGCTCCGAGATGGTCATGCTCTCGGTCTCCCACGGACAATCTCGAACCACCGCGGAGGCGTCCATGTCTCCTCGCGCAATCGCGCGCTTCAGCTCGGCCCGCGCCAGGCGCACGGAGTTGGCTCGTTCGAGTGCCCTCATGTGCTGCGGGGCCTCGATTGGAGATGCGATCGTCGTTGCGGGTGCCGTTGAGGCAGCTTCCACTGGACTCCTCCCTTAGGAATCGGATGACTGGGTGGGCTTCGCCGGGGCAATCGTCCGGTGAGGCCGTGTCGTGGACCGGAGTCCAGATGGCCCCGCCGGGACGATCGGCGAGGAGGCCAAGCTATGCCGTCGGAGTGGCGGCCGTCAACCCGCGAAAGACGAATGGAGCCGCAGGCCGGTCGCTAAGAGCAACAATTTCGGCCTGGCGAAATCCATGTCCCGATCCGGACAAGCCTGAAACTACCCACAAGGGGGGATGTCAAATTCTCGTTACCGGGATTTACGAGCGCGGAAGATCGGGGAAGCCCTCGATCGTCCTGGCGATCGTGCCGAGGGCGCCGTCGAGATGCTCGCGCTCGTGGGTCGCCATCAGGCTGGTCCGCAGCAGCGCCCCGCCCGGGGGAACGGCCGGATGGATCGCGACGTTGGTGTAGACGCCGGCGTCGAAGAGGGCCTTCCAGAGCATCACCGCCTGCCAGTCGTCGCCGACGACGACCGGCACGACCGGGGTGGTGGCGACGGTGCCGTCGGGCAGGGTGCCGGGCTCGATCACCTTCAGGCCCAGGTGGCGCAGGCCCTCGCGCAGGTACTCGGCGTTGGCCAGCAGCTTCTCGAACAGCGCCGGCCCGTCCTCGCGGATCACCCGCAGCGCCGCCAGCGCCGCCCCGACCGCGGCCGGGACCGCCGAGGCGCTGAAGATGAAGGAGCGTGAGGAGACCCGCAGGTACTCGATCACGTCGGCGGGGCCGGCGATGAAGCCGCCGCAGGAGGCGAGGCTCTTGGAGAAGGTCCCCATCCGCAGGTCGACCTCGTCCTCGAGCCCGAACAGCTCGCAGGCGCCGGCACCGCGGGCGCCGAGAACGCCGGCGCCGTGGGCCTCGTCGACCATCAGGCGAGCCCCGTAGGCCTTGCTCAGCTCGGCGATCCGCGGCAGGTCGCAGACGTCGCCCTCCATCGAGAAGACGCCGTCGACGATGACGAGGACGCCGCCGCCGTCCTCGGCGGCGCGCTGCAGCATCTTCTCCAGCTTGTCCATCCGGTTGTGGCGGAAGGGGCGCAGCTTGGCGCCGGAGAGGCGGCAGCCGTCGAGGATCGAGGCGTGGTCGCCGGAATCGCAGATCACCGTGTCGCCGGGCCCGAGGATCGTGCCGATGCAGCCGAGGTTCGACTGGTACCCGGTGGTGAAGACGATCGCGTCCTCGGTCCGCATCCACTCGGCCAGCTCGCGCTCGAGGTCGAGGTGCAGCGGCGTCGTGCCGTTCAGCAGGCGCGAGCCGGTGACGCCGGTGCCGTAGGTCTCCAGCGCGTCGCGGGCGCCCTGCTTGACGCGGTCGTCGCCGGTCAGGCCGAGGTAGTTGTTGGAGCCGAGCATGATCGTCTCCCGGCCCTCCATCTCGACCACCGGGCCGGCCTGCGAGGTCAGCAGGCGGAAATAGGGCAGCAGATCGTGCTCTTTGGCCGCTTCGAGTTGCTCGAGCCGGTCGTGGTTGCGCGCCTTCTCGAAGACGTCGACCGGGGCCTTCGCGGTCTCACTCATGGCCACAGAGTGTAGGTTGCCGCCTCATGGGAAGCGTGACGATCCGGCCGGTGCGCAGCCGCCGCGAGTTGAAGGGCTTCGTCAAGGTCCCCTTCCGGCTGCACCGCGACCACCCGCAGTGGGTGGCGCCGCTGGTCTTCGAGCGGATGGAGTTCCTCAGCGCGAAGAAGAACCCCTGGTTCGAACACGGCGAGGCGGAGCTGTTCGTCGCCGAGCGCGACGGCGAGCCGGTCGGCCGGATCAGCGCCCAGATCGACCACCGCTGGGACGAGCACCAGGGCGGCAGCGACGCGATGTTCGGCTTCTTCGAGACCAGCGAGGACCCGGAGGTCGCCAGGGCGCTGATCGGGGCGGCCACCGAGTTCGCCGTCTCGAAGGGGCGCTCGCGGCTGCTGGGCCCGATGGACTTCACCACCAACGACGAGATCGGGATCCTGATCGAGGGCTACGAGCGGCGGCCGATGATCCTCGAGCCCTGGCACCCGCCCTACTACCGCGAGCTGATCGAGGCCGAGGGCTTCGCCAAGACGATGGACGTCCTGATGTGGGAACTGCAGTTCGGCGACCTCAAAGAGGGCGAAGAATTCGATCCGGCGATCCACGCTGCCGCGAAGAAGGCGCTGGAGGACGAAGGGATCACGATCCGCAACATGCGCAAGCGCGACATGGCGGCCGAGGTGCGGCGCTTCATGGACGTCTACAACGAGGCCTGGGGCGACAACTGGGGCTTCGTCCCGATCACCGACGAGGAGGTCGAGTTCCAGGCCAAGAACCTGAAGCAGGTGATCAACGAGGACTGGACCTTCATGGCCGAAAAGGACGGCGAGGTCGTCGGCGCGGCGCTGACCCTGCCGGACATCAACCAGGTGATGGCGAAGCTGGGCGGCCGCCTGCTGCCCTTCGGTTGGCTCAAGTTCCTGCTCGGCAAAGGCAAGGTCGACCAACTGCGGGTCTTCGCCCTCGGCGTCAAGCACGAGTACCGCCACACCGGCGTCGCCGCCGGCCTCTACCTCAGGCACCTCGAGGAGGCGGCCAAACCGGGGGCGATCGGCGGCGGCGAGATGGGTTGGATCCTCGAGACCAACAAGCCGATGAACCGGGCGATGGAAGGCATGGGGGGCAAGGTCGTCAAGAAGTACCGGCTTTACGAGCGGGCTCTCTAGGGATGGGGGTTGGCGGGGAGGGATCGGGTCTCCCTCACCTGCGCAACAGCTGGGGAGGCTTGGCGAGGGAGACCCGATCCCTCCTCACGAAGCTCGTCCCGGTTCGCGAGGTGGAACAGCTTCCGAGATTCGGAGTCCGCAGTTTGCGGTGAAGGTGGGGGAAGCGACCTGAAGCGTCGCTAGAGTCGAATTGGTGAGTGATTCTCTTGAGGTAGACGGCGAGGTTTTGGCCGAAGAAGATGCTGGGCCGCGGGATGCGACGGACCCGGTGAGGGCGCTGCCGCTGGCCTACCAGGAGCCGCCGCTGCCGGTGCTTCGCAGTGAGGTTCGCAACGCCGCGCTGGCCGCCGCCGGCGGGGTTCTGGCCGGTGCCGCGACCGTGGCCGCCGTGCGGGCGGTCTCCGCGGTGGGTTCCCGGTCGGGCTCCCCACGTCGCCTCGGCCGCCGTCGCCAGCCTCCGGCCAAGGTCGTGGCCAGCCGCTCCTTCCTCGTCGACGTCCACCTGCTCGGCCGCTAGCGCGATGCTGCAGGTCGAGGTGCGGCCGCCTTCGCCCTACCGGCTGGGGCGGGGCAGTGACGACCGCACCCTGCGGGTCGATCGCGGCGTCGCCACCCGGCTGCTCCAGGTCGAGGGCAGCCCGGTCCTGGTGCGGGCCTGGCAGCCCGCCGCCGACCGCGTCCTCTTCCGCGCCGAGCCGGTCGAGCCGGCGGCGCTGCACCGGCCGCTCGCGCCACCCGGCGAGGAGCCGCCGCCGGCGACCGCGGCGCAGCTGGAGGTCGCGATCGAGCGGATCCGCTTCGCGCTCGGGGTCGACGTCGACCTCGGCGCCTTCCACCGCCGCTTTCGCCGCGACCCGCTGATCGGGCCGCTGCTGCGGCGGATGCCCAGCTTCCGGCCCCGCCGCCGCCCCTGGCCCTGGGAGGCGCTCTCGGCGGCGATCGTCGGGCAGCTGATCGAGGCCGAGCGCGCGGTCACGATCGAGCGCCGGATCGTCGGCCGCTGGGGCGCGAAGCTGGGGGAGGGGCGGGCGGCGCTGCGCGACGTCCCATCGCCGGCGACGATCGCCGGCCGCGCCCCGGCCGAGCTTGCCTCCATGGACCTGGCGCCGGTTCGCGCCGCGGCGCTGCGGCGGGTCGCCCACGAGGTTGCCGCCGGGCGCTGCCGGATCGAGTCGGCGGCGAGCGACCGGCGGCTGCTGGCGATCTCCCAGGTGGGGCCGTGGACGGTCCAGTGCCTGGCGCTCTTCGGCCGCGGCGAGATGGACTCGCTGCCGGCCGGGGACCTCGGCTACATCAAGCTCGTCGGCCGCCTCGCCGGCCTCGGCCGCCGCGCCAGCGTCGCCGAGGTGGAGGAGTTCTACGCGCCGTATGAGCCGTATCGGGGGCTCGTCGGGGCGCTGACCCTGGCCGGGCTGCACCGGCTCGTCGCCCAGGGAAGGCCGCTGCGGATCGCCGCTTGAGCCGGCCCCGGTTGGGTGCACGTCCTCGTGCCTGGCCAGGCAGGGGTCAAGGGGTGTCGGTCATCTGTCGATAGCGACGCGAATGCGCGAACCAGGGGACAGGAACTGGCCGGACCACGAGGTCGACGAATTTCTCGATCAGATCGCCGCCGGCGGGCAGGACTACCGGCGCCTGGTCGAGCGCCTGCCGGTGATCGTCTACGCCTCGGAGCTGGGCGAGCACGGCAGGTGGCGCTACGTCAGCCCCCAGGTCGAGGAGATCCTTGGCTACACCGCCGAGGAGTTCAAGGGCGACCCCGGGCTCTGGTCCCGGCTGCTGCACCCCGATGACCGCCTGCGGGCGCTTGAAATCGAAAGCAAGGACTACCTCGGCAACCGCAACACCAGCCCGATTGAGTACCGGATGCGGACCCGCAGCGGTCGCGTCGTCTGGATGCTCGACGAGGCCGTGCTCGAGGCTGACGAGGCCGGCGTGCCGGTCTGGCATGGGGTTCTCTACGACATCAGCGAGCGCAAGACCGCCGAGGCCGACCTGCAGCGGGCGGTCTCCCAGCAGGCGGTCGTCGCCAAGCTCGGCGAGCAGGCTCTGCAGAACGGCGCCCCCGAGTCGCTGATGACCGCCGCGGCCTCGCTGATCGGCGAAGTCGATGGCATCCATAGCGCCTGCGTCTGGGAGGTCGGCCGCGACGGCCGCCGCCTCAACCTGCGAGCCGGTCTCGAGGACGAGGTCGTCGGTGCCGGCCGCCGCGTCTCCGCCGCCCGCGACTCCCACGCCGGTGCCGCACTCGACTCCGGCGCGGCGACGATCGTCGCCGAATGGGCCGGCGAGGAGCGCTTCACGATGCCGCCGGTCCTGCGCGCCTTCGGGGCGGCCAGCAGCCTGGCGGTGATGATCGACGGCAAAGACCGCCCCTTCGGCGTGCTCGACGTCCACGCCACCGAGCCGCACCGCTTCTCGCCCAAGGACGTCCCCTTCCTGCAGGCCTGCGCCAATGTCCTCGCCGACGCCTTCGAGCGCCACGCCGCCGACCAGGCGCTGCGCCACCGAGTCCTGCACGACTCGCTGACCGGGCTCCCCAATCGGCTCAGCTTCGTCGACGCCCTAGGCGAGGCGTTGCGGCGGGCAACCGTCTCCGGCTCCCCGGTCGGCATCCTCTTCCTCGACCTCGACCACTTCAAGCTGATCAACGACAGCCTCGGCCACCACGCCGGCGACGCCCTGCTGCGCGCCGTCGCCCCGCGCCTGCGGGCGCATCTGCGGCCAGGTGACGTCGTCGCCCGTTTCGGCGGTGACGAGTTCGGGATCCTGATCGACCGCCTCGCCGACGAAGAGGAGGCGATCGCGATCGCCGACCGGGTCGCGGCGGCATTCGCCCAGCCCTTCTCGATGGAGGGTGTCGAGCATTTCGTCAGCGCCAGCATCGGCGTCGCCGTCGCCGCCTCGAACGCCGACCGCGCCGTCAACGCGGAGCTGCTGATCCGCGACGCCGACGCGGCGATGTACCGGGCCAAGGAGAGCGGCCGCGCTCGTTGCGTCCTCTTCGACGCCGAGATGCGCGCCGGCGCGATCCACCGGCTCGAGGTCGAACGCGAGCTGCGCCACGCCCTCGACCGCGACGAGCTCGCCCTCCACTACCAGCCGGTCGTCAACCTGCGCACCGGCGAGGTGACCGGGCTCGAGGCCCTGGTCCGCTGGCAGCACCCCAAGCGTGGCCTGCTCGACCCGGCCGACTTCGTCTCGATCGCCGAGGACAGCGGCCTGATCGAGCCGATCGGCCGCTGGGTCCAGGAGCGCGCCTGCCGCCAGGCCCTGACCTGGCACGAGCTGCGCCCCGACGCCCGCCCGCTCGATGTCGCCGTCAACCTCTCCGCCCGCCAAGTCGCCCACCGCGACCTGCCGGCCACCGTCGCCGAGATCATCGCCCGCACCGGGATCGACCCGGTCAACCTGCGGCTGGAGATCACCGAGAGCGTCCTCGTCGAGGAGTCGGCGACCGCGATCGCCTCGCTGGAAGCGCTGAACGAGATCGGCGTCCGCCTCATCCTCGACGACTTCGGCACCGGCTACTCCTCGCTCGCTTACCTCAACCGCTTCCCCTTCCACGCCCTGAAGATCGACCGCTCCTTCGTCGACGCGCTCGGCATCGAGCAGGAGCGGACCGCGATCGTCGAGGCGATCATCGGCATGGCCCGGGCGCTCTCGCTCGACGTCGTCGCCGAGGGGGTCGAGAACGAGGTCCAGCTGGCCGAGCTGCGGCGCCTGGGCTGCGACTACGCCCAGGGGCACCTCTTCCACGCCGCGATGCCGGAGGCCGAGGTGACCCGGCTCGTCGGCGCCGGGGCGCTCAACTATTCGGGAATATCGCCCAGCAGGTAGGCGTTGGTCAGCAGTTCGGCCGCGGTCGGGAGCGACCCGATCAGGCTGTTGTCGCGCATCCAGCCGGCGAAGGTCTCCCACTCCGCCGGGTCCATGTAGCCGAACGGTTGGCCGCTGACGCGGGCGCCGAGCAGCGGCAGCGTCGCCGTCATCTCGGCTTCGGTCAGTTTCGGTTCGAGCCCGTCGTTGGCTTCGAGGATCGCTTCGGTAGCGGCTTTCGGCTGCGCCACCGCGGCGTCGGTGCCGCGTTCCAGGGCAGCGATGAAGAGGCGGTACTTTTCCGGGTCTTCTTCCAGCTTTTCCCGGTTGGCGACGAGGACGAGCTCGTCGTAGGTCGGTACGCCGAGCTTGTCGACCGGGGTGACGACCGGCTGTTTGCCGCGTTCGCGCAGGTCGACGCCCTCGACGTTGCTGTAGCCGCCGAGCATCGCCTGGGCGCTGCCGCCGACCAGGGCGGGAAGTAGGCCGAAGCCGACGTTGACCGCCTTGACGTCTTCGGGCGTCAGCTGGGCGCGGGCGAGGATCGTCTTCAGGAAGGCCGCCTGGTAGGGGATGCCCGCGTAGGCGATGGTTTTCCCTTGCAGCCCGGCGACGCTTTTGATCCCAGATTTCCGCAACCAGATCATTGACGTGAGCGGCTGGTTGACGATCGCCGCGATGGCGACGACGCCGAGTTCCTGCTCATTGGCCAGGGCGACCTCGGGCTCGTAGGAGATCGCCAGGTCCGAGCGGCCGGCGGCGACCAGTTTCAGCGGTGCGGCCGGGTCGGCGGGGGAGGCGATGCTGACGTCGAGGCCGGCTTCTTCGAAGTAGCCGAGCTTCTGCGCCATGTAGATCCCGGCGTGGTCGGGGTTGGGGTAGAAGTCGAGCGTCAGCGAGACCGCTTCGGTTTCGCTGCTGGAGTCCTCGGACTTCTGGCCGCAGGCGGCGAGGGCCAGGGAGAGCACCAGGAGCGCGGCGGCGACGGCGATCGCCGCGATTCGGGAGGACTTCATCCCCTGTGTTCTATCGCCAAGTGACGACGCGTCGCTCTACGAGGGCCAGAAGGCCGAAAAGCGCCGTTGCCATCGCCGCGAGGACGAAGGCCGCCGCGAATACCTCGGCCGCTCGCAGATTGTTGTTGTACTGGAGCACGAGCCAGCCGAGACCGCCGGAGCTGGAGCCGGCCCACTCGGCAAAGACGACGCCGATGACGGCGACGGCGACGGCGACCTTGGCGCCACTGAACGCGTAGGGCAACGCCGTTGGTGCTTCGACCCGGCGGAACGTCTGCCAGCGCGAGGCGTCGAGGGTGCGCATCATCCGGACCGCGTCAGGGTCGACAGATCGCAGCCCATCGAGCGTGTTGACGGTAATCGGGAAGAAGCAGATGACGGCGACGATCGCCAGCTTGGGGCCGATTCCGAAGCCGAACCAGACGATCAGGATCGGCGCGAAGACCAGGACCGGGATCGCCTGGGATCCGACCAGGAGCGGATAGGCGGCCCGGCGGAGGGTCTCGAATAGGTGCAGCAGGACGGCGAAGGCGATTCCGGCGACCAGCGCGCAGGCGAACCCGAAGACCACCTCTCGCAGCGTCACCCAGGCGTTTTCGAGCAGCACGTCGCGGTTCTCCCAGAGTGAGCTCGCGATTTCGGCGGGGGAAGGGACGAGCAGGCTTGGGAGGTTGAGGAGATCGGCAAGCGCACCGGTCGAGGCCGCGATCTGCCAGGCGGCGAGCAACGCCACGACGAGCAGAATCGGATCGAGCCAGCGCCTCATCGCGAGCCCTCCCGCAGCGCCCGCATCGCTTCCTCGCGGACGGCGACGAAGGCCGGGTCGGTGACCGCCTCGTCGCGGTCGGGCGACCGTGGCGCCGGCGCCCGCAGCTCGGCGACGATTCGCGCCGGGCGAGCGGAGAGGACGGCGACCTGGTCGCAGAGGTAAAGGGCCTCCTCGACGTCGTGGGTGACGAGGACGACGGTGCGCGGGTCGGCGCGCAGCGCCTGCGCCAGCCACTCCTGCATCTCGGCTCGGGTGATCGCGTCGAGTGAGGCGAAGGGCTCGTCCAGGGCCAGCACCGGCTTGCCGGCGAGCAGGGTGCGCAGGAAGGCGACCCGCTGGCGCATCCCGCCCGAGAGCTCGGCCGGGGCGCTCGCCTCGAAGCCGGCGAGGCCGAAGCGCTGGAAGAGCTCAGCCGCGCGCTGACGCGCGCCGGCCTTGCTCTGCCCCTGGTTGCGCAGCGCCAGCGCCGCGTTGTCGAGGGCCGAGTACCAGGGCAGCAGGAGGTCGCGCTGGGGCATGTAGGCGCAGCGGGTCAGCCGCTCAGCCGCCGCCGCGCCGCCGCCGACCGCGACCGTGCCGGCGCTCGGCTCGCGCAGGCCGCAGACCAGCTCCAGCAGCGTCGACTTGCCGCAGCCCGAGGGCCCGACCAGGCCGACGACGCCGTGGGCCGGCAGCGAGAGCGTCAGCCGCTCGATCGTGCGCAGATCGCCGTAGGCGTGCTCGAGGTCGCGGATCGCGACGCCGTCGTCATCGCCGCCGCCCGCGGTCGGCGTCTGGATCGCGCTGATTCCCCCGCTTTGGCCGTCCATACTGATATCCTCGCGTACTCCGCGCTCTTGACCAAAGAGGTCAGGAAAGTCGATAAGTACCCCCGCGCGGCGCAACTCAAAACACCATGGACCCGGCAATAGTCCTCTTCGGATTGGGGATCGGCGTACTCGTCGGTATGACCGGCATGGGCGGAGGCTCGCTGATGACGCCTTTGCTGATCCTGATCTTCGGGATCCAGCCGACCACCGCGATCGGCACCGACATCGTCTACTCGGCGATCACCAAGACCGTCGGCGGCTGGCGCCACTTCAAGCTCGGCACGGTCAACATGGAGCTGGTCAAGTGGCTCTCCTTCGGCTCCGTGCCGGCGGCCGTGGCGGGGGTGGCCCTGGTCTCGGTCCTCGCCGACCAGGTTGGCGAAGACCGGCTCGACTCGCTCGTCTACGCGGTCCTCGGCGGCACCCTGCTGATGGTCGGGATCATCACCCTGGCGCGGGCCTTGATCCTGCGCAAGCTGATCGACGAGCGCGACCGCTTCGAGGTCGAGAAACGGCACAAAGTGGCGGCGATCGTGATCGGCGCCACCACCGGCTTCGTGATCGGCATCACCTCGGCCGGCTCCGGCACCGTGATCGCGATCCTGTTGATCGCCGTCTACCGCCTGGCGCCGAAGAAAGTCGTCGGCACCGACGTCTTCCATGCCGCGATCCTGCTCTGGGCCGCGGGCCTCGCCCACATCGTCGGCGGCAACGTCGACTTCGGCCTCGCCGGCAACATCCTCGTCGGCTCGATCCCGGGCGTGATCATCGGCTCGGCGCTCTCCGACAAAGCCCCGCAGGGCTTCATCCGCACCGCGCTGGGCGTTGTCCTGATCGGTTCCGGCATCGTCACCATCCAGAAGGGCGATCCCAACGTCTGGCCGATCGCCGCCGCGGTCGCCGCGGTCGGTCTCGGCACCGTCCTCTACGCACCGCACTGGATCAACAAACGCCGCGAGCAGCAGCGCCGGCAAGAGGCCGACCAGGCGTCCGCCCCGGCGCGGACGCTCCCGGCTGACTGATTTACTAGATCGATGCGAGTTTCCGCCAAGGCCGATTACGCGGTGCGGGCTGCCGCCGAGCTGGCCGCCGCCGACGAGGGCCCCGTCAAGGGGGGAGTCCTCGCCGAGGCCCAAGACATCCCACTTCAGTTCCTCGAGCACATCCTGCTCGAGCTCAAGCATGCCGGCATCGTTCGTGCCCGTCGTGGCGCCAAAGGCGGCTACTGGCTGGCCAAACCGGCCGACGAGGTGACCGTCGCCGACATCGTCCGCGCCGTCGAGGGCCCGATCGCCAACGTCCAGTCGAACCCGCCGGAGTCGATCGAATACAGCGGCAACGCCCAGCACATGCAGGAGGTCTGGATCGCCGTGCGCGCCAACCTCCGCGCCGTGCTCGAGGAGGTCACCCTCGCCGACCTCGTCTCCGGTGAACTTCCGAGCGTCGTCGCCGACCTCGCCGCAGCGCCCGACTCCTGGGCCGCTCGCTAGCCGTCGCCGCGGTTAGGAGGGTCTAGCGAAACCCCCGCCCACGCCTGGCGGCGGCGGACACGGCGCGGTTCGGCGTCCTCAGTCGGCCAAATACCGCTGCTATTCGGCCTCCCTGCGTCCTTGCCCCGCTTGGTCCGGCGCTCTCCAGCCGCAGACGCGAGTTTCGCTAGACCCTCCTACGCGTCGACGGGGACGGGCACCAGGTCGAAGTCGGTGCCAAGCCGCAGCTCGCTGTAGCGCGCGACCCAGTCGTCGTTGACGCGGTCGGACTGGCGCTTCATCCGCGGCTCGAAGACGAAGTCCTCAGGTGGGGCGAGGTCGAGGCGATCGAGCAGCCGCAGGGTGCTGGTCTCGTAGTCGGCGGCGAAGTTCTCGTAGAGGACGAGGACCGGTTTGATTCCGCAGTGCTCGAAGAAGGCGTCCCAGCAGGCCTCCTCGAGGAGGATCTGATCGAGCAGGTGGGCGATCGCCCGGTAGTGGAAGCGCAGCTGCGGCCGGTGCTCCTCGATGAAGCTGCGGTAGGGAGGGGAGCCGTCGTTCTCCACCGAGGTGGACTTGGCGCTGGCCTGGTCCTCGCGCCAGGTGGCGGTCTGCACCGCCTTCCAGAGGGAGACCGCCTGGCGCAGCTTGTTGGCGCGCACGACGCGGACGAAGGTCAGCTCGGGGAAGGCGGCGGGCAGCAGCTCGGCCAGCGGCAGGTCGCGGTAGGCGGGGACGTTGCGCAGCAGGCTGACGAAGTCGCTGAAGTAGCCCCACATCAGCTTCGCGCCGAAGATCGCGTTCGGCGTCGTGCCCGCCTCGAAGGCCCATTCCAGGTAGCGGTCGTAGGCCGCACGGCTCCACAGCGGCGAGCGGGGCTGCGGCTCGCTGCCGATCCCGCGCTCGCCGAGGTGGTCGCGGATCGACTGGTCCTCGACCCCGAGGAAGTATTCCTCCGGCCGGCGCGGGCGGCCGCTGTGGCGAAGCGCCTCGAAGTACTCCTCGGGACGCCCGGCGACGCCGGTTTCCTCGAGCGCATGGCAGACCAGCGTGCTCCCGCTTCGGGGCGTTGCACAGACGAGATAGGAGCGTTGAGGTTGCATCGTCAGGGACCCTTGACGAGTAAGTTAATCAACAAACCAGTAAAACTGCCGCTCGCCGAGGCCGATCGTTAGTCTCTTTCGGACTTCGACCCTGGAGTACCCGCATGGATTCCCCACCGAACATCCTCTACATCCACTCCCACGACACCGGTCGCTACGTCCAGCCCTACGGCTTCCAGGTCCCGACCCCGAACATCCAGCTGCTGGCCGACCAGGGGGTCCTCTTCCGCGAGGCGTTCTGCGCCGCGCCGACCTGCTCCGGCAGCCGCGCCAGCCTGCTCACCGGGCTCTACTGCCATAACAACGGCATGCTCGGCCTCGCCCACCGCGGCTGGGCGCTGAACGACTACGGCCAGCACTGGGTTCACGCCCTCCGCGGCGGCGGCTACCACTCGACCCTGATCGGCGAGCAGCACGTCTCCGTCGACCCCGGGGTGATCGGTTACGACCGCCTCGTCGAGGTCGACTCCAACCGGGCCGAGAACGTCGCGCCGCTGACGATCGAGGCGCTGCGCTCGGCGCCGTCGGAGCCCTGGTTCATGTCGGTCGGCTTCTTCGAGACCCACCGCGATTTCTTCGCCCCGACCTCGGTTCGCGACACGCTCTACTCATTGCCGCCGGCCAACCTGCCCGACGTTCCCGCCACCCGCAAGGACTTCGCCGCCTTCAAGGCCAGCGCTCGCGCGCTCGACCAGGGGATCGGCACCGTCCTCCACGCGCTGCACGACTTCGGCCTGGTCGACAACACGCTGGTGATCTGCACCACCGACCACGGCGTCGCCTTTCCCGGCGCCAAGGCGACCCTCTTCGACCGCGGGATCGGGGTGATGACGATCATGCGTGGCCCTCACGGCTTCAGCGGCGGCAAGGTCGTCGACGCCCCGGTCACCCACCTCGACGTCTACCCGACGCTCTGCGAGCTGGCCGGTGTGCCGGCGCCGGAGTGGCTGCAGGGCGAGTCGCTGATGCCGCTCGTCCGCGGCGACGTCGACCGCCTGCACGAGGCGATCTTCGCCGAGACGACCTTCCACGCCGCCTATGAGCCGCAGCGGGCGGTGCGGACCGAGCGCTACAAGTACATCCGCCGCTTCGACGAGTACCCGCACCCGGTCCTCGCCAACTGCGACGAGAGCCCCAGCAAGGACCTCCTCGTCGCCGCTGGCTGGGGCGGGCGGACGGTCGACCGCGAGCAGCTCTACGACCTCGTCCTCGACCCCGCTGAGGGCAGCAACCTCGCCGCCGATCCGGGCAGCGCCGAGGCCCTCGAGGAGATGCGCGGCCGGCTCGACGCCTGGATGCGCGAGACCGACGATCCGCTCCTCGACGGGCCGGTCGAGCCGCCCCCTGGGGCGACCGTCAACGAGCAGTGGCAGCTCTCCCCGGACGATCCGCCACGCCTGGTCACGGCGGCATCGTCGGGCTGAGCCGGGCTATTCCGCCGCGGGCACCCCGCCGGCCACGACGTTGACGAAGTTCTCCAGGTGCCGGGTCGTCCAGCACTCGAAGGCGCCGTCGCAGTAGCGCTCGTAGGCGGCCATCACCGAGTCGCCGTAGTTCCAGTAGAGCTTCGGCTCGGGGTTGAGCCAGAAGAGCCGGCCGGCGCGCTCGGAGACCTGGGCGAAGACCTCGGCGTGGGGCGGGCGGCCGTTGGTGCGGGCGTCGCCGAGCACGATCACGGTCGAGCGCGGGTCGAGCTCGTCGGAGATCTCGGTCAGGAACTCGAGCCAGACGCGGCCGTAGTCGGTGTAGCCGGAGACGTCGGCGACGCCGCCCTCGCTGGAGATCCGCTGGGCGACGACGGCGAAGTCGCGCTCGTGCTCGAAGACGTCGGTGACCTCGGAGATCCGCTCGATGAAGACGAAGCTGCGCAGTTTGCGGAACGAGTCGTGCAGGGCGTGCAGGACCGAGAGGAAGAAGACGCTGGCCGAGGTGACCGAGGTGGAGACGTCGCAGAGGACGTAGATCTCGGGCCGGCGCGGGCGCTTGGACTTGTATTTCAGCCGCAGCGGCACGCCGCCGGTCTCCAGCGAGGCCCGCATCGTCCGCCGCACGTCGACCGCGGCCGCCTTGCGGTGGCCGCGCTGCTCCTGGCCGAGGGTCGCCAGCCGCCGCTTCATCTGCGAGACGGCACGGTGGACGGCGGCAAGGTCCTGGGTCGGGCTGGTCGGCAGGGTGCGATCGAGCTCGGCCAGAGGCCGTGAGGGCGGCAGCGTTTCGGTCCGCTCGATCAGGTCGCGTTCGAGCTCGCGCCGCAGGTGGCGCTCGAACCCGGTCAGCTGCGAGCGGTCGATCGGCGGGCGCTCCTCGCCGTCCTCTTTCGGCGGCTGGTTGCCGGCGGTGAGCCCGAGCGTGCGCCGGATCCGCTGCACGTCGACGCCGACCACGCCGGAGCCCTCGCCGCG
>OUNO010000244.1_pt2 | contig 31114 bp, 28 predicted proteins | sample 1779811 | NCBI WGS metagenome assembly OUNO01 (sample SAMEA3914804, study PRJEB12502) | metagenome | biome: forest; material: soil | place: Canada | collected 2010-06-25 | depth 0.3 m
CCGCGCGCGATCGCCTCCTCCAGATCGGTGTGGTCGGAGCCGATGCCGGCCGTCACGACGAGCTTCAGGTTCGGCGCCTTGGCAAACCGCTCCCTGGTCATGTACGCCGGCCAGAAGGGCTGGGAGATGACGATATCGGCGCGCGGTAGCTCGCGCTCGAAGACAGAGTCGGGGCCCTCCTTGTCGGAGGTCACGATCAGCTCGTGCCCCGCGCTCTCGAGGAACTCACGCAACCCCAGCTCACCGGATACGCAGCCGACGAGCTCACCGGGGGTGAAGCCCAGCGCAGACGGGGTCGGCGTGGTCTGGCCGCCGGGGTAGCGCTCGATCCTGGGCACGTCGTCGCGTGCGTAGGACGGCGGGAATCCGTCGACCGGGTCGTCATACAGGACACACAGCACCGTCGCCATCGCGGTCACCTTCCCTCGGTCTCGTACTGGATCATGCGCGCGGCCTCTCATCGGGGCCGGGTGAGGCAGTATCGCCTAACCCAGGTGATTTGCCCGGCCGCAAGCCATTCTGCGAAGACGAGCAGGAGCGCGTCCCGGCCACCGTCGAGTTGCTGGAGCAGAATGGTCCAGCGCCGGCCTCAGCAGACGACGCCTGATCCCCGCCCGTCCGGGGGCTCGCAACCGGGAGGAGTGTCGGCCGACACGCAACTGCGAGAATCGGGCACGTGAACGGGCGATTCGCTACGGATGCGCGGCGGCGGTGTTGGCGGAGCGTCCTTGCATCTGGGGCGGCGTCAGCCGTCCTGCTCGCACTGCCCTCCGGTGTGCTCGCGCTGGGCGGCGGCGGAGTGGGTGGCTTTGGCGGCGGAGGCGGAGGCGGAGGGGGCGGAGGCGGCGGAGGTTTCGGCGGCGGCGGCTTCGGCGGTGGCGGCGGCTTCGGCGGCGGAGGAGCTGGCGGAGGCCAAACCTCACTCCTGGGAGTCCTCCTGCTGTTCGCGTTCGTGGCGGTCTACGTGCTGGTCGGGTCGGCACTGCATTGGCGTGCGTCGCGACGCGCAGAGCGGCGACAGCCGTTTTCGATCCGGCATGCCGTGCAACACGTCGTGTTGTGGCCGATTGATTTGGCGGTCGAGTGGCGCCGACTTGGCCCTCGCAAGAAGAAGGTGCGTCTGGCCGCGGCCGAGGCGGCCGAGGATGACCCGCGATTCGCGCCGGACGTTGTCGTCCCTGAGGCCGAGCGCCTGTTCAGTGCGATCCAGGCAGCGTGGAGCCAGGATGACCGCGCCGAACTCGCCCGGCTCGCAGGCAAGGACCTGGTGGTGGAGTGGGAGCGAAGACTGAGGGGCTTCGCGCGACGCGGCTGGACCAACCAGATCGAGCTGAAGGGCCCGGTGCATGCCGACTACGTCGGCCTGCGCAACGCCGCGGATGACCGATCGGACCGCGCGATCGTCCGCCTCACGGCGCGAGTGCGGGACGTCGTCATCGACAAGCACGGCGCCACGATCCATCGCCTGAACAGCATCAGCGACACGCACCACATCTGCGAGTACTGGACCCTCGGGTGCTCCGGGGATCACTGGATACTGCTCTCGATCGAGCAGCACCGCGAGGGTCTTCACGAGCTCACCGAGCCCGTTCTGCCCTCACCGTGGTCCGACACGAAGGCATTGCAGCGGGAGGCCACCTTCAAACAGGCGGCCGCCCAGCGGATCGACAACTCGCAGGTGGCCGAGATCGCGAGTGCGACGATCTCAGGAGACGCGCGTGCGTCGGCGCTTGACATCTCGCTCGTCGACGATCGCTTTGCGCCACGTGTGCTCGAGGCCGAGGTCGACTACGCCGCCGGCGTCTGGGCGGAGGCGATCGACGGCGACGACGCGCCGATGCGTGCGATTGCGAGCGCGTCGGCGGCCGACGCCCTTCTGTATCCAAACGATCCGAGCAAGAGTCGCCGGCTTGTCGTGCGCGGCCCTCGCGTTCGGGCTGTGACAATCATCGAGCTCGCCGCCCACGCCACGCCACCTTCCATGGCTGTCGAGTTGCACGTGAGGGGCATCCGCTACATCGAAGACCGGGTGACCACAACCGTTCTCGCCGGCGACAAGTCCGTCGAGAGCTCGTTCGCGATGCGCTGGCGCATGGAGCTGACAGACGACGATCGGCACCCATGGCGGATCGCAGGGGTCGATTTGGACCGCGGCACCGGTGGGGTGACACAGGTCGAGCGGGCTGAGGAGGCGGACTCAGTTGAGGGTTGAGTGGTGCGACGGGCGGTCGCCCGCACCTTCCGGCCCGACGGCCAGACTGCCGTGCGGCCCGCTTGACCTTCGCTCCGTACTGCGCCGTGGGGCGGCGAGGTCGCCCGGAGCCGACCCCCAAACGATACGAACATAGTAGGGTCGCTTCGTCGTCGCCGGGGGGCGTCGGGCAGTCTGATCGATGGGATTGCCATGGCTCCTCTGCGGTAAATCAGTTCACCCAGGTCAGCACGCGAACACGCCCGGAGGCAGCACGACGCGCGCAGGTTTCGGTGGCAGCAATGCCGATCGGACCCTGTACTCGGCGCCCGCCTGGCCGAGTGCGCCAACATCTTCGGCGGGTTGCCCGGCCTCAGCGCCGAGCGGATCTTCGGCGTAGTCGACGCCATAAAGCTCCGCTCGCCTCCGAGAAGACCTCACCATCAACACTTGACATCTGTAGGAACGTCCCGGGGCGGCTCACTTTAAGCGCCGCGACCACCGATGGCGACAGCCAAGGGGTCGATATCCGTTTGTTCGGCATGAATGTCAACTCCCCCTCGAGACCCGGGGGCGACTATCAGCCGATCACGACCCTCAGCCTTGGCTTGATACAGGGCCATGTCCGCAGCCTGAATACCCTCAGCGAGCATGTCGTGTGGCTCGCCGACGAACATCGCCGCACCCGCGCTCGCGGTAATGCTCAGCGACAAGTCGCAAGTGTTGACAGGGGTGGAGTGAATCGCATCAAGCACACGCTGAGCGACGCCGGTCACACCCTCGAGCGTCGGTGCTCCCACCAGCACGACGAACTCCTCGCCGCCGTACCGGCCGACGAAGTCCTCGGCCCGCAGAGCGCCTGTGATCCGCCGTGCAACCTCCGCGAGCACGTGATCGCCTACCACGTGCCCGTATGTGTCGTTGACGTTCTTAAAATGGTCGACGTCCAGAAGGCAGATCCCATGCAAGTCGTCCTGGTACTGGATCCGATGCTGGGCCAGCTCCATCACCGCACCGCGGTGAAGCAACCCGGTCAGGGAGTCACGCTTTGCCTTGTGCTGGAGGCGCTCGTGCGCGCCTGCCAGCCGGCGGTACAAAGCAGTTACCTGGCCGACAAGGGCTACCAGCACGATCGACGCCGTCACGACACTCAGCGCTCGGGCCCCGTACCAGCCGATGGTGAATTCTCCCCCGGCGCTGAGATTCAGGACGACGTCCGCGAGCGTCGCCCCGGCGACGACGAGCAGCCAGCGCTCGATTGGTCCGGTACGGCGCGTCACCCAGGCCGCTAGTGCGAAGGCCGCCACGTTGAGGCCGATCACCTCTGGGCCGATCGTTCGGGCCAGCTGTCCGTAGTCGCCCTTGACGACGAGCGTTGGCAGCGACGAGCTGAATTCGATCAGACCCCACGTCAGAAGGCCGATCGCGACGGGAATGCCAACCGCCAGCGCCAGGACCACGCTGCCACGCCAGCGGTGGGATGCGTGCTCGACGTGCAGGCGCACTGAGGCGGGCCCACCCCACAGTGCGACTGCGAGACCGATCGGAAAACCGACGTGCCAGGTCGTCCACAGCCACGTGGGCGTGGTGCTGGTGCCGATCACGGCGTGGGGGGAGAGGACTCCCGCCATGCTCATGGCGTGTGCGACCACCACGCAGGCCCCGAAGATATACGTTGCCGTCAGCCCAAGCAAACGCGACGAGCCGTTCCGCAGGAACTGCGACGCGAGCAGAATCGCCGTCAAGATGTCCGCGAACACGATCGTTGCGCAGAACCCCGCCAGCGAGTACGGGCCGGAGGCGATCCGTATGCTCGCGAATGGCAGGATGGCCACGACAGCCAGTGCGATTGCCAGCAGGGCGACGGTGCGCGGGTTACGGGACATGGATTTCATGACCAACTCCTATTGACGGCCACGGCCGGTATGACCTAGCCGGCCGATTACCGGCTTCGGTGCTATTCCAGTCGTCCGATAGGCAACGGTCTCGAGGCCACACCCCCAAATCCGGACGCATGGCTGAGCCTCCAACGTATGCTCCTGCCCCTGGAAGACAGCCGCGTGTCGCTAGGTGTAGTTCCCAAGAAGGGTCTGGTCGGGTAGACGGGAGGCGCCTGGGCCGCATGGCGTACCCGACTGGCCTGGTTTCCTCCCGCCCCCATCAAACCGTGCATGCGGTTCTCCCGCACACCGCTCACCGACGTTCTTCACCGTCGGCATTCAGCGTTCCCCGCGCCCGGCCGGTGCGCGCGGCGGGACGATGATTCCGTTGAGGTTGATCAGCCTCAAAGAGTTCAGGGATTGGCGGGCGACAGCCACCAGCCTGGCCCCATGGCATCTCCAGCTTCGTGAACGATCCGATCTTGGTGGCGAAGCGTCGTCGCCGACGACACGCTGCTCACCTGACGCCGGACAACTGTCACAGCGGGGGCGGGATTCGAACCCGCGACCTTCGCGTTATGAGCCCGCGGACCAGCGCGTGGGCGGTCGCTGCCTCTGGCGTCTCACGGAGCCGGGGAATGCCAGCCTGAGGATCTGCCGGTAGACCGAACGGTACTGGGGGCCAAGTCGGCCACTGTTGTAGGGAAGCCCGTGGCGCTCGCAGACCCCTTCCACCTCGCGTGCAATCTCTGCGTAGCGGTTACTCGGTAGGTCGGGAAACAAATGGTGCTCGATTTGAAATGAGAGGTTGCCCGTCAGCAGGTGGAATAGAGGCGTACCTTCGATGTTGCAGGAGCCGAGCAACTGGCGCCGGTACCGGCCACCACGCGTCTCCTCGCGATATTCCTCCTCGGTGAAACTCTCGGCGCCCTCGGGAATATGTCCGCAAAACACAATGGTGTGCACCCACACGTTGCGAACCACGTTCGCGACGACGCTACCGATCAGGGCGCGGCGTGCGCCACGACGGCCGGCCAAGGCCGGGAAGAGAACATAGTCCTTCAGTATCTGAGCGCGTGCCTTACGCAACAGCGCCCCTATCTCGCTGCGCGCCGTCGCGTGCGCCTTCTCGCCACGCCGAACCGCGTCGAGCTCAAGATCATATAGCGCAATGCTCCACTCAAAAACAGCGGCCATCAGAAAGAAGTAGACAGGCTGCGCGAGGTACACGGGATGCCAGGGCTGGGCCGACTCGACGCGCAGAGCCGAGTAGCCCAGGTCGCGATCTAGCCCAAGGACGTTCGTGTAGACGTGATGCTGGAAGTTGTGAGCGTGCTTCCACGACTTGGCGGTTGATGCGGCGTCCCACTCCCAAGACAGAGAGTTGATGGCGGGGTCATTCATCCAATCCCATTGGCCGTGCATGACGTTGTGGCCAATCTCCATGTTCTCCACGATCTTCGACAGCGCGAGTAGAGCACAGCCGAGAGCGGCCGCCGGGGAGTATCGTGACGCAGCAAGGAACACGCGGCCGGCGAGCTCGAGGCCACGCTGAACCGCGATCACGCGAGTGATGTAGTCGCGGTCGCGACTGCCCAGATCGGCCCGCACCGCGTCTGCGATCGCGTCTAGTTCGCGAGCGAGAGACTTGAGCCGGTCGGGGGCGGACGCAGGAGGCGCGGCTTGTGCATGTGGAACAGGACTCATGGGGCGCGATCATATGGCCCAGCGCCCCGTGTCGGCGACAACGGGGCTTTGAGCCAGGCCGGTTTTGGCGGGGGCCCTGTTCCGTGGTTTTGTCCGCGGGGAACGGGAGTCTTCTGGTATGCCAAGAGCGAGGAAGTATCCACTGGAGTTGATCGAGCGGGGCGTCCGTCTGGCGCTTGAGAGCGGGCGTCCGATCGCCCATGTTGGTCGTGATCTGGGGATCGCGCCCGAGACGTTGCGAAAAGCTGTACGGCAGGCCGAAGCGGATAGCGGCAGGCGGGGCGAGCTGCTGACGAGCCAGGAGCGCGAGGAGATCAAAGCGTTGCGCCGAGAGGTCAAGGACCTCCGGCGAGCGAACGAGATCCTGAAGTCTGCCTCTGAGCGCTCAACTCGTCAAGGAGCTCGACCCAGACCGAACGAAGTGAGCGCCTACGTGCACGAGCACCGGGAGCACTTCGGGGTAGAGCCGATCTGCAGGACCCTGGGCGTGTCGGCGTCCGCCTACTACCACCGCAGGGGCGGCGAGCGTTCCGCCCGGTCGCTCGAGGACGAGCGGCTGCTCGAGCGGATCCGTCAGACGCACGCGAAGAACTTCGACGCCTACGGCTACCGGCGGACCTGGAAGGCGCTGCTGCGGGCCGGCGAGACAGCGCCCCGCTGCCAGGTTCAGCGGCTGATGCGCGAGCACGGGATCCGGGGCGCGAAGCGCCGCGGCAAGCCGTGGCGGACCACGACCCCTGATCCGGACGCTCGCCGCCGGCCGGATCTCGTGGAGCGGGATTTCACTGTGAGTCGCCCGAACGAGCTGTGGGTCGCTGACTTCAGCTATCTGCGCTGCTGGGAGGGCATGGTGTTCTTCAGCTTCGTGATCGACGTCTATAGCCGGAAGGTCGTGGGCTGGCAGTTCGCCTCACCCGGCTAGCAGGCCGTTTTGCTTTGGATCATGCAGGCGAGTGCATCTCGTTGCATGATCCTCTTAGTAGTCGGGGAGACAGGGGTTGGAGGGCGTGGTTGCGGGCGGGCCGGCCGGGCGTGGGCGGTTTCGTGGGCGGGGCGGCTTTAGCGACGCCATCCAGCTTCGGCCACCGCTGACGACGGAATCACGTCGCGCGGATTACGCTGGCGTCGGTGACGGTTCACGTCGGCCCTCACGAGTTCGACCGGGTCTCCTACGACAGGGACCGAGATGTCCTCTACCTCCGGAGAGGGCCAGAGCAGGCTGCCGTTGACACATTGGGCAGCCCGGAGGGGCACGCCGTCTGTCTGGACGAGCACGGCACAGTCATCGGCACCACGTTCGTGAATGCCAGATGGCTCTCGGAGCGCGACGGCAACTCAGAGTCACCGTGCCGCGCCTGATGGACACCGATCTCGGCGACCTCGCTAGGGCACTGACCGCGACCTGATAGCCGCCGAGGTCAACTACGCGGCCGCGAGCGCGGGCGCCAAGTCCTCGGCGGTCGTCTCGATCGTCTCGGGAACTGTGATCGAGAGGCGTCCGTCCCGCTCCAGCGTCTCCCGCGCGCCCACAACCGTCAGCCCAATCACCTGGCTCGTCCCGGGTGCGTAGCGCAGCACGTGGCCCTCGGGCGTCTCCTCCCCCTCCCCTGGCTGCGGGTCGCCTGTGTGGAGGTAGAGCACGTCGTTGTCCGCGTCGTAGTTGGCCCGATCGAACGTCAAGGGCCCGATCGTGATATTCACGCGCTCCATGTCTTTGGGTCCTTCCGGTTGGCGAACACGGAGATGATCCGTGCCGGCGTCTGCTCATAGCTTACGACCACCAGCAGCCAGCGACTCGGACCGACGCCACGCAGATAGAAGCGCTTGCGCACCGCGGAACCCGGATCGGCCGCGACGTGATCTGGCGCCGACACGGCCCGCAAGGCGTCGTCTATGTGCGAGGCGACCTCCGGGTGGTCGTGGACGATCTTCTCGCTCCAGATGCGCTCGTCGAGCACAACCCGCGCGCCGGCTGGATCGACCGTCTCAGCGGCTCGCGGTGGGTCTTGCATTGCCCGTCAACGTATCTGCGGCGCGCGACGGTATCCGTGGCTCCAGGCCCAACTGCATCTGCGTGAAGCTCGCGGTGCGCCCGTAGGCAGCAGCAACTCGATCGAGCGCACGGTCGCGGTCGCGGTGTCCATACAGCCGTCGCACGAGCTCGCCGCCGTCTGTATGCCCGAGCGCGATCGCCACATCCTCCGAGGACAGCTCGAGGACGTTGACCATGTACCAACCAGCGAAATGCCGCGTAGCGAGATAAAGGCTCCCCTCCCAGCCTGCCGCTGCCTTGACCGCCCTCCAGTGGTAGGCACGCGCAGAAGCGGTCCAGTGCTCGCCCCGGATCGGTGCGAAGCAGAATTCGCCCTCGATCGGCAACGACACGAGCGCCTCGCGGGCGGGATCCGTCAGCGGCGCCTCCCGTCTCTGTCCGTTCTTCGGCAGCGTGAACGTGCGTGTCGCGGCACTGAACTGCTCCACGACGCGAATGCGCGACCGCGCCAGCTCAACGTGCACGCGCCGAAGCGCGTCCAGCTCGCCGGGCCGCAGCCCCGTGAACGCCGCGACCTGAAGCCATGCCGCGAACGACGGCGTCGCGAGTTCACGCGCGCAGCGGATGATCTTCCACACCTGTTCCTCGCTCGGCGGCTGCTCGTCCCGACGACCCGAGCCACGCGAGATCCCAAGCCGAGCAAACGGGTTGCTGCGCACGAGGCGACCGGCCTTCGCCGATGCCGCGTCGTTGAACATCGCCCTCAGCGCCGGCACTGTGCCGTTGCGCATGCCGCCGGCGAGCCACTCTGCGACCACGGCGTCGTCGATTGCATTGATCGACCTTGCGCCGTACTGGGCGACAAACGCCTTTGTCCGCTCGCGGTTGTGGATGTTCGTGGACTCCTTCGGACGGGCGAACAGCGGATCGGCGGTCCAGCGCTTCCAGAAGGCGGCGAGCGTGATGACTTCTGGTCCGGCTTCACCGAGTTGCGCCCGTGCGAGCTCGCGTGCTTGCTTCGCCTCCCCCTTGGTCGCGAACGTGCCCGATCCCCCCAGCACGCGCGAGACGCTCATGTTGTGCCCGCGAGCCGGATCGTAGACCTGCGCCCTCCACCGCCCCGACGGCAACCGAGAGAGGCTCATGCCACCCTCTTCCGCTCCGCCGCCCATCCCATCGCGACCGACGGCCGGAAGCGTCGCGTGCGTCTCCCCCACGTCACCGACGGCATGCCTTCGATGACCATGCGATCGACGGTCGCGACGCTCACACCCGTCAACCGCGCCATCTCGCAGCGCGACACGAAAGGCTCGACCACCGTCGGCGACCAGCGGCGGGCATCGTCGGAAATCGGTCTCGGGTTTGTGCTCTCCACACCCCTAATGACCCCGACACGCCCAGACCGGCCAACGAATCTGCAAAGACGGCGGGAGCAATCCGTCGGTCGCGTGGCAGCCGTCTCGGCGTTCATCAGTCCGCGTCCGCCCACAGGCGAGTGTTGCGCCGTCCCGCACGAAGTGCTCGACGACGCCGCAGCTCCTCTGGTCCGACGAGCCGATCGGCCGCCTCAAAGTGTTCGTCGAGGTCGGCGACCTCTTCGTCCGGCTCAGCCCACTCGAAGAGGCAGTACATGGCGGATCCGAGGCGGCGGGCCGACAGGCGAAGACGCTCAGCCAGGTCGAACCACAGATCCGACGCCACGCCGTCGTCGAGCAACGCTGCCGCCTCCTCGATCACGCTCCGAAGGGCGGCACGAAACCGTCCGATCTCTTGCTGAGCGAGCGCGCTCGCATTTCGCCACGCTTGATGCTGCGGCGACTCAGGAAGCGCGACGGGCAGCGTCCGCGCCAGTTGTCGCCGGCCTGGCGGCGTCAGTTCCCACAGCACCACACCGTGGGCGCGGGTCTGTCTCAGAGCGCCCTGCTCCACGAGCGTGTGGATCTGCACGCGAACACGACGGGAACGTCGAGGTATCCCCAAGTGCTCGAAGATCAGCCAAACCGGCACACCCGAGCGAGCACGGTGACGCTCGGCGCGCTCGACCGCAGCCAACACCACGTCGTCGGGAATAGGGTTCGGATGGGTCATCGGTTCCTCCTTTGGTCGGAGGCTCCGGGAGGACTGCTCTGGGCGAAGTAGGACACCCTTGGTGTCGCTAGGGTCCCCATGCGCCGGGAGTTCAGGCTCTCGGTGCCACGCCCCCGGCAGCTCAAACTGCGCGGGGGCACTTGATTTAGTGCGCCGACCTTACCACGAAAACCAGACCATAAATACCCTGGCGCTCGATCTCCGCTCTCGGGAGGGTTCCGGTAGTGCCGCGACGAGCTGAACCAACTGCCGAGCAGGAGCAGGCCATCCTCGGCCAAGCACTGCGGGCGCTCCGCACGAACGCTGGGTTGACCCAAGAGCAGGTCGCCGAACGGTTGGAGGTCGATCCGACCTTCATCGGCCGACTGGAGCGCGGCCAACGTGGCGCACATTGGCGCACGATCCGCCGCATCCTCGCCGCAGTCGACGCGAGCGCCAGCGACTTCGCTCGCGAGATCGACGCTGCCGAGCGCCAGCAGCGGCGCCCCTGACCGGAGCAGTCCGCTCCGGCAGCAGACGCTCGGCGTGTCAGCCCCGCCCCCTGGCTGACGCACAGGCCCAAGCCTGTTGCTCCTATGTCAAGCTCTTTTCGCTCTTTGCGCACATCAGGCACCATCTGTGCGGCAGTGACCATGAGGCGATGGAGTTGAGCGAGCCGTCTCTGCGGGAGGCCTCGGATGCGGGCGTCAGCGATGCTGCTGTAGCGGCTCATCGTGGTAGACAGTTGAGGATGGCGACCTCAACAATCCAGCCCCTGGCGATCTCATCACGAGCTGCGATCGTCGTCGGCCTTGTGACCCTCGCGTTTGTCGCGGTGAGGGTGCCGTCAGGTCGTGCGAGCGAGTGGAGCGCAAAGGAGATCTGCGCCTCGCACGTGTGTCGGACGATCACCGCCAACGCAAGGGTGCGCGTGTTCCGCGCGACGGACCGCCGGGGTTACGACATCGCCTTCGCCGAATGGCTCTCGACGCACCAGGTTCGAGAGATTGACTTCCCGCGCAGTGAACCGCCCACGGCGATCGTACTGGCTGGCTCAATTGTCGCTCACGCCGTCCGTTACGCCTCCGGGACCGCTGTCCTCGTGTACGCCGAAGATCTCCAGCCGGGACACGCAAGAGAGGGCGGCAGTTGGGTCGCGGCGGAAGACATGGAAGCCGGATCGGCCGGGGTCAGGAATCTTGCCGTCACGGCGTCAGGGAGCGTCGCGTGGCTCGTGGAAGGGCGCTTTATGGATCCGGCCGATCGAAGAGCTGGCCCCCATCCAAACTCGCGCGCCATCTTCTGCGCCTCCCAGCGAACCGGCGAACCTGTGTTCCTCTCGTACGGACCGAGCATCTCGCCGTCTGCTTTGAGGGCGGACGCCTCGCACTGCTCACCTCGGCGCGGCTCCTGAGTCCAGCTCGGGCGCCGGGCCCGGCAGTGCCGTGCCTGGGGTTACCGTTAGAGCAGGGCAGGGGACCGAGATCGCAGCGTTGATCGGCGTGTCGGTTCGTGTCCCCGCCGATGGCGCCCTTAGAAGCAGCCGATGGAAGTGGCGTGCGAGGTGGCGCTTAAGGCAACGCATCGCCTCCATCCGAGGCTTCCCCTCGGCTTCCTTGCGCTGCAGGCAGGCGCGCGTTGCGGGATCGAGCCGGCCGCGGGTGATCGCGATGATGTGCAGCGCACGGTTGATCTGCCGGTTGCCGCCGCGGTCCAGGCGATGGCGGTCATGTCGGCCCGAGGAGACGGGGATCGGTGCGACGCCAGCCATCCGTGCGAAGTGAGCGTCGCTCTTGAACCGCGCCGCCCCGGCGGTCTGTCCGATCAAGATCGCGGCTGTCAATGGACCGCACCCTGTCTCCGCGAGCAGCTCGGGACGATGAACTCGAACGAGATCGCGCATCTCGCGCTTGAGCGTCTCGGCCTCACGCGTGAGCGCTCCGATCCGCAGCACCTGTTCCCGTGCGATCCGCACCCGCGCAGTCTGCGGCATCGCTCGCAGCCGCCTCATGATGCGTGAGAGCTGTCCTGGGTAGTCGAGCTTGCGAGACGGGATCTTGGCCTCCAGCTCGGGGTCCAAGACGACCAGGTTGATCCGCAGTCTGTTGATCACTCGCGTGCGCTCATTGACCAGCACGTCGCGGTGATCGCACAGCAGCCGGATCTCGACTGCCTCATCGTCGAGGAACGCACTCGAAAGCGCTCCGCTCCCTCGCGCAACACGGCGCGCGCGATCGCCCTCGCGTCGATCTGATCGGGCTTCCCCGGCTCGCGTTCTCCGCGTCGCGAGGCGCCCATCAGCTTCGGCGCGACCCGGACCACGCGCTCGCCGGCGCTCACCAGCGCGTTCTCGAGGTGGTGGGAGAGGTCTCGACAGTCCTCGATCGCCCACACGATCTCCTCGGCGAGCTCGCGTGCCCAACGCAATGCTTCAAGGTGCCCTTGCTCTCGCGCGGGGATCTCCAGCTCACCGAGCAGCTGCCCCGTCGCCGCGTCGACAGCTGCAAGGGCATGAGTGCTCTTGTGGACATCCGCCCCGATCACGATCATCCGTCACGTCCCTTCAATCGATGTTCTCGTTGACTGGACCCTTGGCGGACATGCCTTTCTTGGGGCGGTTGCCACGCTCCTATTAGGTCACGCCGCAGGTCCTGGCTGGTGGCGGACGACACAACGGGCGTCGGTCAGGCCAGAGCGTGGCCGACAGACAGACTAAGAGTCAGCCCGTCACCAGCCCAGGACCCAACCCGGCTAACCGGACAGCAACAGCAACGGCATTCCTTCCTGCCAGCTACGCGTCCGGGAAGCCGGCCGCTGCGACCGAAAACCAGCTCCCGGTTCCCGGAGCAAGCTCACGGTCTCCACAAGCTGGCAGAAAGGACAGACTAGATGCACGGGACAGCCCTTACTGTGCGCGCGCTATGCCCGGCCATCCAATCGGAAGCCGGCCCGCGAGGTAGAGCGATACGGCGAACGCGCGGTCTCCACCGCACAGTGGCGTCGCCGATCGGACGAGAGCGCGATGCGCGAGGCTCCGGAGCGCCGACGGATCCTCGCAGTGATCCGTTCAAGCGCGGAACGGTGCGTTCGTTTCCTGAACTTAGCTACCGCGAGGGTCCATCGCCCCCGACATGGGAGACCAGGACCGACCACCGAAGCAGCAACCGCTCGGCGCGCGGGAGCGACCCGATGCCCGTAAACGTAGGCATTCTGGGAGTAAGCTCTATTCGAACGTCGCGCTCGCCGGTGGCTCAGCCCTGCCGAACCTGCACCGTGGAGCCCCAACGTGGGAGCCACCTTGATCTGGACTTGTGCACTGAAAGTGCCGATTTGCAGGAGAAATCTTTACCGCGATGAGCCATCGCCCCCGACATGGGAGACCAGGATCGTAGAGCGAAGCAGCAAACGTGATGAGCGAGCCAGCGCAACGATTATGCCGATATCCAAAAATCCCTTGTTCAAGCCGAATTCACGTATCTAATCCGGCGTAAGGTTTGCTGTTTCGCGCTTTTCTATCGCTGCCTCGTATACCCAGTTATTTCCTACCGATAAGACGCGCATTCCGAGGCTCCCAGCGAATCACTATGCGGAGCCAGCGGATGAGAAAGCTCAACATCCGGCCACCGGTGACCGACGCGTTTGGGAAGGCCGGCAGAGAGTGGCTCTCTGGGCTGGAGCTGCCGGTCGATGAGCGCTTGACTCTTGATGGGTGTCTGCGCCAGGTCGATTTCCTCGATGCGGAGGTCCAGGCGCTGGAGCTAGAGATCGCAACACGCGCTCTCGCTTGGCCAGAGATCCTGCGGCTGATGAGCGTGCCGGGCGTCAATGTTCAGACCGCTGCGACGTTCATGGCCTCAGTCGGTGACATCCGACGGTTCTCCTCCCCGGGGAAGCTCGTGAGCTACCTCGGGTTGGATCCCCGGGTCCGCCAGTCAGGCAACAGCCCGGCCCGTCACGGGCGGATCTCAAAGGCCGGCGCATCCGAGGCCAGGCACATGCTCGGCGAGGTCGCGTGGAAGGTCACGATGACGCCCGGCCCCTTGCGGGCCTTCTTCGAGCGAGTCCGTGCTCGTCGAGGTGCCCAGATCGCGGCGACCGCGACCGCTCGGAAGCTGGTCGTCCTGTTCTGGCATCTCCTGACGAACGAACAGGACTATGCGTTCGCCAGGCCAGCGATGACTCGCAACAAGATCCGCAAGCTCGAGCTGCTCGCCGGCGCTCCGTCGCAAAAGGGACGCCACGGCATCGCGGGCGGGAAGTCCAAGAAGGTCTTCGAAGCCGAGCGCGAGCTCTCCCGCCAAGCCGAGGCCGCATATCGCCGGCTCATCACAGACTGGAAATCCAGCGGCCCATCCAAAGGGGGTGCGGGCGCGACACCGGGGCGCGCATCCAATCAGCCCGCAAAGGGCATAGCCGCGCGGCAGGCCACAAGCCCCTGACGCCTGTGGCGTGAGAGCAGTAGAAGGCGATTGCGCGTTTGAGAAAGCCGACGGCTGTGACGGCCTTCTCGTCCTCGAGAACCTCGACGTAGGCCAGACGAGTCGCGTCGTCGACGCAGACGTGCACGAACTCCCAGCCAGTCCGGCCGTCCCGGCGACGTAGACGCCGGTTGGCGTTCTGGCTAGCTCGATCGCCGGTCACGCGATGTCCCGCGCCGTTGATCCTGCCGAGCTTCTTGACGTCGATGTGGATCAGCTCACCCGGCGTCGAGCGTTCGTAGCGAACTGCGGGCTCATAGCCCAGCCGGCCGAGCTTGCCCATCCCGATCCTCGTCAGGATCCCCGAGACGGTCGTGAGCGCCATGTCCAGACACTCGGCGATCTCCGCGCCGGTGATCCGCAGACGCCGCAGCGCAGCGATCACCTGGACACGCTCCTCAGCAGTGCGAGAGGGAGAGCGCTTCGGTGCCGAGGAGCGATCGAAGAGGCCCTCCTCGCCCTCCGCCCGGAAGCGAGCAACCCACTTGCAGGCCGTGCGCTCACTGATCCCGGCCGCCTCGGCGACCCGCGCCAACGACCAACCCTCCGACAGCACTCGATCGATCAACAGCTCGCGGCCCTTCAGACTGAGCCTGGCGTTAGCGTGAAGCTTCATCCGGTGTCCTCCTTGGGACTGAGTGGCTTAGACACCCCAGCCTCCAAGGAGCACCGGATGAACAACGTGCTCAGGTTCTACACCTAGAGCAGCTCGAGGTCGCCGAGCGAGGGGGCCCATGACCGCGGCCGTGTCGGATCGGGCACGAGGTTCTCCTGCAGCGGGTAGGCCATCACGACGGCGCGGTAGCGCGAAGGAATCACGAACCCGCACAGGGCGGCCTCGCGGCGCGAGGCGAAGCTGCAGCTGATAAGCGGCGCACGCGTCACGTCGGCGAGCGCCGCAAGCAGCCGGCGCGCCGCACGGTGGTCGTGGGGCGCGTGCAACAGCTCGCACACGACGGCGACCAGGACGCGCCCGTGGGGGCGTGTGCGGAAGATGAGCATGGCGCCGCGGCCGCCGGCGTGCACGATCGCGTGGTAGTCCTGCAGCCCGCCGTAGCGCCAGCGCAGGTAGTCCAGGTCGATCGCCGTCGCCAGCCGATCGCGGGGCGGACGCAAGCTGTCCAGCACTGGCTGCACCCGCGCCTCCTCGTGCAACACATCCGCCGCGCTCTGAGCCTCCACGCGTCGATCCTCGGCGCGCCGCGATGCCGATGAGCATGCCTCCGCGAGCGTGCGCCGCAGCGCCTTGGATGGACGCAGGAAGTGGGCGAGCCCGCCGATTTCCCGCTGCCCCCACTTCAACCCGCTGCGGCGACTGACGTCGTTCGGATTGCTCCAGACAAAGGCGACGTCGCTGGAGAACTCCGCCGCCGCGCGCAGAGCCATCGAGACGCCGCGTCGGCGATAGCCGGCGTGGACGACGAAGTCGACGCCGCGCATCGCGCTGATCACACGGTCGTCGGCGCGGAAGCGCCACGGCATGTAGGCCGCGAACCCAACGATCTGATCATCGGCCTCCGCGACTAGCAGCAGGGAGCGCCCGAGCGGGCCGGCTGCGTGCTTCCAGGCGAAGAACTTCGCCGGCGTGGCCCCCTGCACGTCGGTCGGCCAGCTCCCGAACCCGGCCTGCAACAGCTCGAGCACCGCGGCTTCATCGCTCACTTGAAAGGGGCGCACGCTGATCTGCCCAGCCGCGCGTGTGGCGTCAGGCCGCATAGTGCCATGGAGGATAGACATCCCGCTCGCTGCGAAGTCGCCCTCTGCGAGCGCAGCGAGCCAGCCATGTTATCCGCCTCGCCCGAGCCGGCCTCGCCAGCGCAAATTGTTCCCAGGTCCGATTTGGGGCGGCAACACCTACTTCACAGAACTAGACCATTTGCAGGGCTTTGCTAATCGGGGAGCTAGATCTTGGCGGCTGAAGCGGCGACCCGACGCCCACCGAGGGCAACCGGATACATATCGGGGAGACAGGATTTGAACCTGCGACCGCCCGGCCCCCAGCCAGATCACGGGCTTCCAGTTAGGTCCGGTTTGGCTCTGTAGAGCCCTATTAGCGATGCTCGCGCAGCCGAGATTTGCTCAAAACAGAACATGAATAGAACATGGAACAGCCGACGACGATCCCGACTGTCTGCGGGTGCTCGGAGGCGATGCAGATAAGCACTGGGCCGACCTCAGCTTCGATGAGCCACCACTCGTTCGGTGTTCGTCTCCAGCCGTGCGTCCCGGGCGACCTGAGCGCTGTGGGCTGGCGACGCCAGCATGTAGGCCGACGCCGCGGGTCTTCGCGATCGCCTCCTTGCGCATGAAGGTGCGTAGTGCGCTCGCCGCGAACCACCGCGTTCATCGTCAGGCCCGGCGAATCGGGGGGCAGCGCGTTGCGCTTGCGTCGCACGCCGCGTGTGCGACATCGGAGTCAGAGGCCGAGCGCAACCCCCATAATCACTAGCGCTGCATTGCGCCGGTGAGAGCCACTCGCCGAACCATCAGTCGGGCGCAACCACGTCGTCCGCTGAAGGTTCGAAGTGTATCTCCATGCGAGTCGCGATCAGCTCCGCCTCCGAGCTGTTTACCCCAATGCTCTCCAGTGCTGAGATCATAGGCCCCCAAGCAAGCCGCGGGGGGCGGCGCACACGAGGATCTCGGCCAAGCAGCCGGTCGAGCTGTTCGTTCACCTCAGACCGTGAAATACTTAGCGAGCCGCTGATTCCAAGGGGTGTTTCAGCTGTCACTCTCTGCCCGTCGACCATCACCGCAGACAGCACGACCCTAAGTCCGATGCGCTGAACGCCCGGGGGCGTGCGAACCTCGAACGTCCGCTCTGGCGCATCGTCGCGTTTCCGCGCGGGCAGACAGCTGTGATAGTGCTGCTCCTCGTGGACGGACGCCACGAGAAGCGTAATCTGCCGCTCTCGGTTAACGCCGGCCACCATCACTACCATAGCGCGGGTCGGTCTCGGCTTGTTAGTGTGCGTGTCAGGTACGCCGCTCACCAGGTGGCAGTCCGGCACATCGATCGCGGACCCGCCACCTGGTGCGTCGATCACCCGACTAGCACCGAGTCTCACCGCTTGCGGTCGGATAGAGCCCAGTTGTTACTTCCGGCGTGGTGCCCGGAGTGTAGTACCAATTCCAAACGCGGAATTTCCGTCCGGAAGTACACACGAGGGAGTATTTGGTGCTGACGCGGAGGAATTGTTGGTTTGCTGGCCCTGCGACGTTGCACGTTTCGGAGCTGTGCCAGCTACCATTGTAATTCTGTTCCACACAGACCTCAATCTCCTGTGTCCTGCTTTGGCTCGGTGGGCCGAGCCTAGCGTAACTTAGCCTATCTGTAAAGGTCCCTCGATTGAGTCCGAGCCGGAATCGCGCAGACCCCGATCCCTACATGATCCTCGGACGAGCGTTGCGGGAGCTGCGCAACCAGGCAGGGCTCACGCAGGAGCAGTTGGCGGCGCGTGTCGACATCGGCGCCACGTACGTTTCGCAGATCGAGAACGGCCATCGGGGGCTTCGCTGGGACATACTCCTTCGCGTCGTCGGTGCCCTAGGCGCCGACCTGCACAAGCTCGCCGATGCGGTGGAGGTGGCCGATCAGCAAACCCGATCGCCAGGGAATCCTGAGGCCGGATGAGGGCTCCGATCGACCCGTTGTCGGGCTACGCCGCTCATTCCACGCCCCAGACCGAGCCTCAGCGGCGAGGTGCTCAGGCGTTGTCAGCCCGTCGCTCGGCTTCACGATCGTACTGTCGTGCGTCTGCCTCATAGCCGTCGGCCATCTGCCGGAGGATGCGCGCTGTGCGGGTCCAGCGGGCCTCGATCCGCTCGGCGTCAGTCCGAAGCGAGACGGCAAGCGCAGCCTCTTGAGCTCCTCCGTCGTAGGGATCGCGCACCGTCGTGCCGCGCTGATTGAACCGTCCGCAGCTGATTCCGTCCTCGAACGGGGCCGAGTGCAACGCCTCGATCAGATCACGCACACTCTCAGCCGGCCAGATTCCGTCCTCGCCCGCGGGGGAGCGCGACAAGAATTCGCCGATCTTCACATCGCCCACGTCGGCTCGGTCGACCTCAGCGAGCGCGCTCCGCGCGCTCGTGGTCCACGCATGTAGTTGACCGGTGTCGATGCTTCCGTTGTCGTCGGTACCCGGAAGCCGTCGGACGTCGTGAAGGATCTGCCACGCGTGCGTGCTGAGCTCCGCCCGAGTCTCTGAGTCGTCCTGGCCATCGGCACGAACGAACGCATGACGCATGAGCTGCACGAACAGATCTGGGTCACTCGCCAGCGCAACCTCCAAAGCTCGCGCGGGGCGAATGTCGTCGATCAACACGAAATAGGCAAACTCCAGCCGGGCAAGTCGGTCTGGAGCTAGGCCCTCCGTCTCGAGAACGTCGAGCAGCTGTCCAACCTCCCAACCCGCATGCACCGCCGCGTCGACTTGATCCGACGTGGCTGCCTGTTCAAGCACACGCTCGATGAGCTCGGGCTCCGGCACGCCTCCTCCCCGCGTCCCGCCCACCAGCACATCCACGGCTGCCCACGGGCGCTGCTGCTCGAGCAGGGCCTCGACTGCGCGTACCAGCGACGCAGAATCCAGATTGAACGGCCGAGCGACCTGCCAATACCTGGCCTGGGCCTCTGGACTTAGACCGTCAAGCAAGTCCCACGCTTGGTCGTCCGCCGGTAGCTCAAGCATCAACGCCGCCTGGCCGTCCGCGTCGAGCTCGACAGCGTCGAGCTGTTGGCGCACCCACTCGATGCCGTGCTGGCGTACCCGCCGTCCTGTCCAACCGGCAGCCATCGCGGCGTGCGCGCCCTCACCGCCCAATAGCGGCAGCAGCTCGCCGGTTAGGTTGTCCTCTCGAGCGGCTGCTGCCTGCCCCACGAAATTCGGGAACCGACTGACACCGGCCAGGCGCTTGAGGCCATCAACACCGTGACGTTCGAGAACCTCGCCCGCTGCCTGCTCCCTCAGCGCTGTCACAGCTTTTTCCTGCGCCTCGAAGTCTCCAGGCGCAATGTCAGGCAAACGACGGCGCTGGTCGAAGAGACGTGCGTGGCGGTCGGGCTGGTCCTCGTCATCCAGGCGCTCAGCGGCGGCGATTAGCTCCTCGGCTTGACTACGCTCGAGCGACCAGTCGGCATTCGGAAAGCTCAGGTGTCGCTCTCCCTCATCTATGAGCGAACGCCACAGAGCCAGACGGTCCTGGGGCTCCATCTCGGTCGCGTCGAGCGACGACAGGCGCTCTAGCAGCATGGCGCGGTCCTGCGGGGCTAGCACGTACAAGTGCTCGACCAGGGCGCTCCAACGCTTGGGGTCAACCCCCGCGTCCTCGGCAACCCGCCCGACCACCTCGTGAACGGTCTGAACGAGCTCCGCAGCGCCGGGAGGGTGCCACTCCAATCCCCAATCGCGGAAGCGCGGCGTCTGCGAATGTGAGCCAAGCTCGCGATGGTGGGGTAGCAGCGCGAGCTGCAACTCCCAGGCAGACTGGGGCCAGCGAGCCCGCAGGGCATCAAGCACACCGAGACGATGCGTCAAGTCGGCGTCCGTGTTTGGATACCACGCTAGAAACGTGGCTCGCAGCGTGCTCGAAGGGCGATTGCTGAGCCGCCCTTTCGGATCATGTTCGGCCAGCTCACCCAAGATAAGTGTCGCCCGTTGAAGGTGCTGGGGAGACCAGGCGACTCTCTCGATCGCCCAGAGCAGACCGGTGTGTGGTGAGTGCGAGAAAAGTACGGAGTAGCCGGGGCCGTCCCGAAACAGGCCCATGATCGGGGAGGGGTCCACGTTCAGGCCGTCCTGTACCGCATCGAGGAAAGCATCGGGCGCCGCCTCAGCGAGTGCGGGCAGAACGTCCTCCAGCGACGCCCACAGCGAGCCCGAACCCTCCTCGTTCGCAGCCCGCAACACGTCAGCGACCAAGCGCGCCGCGTGCCGCGCTGGCACGGTGCCCGAGGGGAGCTCCTGGGTCCCCCGGCCACCGAGGAGCGCGGCCCCCTCCGCGATGCCGCGTCGAAGCGCCCTCGAGAAGCGTGGACGCGCCTCCCTACGCAGGTCAGCCAACATCCGATCACCCATATCCATGCCGACGCGAGGGTCGACCTCACAGAGGACCTCGCGCGCAGTCGCCCGCCAGCGGGTAAGTACGTCATCGTCCAATAGCTCACCCACAAGCGCGAAACCATCGTCTGCGGATACCAAACGCCACGAACCACCGGAGCGCGTCCACGGACTGTCATCGTTGGTGCTGAGCGTGGCCAGACGCTCCTCGACCTGGGCCCGCGTTCGGCCGGTCACCGCGAGAATCACCTCATCCTCCGCCTCAAGGCCCTCCCAGCCGCCGAGGATCAGGAGCCCGGCCAGCAGTGGCGCGTCGGCCCCCCTCGCCCATCCGGGTCGGGCGCCGGCCCGGGTGACTGACATCTCACGGAGCAACGCTGAGAAGCTGCGGCGCGCGAGCACGGCGAGCCGATCGGCACGCTCGAGCGACAGGTCTGCACCTTCGAGTGCCTCGCGCGCGGGCGTCCGAGCGGGCCGCGGCAGTGCGATGACCCCCGAACGCTCGTAGTCACCTCGACCGAGGGCGAGCAGGACATGATGACCACGTGTCAACGCCTCGCCGATCTCGACGTCGTCGATCGCGACGACCAGGCTCATCGGGCGCTCCGACAGAGTAAGGCGCTCGAACGCTGTCGCGTCGCGTACCCATAGCGGTTGGTCCGGCGCTTGATCGGCGTTAATCCCACCCAGGTCGAGTGCGGCCGCCATGAACGCGACCGCCTCCTCGCGGGAGCCTCCGCGTACGGCTACGACAGCCGGTGATGCTGACAGCGCCGATCGCAGAGCCTCCGCCTGCTCGTCGCGACCCGCCAGCAACAGAGTCGGCGGAAGCGGTGGTCGCGTACGTGCTGCCAACAGCTCGAACACCAGTGCCAGAGTCCGTACCGACAACGGCCGAAACCCGAGACGCTCGGAAAGCCATACGTGGACATCCGGCGTTGCCTCGAGCCATGCGTGCAGTCGTTCTGCATCAATGACGGCAACGTCACGCCAGATGCCCTCCTCGCGTCGCTCAGCCGCCCACTCTTTCCCGTCCTCCCAGCGCCGAGGCGTAACGAACACGAAGGCGGTCTCTCCCGGCTCAGCGCCCAACGGGTTCTGGGTTCGCTTGGCATAGTCTTTTTGGGCCTTGTCTTTCGGGTTCTGTCCGGCGCCCATCTCCCAGACCGTGGCGCCGGCGGGCACCCACGGGCCCCCTTGGCCGCCATCGAGAACGCCGTCGAAGCCGCTCGCTGCCACGCCCTCCTCGGCGGGCATGATCAGGCCTGTGACTCCAGGCGTCGCGCCGAGCAAGCGCCGCACCAAATGCGGGAGCAGACTGCGCATGCCAAGACGATCAGCGAGGCGATCCAACGCAGTGGCGTCGACCAGCTCAGGGTTCATCATGAGGACGCTAGCCGACGACCCGTCCGCGTCGCGTCCTACGGTTGGATCGTGCCCCGCCTCGAGGAGATCACCTACGACGCCGGCCGTCACGCGCTGGCCGATCAAGAGACCCTCGTTTCCGGAGTCCGGCAGCGGACCGGGACACTGCTGGCGGCGAATGCCCTTGTCGCGTCGTTCCTCGGGGCAGCGACGATCCGCGCACAAGGCCTCGAGACGCTCGGCTGGATCGCGCTCGTCGCGCTGGTGCTCGGGCTCATCGGCTCCGCCGTGCTGCTGGCTCCGTGGCAGCTCAAGTTCGCGGTCAACGCGCGTGAGATCTATGACGAGCTATACGAGCAGGCCTCGGCCGAGGCTGAGGCCGACACGCTGGGTTGGCTTGCCGCCGCCGGCTATGGCTATCAGGCGCTGCGCGAGGAAAACGCGCGCAAGGTTCGGCTAATGTCGTGGCTGTCAGGCGCGGTCGGGATCCTGATGATCGCGCAGACGATTTCGTGGCTGGCCGCGTTGGGGGTAGAGTAGAGGTCCATGACACCCAAGCCCTTGCCACCGCAGGAAATCAAACCGCCCTCGACCTCAATCGGGATCCAAGAGGGTCGCGGCGGATCGGCGCCGTCACCGCGCCCGCCAAGCGGCTCGACGAAGTAGACGCACCCAGGCGGCGAGCGGGGACAGCACGCCCCCGTCGCGAAACTGCTGAGCCGCCTAACGCCGCTCCACGTGTTCCTCATCGTCGAGCCTCGGCGCCTAGATCCCCGGGTCGCTGACGCGCCCCGAGGCGCGCAGCCTGTCGTACGTCGGATATGCGAACATATGTTCGTACGTACGTGATCCTCGACCCTGCGCGGCCTCACATTGTCCTCGGCACGTCCGAGACTCTCGAGGACATCGCCACCGTCCTCGCGGCGCGGCCCGAGCCAGGTCTGACGGCGTGCGTCAACCACGACGGTCTGACCGGGAATCTCGATGCGCGCGAGCAACGCGAGCTCTACGCGCACCTTCATGCCCTGCGCCACGCCGCAGGCTAAGCCCGGAACTGTCCGTTTCGAGGTCTGCGCCTCGGCACGCGGCCGCTCTTGCAGCGTCTTTCGCGACCGCGACTTTGTGAGTGAGCGGTTTCCCAGCGCGACGCCTGTGACCGCACCGCCCACGTGTTGCCATTTTCGTTTTTACCGCGGCTAAGTTGCAGGGCCAGAAACCCTCCGGGCAAGGCGAAAGGCCCCGGGTTTCCGAGGCCTTTCGTGATGGGCCCGCCGCATCGGCACCGCCGGACTCTCGCGGACGTCGCGCAGCGGTGTTGTCCGGCAACATTGGACCCCAAATTGGACCCCAGCGCCGGCGCTGATACGACCCGAAACACACAGAAGGCCCGTAAACACGGGCCTTCTGCTGATCGGGGAGACAGGATTTGAACCTGCGACCGCCCGGCCCCCAGCCGGGTGCGCTACCAGACTGCGCCACTCCCCGTGGCAAAAAAGCGGGCGACGGGAATCGAACCCGCCCTAGAAGCTTGGAAGGCTTCTGTGCAGCCACAACACTTCGCCCGCACGCCCTGGCGTCCATGTTACCGGCGGGCGGCGGCCGGCCGCGGCTTCTATTTGCGCTCCTCGACGGGCACCTCACCCGAGTCGTCGGTCATGCCTGCCGGCGGCCACGGGCCGGCCCAGTTGTCGCGGGCTCCGTCGAGTGTGACGATCGAGCCGCTGAAGCAGCGGCCCAGCGGCGAGGCCAGCATCGTCACGAGCCAGGCGTGCTCGGCGACGGTGCCGAGCCGCTGGAACGGAACCGCGCGGGCCATTCCGGCCCGGACGCTCGCGGGGTACTTGACCATGACCTCGGTGTCGAAGATCCCAGGTGCGACCGCCGTGACCGTGACGCCCGCGGCGGCCCAGCGCGCGGCGAGCTCGCGTGTAAGCGCCTCGACGGTCGCCCGCGCCGAGCCCGAGTGGGCCATGCCGGGCATGCCCTGGTGGGGCGAGAGGGTCGTGTTGATGATCGTCCCGCCGCCGCCGGGCTCCATGGCCAGCCGGTAGGCCGCTTCGGACATGTTGAGCATGCCTTCTACATTCAGTCGCCATACCGCCCGCCAGCCCTTCGCAGCGATCATCTCGGCCGGGCTGAAGAACTGACCGCCCGCATTGTTGACCAGCAGATCGAGCCCCCCGTTGACCTCGAGTACCGTCCGCGTCAGCCGTTCGGCGTCCTCGCCGTCGCGGATGTCGCCGGCGAGCGCGGCGATGTCGCACCCGGCTTCGTTGCCGATCTCGGCGGCCGCCTGCTCGAGGACATCGGCCCGCCGGCCGGCGATCGTCACGCCGGCGCCGCAACGCGCCAGCTCCAGCGCGGTGGCCCGGCCGAGGCCGGTCCCCCCTCCCGTGACGAGCGCGACGTGGCCGTCCAGCAGCCCGGGGGCGAAGATCTCCGAGGCACCGGCGACAGGGTTCATGGCCCGCGATCATAGGCGTCGATATCGTCGGCGGACCGTCCCGAGCACCGTCCGTCCCCATTCGGGTTTAGGGTTTGTTCGTGCCCCTAAGGCCGTTGGTGTTCTTTTCAGGTCTCACCCTCGGCGACTATCTGCTCTGGAACTGGTCGCTGAACGCCAACCTCGACGCGCTCGCGCTCGTCGCCGGCCTGACGCTGCCGCCGCTGGCAGTCGCTTCCCTATGGCTGCTGGGGCTCACGGCCGCCCGCCTGCTCGCGACCACCGCTCGGCGCTCGCGGTCCGCGCGCGTCCGCAGGCGCGAAGCCGCCGGTCCCCGGCCGGCGCGCGTCTCAGACGTGCAGGACGCGCCCGCCCCAACCGCCGCGCCGGCTCGCAAGATCGCCGCTTGAAGGCTGCGAGGACACGCCCATGAGCCCGCGTCGACCGCGGCTCCTGCCCCGCTCGCGGCGCCTGCGCGTCGCGCTAGCGGCGATCGTCGTCCTGCTCGCCGCGGCGGCCGTCGGCGGCTACCTCTACGAGCATCATCGGACGGGCAGCATCTACCACCCCCACGCACGGTTCGTGCCCCAGCCGACGCCCACGCTGCCCAAGCGCGGCCCGGAACGCTTCGCCTGGCCGATCTACGGATACACGCGCAACCACACGCGCTTCTTCCCGGCCACAGAGCGCGTCCGCCCGCCGTTCCGGCGCCTGTGGGTCCACAACGCGCACTCCCTGCTCGAGTTCCCGCCGGTCATCTACAACGAGCGCATCTTCCAGCTCGCCGACGACGGCGTCCTCGCGGCAATCAGCCGCCGCACCGGCCACACCTACTGGAAGCGCTCGCTCGGTCAGCTCTCGGCGTCCTCGCCGGCCGTCAACGCGACGACCGTCTACGCCACGGTCCTCTCGAGCGGAAATTCCGCCAGCCCCGGCCGGGTCGTCGCCCTGAACGCCAAGACGGGCGCCATCCGCTGGCAGCGCCCATTGCCCTCTCGCAGCGAGTCCTCTCCCCTGCTCGACCACGACCGCCTCTTCTTCGGCTCCCAGAGCGGCACCGTCTATGCCCTCGACGCGCGCAACGGCAAGGTTCTGTGGACCTACCGCGCCGGCGGCGCCGTCAAGGCCAGCCCGACCCTGTCCGGCGGCCTGCTCTACTTCGGCGACTACTCGGGCCATATCCAGGCCGTCTCGGAGCAGACGGGCCGGCGGATCTGGATCAGCAACTCAGAAGGCGCGCTGCTCGGCAGCGGCACCTTCTACTCGACCGCCGCCGTTGTCTACGGCCGCGTGTTCCTTGGCAACACCGACGGGCGCGTCTACGCCTACGACGCGTCCAGCGGCAAGCTCGACTGGGCCGTCCAGACCGGTGCATACGTCTACGCCTCACCGGCCGTCACGAACGCGCCGGGCCTCGGCCCGACGATCTACATCGGCTCCTACGACGGCACGTTCTACGCCATCGATGCCCGCTCGGGCCACGTCAGCTGGACGTTCAACGCCCACGGCCGCATCTCCGGCTCGGCGACCATCGTCGGGCGGACGGTCTACTTCGCCGACCTCGGCGAACACCGCACGTACGGTCTCGGCATCTCCACCGGCCGGGTGCTGTTCAGGATGGAGACCGGCGCCTTCGACCCGGTCATCAGCGACGGCAAGAACATCTACCTGACCGGCTACACCGGCCTGTACGGGCTGGCTCCGCGCTGAGAGCGACACGCCGCAACGGCGCTCAGGCGCACGTCGTGGCGCCCGACCCGAGCGCACGACCGAGCGAAAAGCGCGCGCTCACAACGACCGTGCCCGGCCGCGAGATCCGCACCGCCGTCCATCCGCCGGGCGCCGGCCCGACGCAGCCGCGACCCCGCGTCAACGTCCAGTAGCGCGTGAAGTGGACGCGCACGACGACGGCCGTGGCCGAGGCGGCGGAGAGTGCGAAGGAGTCGTGGCCGAGGCTCTCAAGCCGTGCCGGCCCCGACACCAGCGGGGTGGCGTCGAGCACGCGGTAGATGCGCCAGTGCGTGCTCCTCGACACTTCGCGCAGGAACGGCAGGCCGCGTCGAATCAGGCGTCCCTCTCGGGCGCTCGAGGGATCGAGCTCGACGTCGGGCAGCGCCACGAAGGCCACGGCCTGCTCGCGCAACCAGCGGCCGTAGCCCTGCGCGGTGAGGTGTCGGCTGAGCAGGACGCCGTCGTAGCGGGTGTCCAACTGCTTCTCCCAGCCGCGCGCGAGCGAGACACCGGGAGCGAGGAGCGCGGCCTCCCAATGCGTCCGCGTCAGGGGCACCTCGACGCGCACCGGCGGCCCCTGCCGGGAGGCGAGGAAGCGCTCGACCGGCGCGTAGTAGGCGGCGCTCGTCGCCGGGCTGCCGGCGACCGCGATCGTCTCCCGCGCGGGTCCCCACACGATCCACACGGCCGCAGCTGCGAGCGCGAGGGCCAGCACCGGCGCGCGCACAGGGAAGCGGCGAGCGTCGCCTGGGCGCGCCTCGGCGTCCCGGACGCCGCCGCCCAGGCTGCAGCAGAGCAGCAGCGGACCGGCCAGCAGCACCCCGTAGCGCTCGATGTTGCTCCCGACCGGCGAGTGGACGAGCAGGCAACCGACGCACACGAGCAGGTAGAGCAGCCCACCGATGCGCAGGCTGCGCTCGCCGGGTGGAAGCGCCGACAGGAACGCCAGCGTCACGAGCGCCGTGGCGGCGAAAGACAGGATCGGATAGGGCTCATAGCCGCCTTCCGGAAACAGGGCTGCCAGGGCTCCCACGACGAAGGCAGCGGGGAGCGCGAGCACGAGCACCGGCCGCGGCGAGCGCGACGCCAGCGTCGCCGTGAGGCCGGCGAGCCCGAGCAGGGCGCCGGCGACGGGACTCGCGGCCGCACACAGGGCGCCCAGCGCGACCGCCGCGTACACGTGGTCGCGCCTCAGCGCCAGCGCCGCGGCGAGCGCCAGCGCGACGCCGAGCGCGAAGGCCATGCGCCCAGCCCAGACGTCGCCGACGGCCGCGACGGCAAAGAGGGCGGTTCCCCATCGCGCGCCGTCGCCGTAGAACGAGCGCGCGAGACGCTCGAACAGGGTCGTCGAGGACAGAACGGCGACGGCACCGAGCGCCGGCAGCCCGAGGAGCGCGCCGAGCGGCGGCAGCAGCAGGCTGTAGCCGGGCAGGTGGTGCCCGGCATACCAGTGCTCGTCCCACACGGCCAGACCGAGCTGGCGGAAGTTCTCGACGCGGTAGACGGCCGCCGCGAGGTCCGGTGTCCGTGGATCGACGATCAGCCAGATCGCCGTCAGGCACAGCGCCAGGCCGACGAGCGCAACCTGCGCGGGGCGGGCGGGCGCGGTGAGAAGATCGACCGGGGTCCGGTGTGCTACCCCACCGGACCCCGGAACGTCCGCCACATCGGTGGCGGATCCGTACTCTTCTGAACAGTCGAGGGCCCTCGAAGTAGCTGTGCTTCTGATCGGCACGCCAAGATAATGACGCCGATGAGCCCCGCCACAGCCAAGCGCCCGCCCAGACGGCGCCTCAGGATCGCGTTGGCCGCGAGCGCGCTCGTCCTGATCCTCGGCGCCTCGGCCTGCGGAACCGGCCATCCGCGGCCGATCGCCTCGGGCGAACTCGCCGAAGCGCAGACGTTCCCCTACTTCCGCGTCTACTGGGCCGGGCGCAGCTTTGAAGGTCACCCGCTCGCGGCCGTCGACGGACTGCGCGGCTACATCGACAGGGTCGGCGAGAGCGTCTACTACGGCGACTGTGTCCAGAGCAAAGGCATCTTCGGCGGGGGCAGCTGCCTGCTGCCACTGCAGGTCACGACGGTCATCTACCGCCTGCACTCCAACGCTGCGCTCGGGCCGCAGCGCAACATCGTCGTCCGCGGCGTGCCCGCCACCGTCTACGACGAAGGCCGCTCGATCGAGATCTACAGCGGCAGGGTCGCCATCGACGTCTTCTCCGACACATTCGCGCGCGCCCTGCGCGCTGCCGGCGAGCTGACGCCGGTCAACGCCCCGGGCGCGAGCAACGCCACCCTGCCGCCGCCGGTGTACTGCCCGGGCCTGTCGGGCCCGCTCGACGCCGCCCTGCAGCGCATCATGGGCGCCCTCCCGGCCCACGCCTGCCAGCGCGCGACGGCCGCGCTCGCATACGCCGCTCAGCTCGCCGGCTGAGCGGCCGAGACGATCGCCCCCTCCGTGGTGTCGTTCTTCGTGCTCTCCTCGGCGCTGCTCACGCGGCTACCGGACACCTTCATCACGCTAGCCTGACAGGCGCGTACTCCCCGCTCCCGTTCGGGACGCGAGCCCCGGAGGAGCGGGACACGGCGCCGCACCATGGCTGAGCAAGCACGCATACTTGTCGTCGACGACGAGCCCGCGGTACAGAGCGCCCTCTCCCGAGCGCTCGTGCTCGAAGACTATGACGTCGTCCAGGCCGCCGACGGCGTCGAGGCGCTGGAGCGCATCGGCGCCTCGCCCTACGAGGCGATCATCCTCGACATCGCCATGCCGCGGATGGACGGTCTGGAGGTGTGCCGGCGGCTGCGCGACGGCGGTGACACGACGCCCGTCCTGATGCTGACGGCCCGCGGCGAGGTCGACGATCGGGTCGCCGGCCTCGACGCCGGCGCCGACGACTACCTCGCCAAGCCGTTCGCGCTGCGCGAGCTGCTCGCGCGCGTTCGCGCCCTGCTGCGCCGCGCCGGCGAGGAGGACGGCAGCGAGCAGCTCCTGGTGTTCGAGGACCTGCGCCTGGACCTCGTCGCCCACGAGGCCTGGCGGGGCGAGCGGAGGCTCCAGCTCACCCGCACCGAGTTCTTGCTGCTGGAGATGTTCATGCGCCATCCCCGTCAGGTCCTCTCGCGGTCGGTCATCTTCGAGCGCGTCTGGGGCTATGACTTCGGCTCGAGCTCGAACTCGCTAGGCGTCTACATGGGCTATCTGCGCCGCAAGACCGAGACGGAGTCCGAGCGGCGCCTGCTGCACACGGTCCGCGGCGTCGGCTACGTCCTGCGCACGCCGCCATGAGCTTCCGCCGTCGCATCGCCCTCGTCTCGGCGGCGGCCGTCGCCATCGCGGTCATGCTCGCCTCCCTGCTGACCTATGTCCTGACCTCCAACCAGCTGCACCGTCAGGTCGATCGGCAGCTGCGTGACCGCGGCGCGGAGACCGGTCGGCTCGTCAAGTTCCTCGATCGCAGCGCGGCGGCCGCCGAAGGCGCCGGCACGGCCACGAGTACCACGGGCGTCGCGAGCGCCACGGGCGCGAGGAAGGCCTCCGAGGGCTCGACGAGCGCGACGCGATCGACGAGCGGCACCGGGCGCTCGTCGATCACGCCGGGCAACGTCTTCCGGCGGCTGCCGCCCAACCCCGACGAGGTCCGCGGCTACCAGCAGCTCGTCAGCGCCGACGGCAGAATCCTCCAGCGATCCTCGCCGCGGATCTCCCTGCCGGTCGATGCCGGCACACGACGACTGGCCGCCGAGGGCGGGGCTCCGGCCTATCGCGACGCGTTCGTCCACGGGCTCCACCTGCGCGTGCTGGCCGAGTCCTTCGGCGGCAGCCGGGCGGTCGAGATCGCGCTGCCCCTGACCGAAGTCGACAGCCTGCTGTCGCGACTGCGCCTGATCCTCGTGCTGATCGGACTCGGCGGCATCGCCCTCGCGGGACTGCTCGGCCGCCTCGTCGCCGGAGCCGCCGTCCAGCCGCTGCGACGCCTGACAGAGACGACCGAGCACGTCGCCGTCACCCGCGATCTGAGCCGCCGCATCACTCCCGCCGGCGGAGACGAGCTGGGCCGTCTGGCGCGCAGCTTCAACGCCATGCTCGACGCCCTCGAGCGATCGGTCAGTGCGCTCGACGCGTCCGTCGACGCCCAGCGCCAGCTCGTCGCCGACGCGTCCCACGAGCTGCGCACGCCCGTGACGAGCCTGCGGACGAACATCGAGATCCTCCAGCACCAGGGGGCGATCATGGACGCCGAGGACCATCGCCGGCTCCTGGCCGACGTGGTCGAGCAGATCGAGGAGCTGACGCTCCTGATCAACGACCTCATCGACCTCGCCCGCGGCGAGGAGCCGCACCTCAACACCGAGGAGGTGCGCCTCGACCTGCTCGTCGGCGAGGTCCTCGACCGCGTCCGCCGGCGCAGCGCCGACACGCCGATGCTGGTCGAGCTCGATCCGACCCTCCTCACGGGCGTGCCCTCGCGCCTGGAGCGCGCGGTCGGCAACCTCGTCGACAACGCCGTCAAGTACAGCCCGCCCGGCGAGGCGGTCGAGATACGACTGCACGGCCACGAACTGACCGTCCGCGACCACGGCCCGGGCATCTCGGCCGCCGATCTTCCCCACATCTTCGACCGCTTCTACCGCGGCGCCGAGGCGCGCGGGCGCCCAGGCTCGGGCCTGGGCCTTGCGATCGTCCGACAGGTCGCCGGCCAGCAGCGCGGCAGCGTCGTGGCCGAGCCGGCTCCCGACGGCGGCACTCTGATGCGCCTGCGACTCCCCGGCGCCGAGCCGGCCGAGGACCCCGGCGCCCGGCTGTCTGTCGCGATTGGGCACTCCGGCGCGCCGGATCGAGCAGCCATGCGGGACTAGAGCACCGCGCCACCACCCCCCGATCAGAGTGCCCGCCGGCGTTCGCGCCCGCCCCGCGCAGCCGCCCGGAAGCCGGCCGGCGAGACGCCGAATCGACGCCGGAAGGCCCGCGCGAAGTGCGTCGGATGGCGGTAGCCGACCAGGCGCGCGACGTCGGCAACTGGGATCGAGCTCTGCTCGGCCAGGAGATCGGCGGCGGCGGCCATGCGCCGCGCGGCCAGATCCTCGCGGAAGGTCGTCTCGCCGCCCTGCTCGTAGGCTCGCTGGAGCTGGCGCGGCGAGCTCGACAGCGACTGCGCGAGCGTCTCGAGCGTCAGCGCCCGGCGGTAGTGGCGGG
>OUNO011323051.1_pt1 | contig 31097 bp, 33 predicted proteins | sample 1779811 | NCBI WGS metagenome assembly OUNO01 (sample SAMEA3914804, study PRJEB12502) | metagenome | biome: forest; material: soil | place: Canada | collected 2010-06-25 | depth 0.3 m
CGAACTTCTTGATCAACCGAGTATCGGAGTTTCCCCTCAAGAACGTAGACCATTTCTTCGTTTAGAGAATGGCTGTGCGCCGGCGGAACATTTGCACCGGGAGGAACGATCAATTCGAACGCACCCATTTGCTTGTCGTTCGCGCCATCACGAATATAACGGATTCCGAGCTGCCCTACCTGAATCATCCCGTTCTCCATGAATTACTGTCCGAAGTAATCAGAACCGTCGCCACCAAATCCCCATTTGTCCTTCTTGGTGTCGAACTGTTTGTAGCAATCATTGAATGCAGCAGTCATCGCTTTACCCGCGATTGCAGCTTTCATGGCACAACCCGCCGTATTGTCACTTGGACCCACTTGAAGATCGTTGATGCCGGCAGCGTATTTCTGGGACTGATCGGTATCGCGAACTGCACCCAGCATCGGGTTGTTGTAAGCCTCGCAAGCAAGCCAGATGTTCGTCACTTTTTTACGGAAAGCACCTTTCAGATCGGAAGAGAACTGCGTGTTCTCGATCTCGCCATCGAAAGTCGCGAGAACATCAGTGTTTGCATCGCCATCATAGAAGTTTCCGATCAAATTCGGGCAGCTCATGTAGTCCACGTAGTTCTGAGTGGTTGCATCCTTAAGGAGAAGAATCTTGGTCTTAAGACCAGCAGCCTGTGCCGCTTGAGCCACGTCGTTGGTCACGTTCTGCTCGAGAGAGTCGTTATTCGGGCAGACTGCAAGAAACTGAATACTCGTGTCCGGGCAATTTGCTTTTCCAAGCTTGCCGGAATTTGCTTTGTCGAGCGCCTGCAGGCGATAGTTCATCTTTGCTGCTCCAAGGTTATAGGCCTTGTCGAGAGAAACAGAGGCGAAGTTCACCCGATGAAAACCTTTTACAAACAGGGAAACCAGAACGTGGTCCGGAGTCACTCCGTTGTATACAACGCGAGCTTTCACTTCACGATAGTTCTCTGAAGGGAAAAGCTTTGCGATTCCCGCTTGCAATGCCGCAGTCGGCTCATTTGCAGGAGGATTTGCGTTGGTCATTCTTGGAAGACCGGCGAACGCAGTTGAACTCAGGGAGATCATCAGAAGCAGTAAAGTAGTTTTCATCCTACAAGCGTGACACTCTTTGTCCGGGTTTCAAGAAATAAAATTTGAAATTAATTGATCTGACGCTCTTCGATGACTAAATGTTTGAACAAGAATCGGTTTAAAACCTTTTCACGGTAGAAATCTCCGCCGCGAAGTTCCGAAGTCCCAATCACCACCTCACAAGCAATCGCGTTGGGAGCAATCCGCCAAGTGTGAAGATCAAGCACTTTTACGCCGAGTTTTTCAAGTTCGCTCCGAACCTCGGTCGGAGGAATCTTCCTGGAATGAACATCCAGGAGTTCGGATCCCGTATCCAGGCAAAGTGTGGAAGCCCATTTCAAGATTACGATCGAACCCACGATCCCCATGATCGGATCCATCCAGTTCCATCCGAAGTATTTTCCAACCAACAATGCTGCGATGGCGAGAACGGAGGTTAATGCATCTGCAAGGACGTGAATATAGGCACTTCTCAAGTTGTGGTCGTGATGGTGCTCATGATCGTGGTCATGGGCATGATCGGAGTCGTGGGAATGATCATGTCCGTGACCATGATCGTGCCCTCCTCCCCCTTCCAGCATCCAGGCACTCACCAGATTCACAATCAGACCCAGCACTGCAATTCCAATGGCTTCGTTGAATTCAATCGCTTGCGGAGTAAACAACCGTTGAACCGACTCCCACGCCATGAGAAACGAAATCATCGCCAGAATCAGAGCACTGCTATATCCACCCAGTGGAATGATCTTGCCCGCTCCAAAGGAAAGCTGCTGATTGATACGCTCAGATCGTCCGAGCCGGTAAGCAATGAGTGAGATCAACATCGCAGCCGAATGCGAAGCCATGTGCCAGCCATCCGCAAGAAGAGCCATCGAATGCGTAATGGATCCAGCGGCAATCTCGACGACCATCATCACCGCAGTGAGGAGGAGAACCCGCCGGGATTTTTGTGCATTTTTCAGGATCTGTTCATCTTGCAACAAATAGTGATGTTCAACTGGAAAGGCCATGCTCCACAGTCTGGCGAAAAGAGGGCTGCCTGTAAACAGTTCAGAGTGAGCCCCCGATGATTAAACCACTGACGCAGACATTTAAGACCCCGATATGTGAACCGTTTTACCATCAAGATTTTTCTTGAGCGTCATCCGGTGCCAAAGAGCCTTGAATTCCGAAGCAGAATGGGGTTAGATCGACACCATATGAAACTCTATTACTCTGCTGGTTCCTGTTCCACATCTTGTCACATCGCGCTTGAAGAAGCGGGATTGAAATACGAAGCGATCGAAGTCGATTTCGACAATGCTTCTGATCCAAATCTTCTCCTCACTCAGAAACTGAATGCATTGGGCACGCTCCCGATCCTCATTACTGACGATGGAAAACAACTCGATCAAAATCTTTCCATTCAAGTTTACGCTGCTGACCTCGCTCCAGAGAAAAAGCTTCTCCCGGCTCAAGGCACTTTCGAAAGAGCTGAAGCCCTGAACTGGCTCTCCTTTGTTGCTGCAGACATGCACAAGGCAGTGGGCGGAATGTTCGGAGTTGCGGCTTACACTGACAACAACGTGAAAGACACCGTTCGCAAGAACCTGCTCGTTCGCGCAAATGAGGTTCTGAAGTATGTCGATAACCGCCTCCACGGCAGAAACTACATCATGGGTGACCAGTTCACCGTGATCGATGCTTATGCGTTCGTCGTCGCTAGTTGGACGAAGTACCTCGACATCTCCCTCGCACCTTACAGCAACCTCCAGACCTACATGGGTCGCGTGGCTGCCCGCCCGGCAGTTGCAAAAGTGCTCAAGGCTGAAGGTCTCACAGAATAGATTTTTCAAACTAAGAAGCCCCGTGGTTCATTCAACCGCGGGGCTTTTTTTATTTACTACCGCTCGCACTTCACCAAAAGCTTCGTCCACCCCGCCCAAAACCCGTCAAGTTTCCGAATCTTACCCCCCGTTGACAGCAGGATTTTTCTTCTTTATACTTAACTTATTGGTTAATTAACCGATAGGTAAAATATGCAGGACCAATTGAGCCAGACATTTTCAGCACTTGCCGACCCCACCCGAAGGGCACTTCTCGCACGCCTTTCAAAAGGGGAAGCCAGTGTTACGGATCTCGCAAAGCCCTTTCTGAACGACATGAGTCTCCCCGCCGTCACCAAACACCTGAAGGTGCTTGAGAAGGCCGGACTTGTGACGAAAAGCAGGGAAGCTCAGTGGCGGCCCTGCAAATTGAACGGAACACCATTGAAGGACGTTTCAAACTGGATGGAGCAGTATCGAATTTTCTGGGAAGAAAGTTTCGATCGTCTGGATTTGTATCTGAAGACGGTGACTGCGAAGAAAAAGACGAAAGGTAAGAAAAATGGCCTCAAAAAATAAACCCAATGAACTTCATCTCACACGCATCTACGATGCTCCAGTCAAAGCAGTCTGGGACGCATGGACCGATCCGGTACAGGTTGCCAAATGGTGGGGACCCCGTGGCTTCACCATCACCCATCACAGCAAGGACCTGAGAGCGGGCGGTCACTGGAAATACACCATGCATGGTCCGGATGGGACGAACTGGGAGAACACTACAAAATACCTTGAGGTTGAGAAATACTCCCGTCTCGTTTACGACCACGGAGGAGGCGATGACAGACCGCCCCTCTTCCGCGTGACCGTTACGTTCAACGAACAGAAGGGCAAAACAAGAATGGAAATGACCATGGCCCTTCCGAACGCCGAAGCAATGCAGGAAACGAAAAAACGAATTAAACAGGCTAACGGAAATTCCACCTGGGACCGCCTCTCCGAATACCTCACGAAGGAATCCTCCGGAAAAGAGAAGTTCGTCATCAACCGTTCATTCGAAGTTTCATTAGAAACCATGTTTGAAATGTGGACAAATCCAGATCACTTCTCCAAGTGGCTTCCTCCAACCGGTTTCACCATGACTTTTGTTCGCTGTGAAATGAAAGCAGGCGGAAGCACCTTCTACTACATGACTCCGGAAGGCGGCGGACCAAAGATGTGGGGACGCACCCAGTACATCGAGATCACTCGTCCGAATCGTCTGGTTTACACCCAGCAATTCTGTGATGAGAAGGAAAACATCACCCGCCACCCGATGGCTCCCACCTGGCCTGAAAACATGCTCACCGTGATCACCCTCTCTGAAGAAGGCCCGGATCAAACCCGGATCACCGTTGAATGGGAACCGTACGGAACCTACACCAGCGAAGAAATGGACACCTTCATTAAAGCAAAAAGTGGCATGACTCAAGGTTGGACCGGATCCTTCGACAAACTCGAAGACTACATCACCAAAAAATAGTCCTGACGAATCACTGGCTCATCTCTCTTACAGGAGATGGGCCAGAATTCTTCCCCAGATCACCCAGACCACCAGACTCGAGAGCAGATATGTCATGAACCGGTGACGGATCACATTTGACGTGCAGTGAATGTAACTATGGGCCGCCCGAAGAATGACAAACATCCAAGCCATCACGGAATAAGTCCGGTCCGATGCATTGATGGCCACAATGAGCAGCATTGCAGCGTAAAAGAGCACCGGCATCTCAAAGAGATTCTCAAAATTGTCAGACGGATGAATTACATCCTTCGTCACTTCTTCAAAATGAGCGCCATCCGCAAGCTTCTGGATACGGGTCCGACTTCGCTTGATCGCGCCGAGTCTGGTATAAAACATCAAAACCCAGACCAGAAAAGTAACCAAGACCTGCCCGCACACCGCCAGAAGTATTGAACGTTGTTCCATGCTTTTAGTCTCGCGCAGTCTCTCCATAAATCAAGCGCATTTCATCTGTTTTCCCGTATACTGGTTTCAGGATCTCAGATGAACTCAAATCAAAACTCCATTCAGAACAAACTCCCGTTAATCACCGCAACCTTCTGGATCATGAAGATCACCGCCACCACTCTGGGTGAAACCGGGGGCGACTGGCTGTCGATGACCATGAACGCCGGCTATCTGACGAGCACACTCATCTTTTTTGCCCTTTTTCTCGCGGCACTCATCGCTCAGCTTCGTGTAACCAAACATCATCCTTATCTTTACTGGACAGTGATCATCGCTACGAGCACTGCCGGCACCACCCTTTCCGATTACATGGACCGCACCCTGCAGCTCGGTTATGCGAAGGGATCTGCAATCCTGATCACCATCCTCTTCTCGCTCCTCGCCCTCTGGCGTTTTAGCGTGGGAACCGTATCGGTTGACCAGATCCGAACCCGGAAAGCCGAAGTATTTTACTGGATGACCATCTTGTTCTCAAACACACTCGGTACCGCTCTCGGTGACTTCCTCTCAGATGATTCGGGCTTCGGCTTCTTCGGAAGCTGGCTTCTGATCACAGGCGTTCTCGGAGTGATTTTAGCGCTGCACTATTTCACACGGATCTCCAAAGTTCTGCTCTTCTGGATCGCCTTCATCCTGACCCGGCCGTTCGGAGCCACCTTCGGGGATGTACTGACAAAAACTCATGAAAAAGGCGGACTCGACCTTGGAACGGGAAGAGCTTCCCTCGTTCTCCTCTTCATTTTAAGCGTCGCCATCCAGCTTTCCTATCGAAAGCCAGTGAGCAAAAACGACTAAAATCTTGCCCTCTTTCGAGAAAAAGGTTTTAACTGAGGGGTATGAAAATTCTCTTCCCTCTTCTTGTTTCCTTACTGATGACCCAGGCAAATGCCGCGCCAGCTCCCGTCGCGCAAACCAATCCTCTTCTGGACACATGGAAAGGCGCTCACGGCGGACTTCCTCCATTCGACCAAGTCAAAATTTCTGATTTCAAGCCAGCCCTTGAACAGGGAATGACGGAACAAAGAAAAGAGATCGAAGCGATCACCAAAAATTCTGCGGCTCCGACTTTTGAAAACACAGTTGAAGCTTACGACCGCTCCGGGAAAACTCTGGGACAGGTCATGGCAATCTACGGCGTGTGGTCCACTGCGATGAACACTCCCGAATTTCAGTCTGTGGAAAAAGAGATGTCTCCCAAGCTCGCGGCTTATCAGGACGAGATTTCCCAAAACGCGGATCTATTCAAAAGAATCGATACCGTTTATCAGTCTCTCGAAAAGAGCAAACTGAGTTCCGAACAAAAACGCCTGACTTGGTTCCTCGAAACACAGCTCATTCAAAACGGAGCACGCCTCGACAAGGACAAGAAAGCAAAGGTTGCTGAAATCAACCAGAAGCTTGCCACTCTTTACACTTCATTCAGCCAGAATGAACGCGGGGACGAAGAAGACGAATACCTTCTGATTGAAAAAGAATCCGACCTGAAAGGCCTTCCGGCATCCTTTGTCGAGAGCACTTCAGCCGCAGCTGAAAAAGCCGGTAAAAAAGGAAAGTGGCTGATTGCAAACACCCGCTCTTCCATGGAACCACTCCTCACCTACTCCCCGATGCGCAATTTGCGCGAAAAAGCATTCAAGATCTGGACCTCACGGGGCGACAACGACAACTCCCATAACAACAACAAGATCGTCACTCAGATCCTGAAACTTCGTGCGGAACGCTCGAAAATTTTCGGTTACGAGACTTTCGCCCACTGGCATCTGAACGACACCATGGCGAAGGATCCGAAAGCCGCAATGAATCTGATGCTTAAAGTCTGGAAACCCGCAGTTGCTCAGGTTCACAAGGAAGTGGCTGACATGCAGGCAATTGTGGACGCCGAAAAAGGCGGCTTCAAGATCAAGCCTTGGGACTACCGCTACTACGCCGAGAAAGTACGCAAAACCAAATACGACTTCGATTTTGATCTCGTAAAACCTTACCTCCAACTCGATAACATCCGGAAAGCAATGTTCTGGTCCGCAGGCAAACTCTATGGCTTCGATTTCGTGCAAATCAAAGCCCCCGTTTACCAGCCAACCATGAGCGTCTACAAGGTCATGAGAAAAGGAAAACTCGTAGGCCTCTGGTACTTCGACCCGTATGCAAGAGCGGGTAAAAACTCAGGCGCTTGGATGAACAACTACCGCGAGCAATTCAAAGCGGGTTCAAACCACGTTCTCCCAATCGTTTCGAACAACGCGAATTTCATTCCGGGCAAACCAGGCGAACCCGTCCTGATTTCATGGGATGACGCCGTCACCATGTTCCACGAGTTCGGACATGCCCTGCACGGATTAAACTCCGATTGCACTTACCGCTCCATCTCCGGAACGAACACCATGCGTGACTTCGTTGAATTCCCATCCCAGTTCAACGAGAACTATCTTCCAACTCCACAGGTGCTCAAGTTCCTCGTGAATCAAAAAGGACAACCACTTCCAAAAGCCATGGTCGACAAGATTCATAGCACAAGCACCTTCAATCAGGGTTTCCTGACCGTGGAATTTCTCGCATCTGCAATCATGGACATGAAACTTCACCTTGCGGGTGACGCTTCGATTGATCCTGCTGCTTTTGAAAAGGACACGCTGAAGGAACTTCAGATGCCGGATGAAGTCGTCATGCGCCACCGCATTCCGCAGTTCGGTCACGTGTTCTCAGGTGAAGACTATGCTTCTGGTTACTACGGTTACCTCTGGGCGCAGGTTCTCGATTACGATGCGTTTGAAGCGTTCACTGAATCCAAAGGTGGAGCTTACGATGCGGGTGTTGCAAAGAAATACCGCGACTACATTCTCTCAGTCGGAAACACGGTTGATCCAGGCGAGAACTATCGCAAGTTCCGCGGTCGCGATGCAACGGTCGATGCGTTCTTAAAGACGCGTGGTTTCCCACTCGTGAAAGACTAATCGCCGGATTTGGTGCCGAAGCCAAGCAGGTCGATGTAAGTCACTCCTGCGGCCAAGGTGGACGACGGTTTTGCCGGCTGTCCCTTGATCTGAATTTTTTTCTCATCAAACAGTGTCTTGAACTGGGTACGAGTGATGTTCTTCAGGAAGAGGTGTTCCTTCTGATTGCGAAGCGCCTCCATGAGGGCTGAATCGAGGCGTCCTCCCTTGAAGGCTTGATTCAAGGTTACGCGGAAGGAGTTTGCTGGCACCGGTGGGACGTTTTCCATGACGGGCAAAATACACGGGAGAACCCTTTCTTGCCAGCTTTCCACAAACTATCAGAAGCAGTAGGCGGTTTTTTGCCTGAAATCGTTTTTAAAGCCTGATGACGCCCCTCACCAATTCCTGACATTCACAAATTTGCTTTTCAACCTCCCTTACGGATATACGTTTCCGCACAGGGAGAATTAAATGAAAAAGAGCCATTTGATCGTAGCGGTTACCGTCCTTAGTTTCCTCACCGGGTCCTCCAGCTTCGCCAGTCACCACAGCCCGAAACAACCTAACCCAGGTCAGGGTTCCGGACGTGACTCCGGGTCCTCCAACGATGATCAAAACGACAACTCCTCAGGCTCATCCCCTACCTGCCTCGATGAGAGCGGTCGCAACATTCCAGTTGATAACGATCAGGCGATCTCAGACAAGAAGAACACTGCAAACGGCGCCCTTTCCCGTGACCACGTAAAAGGCCCAATCACTAAAATTTATCCAAACCAACCAGGACACAATCACTTTGAAATCGCGCTCAACGACAGCGGCGACACTCTTGAAGTGGTTTACGACTACGCTTTCGGCAATCTTCCAGATCTTAAAGAAGGAATGACAGTTGAAGCCTGCGGTGACTTCATCAACTCCTACGCTCCAGAGCGCGGTTACCAAGCGTCTCCAGACGGTGCGATCATTCACTGGATTCACAGAACCAACTCCAAGAGCCACGCTGGCGGATTCACCATCATTGATGGCGTTCTTTACGGACAAGGAAGCGGCTGATTCCAGCTTCGACATTTTGATTTAAAAACGAAAAACCTCACCCTGGAAACGGGGTGAGGTTTTTTAGTAAATACAGGTCATGTCTTAAAATAAAAAAACCTCACTCCGTTTCCAGAGTGAGGTTTCAGGCAAATGACAATAACCAGTTCCGAATTAGAACCAGATTGAGAATTGGAGCGGAGTGAATGCGAAGTTGGAATTTCCAGTTTTAGTTCCAATGGTAGTTCCGTTGTTTTTCACGTCGTAAGGGAAGCTGCGAACAAAGCTTACGCCCGGCATGTAAGAAACGTGATCGCAGAGCTTGAAACGTTTGCTGAGAGTTACAGCAAACTGCATTCCCATTCCACCAACGCCATCGGTGGAAGCTTTCGTGATCCCGATCTGTGGGGTGATTACGAATGCGTCGGCAATGTCGCCCAGGAAGTTGAAGCCAGGTCCGACGAGGAGACCGTAGTTCAAGTAAGAACTACCGCCACCCACGTGACCGAAGTTCATGTTCGCGTTGAACATCGCTTCCAAAGCCGGCATGAAGAAATAACCTACGCCGCCAGTTACATTGAAATTGGAACTGGAAGAAACAGCATTATCGTTTTTACCGATACCGAGGGAACCCACGGTACCAGTGGTGTTGGAGGCAGCACCAAGGCTACCGAGACCACCGGTGATCTCCCACATTGGATTTTCCATCGCGTGAGACACTGAACCTACGAACAGAACGCTTGCAACGAGTGCAAATAAAAATGACTTTTTCATGTTGTCCTTTAGAAGTTGGTTTAACTGCTTATCCTTTAAAGATTGCAGGTATTCTTAAAATTACAAGCGTCACCTGTCGTTTTGGAATATTTTCAATCATAAAATTAAAGGCTAACTCAAAGAGTTCGTAATTCAGTCTAGCGCTCGCAGAAAACAAAAAAGCCCCTCACCAAAGGTGAGAGGCTTTCGCATGAAAACTTTTGAGTGCGAACTAACTCGCAACTTTTTCCGGAACTTTGTGAACTGCGTTCACGATCCCTGAATAAATGCCGTCCCCTTTCGGGTCAGACCCGTAGCCGTTTGGTCCCGGCATGCCCGGCGTACATAACAGAATCAGGTTGTAGAACGGAGCCCACATCCACCATCCGCTTCGACCGGTATCATGCAGTCTTCGAATCGTGACGGCAAACGCCGGGACCAATGTCCCAAGCGTGTAGAAGATGCTCAATCCCGGATGATGAAGCTTTCTAAAGACGAAACTCACCACTAATGTCGCAATGAAGTTGAGCAGAACAAAGCTCCAGTACTCGCTTCGTCGTGCGCGGCCCTTGAAGTTTGCGTAGTTTTTGAATACGTGGAAGTAGTAGTTCATATTGTGTTTATTCTCCCTGTCTGTGTACCCATAAGGATACAATTTCAGACCATTAAAGTCAACTAATGCCGTGGTTAGATTTATTAATGATTTAAATGACTTAGGTGGAACCTTGGCGCCAACCCATCCCTACTGAAACAGGCTTGAAATCAGCTCAGAAACCGGCCCGGTAAAGAGCTCGCCCGCCCCCGTTCCAGACCAGAGAGACAGGAAATCCGGGAGTCCTTTTGCAGTCGAAGCATTCCGCAAATCACGGGTGAATTTGTTCTGCGCAGGAAAAGGAAGGATCGCCTCTGAACGTTTTTCCATCTCAGTCATGAAGCGATTTTCAATTCCCCTCGCGAGACGTCCTGAGAAAGCACGGGTCGTGCGTGTCGTCCGCTCCGATGTTTCAAGGAGTTTCTTCCGATAAGGAGCAGATGTCCCGGCTTCCTTGCACGCAAGAAATGCTGTTCCCATCTGAACCGCCTGGGCGCCCTTCGTGAGTGCTCGACGAATGTCTTCCCGACTCATGATTCCACCGGCTGCAATGAGGGGAATCTTGATTTTTGAAGCACAAGCATCCAGAAGATCAAAAGTGGAAACTTCTTCATCCTGTGCATCCGCCTTGAAGATCCCCCGATGTCCGCCAGCCTCCACACCTTGAAGCGTGATTGCATCCATTCCCGAGGCCTCGAGCGCAAGCGCCTCTTCAAGCGTCGTCGCTGTTCCAATCAGAAACACGTTCGCATTCTTTGCGCTGGTGATGAAACGGGCTTCTGGAATTCCAAAAATAAAACTGAGAGCTGCCGGGCGAACCCTGAGGACGGCTTCAAACTGTGCTTGAAAATCTTCCTCATAGGGAGGCACGAGAGTGGGCGCAGAAAGCCCGAGTTCTTTCCGATACCCTTCCGTCGCCTGAATCGCTTTTTCCAATTGGGGTGCATCCACCTTCACTCCGACCTGAGGGACGAACAGGTTGATTAAAAAGGAGCGATCGTAAAGACTTCTCGTCTTTTCTGAAAAGGCTTCAATCGCAGACGGGTTCGAATAAGCCGCGCCAAAGGAACCGAGCGCTCCCGCCCTTCCCGATTCGGCGACCAGTTCCGGAGTCGTCGGACCGCCCGCCATGGGCGCTACGATCATGGGATGCTTCAGATTGAATACTTCCATCAATTTGGATTCAGGCATGATTCCACGCTCCTCTGGGGAGCATACCGCCCTTCCGGGATGACGGGATGATTCAAAATGCAGGCCAGATCGAATTTAACGATGTTTCAGGGTGGATCCGGATAAAAATCATGGCAAATTCCAGGATAAAGTTATAGTTCTAGGCGTTTTCCTAAGAGATGAAAAAACTAATCCGCGGAATCATCGATTTCCAACACAACGTCCTTCCAAAGCGTCGGGAAATTTTTGCAAAACTGGCTCTTGGCCAGTCTCCCGACACCCTCTTTATCGCCTGTTCAGACAGCCGGGTCGCACCCAACTGGTTTGCATCCACGGATCCAGGCGATCTCTTCGTGATCCGGAATGTGGGGAACCTCGTTGCACCCAGCGGACGCAACGGTCACTCCGCAGCCGATGAATCCGAAGGAGCTGCGATCGAGTTCGCGATTGCGAACCTCGGCGTAAAAGACATCATCATCTGCGGTCACTCCGAATGCGGAGCAATGCAGGCCCTCATCAACGGACGCGAGAAGGTGCAAACTCCGAATCTCAAGGCATGGCTTCGCCACGGCGAGATCGCACTCTCCAAACTGAATGACATGAGCGACTTTGCTCCGAACCTTCCACGGCACAATCGCCTTTCGCAGCTGAACGTCGTTCAACAGATCGAAAACATCAAGTCGTACCCGATTGTGAAAGAAAAGCTCGCGATCGGCGAGATCCGCATCCATGGCTGGTGGTTTGAGCTTTCCAATGCTGCGGTTCACATTTATGATACTGGAAAGAAGAAGTTCGTGAGAATCGACGACAAAGAAGCGAATCACTTACTTCAAGGCATGGACGAATAGTCCGAAACCCATTCTGGAAAGGATTCCAATGAAACTCTTCTCCGTTCGCAAAGAACCTCTCTTCATCGATCTGATTCTTCTTCTGGTCCGTTTGGGCTTCGGCTACGTCTTCATCGTTCACGGTTGGGGCAAAATCCAACACCCGTTTAACTGGATGGGTGAAATCTCTCCGGTCCCGGGATTCATGCAAGGACTGGCTTCTCTCGCTGAATTCGGCGGCGGTATCGCAATGGTCCTCGGACTGGTCACTCGTCTCGCAGCTGCAGGCCTGATCTGCACGATGGCAGTCGCGACCTACGCGCACTTGGGTGTATTCGGCGATCCACTCGTCAGCTCAACCGGCGGCCACTCTGCGGAACTCGCGATGTCCTACCTGTTACTTTCATTTCTTCTTCTGGTCTTCGGTCCGGGAAGATTCTCACTTGATCGCAAACTTTTTTAACTCTTTCGTCTCTGCTGAGTTTGCCAAGGTGCGTCTAATCGTTTTATTCTAACGCGAATGCATCCGAATCCATCAAAAACGCAATCTTTCTGGCGGTGGCTCGTAAAACTGCACCTCTATTCAGTGGTGACGGTTTTCTCCACGCTCGTGATTTGCGGATTACTCATCTGGCGATCGCCAACAGTCCGGAACTGGATCCACTCCGGCCTCCTGCGCTTGTACGTCGCGAAGGTCGCGCCCAAACTCCCGTTCACGATCGAGCACCTCGACGTGGACGCGAACTGGAATCAATTTCTGAACGGACAGATGAAGAACGTCGAACTCTCCCTCCTTTGGAGCGGATGGGGTGTGGATCTGTCTGGTCCGGTAGAGATCAAACGGGATCATGGGCATTTTAACGTCCAGTTTCATGCACTTCTGAAACTCGTTCCACCCTCTCATGTAAATGGTGACCTCCCTTTCATTCCACCTCTGCCGATCGAGCTGAGCTTGAAAGGTGAAGAATCACTTCAGCACCTCGACAACTTTGTCATTTCAACCCAGGTCAATTCCTTCGGCACTGAAAAAGATCACTTCAATCTTCAGAACCTGGCACTCCTGCTCGACTGGGACGGAAAAGAAGCAAAACTTCAAAGCTCGGCAAAAGCACTCAAACTTTACGACGAGGAATCCGGTCGCGAGGTTCTGGTTGAAGAACCGAAGATCTCCGGGAAAACCGTCGCGGGACTCGGTCCGTTTCACTATGGCCCGACTTTTACTTTCGATGCCTCTGCGAAGAGCGGAGAAACGGTATGGGAAAAGAAAACCTGGCATCTTCCTCTGAAGGAACTCGCGGTGCATGGAACCCAGACCACCGTGGGCGAAGAAAAGCAGTTTGCACTCACCATCGGAAATGCGAACTCTCCTGATATCAGTGTTACGGGCTCACTCGCTCAAAAAGGAAAAGACCGGAATCTCGCTCTTCAGTGGAAGACGAAGGACATTTCCCTTCCTTCGTTCCTGAATGGTTTCTTTGCCATGGGACAGTTGGGTGATCTGAGATATCTTAAAAACTTCTCCGGAAAATTCCAGACTGCAGGAACTGCCAGTATCCCCCTTCCATTCAAACTCGAGACCGCGCATGTGGATGGACGACTGGATTTGAAGAAAGTCTCCTTTGAATGGGCATGGAAGTTTCTTGCCATTGGAAACCTGAACCTGAGCCTTCCTGTTTCAACCGAAAAAGGAATTCACGGAAAACTGTCCGTCGATCGCATCCTCTTCAGAAGATTGCAGGGAAAACTTGAACCCACTGACTTGACCCTCACTCCGACCGATTCGTCGCGAACGAAATATGATCTTAAAATTGAAGGCCGGGGCCTCAACATTCCGCTCACGGTTCAAAATCGCGCGCTCAAAATCGGAAACCTCGACGGAACCCTGACTCTTCCTGAAAAGAAGAACCCATTCGAATACGACCTCTGGTCCTCGCTTCAGTTAAAACCGGTGGAAGCCGCTGCCCTTTTAAGCGATGCCTGTATCGCAGCAAAGAACGTTCCGCCTGCCCAGGTCAGTGTCGATTTTTCGGATCTGAACCTCCGGAGCGGTGCGATCGATCCGACCGGAAATGTCCGTGTCGATCTCTTCAACGGATCCATCAACGTCAATGAGATCGGCCTGTTTGATCTCGGAACAAAAGTACCTGAGCTCGACTTCAACATGGACGCCGACAACATCCAGCTTTCCGAAATTGGAAAATGGTCAGGCATGGGCGAGATGGACGGAATCCTTCACTCCCATGCTCACGATGTCGTGGTGCTGGGATGGCTCCCGACACAATACGATTTTCTATTCGAGGCAAAACCCCTTCACTACGAAAAAATCCATTTCGCTCCGGACGCGATGAAAAGCATCGGCAAGCTCTTCGCTGCTGATGCAATGTCGCACCTTCCGGGAGTTGCGGAGTGGCTCACCTTCGGCTGGCCTAGCCGCCTCCTCATCGGGGGCTTCGACATCTGGCTCGCCGGAGTCTCGCTCTTCTCTCATGGTGGAAGCATCATGATGGAAGCACTTGAACCCAAAAATCTTCCGGCTGATGTAGCGGATGAACAAAAACAAAACCACTACATCATTTACGGAAAACGGTTTAAAATTCCATTGAACGCTCCTCACTACCCCGTTCTGGTCGACGTCTCTGCAGTCAGCAATTACGTCGGACAGCTCGTTAAAAAATTCGACGCGATCAAGGAAAAACAAAATTTAAAGGAGAACAAACATGAAAAACCTCAACTGGACTGCGCTTCCCCTCGCCTTTAGCCTTATTTTTTCGCTTCAGGCATGCGTAACAGTCAATGTGAACATTCCCGAAGGCGACATTCAGCAAGCCTCTGATTCCTACGTGAAGGAACTCTATGCTGCGAAACAAAAAGGTGCCGACAAGAGTTCGGATGATCTGAAGAACGCAGGAAATCCAAAAGTCAAAACCGACAGCCCGAAAGCACGCGAACTTTACGCGCACATGAAGGATCGTTCCGACCAGATCACCGAAGCAAAAAAAACCGGAGCCTTGGGAGAAACGAACGACGGAAAACTCATCGTCAAGGTGAAGCCTGAAGTCGCAGAACAACTCGCGAAGCTGAAAAAACTCGTCGACGACGAGAACAAAGACAGAACCGCGCTCTACGCTGAACTCATTAAACAGAACCCGGCCCTCAAGTCGAATCATCTGAGCTTCCAGCAACACTTTGCAGAAGCCTTTCAGGAGCACTCTCCGAATGGCACCTGGATTGAAGACGATGAAGGAAACTGGGCTCAGAAACAGTAATCAGGACGAAAGACTCACGGGTCCCGTCCAGTGGCTCGTAACTGAGTCGAGGTCAGATAATTTTGTCCGGTGATTGTATTCGTGGACTGAACCCACTGAAAATCCAATGTGCCATCCTGGGAGTCTCTCGCATAACTGAGACGAAGACAGGCCATTGCTGTTCCACAACCTGCAGTTCCCGGATTTCCGGGAATCGGCATGACCGACTGAAAAAACTGATCCATCACTTTGGATACGAGAGCTCCGAGCATGGCATTCAAATCTCCCTGCACGGACACTTTTAAAAGCTGCGTCTCCAACACCTTGCTCACACCTGCTCTTGCATCCACATCCAGAATCCAGGCTCTTCCTCCGAGCTCTGCTTCGAGACTTTGAAACAACGCATTCCGGTCAAACGACATTTTGATGTTCGCAACCGGAAACGAAACCCGGGTTTCAAAAATTCCTCGAATGTCGACTAGTCCCGCTGGAACTGCAATCCCGAGAATCCATTGGGCGAGATCCATACTGACGGTAAGTGAGGTTGCAATCGGAACATTCAGCTGGCAGAAGTCACCCTCGGCAAGCTCGGGAGAAGTCGCATCAAACTCTTGTTGCCCGACCACCAGGTAAATTTTCTTCGGGCAACCGGCAAGTGGCACAATCCCCTGATTGAGCCCAAACCGGGTCGCAAGAAGCGTTTCGAGTTCCGTCCGGTTTTGAATCAGATCCACTTCCGGGAGAGGAATTTTCCAGTCGGAAGCAGGAGACGGCACTTCTGAAACCAATCCGTCCAGAAAAGCGATGTCGAAAAAAATGGTGACCGTTCCATTTCCATTGTCATGGGAAACCAGATGCCCATCCCGGCCTCCACCATAAGAAAATAATTTAGGCGCAACAAATGCTTGATAAATGTCATCTGGAAGCGTTTCATCCGTGACCCGGAAAATCACGGCATTGTATTTCGGATCCACTGGAATCTGATTCAGGTTTACTCTCTGGTAAGTATTCCGGACTGCTCCTTGGGAAGCATCGATCAAACGGGTTTGCGTCACCTGCACACTCCCGTCGGAGGCAGTCGAAGTTTGAGAAGTCCAAGCCGATTGCCCCGAAGAAGAGGTCTGTCCTGAAACAGAAGTCTGTGCGATCGAAGGAATCGATGGCGTCGTTGCCTGAGAAGACGACGGCAACGGATCTTCTTCATCCATGTCCCCTTGGGAACACGAAGCAAGAATCAGACAGGACAAAAGTAGAACGGATTGAATTTTTCTCATTCCGGTCCATAAAGCAAAGACCGGACCAACGACGAACTATTGATGAATCTTCAGATCAGGACGGGATTTAATCTTTTCAAAGAAAGTGAAGTCAACCGGAAGCTCTTTCCCGAGCCACTGAACATTCGTGGAATGATCACGTTCATCGTCACCGGTATCTTCATGAATCAGAACACTTAAGCCTCCACGCTCCTTCTCAAGCCAGGAGACGAGCTTCACTTTCTGTTCTACAAAAAAATTCAATTCGAACATGGGAAGCGGATGAGGACCGACCGGAGTATAACGAAGTCCATGAGTCCTGACTTCAGACGCGGAGAACGAAATTCCGAGCTTGCTGTAAAGCTCTTCCGCGAAGGTTTTCAGTTCGTCAGTGAAATAAACATGGGCGTGAAAATGCTGGGACATGGGAATTTTCTACCGAATCAGGACGAAAACTTCCAACAGATTCTCCCTCAAGTCTGCTCTTGAGTCGCGTGGTGGGCTTTCCATTGCGCGGTGACCGCGAGAAACACCCCCAGCATGAACAGAACAATGGAAAAGGTCTCGTAACTCCGGGGAAGCCTTGATTCGAAAATGAAGCTATAGGTCAGACCGAACACAGTCTCCCCCACAATCAGCGGTCCAGAAATCTCGGAAGGACAGTGGTAAGAGCAAATGTTCCAGAGCCAGTTGGCAAGCCACGAAGACCCCGCCCCCAACGCAAAGGAACCCAGAAGGTAAACGTTCACCTCGGGACGATGCATGAGTTCGTGCGGATTCACGCGGATCAGAAAAATGGGAATCATGCAGAGAAGCGAAACCACCCCGACGACACTGGCAAAGTCCCGGCGGTCAAGCGCCGCGTTCCGCTTCAGAAATTGTGAGTTTGAGATCGCAAACCAGGTCCAGAGTCCGAGTGCCGCCAGCAGAGCCAGTATGCCCCCCAGAGATGGCGTCTTAAGCCTTACAATCCCATTCAGGACGGGAAAGGCAATGAGATTCAAAAGCCCTGCCCAGAGGCACAGGAGGCCGATATAGAAGCGTGGGCCACCACTCTTCCGGTCAGGGGTGCAAAGTGGAATGAGCACAGGCAGAAGCCCCAGGATCAGCGAGGAAAGGATTCCGTCCGTTTGCTGGATACCCCAAAAGAGCAAGATCGAATAGAACCAGAATCCCGAAGCGCTCAGGAAAAAAATCCGGATCCGATCCTTCACACTCAGACTCCGGATGATCCGCACCACTTCTTTCAAAAAGAAGAGACTGATCAACCCGAAAAAGAAAAAGCGCCCAAACGCGATTTCAAGCGGAGTGTAGGTCGGAATCATCTGCGGGACCAGAAAAGGAATGCCCCAGAAAACACCGGTTGAAATTCCTGCAAGAAGCCCGAGTCCGATTTTCTTTTCGGACGGTTCAGTCATGGGAGGATTGGCCTGCAATGGTCTTTGAACTGGAAACGATCGAACCTTCCTTGAACATCCAGAGGCTGCCGGGTTCCATGACGGTCCATTGTTCATTGTCGGTCAGCGGAATCGTCGCAATGATCGCCACTTGGTCCTTTTCATGCGTGACCTGGCTGAAGTCGATCGTCATTTCCTGATCCTTCAAACTTGCCGTAGTGAATGGAGCTTTCCGGATCACGTAGGCAAGGAGGCTTGAACAGTGAGTGAAGAGCGTGTCTCCGTTTGAAAGCAGGAAGTTGAACTCCCCTTTTGCACCCACTTCAATCGTGAGGCGGGTGAGCGCTTCAAAAAACTTCTGATCCCCGGGATGCCCTTCGGGAAATTCCCGCTTCAGCTCCTGAAGAATGTAACAGAAAGAAAGTTCGCTATCGGTGCTACCCACCGGAAGAAAAGTACCGTTTAGTTTCGGACTGAATTCAAGAATGTTTCCATTGTGAGCGAAGATCCAGTACTGACCCCACATCTCCCGCATGAAGGGATGCGTGTTCTCAAGATGAACGGATCCTTGAGTCGCCTTGCGAATGTGTGAAATGACTGTTTTGGATTTGATTGGATAATTGCGGACGAGCTCGGCAATCGGCGAGTGCACGGATGCGGTTGAATCGAGGAACTGGCGAACGCCTTTTCCTTCGAAGAAAGCGATTCCCCATCCATCTTGATGTTCATCCGTCAAACCACCGCGCGCCTGAAACCCCGTGAAGGAGAAACAGATGTCGGTCGGTACGTTACAATTCATGGCGAGGAGCTGGCACATTCAGTCTAAAAGGATACCCTGAACGGAGGCCTCAGGCAAACTGCCTGGTGATCAGGCTTTGTACTCTTCGCAGCTGAGGACGAGCTGAACCACTTTTTCCTTGGTTTTCTGGAAAGCGGAAGGATCCCCGGAAACGCGGGCCATGAGCTGGGCACCAATCAGTTCCTGAAGAATGAATTTCGCAAGAAACCTGGAGTCCGTCTCGCAGCCTCTGGCGGTGGTGAACTCTACGATCACGTTTTGCATCCAGTTCAGCTGGGTCTCGAGGTAATGGAGGTAGGCCGTCCGGATTGCGGCAGGAAGCTTTGGTCCTTCCAGCCCGAAACAGGAGTTCGGACAAACTTTTCCCTGACTAATCCAGTTCTCAAAGAGCTGAAGGAAGGAATGAATCTTCTCTTCGACAGTGTTGAGCTTGACCGATTCAGCCCAGGTTTCAAACTGCTTCTGATAGTCAGTCAGCACGGCAAGTCCGAGACTTTCCTTCGACTCATAGTGAGCGTAGAGGCTGGGTTTACGGATCGAAATCCGATCCGCCAATTCCTGGAGACTGAGTCCGAAAAATCCGTGTCTCTGGATCAGGTCTTGGGCTTCGACGAGAATACGCTGATGGGTTGACTGTTCACGCATTCTTGAACGATACCCGGCATAAAGGCACCTTGTCAACACTAAGTTCAAGCGAAACTAAAGATTCTAAGTCATTGTTTTGTTTAAAATTTTTCGAACAAAATTTTTCACCCCTTTTTTGCGAGTGATTTACACTATTCATGAAATGTTCTTTCTTACAGGCTTCCCCGGATTTTTAGGCACAGAAGTTATGATGCGGACCCTCAAACGCGATCAAAATGCCCGATTCAATTGTCTCATACAAGAGAAATTTCTCCCACTGGCTGAAGCAAGAAGGCTGGAAATCGCGGAAAAAGTGCCTGGCTCCGAAGCTCGTATCCAATTCAGCATCGGAGATCTGACCTCAGCCGATCTCGGACTTGGAAATTCCAACCTGAATCACAGCGAAATCACCGAGGTTTTTCATTTCGCAGCAGTTTACGATCTCAATGTCACTGAAGAGCTTGGAAAAAGAGTCAATGTTCAAGGGACTAAAAACATCCTCGATTTCTGCGGAAAATTACAAAATTTAAACAAACTGCACTACGTCAGTACTTGCTACGTGAGCGGAAAGCACGACGGGGTTTTTCACGAAACCGATCTCGATGTCGGACAGACGTTCAACAATTTTTATGAATCGACGAAGTTCGAAGCCGAAGTTCTCGTGCGCGAGAAAATGAAGCAGGGACTTCGCGCGACGATCTACCGTCCCTCCATCGTGGTGGGCAACAGCAAGACAGGCGAAACCCAGAAATTCGACGGCCCCTACTACGTCATGCAGTGGCTGCTTCGTCAGCAGAAGCACGCGTACCTTCCAAAGCTCGGCGATCCGGACCGCTACACCATCAATCTCGTCCCGAGCGATTACGTGGTTGATGCCATGGATTATCTCTGCACAAAAGAGTCGTCGGTATCGAAAACCTTCCACCTTGCTGATCCACATCCCTTGACCATCGCCCAAACCGTTCAGGATCTTTCCGAGAAGTGCGGGAAGATTCTCGTTCAAATCCCCCTCCCTCGGGCTCTGGCCAAGTGGGCGGTTGGAAACGTCCCCGGTCTTGAGAAATGGCTTAAAATCCCGCGTCTCTCACTCGATTACTTCGTTCACCCCACTCATTACGATACAAGTGAGGCCCAAAATGCCCTCGAAGGTTCCGGGATTTCCTGTCCGGCGTTCCCGACTTACTCTCAAAAGTTAGTGGATTACATGCAAAAATCCCCTGATCTCCGCACCAAAGCCCTCGTTTAGCTCGATTGTCAGAGTTCAATTTCCATACATTTCCTCATTGCGTTTTCAAGTCGCCTAAGGCACAACTCACGCTGAAAAACACCAAATCCAATTTAGAGAGAGAGGATTCCGATGTTAGTGCGTTCTTTATTCGCGATGTTCGCGATTGTTCTTTGTTCCCAGGCCGCTCACGCTCAAGGCAGCAGTGAAGCAACTTCTTCCAGCTGGACCGATAACCTTTACGTGAATTACTTCGGTATCTTTCACGGTCCACGGATCAACAAAGTCGACCAACCGTTCACACTGAACCACGACGGAAGCACTCCGCTCAAAGCCGGTCCAGATGGAAACGGCGACATGAACTTCGACTCCGAGTTGACCACCGCATGGATGATCGATCGCGACTACGGTATCGGTCTCACCACCCAGTTCTACGCTTATCCGGTTCAAGGTTACGGAATCACCATGGGTGACTACGGTCTCAAGATGTTCAACAAACATCTCGTTCAAACCAACAACCTCAGAGTGTATGCAAACTTGAACATCCAGCTTCCTGCCGGCTACGACGACACCCGCGGTGTTGACGTGAAATTCAAGTCCACTCCTTACTTCCGCTATGACTTCACTGGAAGCCGCTTCTCCGTGGGTTCCTGGAGTGAGATTGCTTACTACGCTGGTGCCAAAGCCGGTAACCAGTACAAGTTCTACATTCAACCCTACGTGCTGTATCAAACTGCTCCGAAGTTCGCATGGACCCTCGCTTACGAGATCGAAACCGATCACACAGCGACTCCGAGAAAAGGAAGCTACTTCCAGACTAGCGAAACTGACTTCATGCCAGGCTTCACTTACACCTTCAGCAAAAAGTTCATCGTGAACCCGTTCTTGCAGATCTTTACTGCAAGCGGCCAGCCAATCGCCCTCAATCGCACCGGTTGCGGCGCGAACATCAGCGCGAGCCTGTAATTGTAATTCTGACTTCGGCTAGATCGATCCGAGAAAAAAGCCGAAGTTGAAAGCTAAATGGATTAAGACCGCACCGAGCAAGCCGAAATGGAGTCTCACTCCGCCAGCGAGCAATCCCAAACCCAGCGTATAGACCGCCTGGTAACGGATGAAGCCCTGGTAGCTTGCCGGGGCGGTTTCGATCATTTGATAGTGTGCGAATGAGAATAGCACCGACGTGAACAAAAAAGCGAACCAGGGAGCCTTGACGAGCTCCGTCCCCAGTCTCCAGAGAGCACTTCTGAAAACAAGCTCTTCAAGAATCGGCCCCACCAGCAGGAGAAGAATCAGCGTCTCCACTTCCTTCATTGCAAACGGAATCGGGAAACCCAGAACCGACGAGAACTCATAAGCTGCGAATCCGCAGACCAGTGAGAGGAACACAGTGACGATGGAACCCAGGGTGAAGTCATCCGTCTTCCACTCGAGCCCCCGGTAAATCGCAAGCACCGTTCCGAAGAAAAGACATTCAAACCCGTACATGGCATAGGGGGAAAGGGCGTCGACGGAAAAGACTCCGAAGTACTCCACTCCGATAAAAACAGCGATCAGCCCGATCGCAAACGCCTGTTTTGCCTTTTCTTTCATCATCTCATCAGTTTAACCAGCTTTTTCAAGCGCACAAGAGTCTAATTCAGAACCCGCGGGGGGATTTTTGTGATAAACCCACCCTCAATGAAAACCGGCCCTCGCAAACGATTTCAAAAAGTGAATGTGGAGATCAGCAATATCTGCAATCTCCAATGCAGCTTTTGTCCTGAAGTCGTGCGCGACAAGAAGATCATGGACCTTTCCCTCTTTGAGAAAGTGGTGGAACAGGTCGCTCCCCTGACCGAGCAGATCGCCCTTCACTTGATGGGAGAACCTCTCCTTCACCCGAAGCTCCCGGAGTTCCTCGATCTCTGTACGAAACACCAGACTCCGGTTTTTTTCACCTCAAACGGATCCCTGCTGACCGACAAGCGCGCATCCCTCCTTCTTCACCCGACCATTCGCCAGGTGAATTTTTCGCTTCACAGTTTTCCGGACAACTATCCGGAGAAGGATCCGGGCGAGTACATGGAGAAGATTTTCCGCTTCACGGAAGATGCATTCGAGAAAAGACCCGATCTCTATATCAATTATCGTCTCTGGAATCTTCAGGATACGAAGATGTCCACTCCACAGAACAATCAGATGCACGCAATGATTGAAGAACGCTTCAAGGTGAAGATTGAACCTTCCGTTGACGTGCGCGTGCAAAAAAGCAAAAAACTTTTAAACCGCCTCTATCTTCACTTTGATACGGAATTCACCTGGCCTGCACTCGACCTGCCATTGATTGGAACCAAGGGAACCTGTTACGGGCTCGACTCTCACTTCGGGATTCTGGCGGAAGGAACGGTGGTTCCCTGCTGTCTCGACAAGGAAGGCAAGATTCCGCTTGGAGACGCGAACACGACACCGATTCTCGAGATTCTCGAATCAGAAAAAGCGAAAGCGATTTTAAAGGGATTCAAGGAACGGAAGCTGATCGATCCGCTTTGTCAGCGCTGTAACTACGTGACCCGGTTCAACTGAAATTTTAGCCGAGTTTATGGATTGCAGCCAAAATGGCAATAGAAGCAGCGAGCATGGTACCCAGAGTGATGGTCATTTTTGATTCCAGATGCAGAAGGCTTTGCTTGAACTCTGTTTGCATTTCTTTCATATCCCGGGTCAAATCAGTTCGCAGATCTTTCATGTCCCGAGACAATCCGGTTTTCAGCTCCTGCATGTCCCGAGTCAGTCCCGTTCGCAACTCCTGCATATCCCGCTTTGTCTCTACTTGAAGATCTTTCAGGTCCTGTTTCGTCGCCAATTTTTCATCCATAACATCCACCAGTATCTTGATTGTGGTTTCTGCCTGTGTGCGGGAAAATCCCGCTTCTTCCAGTATTTTAACATGATCCAATGAGTTAAATATGCCCAAAGGAACAGCAAGAAATGGCCCAATACAAAGACCAATCGTTTCGCGATGTAGTCTGATCGGACTAACAATATTTCAGGATGAATTGACTGATTTTCGGATCTGATCGAAGAAAAACTACTTCAAGCTGGCGAGCTTGTCCTGGGCATCCACTTCAGCAAGCTGAGTGTAACCGCCGATGAGTTTTTCATCGACATAGATTTGGGGGACGGTTTTCATTCCACTTTTTTTCACGAACTCATCCCACTTGTCGTCAGCCCATTCATCGATCATTTCCACGTTGTAAGCGACGCCTCTTTGATCGAGGAGCGCTTTTGCTTTTACGCAGTACGGGCAGTTTTGCATGGAATAGACGGTGACTTTCTTCATGATTCCATTTTACCAAAAAAACGTGCTAAATTGAAGACTGCTTATGAAGACTCTCGGAATGCGACATGTCGCTCTCAACGTCAGAAACGCCCAACTCTCCAAGGAGTTCTACTGCAAGGTCTTGAAGATGCAGGTGGAATGGGAGCCTGACGAGAAAAGCGTGTACCTCACCAGCTCGGATGAACAGGGACCGGGGCTCGATAATATTGCCCTTCATCAGTCCGATGCACCTCTTCATAAAGCAGGAAACCTGAACCACATTGGATTTTTTGTTCCCACCCTGGACGATGTCGACGCGTGGTACGCCCACATCCAGGCTCATGGCGCAAAGATTGTCCGCGAGATCAAAACCCACCGGGATGGAGCGCGCTCGTTCTACTTCGAGGATCCAGATGGAATCGTGATTCAAGTTCTCTATCACATTCCGATCATTGAACGAAAAATCCCGAAATACTAATTAACGGATTCTTACTTTTCCGTTTTCCAAAGCGAGACCATGCTCACCCACGAGGAAGGAATAAAGCTCGCGCATGCCCTTGTCCCCCAGTTGCGGAGAAACAAGACCACTTTGAACGAGATCTTCCGGAGTTTTTGGTTTCAGTCGGAGCAAGGGAAGAATGCTCTGCGGAGAAACAATGTGTTTCGCCGCCAGCTGATGCTCTTCTGAAAAGAGCGCAATGCACACCCGGAGAAGATCCATGCCGTAGCTTTCTTCCGGATTCGGCTGAAGAACGTCTTTCTTGCGAACTTCACGCGGCACTTCCGCAGTACTGCTCAAACCGCGCTGAACTGCCTGAAGGATGCGATCGGCGTGCGGCTGCTTGGCGTCCCCTTTGGAAAGTCCGCGGAAACCCTGAAGTTGCTCTGCTGTGGAGGGTTTGATTTTCGCGAGATCGATGAGGACGCCGTCTTCCGCGAGCCAGCGTCTTGGAACGTTCAACTCACGAACCCGTTCTTCCCGCCAGCGAACCAGTTCAAGGAGAACTGCATAATCGCGGATATTGAATTTGCCCGACTGGGCGAGACGTTTCGCGATGTCTTCGGGTGGAGTTTCGTAGAGTCTCCGCTCGGAGTGCTTGGCTGAAATCTCAAGCGCCCAATCCTTGCGGCCGAGCTGTTCAAGTTTCGTAAAGAGATCCTGAGACGCCTGAATCAGATACTTCACATCGAGAAGTGCGTACTCAAGCACCGGTGTCGGAAGCGGACGCTTCGACCAGTTGGTGCGGGCATAGCCTTTTGGGAGTTCGATTCCGAGAACGGATTTGATGAGGTTTCCGAGACCGATATTGTCGCCGAGACCGACAAGGGAAGCTCCCACTGCAGTATCAAACAGAGGTGCGGCCAGAATGTCGTACGCGGACAGAAGGCATTCCTGATCTCCATGAGCCGCGTGCACGATCTTTAAAATTTTTGGATTAGTGAAGGCATCAAGAATGGGCTTCAGGTCTTTTCCGGTAAGCGCGCGGGCATCAATGAGCCAGGCGTCGTCCAAAGTCGCAATCTGAAGGATTTCAAGATTTGGATAAAAAGTACTTTCTCGAATGAACTCTGTATCAAATGCGATCAACTCGACGTTTTCGAGTTTCTTTCCAATCGCTTCGATTTCGGCTGGACTGGAGATGAGTTCAAGAGAGGGCGTAGTCATGGCGTCTGAGCTTTACACAAACGAGCGGTGTTTTCCAGTGTAACGCGTTGTCGGTTGGCGTTTTAAGCAGCCATCGGGAAGTCGAGCCGGGAAAGGTCGATGATCCGGATGTGGACGCGGGCCTTCGGGCCTGCGAGTAAAAAGTCTGTTTTTTCCTGATCTTGCATGAAGACCTGAAATGCATACTGGGCGATCACACGGGAGGCATCGTCTTCGGCCTTCTGGTAAGACTCGATTTTAGCCCGGGATTTGAACCATTGGACCGCATGGTCCTGAACATCCGGTTTAACAAACGGTTGGGACAAAAGCCCTTCCACGAAGTCTGCGAACTCCTCTTCTTCAGAGGTATGACGCATGCGGAACTCCAGAAGCCGACGAAGCGGCTCCGGGTCTCGATTCCGGAGTGCGAGCTCCATTTCAAGGATCTCCTCCGAACTCGTGAGAGTTTCGGTTAGCACAAGTTCCCCCTCGTGACGGGTTACAACGATAGCGATAGTCGGTTGCTCTGTGCTCTTCATACATATCTATATCGGAGTATTTTGGTCAGTTATTAAGATCTTTTTGATTAATTCAGTAAATTTCTGAAATGATTAAACTATTTCGGTTTATCTTTGGGCTCAGTTGTGAGAAGAGAAGCCTGTGTCTGACCTGATTCCACAACTCGAAAGCCAGGTGAAGCGTCGCCGGACCTTCGCCATCATTTCCCACCCGGATGCTGGTAAAACCACCCTTACCGAAAAGCTATTGCTTTACGGGGGTGCAATTCACTTGGCGGGGGCTGTTCGTGCCAAAGCGAACCAGCGCCACACCACCTCAGACTGGATGGAAATCGAAAAGCAACGGGGGATCTCGATCAGTACCTCCGTGCTCCAATTCGAGTACAACGACACCATCATCAATCTTCTCGATACCCCGGGCCACAAAGACTTCTCGGAAGACACCTACCGGACCCTCATGGCTGCCGACGCAGCGGTGATGTTGATCGACGCGGCAAAAGGGGTCGAGCCGCAGACCCGCAAACTCTTCGAAGTCTGCCGCATGCGCGGAATTCCAATTTTCACCTTCATCAACAAAATGGATCGACCTTCGCGTGAGCCGCTCGATCTCCTCGACGAGCTCGAGAAGGTGCTCGGCATTCGCTCCACTCCGATGACCTGGCCGATCGGTTCAGGTGACCGCTTCCGCGGCGTTTACGACCGTCAGTCACGGGAAGTTCTTTTCTTCCAGAAAGACAATGAGAACAAAGGAAAGAAAATCGAAGCGAAAAAAATGTCAGGTGTCGACGACCCTGAACTTTTGAAGTCTCTGGGTGGCGAGAAAAACGACACTTACGAAGCAGAAGAACTTTATAACCAGTTCAAAACCGAACTCGAACTTCTCGAAATGGCGGGCGATCCATTTGACTGGGAACGCGTTCTTCAGGGCCAGCTCAGTCCGGTGTTTTTTGGCTCTGCAATGAACGCCTTCGGGATCGAACAGTTCCTGAAGCGATTTATTGAACTCGCTCCCACCCCTGCTCCACGCGTCGGCGCCGGTGCCATGGGCACGAAAGAAGAAGGTCCGGTCGCTCCGACCAATCCAAAGTTCACCGCTTTTGTTTTCAAGATTCAAGCGAACATGGATCCGGCTCACCGGGACCGCGTGGCATTCATCCGCATCTGCTCCGGGCATTTCGAACGGAACATGAGCGTGAAACATTCCCGCCTCGAAAAAGACATTAAACTGGCCATGCCGGTAAGCTTCTTTGGTCAGGAACGGGTGGTCGTGGAAGACGCGTGGCCGGGTGACGTCATCGGCCTGGTCGATACTTCAAGCTCTCTGCGTATCGGCGACACTCTCACCCAGATCAAAGGTCTCGAGTACAAGGGCGTTCCTTCCTTCTCTCCTGAACATTTCTGTCAGGTCGTGCTCAAAGATCCGATGAAACGAAAACAGTTGCAGAAGGGTCTTGAACAGCTTTCCGAAGAGGGCGTCGTTCAGATTTACCGTCAACGCGGGTTCGGGGACAAAGATCCGGTCTTGGGCGCGGTCGGCGCTCTTCAGTTCGAAGTTCTCCAGCACCGCCTCCTGGCGGAATACGGAGTGGATGTCCGCATTGAGAAGATGCCTTACCTCCATGCTCGCTGGATCGGCGGAACTGGTTTTGATCCGGACTTCTTTGAACGCCGCGAGGACTCCCGCTGTCTTCTCGACCGGGATGACAACCCAGTGATCTTGTTTAGAAGCGACTGGGCTCTCCGTTGGGCGACCGAAAACTACAAGACCATCCAGTTCCTCACCACCGCTCCCATCAAACGCCTGTAAATCCTTTTTGTTTAACTCACAGGAAAGAGATTTCATGACTTTCGATTGTTGACTTATTCAGTCAGGCATGTTAAAATTCGCTACCATGCGCACTAAAAAATCATTTTTGCTGGCTGCTACACTCCTCGGAAGTCTCCCTGCATTTGCTCAAATGCCCGATGCTCCAGGCATTCCTTACGCTTTACCGAACCCGGTCGCTGGACCCGTTGCAGTTGCCACTCCAAGCGCAACTCCTGACATGAACGTGGTGAACAAGATTTTAGGTCAGGCGAAACAATGGCCTGAAGATTTCTATCAATCGGTCATGAACGGTTACAGCGATGTCAGAACCGACATTCAAAATCAAAAGGTTAAATGGGTGAACGCCCTTTTCTACAGCCCTACCGATTTGAAAATCTACAGCACCACCTTTGAAGGCATTTCATTCAGCACCGGAGTTCAGCGCAACGTATACAACAACTTCGACACGATCAACAGCTTCACCATCCTCGACCGCGTTCACATCAACATGGGAACAACACTGTGGAGCAAATCCGCTTCGGCAACCGATTCCATGGCCAGCGTCTCCATTTCTCCATTCGCTTCCGTGAACTTCGGAGTCAATGGAGCACTCGATGTTCGTGACATGACCCAACTGGTTCCCTCCGATATCACCACCAACGTTCCAAGTGCTGCAGACAAACAAGCATCTCTCCAAAACACCATGAGTCCGGATTCTCCGGGCACCGTAACTGATCCGGATCCAACCACAGAAGGTGACGTGAAGGACATCAATCCGTACATCGATTCCTTGAATCTCGATCACTCCCTCAAAGTAAAACTCCACAAAATCTGGAACCCACTCACCCTTCCGTTCCGTCTTCCCCTCTCCCGCTCCGACATGCGCTACCTGAAAGATGGCGAAGTCATCAGCTACAACCTGAGCGGACAACTGAGCTTCGGTGGTGGCGCAGGATTCAACGTGACCCCGGTTGCTGGATTAGTCACCGGTGTAAGTGTCAACGTTGAAACCCACATCAGTGGTCAGTTTGAAGTTTCCGTCCAGCGCGAAGATAAACGCCACGCCCGCGTTCGCATCAGCAAGATCACAGGCCACGGAAGCAGCACCAGCGCCCAGGTCGGAATCAACTGGAATAACATCTTAAAAGGTGTTTTCGTGATCAAACCGAAAACCCTTCCAACCATTAAAACTAAAATTTACACCGAAGATCTTCAGCACGATGCCCAGAACGAAATCGATGGCTACAGCTTCAGCATCGTTCCCTTCTCAATCAACCTGAGCAACGAGAACGATCATGAGCTTGACGTCGCCTATGAATACGATCTCGACTCCGAAGAAGGCCGGGATGCATTCCACCGCGCGGTTCTTGGAAACACGGTCGCTTCCGAAGATGTGGCCTCTGACGAAATCAATCATCCAAACCCGTCTGTGACCAAAATCTTCGAACGTACATCCCGCACGAAAACCGCTGCCCAACATCACAGCATCGATCTCAACATCTTCTTCAAACATAACGGTGAAAGAACCGACTCCACTGTTGAAACCGAGATCATCCTTCCGGACGGAACAAAACAGCTGTTCAAGAGCTCTTCTGAAGATCAGAAAGACACACACACCATCCGTCACAGCGACAAGGCTCTGAGAAAGATTTCTGTCCTCATGGATCGCGATGGATTCAAAAACGGAGCCGAAGGATCTCTCCTCATCATCGGTGAAAACATGGTGGACGATTCCTCAACCCACGCAGACGACATGAACGAATATGCAGCTGAAGTGCAGGATCTTTTCCAGGATCCAACCCTCTTCCCGGTATTCCCGCTCAAGGCTCCGGCACTCGATGGAAAACGCTCCAAAAAAATTCACTACGGCAGAAGTTCCTTCTACTACGGTGTCACCCTCAAAGAAGCCCAGATCAAAACCTTCCTCAACACTCCGGTTGAAACGGTTGCAGCGACTGCGGACAGCTACAACGTGAAATTCAACAAGGACGCATTTCACCTCGCGAAAGACGCACTTGGGAACAGAAATGGAAATGAGCTTTACAATGCCCTGACCACTCTCTTCAAGGATCACAGCCATGATTTCGAAATGATGAAGGTGATGATCTCCACCCTAAACGTTCAGGACGTCGAAAAGTTCCTCGTAGCTGAAAACGGAGCCTTCGGATCTGTTCAGAACAGAGGTCCACAGATTTCAACCATCCAGCAGACTCTCGATAAAACCGGCAGCACCATGGGCTTGTCCAGTGATACGAACCGCTCTGCTCCGGATCCGGATGCGATCATCAGCAACCTTGGCACCACCAAACAGAAATCTGATAAGAAAATCGAACTTCACTTCACTCTCGCTAGTAATCCTGAGTTCATCTTCTTCCGGCTCACTCCACTCACTCACTCCCGCTCAGGTGGAAAGTCGGTTGAGTTCACGGTTTACAACCGCGGTGGTCGCTTCGCAAAAGGTGCAAACTCCCTCATCCTCGATCCATCAAGCGAAGATCCGATCATTCACCGTCTGACTGACGGAATGGAACCGAATCAAATCGTGATGCTCTCCATGGGTTATACTGCTCAAGACCAGAAATGGGGACCCGGTGCAAGCACCCAGTTCGCCACCAGCCCGGTGTATGCAACTCCGGATGATGGAAGCACTACCACTGACACTGCGAATGCAACGACAGCAGAAGCGGGTACGACCGTGATCAAGATGAAAAAAGAAAGAAAGAAAAAGAACTAAGCGCCAAAAAGGAACTCGGCAACGATGTCCTTTTTCCGTAGGGTGTCCTCATACCCCAGTTCCAGAAGCTGGCGGGTATAGGTCTTTTCGAACGCAAGGTATGAAAGAAGATCCCATCCCTTGTCATCCTTCGCCCCGACGCCTCTGAGAAGAAAGCGAATCAGAGTGGGAAATTCCTTAAGGGTTCCTCGTGCAAGCTGCCCGAGATCCTGGCTTGGTCTCATGGCCAGAATCGGAATCTGTTTCAACTCGCTGGTTTCCCGCTGTTCTTTCGAAAGACGGGAAAGAGTCTTGTTCACCCGCTCCATTCGCTCAATATCTGTTTCCAGAGAATCGAGGAACACGGC